>Ga0268251_10000106_pt1 | contig 43747 bp, 60 predicted proteins | sample AgamicAsMae_FD_200527 | JGI IMG/M metagenome (GOLD analysis project Ga0268251, IMG submission 200527) | Agave microbial communities from Guanajuato, Mexico - As.Ma.e (v2) (version 2) | ecosystem: Host-associated > Plants > Phyllosphere > Phylloplane/Leaf | place: Guanajuato, Mexico | collected...
GTGGAACGAAAACTCACGTTAAGCAATGTTTTCTTCCTCTGACGCCTCTTTTAATGGCCGCAGATGCCCTTTTGTCACCAGCTCTGCGGGTTTGAGGGCCAACCGTACGTTTTCGTTCCATTGGACTTCAGACCCCGTGACAAAAAGGCCAAAAAAAACCGCCTGGCGGCGGCTTGAGCATTCAGTCGGGCTTTGAGTACAGCTGCCGGACGCAGAACTGCAGGTTCGAGAACGTCCACCACGACACTCCGCCAAATGCAGCCGCCATAATGCCATCAGCCAGAATCTCATTCCAGGCGTAGCCTGCGTAAAATTGGAGACCAACCGCTGCCGAGATAACGAGCGACGCAGCAGCGGTAAATAGGGTGACTCCGGCCAGTAATGGCAGGGCGGCCAAGTTTAGATAATTCATGAGTTTCATAGGATACTCCAGGGTTATGCAGTGACTATATAATAGCCCTCAGATGGTCAGAAACCATCTTCCATGTGTATTCACCAGTCGCGGCTTTGATGGCTATGTCTTGCATTTCACTGAATGCAAGCCGTGAACCAATAATTTCTATGCCGTTCCTTTTTAAGAACAACTGGGCGACAAATAACGCAGTCCGCTTATTTGCGTCGTTGAAAATGTGTCCCCGCGCGATAGCGACCAGATATACGGCCGCCAGATCGAAAACGTCCGTGACACCTTCGTAGTAGTGCATGTTCAATACACGGTGAATGATGGCATCCGCCCGGCCGGGTTCGGCCATGCCTGGCGCGCCACCATCGCGTAATATCAACCGATCATGAAATTCAATCACCTCCTGTGAACTGACTAGTTTCATCGTTTGGACAGCTCCGTATACGCCGTGCCATGAGTTTGCATAATTTCAGCAAACTCGGCATCGAGCGCCGCCTTGCGGTAACGATCGAAAGCGTCTTTATCGACCAGGACAGCCGCGCCGCCTTTTCTGCGCTTGATTTCGACAGGTTGGTTTTCTTCGACAGCCAGCTCCAGCAGGGACGCGAGATTGTCACGTGCATGGCTATAGTTACATGTAAACATATTGACCTCCATTAATTGTACAACTTAATTGTACGCCATTGCTGGAAGTAATCAAGAAAGTTGCCCTACTGGGGTCAGTTTGGAGATCGAAGAGCGGCTTGACCGGCTGGGGCAGCGCGTCGATTAAGCGTAAACGGACAGTGCCGGCTGCTGTTAAGTGGCCCCGGAATAACTTCAGACATGACAGGGAAAAGACAGGTTCCTAAAAATAAACCCACCTCAAAAGCGGGTTTATTTACATTCAGATTTCCGAGGGACGGCCCGAAACCGAACAGGGAAAGGTGTGGATTCAGTCCGGCGGACTGACGTTCTGCAGGCGTGGAAAGTCTTCAGGCAGCTGCACAGCAGCAAGGTAGGGATGCAGCTCAGTGCCGGTCAGCGTGCCCTGCTCAAGCAGTGCATCCGTCAGGCGGGCGTGCGTCTCGCGGTTGCGCTCAAAAAAGGCGTTAAGCAGGGCGTTCTGCGCGCTTTTTAGCGCCGTCAGGTGCCGCTGATTGACGCCGATTTCCAGCTCAGTGGCCGGTTCCGGATAAAATACGCCGTCGGCAAGATGACAGATCAGATAGGACTTGGCGATATTCATCCAGCGCATCGTGTCTTCTACTGCGCCCTGCGTAACGTTATCCGTATAGCTCCGCTCTCCCGCTATCCCTGCCAGAAATAACAGCATTTCCCATTCGGAAAACGTCTTTTCATCCAGCAGATGGCGCGCCTGGCCGGCGTTAACGAACCCCAGTGAATCGCCTTCGTCAGATACCTTTTTTACCACTACCTTCAGATTGTCAGGCAGCGGTGACCAGGCAGCATAAACCAGTGTGTGGCCGGCTTCATGGGCGGCAATGAATCGGCGATCCTGCTCGCTAACTTCTGCCCGTGTGTTCGCGGCCATAACGCTGCCATAACGGGCTTCAGCGTGCGGATGATGACTTGCCGCTCCCCCGGACAGCCTGCACATGGAGACCACAATATGACCGCTCACCAACACCAATAAGAAGGCGGCCAGCGCGCCAGGCTGGTTTATGGCGTCGTCACCAAAGTTGCCAATCAGGGACAGCGTGGCGATGAGCGCGGAAACACCGTAAAACAGTATGCGCAGCCGGCTGCCGTTGCGTAAAAAGCTCTGGCAGGTGTAGTAAAGGACGATCAGCCCGCCCAGGACGATCGTGGCGTTAAATGCTAGCAAAGCCTGTTCCGTCACGGGATGCCGGTAGTGCTCCACCGCCACCGACAGGATTAGCGAAAGGCCGCAGCCTTCAAGGGTCAGGTACAGCAGTGTCATCAGGGAGACGGCGCGGGCATTGCCTTCATCGGGACTAAAGTAAGAAAGCGGGTTTTTCACGGTGTTTTACTCCTGTCAGCGTGAATTACTGGCTTTTGACGATTCTGCGCACACAGAAAACGATGACGCCTATACCAAAAACAACAATGGTAATGTTGACCTCCGGCAGACTGACAAGCGCAATGACATCATCATGCGTTGCCGGCGATAACAGGGTTTTCAGGGCCGAAATGACGGCCATTACGCTCATTACCAGTAAGCAAACCAGCCATAATGAACCCAACAATCGCGGTACAAATCGTTTAATCATTTTTACCTTCGCATCCATATATTAAAGGGTGGCCGTCCCGGCGTCTGCCCGCATCATGCCGTCGATCAGGGCACCGGCGCAGGCAATGTTCAGGCACGTCATGTTAGATTTCAGGGCCGTCATCATGCTCGCGTTGCTTCGTTTCAGAAACGGCTGCAGCGGGCCGCGATAGCCCTGTGAGGTCACGACAACCAGCTGACTGCCGGCGTCCCGCAGTGCCGGCACGCCGGCCAGAATATCCTGTTCAGAGGCGCTGATGTACACGGGCGAGCCGGCGATAACAAAGCGGTCATCCGGGCAGCGGCGCATCAGCTCTGCCAGGGACGCGCAGCGGCCCGCCAGCGGCGGCCTTGACGTTAGCAACTCCCAGACTTCCCCCGGCGCGAACGGCATGGCGTGAAACGTTGCCTCATACGCGACCGCCGGATCGGTATGGTGGCGCAGCCCCAGACCGGCCGACATGACCCACAGCTCGATGCCCGGCCACCGCGACGCGATACTGCGGGCACGCAGCCAGTGTGCGCCCCGGTAAAGTTCTCCCGTTTCCTGCACCCTGCCAGGCCGGCGGGCGGCCTGGGCGATCAGCCTGTACCAGTCGTCAAAGGCGTCATCAAGGGAAGCGTCGCCCGGAAAAACGGTATCCTCCACGCAGCCCGCCTTGCGCCGGGTACAGGTGGTGATGAGGTGGAGACGTTTGTTCATTCCGGGGCTCCCGGCTCTGGCGATTCGCCGGCGCCGGAACCGGTGCTTTTTCCGCTCCGCCAGGCCGTATTATTTCGACTGACGATGGCAGGATCGACATGTTCGCTGTCTACGATGCTGTTAATGAACGTCACTGACTGTTCTTCGCTGAAATCAAAGTCGCGCTGCAACAGGGACAGCAGCCTGTCATGCCACTCATCTTTTACGCAACTGGCGGCGTTAACCATGAACGTGACGTTCAGTACACCGGCCAGTAAACAGGCAGCCTGGTCGGCCACATACAGGCTGAAGTACTCCAGCACCGCCTGTTCAAATGCCGCGGGATCGCAGCAGACCACTTCTACAGCTCCCAGCGACTGCAGAAACCGCCGGGTGTTTTCGGTTACAGCGTCGGCGGGATTGAGGGCAATGGCGCGGCCGCGCTGTGACTGGACGTCAAATGTGACGATACGCTCCGTGACGGGCATCCGGCCGTGATCGGCGATGAAGCGGTAAAGCTGCTCCACTGCTTCCGTGGCGGTCATCCCCATTGCCTCCAGACGCAGTTCAGCGCGTTTCTTCAGCTGCTCATCGAGACGCACGGTCAGCTGGGCGTTTTTGGCCCGCTTTTTACGTTCAAACAAACCGGTCATGCTCCTTCCTTTTTGTATAGTCATTTGGCTTTACATAATGTACAGCCATTTGTACCGCACTTTTGCGGGCCGGACCACATTTTTTCACCATTGCGGTTTACCGGAATTCTCCGCAGCGCCGCCACTTATCCACCGTTTCTGTGGATAACGCTATATGTAGTGGCTCCGTCAGCTGATAAAGGCACAAGATATGGTGCCCGCGCCGGCAGCCGCGCGACCGTTCCCCTGCCTTCCTCTCCCTGTTGATTTCGCTTTTACCGGTATTTACGTTTTTTCCGCAATGGCGGAGCCGGCGAAAAAGTATTTTCCGGTGGTTGCGGGCGCAAAAGTCACAAGGTGAAAAGATAAGGGGGCGAATCATCCGGCGGGGTTAAATCACATGCTCGTAACGCACCGTGATGATTACTGGTGTGCCACTTTATAGAATTAGCAATTAGTGCTATATATAAATATTTAGACTATGCATGGCAAATCTAATTTATTAGATTGCGCTTAACAAATAACCATCACATGCGGAGTAACCGTTATGGAATATGAGGCGTACAAAGTTCGCGGCTACGGTTTCGGACTGAAACAGGATTTCACGGGGTTGATTGGTCGTTACCCCACCGAGGAAGAGGCGCTGAAGGCTGCGGATGACTACTCGCGTACCTGCCTGCCGAATAACCTGCCTGATAGCTACGATATGGGCATGGTGCGGCCGGTTGCTGCCGGCGAATGTGCAGCCGTCGATCCTGAAACAGAAATGTTTCATGGTTCGGGCGTACCATTCAGTCATGATGCCGGGCAGGTTCACGCAGGCCACACGGTATGCTGGGGTAAAGCTGCGGATGGAAAACGGTTTTATAACGCAGGAGTAAGCCCCGATGGCAACCAAGCATATTAATGATGAACTCTGGAAGCGCATTGAAGATCTGACCGTGCGGGCGAACGACAGGCAGAACCTGATCCGCGCCGTCAAGGAATCGGACGTGCTGCAGCTGGTTCTGCAGCGTGGTCTGGAGCTGCTCACGGACGACGATCTGCTGCAGCTGGGCAAGTATCGTCGGCCGATTGGGTTTGTGATACGCCGTAAGGGCACGGAGATGCTGAAGCTGGATACCCTGAGCATGGCAGATGCGGCGAGTGTCCTCCTGCGCAGCGGGCCGGCAACGCTGTGCATCTGGAGCCGCGACGATATTCTGCGTCAGGCCAGCGAAGAGGTGATCCGCGAACAGCTGCCGGATAACGCCGTGCTGTCGGAAGGCGAAGATCGGGCCAGTTTCCAGACGCTGTTGCCCGGTTTCTGGAATGCCGCACACCGGGGAGAAACGGCTGTTATTTCCCTGCGGGCAAATAGCGCAGATCACGCCATCGCGCGCATCACCGATCTGATGTGTGAAGCCCTGCTGGGCTGGCAGGGTCAGCGGGCATACCGTGCCGGCGAAGATGAACAGGTGGATGAAACCTGAAAGCATTAACCGCCCGCACCGGGCAATCACGACACCGGCCACGGCTCCCCCTTTTTCCTTTGCGCAGCTCCCGGCCGTTCTGGCCGGTTTATCCTCCTTCCGTCACAGATGTAACGGCTTAAGTTGCATCTTTTTTACTAATGAGTAAAGTATCAATATGATACTTTTTGAACATGGTAAAAAGATGCGCGTTTTCCGCCTGGTGCGTTTTGTTTCCCCTCTGTTACTGCTTCCGGCGCTGGCCGCCGCGCAGAACGTCCCTGCCGTACTGCCCCGCGCTGGCGATAACGCGCGATGACCGCTTACGAGCTGCGGATCTGGCGGCGCGGTATGGGATGGACACAGGAACGGGCCGCTGAGGCGCTGGGGATCTCTTTTCCGACCTATAAGCGGATGGAGCTGAAACGGGAAGGCCAGCACCCGGCGCCCGTGCCGCTGGCCGTCGAATACGCCACCGCCACGCTGACCCTGAAAGCGATGCAGCCGCACCTGCAGAAAATGACGAAAGCGCAGGTGCTGAGGCAGCTGCAGCAAATCCTCAACGGAGGTGAACATGACTGATCTGCCAGCCGGCAGCGGTTACCTGTTAATTGTTGTGCTGACTCTGGCCGGGCTGCTGCTGCTCTACTGGCCGGGAATTCGCCGGCGCCGCTCGCGCCACGCCAAGCGACAGGCTCAGGCCCGCCGCGTGCTGGACAGGCTGGCGGAAATCCCTCACTTCGGCCAGAAGATCAGCTACCTTCGCAAGATAGACCCGTTTACCTTTGAAGAGTTGCTGCTTGAAGCCTTTGAACGGCGGGGATTTGAGGTGATACGCAACGCGCGCTATACCGGCGACGGCGGCATAGACGGGCGGGTGATCATCAACGATGAGGTCTGGTTTATCCAGGCAAAGCGTTACCGCGACCATATTGCCATCGGCCATGTGCGTGACTTTCAGCAACTGCTCGATGCGCACCAATGCCGGGGCTTCTTCTGCCACACCGGCAAAACGCGTGAAGGCACGCGCAGCCACATCCGCTGCGATGACCGCCTGGTGCTGATAAGCGGGCAGCGCCTGCTTGATCTGATTGCCACTGACGCCCCGTTCCGCGCCGTTTAAGACTGATTACAGTAAACATGAGGACACCATGAAAAAACTGATCTGCCCCCTTCTACCGCTGACGCTACTGAGCGGCTGCGCCATGCTGCCCGGCCAGGACAGCGACTACAGCCGCTTCTGTAACGTGTCCGGGCGCGCAAGCACCGGCGAGATCTACCGCATTACAGACTGGCAGGAGTTCCGGCTTACACCGTCAGGAAAATACCTGTCAGAGCGTGAGTTTGCCGCCCAGGACGGCAGCACGATGGCGCAGCTGCAGAGCATACTGCAGGGTGCCAGCCCGGAAACCGAACGGGCGAACGCGGTGCAGGTGCGCGTCTATAAAGCCGAAAGCGAACAGGGAAACAAGGGCAGCTGCCTGCCCGTACGGTATACCGATAGCGATCGCGCGCGCAAGTTCACCACGCTGACGAAGGGCCGGCGCGTGATGGTGTATGCAGAAAATGAGGGACAGTCGGGCCAGCAGATTTATAATAAGACCGGGACGTCGGGTTTTTCTTACCGACTACTGTAGTAAGAGAGTACAACAACTGTAGTAAGAGAGTACAACATGCGAATACCTTTGGATTCCTTTGCTGACATGCTGGGTATAAGGCCCGGTAAGGTGATACACGCCCTGCGCACCAGCGGGAAAATTGACGGACTGGAACTGCCAGGTTCGCTGCGCCAGCAGATATACGAATCCGATCCGGGTGGCTCGCGGCCGTCGCTCAATGTACCGCTGGAAGAGTCGCTAGATTTCGTTCAGAAATGGAACCAACGCAATTAGCTATATAACCGGATTTTCTTTACCTTGTTAATCTATATCTTAAATTTTATAAAAAAACGGTGTCGGATTTTGAAAAATTGAATAACTACCCCCTGACTATTTCCCAGAATTCGCACAGCGTCGTCAGTTCCGATCCGGTTCCGGTTTACGCTTATTTCAGCTATGAAGATGCCCTGTCGCTGCGCGCAATGGCGCTGCAGGCCGGGCTTGACGTGCCGAGCTACCTGCTGGCACCGGAAATTGCCACGCTGCTGCGTTACCTGCCCGACCTGCATCAACAGCTGCTGATCGATACCCTTTGGAACACGGGCGCGCGCATCAATGAGGCGTTGGCGCTAACGCCGGCCAGCTTCATGCTCGATGGTGCCCGCCCGTTTGTGGTGCTGAAGACCCTGAAGCAGCGCCAGCGTGGTAAAGGTCGGCCGGGCAAGGATGAGGCGGTCAAGCGGGCCGTTCCGCTGACCGATCCTCTATATGTGCGCAAGCTGCGGGAATATCTGGCAACGTTCCGCGTTGCCCGTCAGCAACTCATTTGGCCGCTGAAAAGCGATACCACGCCCCGGAACTGGATTAATGCCGCCGTGGCGCGGGCAGAGCGTGACATGGTAACTTTCAGCATCAGCCCAATCACGTCTCACACTTTTCGGCACAGCTTCTGTATGCACCTCATTCAGTGTGCCGTTCCGCTTAAAGTGGTTCAGGCATATGCCGGACACACCCGCCTGGAATCCACCGAGCGCTATACCCGCGTGTTTGCGCTGGATGTCGGGCGTCAGTTTGGCGTGCGTTTCAGTGTGCCGGAAATTGGCCGATCCGAGTAATCAGCTCCGCTTTATATCCTCCTTATATCATCTTTATATCGCACATATAGCATCTGTATTGATGACGCCGCACAGGCGTTATCAGTCTTATGTTCTATATATGTGCGATATAAAGAATTCATATGGCACTCATAAGATACACAATAACCGCTTGCGCCCCTGGCAGATTTCGGTATTATTCTTTATGTAGTCTGTAAGTGCGATATACGTAGTATATAAAGCATCTTTACGGATGCAGGTTGAATTAAACGGACTCTTTAAAATGTGAGGTTTACCCCATGCTTATTTGCATCGATGACGGCTCTACCAACATCAAGATGGCCTGGAAAGAAGACGGCCAGATCAAAACCAGCGTCACCCCGACGAGCTTTAAACGTGAATGGACGATGAGCTTTGGTGAAGATGACAAGATGGCGAACTACGAGATCGACGGCGAAAAGTATTCGTTTGACGAACGCAGCGCCGACGCCATCCATACCACTGAGCGTTTTTATCAGTACAGCACTGTGAATGCGCTGGCGATCCACCACGCGCTGCACCAGTCCGGCCTTGCGCCGCAGGCCGTGGATGTTGTGGTCACGCTGCCGCTGTCCGAGTTCCTGACCAGCGACAACAAACGCAACAAAGCGAACATCGAGAAGAAAAAACAGAACGTCATGCGCGCCGTTAAACTCGATGAAGGCGAGGCATTTACCATCCGCAGCGTGTCCGTGGTGTCCGAAAGTATCCCGGCCGGCTTTAACCTGCTGTCAGAGATGGAAGACGAACACAGCCTGCTGATCGTCGACGTCGGCGGCACCTCCACCGACAATTCACACGTTCAGGCCAAGTTCTCCGGGATCACCAAAACACACTGCCTGCCTGACGTGGGCGGCGCGCTGATCACAGACAGCATCCGTGCGCAGATGGCGGCCAACCAGAAACTCTCGACCTGGCAGGCCCAGACCGTCTACCTGAAGCACAAAAACAAAGAGTTTATGGCAAAGTATTTCCCTAACGAAACGCTGCGCAGCGCCGTACTGGAGGCCATCAAGACTTCAGAAAAAACGCTGATCAACCGCGTGGCGGAGTCGGTCAGCCGCTTCTCAGGCTACTCGCATGTGCTGTGTGTCGGCGGGCCGGCACCTGTCGTGGCGCCACGCGTGCTGGAAATCACCGGCGTGCCGAAAGATCGTTTCTATGTAGATGAAAATCCGCAGCTTTCTCTGGTTCTGGGTATGTTGGCGATGAAGCAGGGTGATGTGCATGAGTGAGGATGACGGCAAAGCCGTAAAGAAAACCGTGCTGCTGTACCCGGATGAAAAAGCCGGCGACCGGGTGGCGCTGGACTTTATCAACGAGGGTATGCTCAAGGAGCGCGGCCGCATCATGCGCGCCATGCTGCTGACCGGCGCGGCTATGATGCAGGCCAACAAAAAGCTGCCGTTCATGATCGCCGAGCTGTTTGATGAAAACACCACGTTCGCGGACATTCAGCGCGTGATCAGCAGCGCCATCCCCGAAGCCTTCGCCCCGGATGATGCCATGTTGCGCGACGTACTGTCGCGCCTGAACGCCGCCCCGGCCATGCCCCCTGCAGAGGGGGGCAGTTCGCCCGTCGCTGACAGCGCGCGGGCAGCCAGTGAGCCAACGCCGGAAGAGCGCAATGCGGCCGAGGCGCGCCGTAATGCTAGTCATCTGTTTGGCGACGACGAATGAGGGGGTACAGGGTGAACAGATCTTTTAAAGCCTGGGTTTTTTGCCCGCTGTTCTTGGTCGCCTCTGCGGCGGCGGCCAGTACAGACGGCGCACCGCTGCCGGCCAGCGCGCGGGTGCAGGTCGGGTTCTCGCCGGGCAACACGGCCCAGCAGACGGTGATCGGTGCCATCCGCAGTGCCCGGCAGGAAATTCTGGTGGCCGCCTTTAACTTCACCAGTAAGCCCGTTGCCGGCGCACTGGTTGAGGCGCGTGAGCGCGGAGTGACCGTTAAGATCGTGGCGGATGCCAAAGCCAACGACCGCTATACGGCGATTACCTATCTGGCTAACAAGGGGATTCCGGTTGCGGTTAACAGCCGCTACAGCTACATGCACAACAAGTTCATGGTGATCGACGGTGACGCGGTAGAAACCGGTTCGTTTAACTATTCGGCCGGCGCTGCGAAGCGCAACGCGGAAAACGTCATCTGGCTGAGCGGCGTCCCGGATGTGGCTGCGCAGTACCGGCAGGAGTTCAGCCGGCTATGGCAGGAAAGTGAGCCGTTGCCGCCGCGATACTGATCGCAAAAATAAAACGTGTAATGGTTGGTCATGTGACGTAATATAGACCCACTACGGCAGCGCCCCGACATGGCGAAGGAGTTAACGATGCAATTTGAAGAACTGACCACCGCGCATACCGCTCACATCCGGGCTATCGCCCGCGAGTTGGGCACGGACTGGTATTATCACGAAATCTTGTCTCATGACCGCTGCGGCAAGCTGCGCAGCCGCGCCGAACGCCATATCTGGGTGCATTTTATGCTCTCTCAAGGCCGCTTCCGGCTGAGCGCCGGACTTGACCGGGATTTCTACGACTACGGCGAACACCCCCGCATCACCGTGGCGCCCGGCCGTTCACCCGCAGCGATCGCGGCTGACATCCGCCGCCGTCTGCTGCCAGGACTGACTGACACCCTCCAGAAAGCCCATACCTGGCGGGCCAGAACGGCCGCGAAATCAGAGCGGCACGGCTGGCTGCAGAACCTGCTGCGGCGACTCTGCGGCACACGCTACGGCCGTTCTGACTCCCGGATACTGTTTGAATACTGCCCGCCTGCCGGTGCCCGCTTTGCGGTGACAGAGACTAGCCACAGCGGCGGTGAATACAATATGACTCTGGAAAATCTTTCCCTGGACGACGCGGTACGCATTGCGGCCCTCGTCAGCCAGGCTCAGCAAAGGAACACAGATGAAGCATCCTGATTCGATCTACTACACCGAAGGCGTCAGCGGACAGCGGAAATTTACCTTTGAGGTGTTCCGGGAGGCTGACGGCTCCTACCGGGCCGTGGCAGCGCGCTGGAACGCGCGCGTAAACAAGGTGGTTGAGCAGACACAGTTCCGCTCAGCAGACAAAGCAGGGCTGCGCGAGCAGCCTTATCCTGGCACGCGACAGGTGAAAATCTTCCTTAACTCCGGTTTCTGGGACGACGACAATGTATGAAGTGATTACTGAAGAACCAACGGGCGAGCAGGTGGCTGCCCTGCGCGAGCGTACGGGGCTAACACAGACCGAGCTGGGTAAAATTGTGGGGATCAACCTGCGCAACTACCAGCACCGCGAAGCCGGCAAACATCCCACGCGCGCGGGCGAATACAATCTGCTGATGCTGATTGCTGACACGCACCCACTTTACCGGCTGAAAAGCTATACCCCGGGCAGGGACGCTGCCGGCATCGCCGAAAAGCTGATCCCGGAAGAGCCGGACGCGGCTGAGGTGAAAAGGGTGCGCAAGGCGCTGGGCCTGAAGCTGCAGGAGGCGGCCGATCGTTTCGGCTACACGCTGTCAGCGTGGAAATCCAAAGAAATGGCAAGCAAACGCGGCACGCTGCGGCCGGGAGAATATAACTTCATGCTGCTGCTTCTGGGTGAGCATCCTGCGCTGAAGCTGACGGCGCGCCCGGCGGCCACGGAAAAATAACAGGGTAGGAAAGCCGGAAAAAAAAGATGATGCTCGATCTTGAAAAGGTTGGTCATATGACGTATAATTAAATTGAGATTGCGGCATTGGTGCCGCTCGGCAGCGCTCCGATCAGCGCAGGAGAATGACCATGACTACACTGACCCACGATCAGTTCCAGGACGTATCCCGCTACATCCTTGCCCACGGCTATTTCACCTGTTTCCCCGGCCTTGACGTCCTGCAGGGCTGTGAGGAAATCCCCGATCCAGAGCCGTCAGACTACCGTGACGTGCTGTTTCTGAAAGATGGCTGGCCGTTTGCCGTTTATGAGTGCGGTTTTGGCTTTCGCGTGCTGCGCGTGGCGGCCGATATTCCCCTGACGCGCGAGCAGTTTGACGATGTGGGCATGTGGCTGCGTGACCAGGGCCAGTTCCGGGGCTGCGTTAGCCTTGACCGCCTGTGCGGCTGCGACGTGATCGACGAACCGACCGGCGCTGACGAGCCGGAAACCAACAAAATCTACGTGCGAAACGGCTACCCCTTTATGTTGGAAATGTATGAAACCGGCTTTATCGTAGCCGACTGACAGCAGGTAAAAGGCGGGGCTACAGCGTCCCGCCAGCACTTCCCGGCCAGGTGCCGGGCGCAGCACCCGACAGGTGCAGGAGTTCCGCCATGAAAATCACCACCCAGATCCGCACAGAATGGGCCATTCTGTTCACCCTGTATCATCTGCAGCGCCTTCCCGGCTTCCGGGATGTGTACCGCCAGCAGCTTTCCGCACGCAGCTGCATGATTGCGGCGACCATTGACGACGTGGAACGCTATGAGTTCTATTTTGCCCCCTATTCCGGCCGCTGCGGTGTGATCCGGCACTACCGGCGGCATCCCTATATCGAAATAGAGCACATCAGCCGGAACCACCGGGAGGCGCTGCAGCTCATTGCCCGGCAGATGCGCGAGCGCGAAAAAAAACGGTAGATTTCAGGCGGTAGGACTTGCAAAGGTAGGTCATATGACGTAATATTACTTCATCGACACAGCACGTTGCTGAGTCGGCGGCAGCACCCCGCCACTGGTGCAGGAGTAAATATTATGACCCTTCAGGAAGCCCTTAACGTTTTCAACCTGTCCGGCAACATCACCGCCGAAGCCATCAAGGACACTTACAAAAAGCTGAGCCTGAAATATCACCCCGATCGTAACCCTGCCGGCAACGACATGATGAAGCTGATTAACGCCGCCTATGAGTGGCTGAACCTAAATGCTGACCGCATTAACGAAGGATTCAGCCACACTGAAGGCGCCTATGACTATGCCGCGAAGTTTGGCGGCGTGCTGGAGCAGCTGCGTGCGCTCGATGGCTTAGAGTTGGAAATCATCGGTAACTGGATCTGGATCACCGGCGAAACCAAAGCCAATAAAAAGGCGCTGAAAGACATCGGCTGTCGCTATGCCGCTAAAAAAGTATGCTGGTACTTCCGCCCGGAAGAGCACCGCAGCCGCAGTAACCGTAAAAGCCACTCAATGGATGAGATCCGCGACATGCACGGTTCACAGGGCCGCGAAAGCAGCGGCGGCCGTCGTCGTCTAAACGGCCGTGAGCGCCGCACGGCGCTGATGACCGCCTGATAAACCGGCGGCGGGCACCGGCCCGCCGCCTTCTTTCGGGCCGGTATATCGCAGCCGCCCGCCTTTTTTCTCAGAGTGAGCTTTATCATGACCGATATTAACGAGTTTGTTTTTACGCTCCCGTGCGCCATTGGCTGCCAGGGATCGCAACCTTTCATGCTGCTCAGCGTGCCGTTTCGTGTGCTCAGGCGTCTTCTTGTGCTAGACAACAGCGGGCACGTCCTGGATCGTTCTCAGCGTGAGTTGAACCCGGCCCGCGTGCGCAAAATCGGCCGCTACCTCAGCAATGCGATGGAGAACGGGCAGCCGTTTATCCTGCCGCCGCTGATCGGCAACTGTGACCGCGTGATTGAGTTCGTGCCGTCCAACATTGCCGGCGTAGGCCAGGCACGGCTGCCTATGGACGCGGTGATCGAGCTATTCGACGGCCAGCACCGCAGCAACGCCATCATTCAGCACTGCAGCAGCGTGGACACCGGCAACCAGATCGGCCTGATGCTGTTCCAGAACGTCGGGCTGCAGCAGCGCCAGCAGTTCTTTTCAGATATTAACAACAACGCCACCAAGCCCAGCGCGGCGATCAGCAAGGCGTATGACACGCGCGACGAGCTGGCCCGCACCGTGAAGGCCGTGATCGGTGAAAATGCCCTTCTGACCGCGATCACCGATTTTGAGCACAACACTGTGCCCGCCGGCAGCGAAAACCTGGTTAGCTTCAAACCGCTTTGCGATGCCACAGCGCGATTTATTGGGGCAGGTGATGAGCGGTTAGACCAGGAACAGATCGGCGCCATATGGGAAGCCTGGTTGTGTCTCACTGGGGCGGCGGAGGTGCGGGGGATCAGGATTGGTGACTACCGGAAAGAATTCATTCAGTTTTATACCGTGATGCTTAATGCGTTCGGCCTGGCGGTGCAGGCACTTCGCCTGGTGCATTCGCCGGCTGAAGTGGCCGGGATGATCACCGCCGCCGGCGAGCGTGCTGACCAGGAGGCCAGGGAGCGGTTTTTCGCGCTGTCGAACTGGACAGGATGCTGCGTGATGCAGACCGAAACCGGACTGAAGATCCAGGCAGACATTGCTGCCCAGCGCCGGGCAGCCACCCGACTGACTGATGTGATGCGCGCTGGCGTGCTGTAAACCGCGTGCCGGCATTGCCAGGGAAGGCAGTGCCGTGGTCAACGTAGCCATACATCGCACACAGCGCGCTCAGCAGCCATTCAGACGCGATTTCACGAAATTCCCTCATCCCTGTGCCATTTTGTTCTGACCGCCTCATAATCGATTACAGCGCGTTTGCGCCGTGCTATTTGGTGTCCCTGGTCTAAATCACAAAACCCCAAACCCAAAAAACCGAACCGGTGCCCCCTTCGGCTCCTGCCTGCGGCAGTCGTCAGTCTGACTTCGCCGCGCCGGCCTGACGGCCAGCGGGCTACGCCGAACCCGCAGGCGGTTTCGGGCCTACGGCTACAGCCTGATGGCTAACGGCCAGGGCGACTGCCGCAGGCGGCAGTCAGATTAAACAGGGGGGAGAGGTCATAAAGTCATTAATAATCAGTTAGATATAAAATAAAATTGTTGCAATTGTAGGTCATGTGACGTATTATGTTTTCACGATATGGCGCAAGGCCTGTCGCGGCAGCGTCCCGCTTGGCGCAGGAGCAATTTTATGGAACATAACGCAGCAGTTACCCCGGCGGTGCTGGTCACGACCTTCCGTGACTACAACAACGGCAACCCCTTTGGCACCTGGATGAACCCGGCCAGATATGACAGCGAGGCCAGATTTAAAACGGCGTGTCGCCGTCTGCACGGTGTCAAGCCTGACGCCGAACTGATGTTTATTGAGGCCGAAGGCATCCCGTCACAGTTTTATGCGGAAACCGGCATCAACTGGCTGTTTATTGACGCTTTCCGGCAGGCCGAAGACGAGGGCACGCTGGCACCTCTGATGGCGTGGTATCGCGCAGGCTGCGACGGCGATTATGCGGCCTTTGAGACGGCTTATGTGTGCGAAGCAGCCAGCGCCGAAGACTATGCGCGCGATTTGCTGGAAAACAACGGCGCGCTTAACGGGCTTGCGCCGCAGCTGCGTGAGTATTTCGATTATGAGGCATACGGGCGCGATCTGATGCTGAACGGCATGAGGTTTGAAGGCGGCTTTGTTTTTAACCGTATCTGATCACACCGCACCGCCGCCCCGGTGGCGGTGCCAGACATACCGAAGGCATATTATGAAACTCAGTCAGTTTATCATCTTCACGCTGTTAGCCTGCGCTACCGCCGCCGCAGCGGACGCGCCCCAGACCCGTTTTTTCTTTCGCGATCCCGCCGCGATAAAAATCAGCCTGAATGAACCGGCAACCGGGTGCCGCATGACCGGCCAGATGATCCACCCGGTGGAGAAGCCCGCCACAAAAGTGGTCTGGTTTACCGCACGTGAGTGCGGTCAGAAAAAACAGGCTGTCAGCCTGATCAGCGGTGAAATAGACGCACCGGACAACATGATCCACAAGGGGCAAAAAGTGCGGGTGCTGCCCGTGCGCGTTGAGATTCTGGAGGCCAGCAGAGTATGAGCAACAGCCAAAAATACACGGAAAAAAGGGATTTCTATCTGCGCCGTTTCAGGCGGTGCCGCAGTGTCGATACGCTGGAACGGGTCTACGAATCTATGCGCGACCGCAGCCAGATCGGTGAGGACGAACGGGAAGCCTTTGAGTCAGCGGCCGATCACCGGCGTGCAGAGCTTGCATCGGGCAAGCTATGGGACAAAATCCCGTCTCACGTCTGGCAGTACGTCCGGTAAATACCGCAGGCGGGCGAAAATTTAACAGGGAAAGGAAGGAGGTGATGCGCGGCGACGAACGGTCGCCGGAGGGGTTGCGTAAGTAGGTCATAAGACGTATAATAAACGCACTGGCTCAGTTACAGACCAGTACCCCTCCAATCCTTACAGGTGCTCTATGACCTCCGCTAATATCCTCAACCACCTCCCCGAAATCCTCAACTCCGTTGCCGCTGTGATCACAGCAGTTACCGGCCTGATAGCGGTGCTCCGCAGGAAAGATAAAGACAAAGACTGACCGGAGAAGGGGCGCAAAAGCGCCCCTTTTTTGCGTGTGCAGGCGGTAATCTTGCTTGAAAAAGTAGGTCATATGACGTATGATTATTTCATCGGAGCAGCGCTGTGCTGTTCCGGCGGCAGCACCCCGCATCTGGTGCAGGAGTCACTATCATGTCTTACGAACTGAACGAACCCGCCATTACCGCCACCGAAGTTGCCGATGAAAACCGCCTGGCGTTTCTGCCCCAGCTGTTCGGCCGCGGTGCATACCTGCTTGCTGAGCAGCAGGTTTTCCGCCTCGCGGGTAAGTACAGCAAAGCCTATCAGGGCGGCTACTGGCGCTTTTATACGCTGTCATGCGGCGGCGGCTTTCTGTGCCCGGACAGCGACGACACTTTTCCGGTGAGCGTCAGCAGCAACGACTACAGCGGTGAAATGAGTGCGGAAGCCTTCGGCATTTTTATCAGCTGCATGGTGCTGAATCTTCAGGCGTGGGCGGCTCACGATAAGGGTAAGACTGACCTCAGTTATCACCTGATCGTGCAGTGGGAAAGGCTGCGCGCCTTTGCTGATCAGCATCCTGAAGCCGGCAAGATTTACCGCGCCTTAAACTGATGCCCCGCAGCGCCCGCAGGGGCGCTGTTTCCCCCACTTCCCGCGACAGGAAGACACCATGACAGCTAACCAGACAAATACGCGCGCCGAGGTCACGATCCTGGTCTGCGCTTTGGCATTCGGCAAAGGGTTCCACTTTTGCGGTATCGAAAAATTACAGGGTAATGACAGCGATCTCTGGTTTCCGCTGCCCGACCCCGCGAGGCTGTTTGACGCTGTGGAACGCGTGATGCAGCTGAACGGCGTGGCGCACAACGTGGTAAGCCTCGACGTGCTCACGGAGTTTCCCGGCTGCCAGGATATTCGGGTGAGATATAACCGGGCACAATCAGAATAAACAGGGTGATAAAGTATCATTTTGATACTTTTTTTTTAAAAAAAGAGCGTGGAAAAGCTTGATAAAGTAGGTCATGTGACGTATTATTAACACTCGAAGCAGCGTTATGCGGCTTCGCGGCAGCGCCCCGTTTGGCGCAGGAGTAAACCATATGACAGCTAACACTGTTTTTTATATCGTTCTGGCCGCATTTGCGGTTTTCGCCTTTGTCCTTCCACGTCGCGCGCTCAGAGAGCAACAGACGGAGCTGGTTAACTTCCAGTTCCTCTGCACCACTGCTGTGAGCTTTATTTCAGTCTGCCTGCTGGCAGGCGGCACCGGCTCCGGTGCCGGTGAAGGGGCGCTGAGTTTTGTACACGCCGTGATCGTCTTCTGCCTGATTTGCTCATTTGATACCGGTTTTCTGCTGTGGCGTCATCGTGCGCCGCGTAAAGCCCTGACACACTAACTAAGGCTGGCGCTCCGGGAGGGGCGCCGCTGACGGGAGGCCATACATGGGCATACTGATCACCATCGACACCCTTTCACGGCGTCAGGAGATTGACCGTTTTCCGCGCGTCCTGTACCGGCCACGCGCAGAAATGGCACAGGCTGAGCTACTGGATCAGGCAGCGGAAAAATGGGCGGCCAGCCAGGGCATCGGCGGGCGCGTCCGGTTTGAAGCGCTGGACGGGGCAAAAAAGGTGGCTTACGGCGCGCAGCTGCTGACGGTCGTTATCGGGCGAATCCGCAGCGTTCCCCGTTTAAAGAATGGGTTAGCGCGCGATCTTTCCGGTGTAGTGGAAATCAGAATAGGATAGAAATTGCTTGCAAAAGTAGGTCATGTGACGTATTATGTTTTTACTGAAACGGAAAATGAAACCGTTCAGCGGCAGCGTCCCGATTGACGCAGGAGAAAAATGAAAGTGAAAATGAAATTAGCCGAAACACACAACCTTCCCGAAGCCGACCAGAAGAAAGTAAACGCCATTATGGCGCTTGCTGAACCGCTGGGCGTGGCCGATGAAATTACCGTGATTTTTTATACCCGTGACTCAATTCAGGTTGAATGGCGGAATAGAAGAAACGGCCAGCTGATTCACCGCGATTTTACCTTTGCCCGTGACTTCATTACTGACTTTCAGCGACTGCTGAAAAATAACGTCAGACATTACTGAGCAATCAGGGGGGAGAAATCCCCCCTGTATAACGGCTTGATCCGTCCGCAGAACCTGACAGAAAGGCAGAGTAATGAAGAACCAGAATGAAGTCACTGTGACAGACAGCAGCGGGCTGGATGCCTGCGCGAGTCGTACAGAACGCAATGCGCCGGAGCTGCATTGTGACGTCACCACCGGGGGCGCCAGGACAGACCGGATCACCGGCTGCCGGTTGTCACAGGCAGAACGGGAGAGCGTAACACCCGATCAGGAAACGACAGCACCCGACAGGCTGCCTGCGCTTGCCCATCTTGAAGGCCCGCGCATTGCGACTATCAGCACGGCGCATGTGAGCGAGGCCGATCAGAAAATCATTGCGGGCCTGTGCTGGAGCAATGACACCGAGAGCGGGGAACACTGGATTTTAAGCACCAAATACGGCTGGGTATTCTGCCTTGACCGGCATAGCAGCTGGGAGACAGAACTTGCTTATCAGGGCATCAGTACGCACGCCATATTCAACCTTAAACGTGTCGCTGATTGCGGCTTTGAGTGGATAAATCTGGAGGCTTGCGGCGACGTTCAGGACGCGCTTTATCAGTGGGACTGGTGACAATTCCTAACACATTAAATGCCCCGTAACCGGGGCAAATAGTGTGACATAAGCTTGCAAAAAGTAGGTCATATGACGTATAATGTTTTTATAAATTCAGCACAAAAATACACGTAAACGCCGAGAACGGCGCGAGGAGAAAAACAGATGGCTAACCAATACCCTGCTGACATATATGCGCTGGTCGTCGCAGAACTTATTTGTGAGCATTTTGCGGGGGAGACAAGCCTTTACCCGGAACAGATTGACATTACCCGTGCGCAATCTGTTGGCATCGAACCTTACGAACTGGTTAATCACCTTACTGAAAATATGAAAGCAGCGGGCGGTATAGTTGCCTCACTCAGTAAAATGGATCAGTCTGCGGTTATTGACATGATGATTAACGATACACGGCTGATTATCAATGACGCCTACGAGCTTCAACGCGTCAGGTCATCGCTATCAGAAGAGGTACTGAACCGGATAGATGGCTGGGGAAATCAGTACCGTAAGACGGTAAAGAATTTTGTTGTGTGTTTTACCAGCGTCAACATTTCAGGGGAAACCATCGAATGCGAAACCTGCGTTAAAGCGCAAAGCGCTTACGATGCTGCGTTTAGGATCGGGCAGAGTTACGCAGACGATAATTGTTTAATCAACGAGATTAAGGAGGTGGAGAAACGCCATTGAATGCAGATAAAAAAGGATGCCGGATTGCGGACACAATCCGGCGGGTTGACAAAACAAAATGTGAGGTTTGTATATGTCAGTTTCCATTGTACATCTTGCCGAGGATCTTGCAAAGGGCGAACGGCGATGCGTGCCAGCCATGAAGGGTGATGAATGGCGTCATTTTATCTTCTGGCTGGAATTCTATATGGGGTACTCGATGGATTAAAAGAAGCAGCAGGGCGTCGCAAGGCGCCCTTTTTTATGACCTTCCCGCGACTCTTTACCCTGTTAATTTTAAAGCACGCAGCTGCGTCTATGCTAACAGAATTTTCGGACTGAAAGCGATAGCCGCCCGACGAACGTCGGGAGCTACTTAATGATTCTGACCGTCTTCCGGTGCTGAATTCTCAGCAACTCTGACGCGAGGGGAAGCACGCCGCTTTTGCGGCTTTTTACCATCCTTCAGTGTCTTCAGATCCTTGAGTGTGACATCATCCATTCCCGCCGTTTTCAGCTTCTCCAGAACCTCTTCGATCGTGTAACCTTTCTCTGTGGTAAGTAGGATAATGTCATTCTTAAGGCTTTCCAGTACATCCTGCTTACGCTGGCGCTCGTGCGTTACATCCGGCAGCTGCGCCAACACACTTTTCACCTTTTCCACATCGTTGCTGTTATACGTTTTCTGGCCTTTCTGGCTCATTTCTCATTCTCCACCATGCAAAGAAAATCATCATAGCCTCATCGACCTGGCTTTTCAAACTGATCGACTGGCCTGCAAGGCGGCTCGATGGTATACTTAATTCACCGGTTTTGAATACGGGACAAGATGTGTTTTTGGAGTACCGCCGACACGCGGCGGCCATCCAAAAACCACTTGGTCAGGTTTCACCCGACACCCACAGCTAAAGCTGTCTGAACTGAATTAGCTGGAGAGACACTGGAAAATGAGCCGTAGCGAATCACGAAAAACAGACGAGCGAATTCAGATAAGATGCACCGCCAAAGTAAAGGCGCAACTTACCGAAAAAGCTCAGGAATCCGGGCACAGTCTTAGTGAATATCTTATCAAATCTGGGCTTGGAAAGCGCCTTCAGTCTAAGGGCCAGTACAATTCTTTGGCCGCTCTGATCAAGATAACCGCTTTACAAAAACACTTGTTCACAGAGAGCAACGGCCAGAACAGTAAAGCGTATTCAGAGATTCTTCAGGAAGTGCGAAAAGCAGCGGTATTACTTCAGAAAGAGATACAGGGAAATGATTCCGAAGATCATTGAGGGAAGGCGAGATAAGGAGTCCAGCTTTAAACAGCTTATCTCCTACATGACAGACAAGCCGTCTGATTCATTGACTGATACTGTTCAGCCAACGAATGAGACGGTTTCTGCTGTTGCGCCTGGTACATTCGACGGACTCAATAACTACCTTACCCGTCGCGAAACCGTGACAACGGAACCCGTTGAAATTGCCCCCGGTGTCAGTCGTGTTAAAGTCGGCGATGTCACCTGCCAGTACAACACTTTCACTCTTGAAGGTGCTGCCGGCGAAATGAATGCTGTTGCCCTGCAGAACCATCGTGCCAAAGACCCCGTTATGCACTACGTTCTGTCGTGGCCTGAACACGAACGGCCGGACGATAACGCCGTTTTTGACAGCGTTAACTTCTCGCTCGCGTCAATGGGGATGCAGGATAATCAGTACGTCGCAGCGATTCACCGCGACACAGATAATCTGCATGTTCATGTTGCCGTGAACCGCGTTCATCCGGAAACCTACAAAGCCGCTTCTTCCAGCTTCACAAAAGATACGCTTCATCAGGCGTGCCGTATTCTTGAGATGAAACACGGCTGGTCACATACTGCCGGCTCCTATGTGGTGAACGATCGTCAGCAGATTGTGCGTAACACTAACAGCCGTAAAGAACGTGGTAACTGGCGTTCCAAAGATGCCATTCACAAAATGGAAAACAAGGACGGTACGGAAACGCTTTACCGGTTCATTGTGGGCGACAAGGATAAAGACGGTTCCCGTCAGAACCTGCTGCACATTTCCAATGGGCTGCGCGAGGCAAAGAGCTGGCAGGACGTTCACAAAACCTTTAATGAAATCGGTCTACGTTTTCAGCGTGCGACCGGTCAGCGTGGATTTGTGATCACGCATCAGTCAGGCCAGCATGTCAGCGCGGTTAAAGCCAGCCTGGTGTTTAACAAGGCGCAGTACACGCTGAAGGATATTGAGGAACGTTTCGGGAAGTACGTCCCATCTGCAACAGCACCTGTACCCGTTGCGGTTGAAGGTAATACTTACCAGCCTGGCGGTTATCGTCGTGACAGCGCCAAGCGTGCCAAACGTCGAGCAGAACGTGCGGAAGAACGACTGCTGCTTAAAGGCCGGTATAAAGCCTATCGCAACAATCTTCCGCGTTATCAGGTCGACCGTGAGTTTATTGCCGAGCAGTTCCGGATGATCAACGCGCATACCCGGCTGGTTAAAAACAACATCCGTCAGAGCATTGCCGATCCGCATATGCGACGTCTCGCCTATAACCTTGCTGAATTCAAAAAGCAGCAGGCTATTGCCATTATGCGCCTGGAAAACCGCGAGAGACGTGACGGCTTTAAAGCCGCCCATCCTGCCTTGTCCTATCGTGAATGGGTTGAGCAGGAGGCGCTGAAAGGGGATACGGTAGCACTGAGTCAAATGCGTGGCTTTGCCTACTCTGCGCGCCGCAAAGAGAAATATAAATCCCACCTTGTTGCTGAGATTGGCTTTAACCGGATGTACAATGGCGTAACCAGTCACGATCGTGATGACGTACCGGTGATGGCGTCTGAAAAGCACCACGTTAAACCCCGGCTTCTTAAAGATGGCACTGTGGTATTCCACCGTAACGGTTTGCCGGTCGTGGCCGATCGTGGCCATATCATTCTTACTGAAAGTGCGGCAGGCGGCGACAGCAAAGATGTTGATCTGGCCGTGGCGCTTTCCCTTGCCGGCAAATCACAGCAAATCCGCTTTGACGGCAGCGGGGAATTCAAAGAGGCAGGGATTAAACGCATTGCTGATGCGGCTGTTAACCATCAGCATCCTGTTGCTTCTGGCATGACGTTCACGAACTCAGCGCAGGCGGAATATGCACGCGCTGAGCAAGAGAGATTGCGTCGTGAGCGAAATGATAGTAAAAATGAAATGGAAATGAAAAACAAAATTAACGGTCAATTCAAACCGCGATAAAAACGGAGTCACTATGAAAGTCAATATGAAAACGGCCCTCGTGGCCGTTTCTGTCATTGCTATTTCTGGCTGTGCTGGAAATGCAGCAAAGGAAAAACAGCAAAGCGCAGAAAAACTCGTTAACGATCAGATTCGTGAAGAGGCCATTAAAATCACGCTGGCTCAGAATGAGCTTTATCAGGCCGGCGCGATTAACCGCACCACCTTCCGTATCCCTACCGTTATCAATGCCAACAGTCAGAGTATCCGGGTGAACTGGCAGGGCGATGCCTACGAGCTGCTGGCGCAGCTGGCAAAACAGCGTGGCCTTCGCTTTCACAGCCAGGGCGTCAAACTTCCCCTCCCTGTGAATATCGACGTCGGTAATGCCACCTTTGAAGGACTGCTAGCCCTGATCCGTCAGCAGACCGACTACCGGGCTAACATCACTCAGCGGCCTTATGAGCTGCAGCTTGTTTACCTCACGCCTGAAAAGCGCAAATCCTACCTGCGGGGTAATCGCAAATGAAAATGAAAACCCTGTTTCTGGTCATGCTGACGCTAAGCCCGATTCAGAGCGTTCTGGCAGACGATAAAGAAGCACCAAAAGACATAAACTACTATCTCGACCCTCCGTCAAGTCCAGAGAACAGCTCTGATATTGGCAGCTCAATGCTTAATGAAGCTGCGCACACGATCGGCTTTCGCGGTGGCAAAGCCGAACGGGCCACGGAGCTGCGGGCCGCGCTGGAGAAGCAGCGCAGTAATCTCGACTATATGTATTCCTTCCAGCCTCTCATCAGCCCTGACGGCTATCTTCCGCCGGTGATCGTGGAAGCGAAGGATGTTGCGCACATCACCAACGAACAGATCCGAACGGCGAACCGCGCCTATGACATCGTGGTGCCAGCCCGTTTTGTCAGCAATCCCCCGACGTGGAAGAGCTACCTGCTGACCGGACTGCTGGCAAACCGTATTGAGCTGCCTGAACCGGCCGCCATGCCAAAAGACAGCAAGCAGCGCGACATCTGGGAGCGGGCCATTAAAGACGGCTGGAAAGATGGCCGCCTGAAGGCCGATCAAATATTTGTCTCCAACTTCAACCGGCTGACCCGCGATTACACCGGAATGCTGCGCTATTCGACGCTGCTGCAGCAGGACATGGTTAAAGCGCCGGTTATTTCACAGCAGCAGCAGACTGTCACCGGCGACAAAAATCGTCTTCTCCTGGGTGACAAGGTTAAACGCATGAAGAAACAGGCAGAGTTTGACGTCAACAAGCGCAACTGGTCGCCGACCATCAAGTAAGGAAATGGACATGGAAAATAACCTTTCCTTTGATTTCGGCAACCACCTGACCGCTGGCACATTAAGGCGGTTTCTGGTGTGGACGTTAAAAAACGACGTTTCAGACGTGCTGATGCAGGGCGGCGGGCGTATTTTCATCGAGCGCTACGGCCGGCAGATCCCGATGACCAGTTATGCCATCGATCCGCTGGAGTTGGAGAGCGTGATAGATCAGGTGTTCAATCCGGATGTGAAAACCAGCCTGAAAATGGCGAAGATTGTTAACACGTCCCTGCAGCTGACCGGCGACATGGCCGGCACGCTGGGCCTGGAGCGCAACGAGCGTGCCCGTTTCCGCGCAAACTTCACGCAGGCCACCGTTCATGAAACGGAAGCCGTTATGTCGCTGACAATGCGTGTGCTCAAAAACCAGATCCCGAAACTGCATACGCTGGGACTGCCTGACGTATTGCTTCGTTCCCTGTTCCCCGCGTCCGGCCTGGCTTTCATCTGTGGCGAGACAGGTTCGGGTAAATCAACGCTCATGGCGAGCATAAACCAGCACAGCGGTGAAACTTTCCCCGACCGTAAGGTGATCACCGGTGAAGATCCGATTGAGCTGATTCTGGGCGGGGCTGACTGGATTGCCCCGGAGCCGGCACAGTCGGAGCTGGGACGCGATTTTGATACCTACGCCAACTTCATATCCTATTCCGCACTGCGTCGTTCACCGAAAAACATCGACATCGGCGAGCTGTTGGAGCGCCTTGCGTATGAGGCTGCGCTGACGGCGGGTAAAACCGGCCACTTCTGTAAAGGCACCATGCACGTTGATACCTGTGGTGATGCCATCCAGCGTGCCGTGCTGATGTTCCCTTTCGATGCCCGTGAATCTATTGCCTACGACACGCTGAAAGTCCTGCGCTACATCATCGTTCAGCGCCTGCTGCGATCAACAGACGGAAAACGGGTGGCCGTGCGCGAGTACGTGATTTTTGATAATCAACTGCGCAGTTACCTTCTTACCAAACCGTATACGCAGTGGGGTAAAACCATCGACCAGCTGCTGCTTTCACAGAACCGATCGCTCATTCAGAACGCCTTCAAGCTTTATCAGGAGGGCATCGTTGATGAGAGTGAAATGATTGAAGTCGCGGGCTATCTGGACTTCTTAAAACTGAAAGAGGGCACCTATGCGCAAGAATCAATGGCGTAATGTCTCCAAGCCGCTGATGCTGGGCTTCATTCCTGTAATGTCGCTGTTTCTTTACCTGCTGTGGTTTCCGTTTCCTTCAATGGACACGCTTTATTTCTGCTCTTTCATCATCGGTTTTTATGCCGTGCTGGGCTATTACGGATACACGGTGAAAGTGCTTTACCAGAAGCTGCTGAGGGCGCTGCGGGGAAAACATATCCGTGGCCGGCCCTGGTGGTATCGCCGCAATCAACGCTGAAACTCACTAACCGTCAGGAGTAAACGATGAGCAATACCGATAAGCCTGAAATCGCCACTGAGCGAACCCGCCTGGCAATTCCTTATGAAGACCGTAATCGCGCCATTAAGGCCGCTGGCAAGCTGAGTAACGGCGAGAACGCGCTGGAACTCGATCGTGAAGCTAAGGTCTGGTACGCCAAGCCGGGCGCAAATCTGACCCGGCTTGAGCCGTGGATTTACGATCCGAATAAGGTTGAAGCCGAAAAGTCCCTGGACATCAGCGCCGTTGAAAATGAGTTTTCAGCCTGGCTTGAGGAGCGTGGCGCCATTCTGAAAGACCCCGTGGAATTCGACGGCCAGAAGCATTACGTCGATACCGAAGACGGCAAACCTGGTTCTAAAAAGGGAGTCTATGCCGCGTTTCTCGATGGCCGGCCTGCTGGCTGGTACAGGGATTACAAAAACGGGGGCGAGATCCAGAAATGGGTATCGAAGGGCACAGCGCCTAATCCGGAGCAGATGGCAATGCTGCGGGCCGATGCCGCTGCCCGTCGTGAACAGCGAGCTTTAGAGCGTGCGGATAAATTCGATCAGACGGCCGGCCGGCTGATGGAGGCGTTTAACGCTCTTCCGGATGCAACTGGTGCGGAAGCGTATCACCAGGCCAAGCAGATTAATGCGGCAGCTGGCGTTAAAGCCGATCAGTACGGGAATGTCGTCATCCCGCTGCACAACGCTGACGGGGAATTCCGCACCCTTGAGCGTATCTGGCCGGACGGCACGAAGCACCTGGAAAAAGACGGCCAGGCATGGGGATCGTTTTTCGTTGCCGGCGGCCAGCTGCGTGACGGGGAAAATATTCTCTATGCGGAAGGCTATGCCACGGCAGCAAGTATCAGCGAAGCCACCGGCCGCCCGGTGGTGATGACCGTCAACGCCGGCAACATGGTGGAAGTTGCCCGCCACCTCAATGAGCAGTACCCCAACAGCCAGCACCATTTCCTTGCGGATAACGACATCTACAAAGACGTCAACGCAGGGCTGAACTATGCGAATGAGGCCGCAGAGCTGACCGGCGGCCACGTGGTCACGCCGACCTTTCGCGAGCCGCGCGAGGGGTTGACTGATTTTAACGATTTGCACGTAGAGGAAGGGCTGAGCGCCGTCAGATCGCAGGTTGAAACGGCAATAGAAAACGTAACGAGGATGGAAAATATGGCAGACCAGGAACAACACGATCAGTCCCGTAACAGAAATACTGAAACGCCGGCGGCACCTGCAGCACCGTCAGAAAGCGTCAGCGCGGCCCCTGTGAGCCTGGAAGATGATGCACCGGCCACCGCGCCTGCAGCACCGTCAGAAAGCGCCAGCGCGGCCCCTGTGAGCCTGGAAGATGATGCACCGGCCACCGCGCCGGCAGCACCGTCAGAAAGCGTCAGCGCGGCCCCTGTGAGCCTGGAAGATGATGCACCGGCCACCGCGCCGGCAGCACCGTCAGAAAGCGTCAGCGCGGCCCCTGTGAGCCTGGAAGATGACGCGCCGGCCACCGCGCCGGCAGCACCGACAGAAAGTGTCAGCGCGGCCTCTGTGAGCCTGGAAGATGATGCACCGGCCACAGTGGCTTCACCACCGCCAGAAAGCGCCAGCGCAGAATCTTATGCAGCTGACTATGCACAGTGGGATAACGATCCGGACGACATTAACGCTTCAATGGAGGCTTATGCGGCCATGCAGGCCGAAACTCAGCCTAAAGGCGCTCCGTATCTTGTCGTTCCTGAAAAAGAGGAAACCAAACAGAAGGCAGAACAGCCCGTGCCAGAATCTGGCGAAGAAGCGCCATTTGCAAAAGCCAGCAAAAACCGGGCGCCGGAATCTGACGCTCAGGCAGTCAACGGCTTCACCTGGGCGCCAACCGATAATGTCAGCGTACCGCCTAAAGAACGTATCGATCTCGATGCGCTGATGAAAGACATCCGGCACCGGGATGAAAAAGACTATGTTGCATACATGTTGCGTAACGATGATGCGTTTTATGACTATGGCACGCACATGCGCATGGCAAATGACGGCGCGAGTAAAAATGACGGCATGATCCTGGCCGCATTGCAAACAGCAATGGCCCAGCACAAGCGCGGTATAGAAATTACAGGGAGTGATGAATTCAAGGAGCGCGTCTATGGGCTGATGGCCGACTATAAGATTGAGGCCAAACTTTCCAACCCTCAGCAAAGGGCACGCCTCCAGGAAGTGATCAGAGAGCAGGCTGCAGCAAAACAGGCACCGGACACGCAGAAACCCGCTCAGCAATATTCAGGCACAGCTGATGGCGTTCAAGAAAGCAATGTCCAGGCGGAGGTACAACAGGACAAGCAGGCCCAGCAGAAAAAAGCCGCTGCCGTAGTCGCTACTGCAGCAGTTGCTAAAGCCGCGGCTTCCACGCAGCGGTCAGAGGCGCTGGGTAATGAGTGGGCCAGTGGTGCAATTCAGGCCCACGGTAAAGCGCCATACAATTTCGACGAAAAGAACTCTATGAGTTACTACGTCACACTGGTCAACGACAAAGGGAAAAAAACCATCTGGGGTAAAGATCTTGAAAGGGCCGTTCAAAATGCCGGTGTAGATAAAGATAACCTTATCTATGCAAAATGTAATGGATTTAAGGACGTAACGGTAAATGCACCGGTGCGTGACCAGGATAATAAGGTGCTGCGTTATGAGCAGATCAATGCCCGCAGAAATGAGTGGGAAATAAAGCCTGTCTATCCTCAGCCCGCACCGCACAACCCGGAAGCGCTTAAACCTTCAGACTTGGTTGCTTACGACGCCAACACCTATAAAATGATGCGCAGCAAAATTGAGGCGATGGGTATCGACCTCTCACACGAACCTGTGCCAAAGAACGAGCTTTTCTGGTTTAAGCCAAATGGTGCGCCGGCCGACGCAAAAATGCTAAAGCCGCGTGACTATAAGCTGCCTGTTGAGTCTGCGTCGGCCGGTACACCATTGCTGATGTCACCCGCCAAGAAAGGGGATGCTCCTGAATACATCATCTTGGAATCCAAGACGGGGTTTCTGCAGGGCGCTGTCCGTGATAAAGAAACCGGCCTGTATCATAGCGTGATCGGCAAGGTAAACACGAAAAGAATGGATGGCGGTGAAAAACGCGATTACATCACCCTCGCTGCTGTAAATGCCAATTCACCTAATGGAATGGTTTTACATGGTTATGGAAATTCAAATGCAAAAGGAAATGCTCTTGCATACAAAAACGTTTTGAATAAAGAAAACGCTGAGCAGCATTTACAACCAGTTTCAGATGATGTAAAAAACAAACCTGTAATGAAAAGGATTTTGCATTCGGGAAACGCCGCAAAGAAAGATGATGATGAAAGGAGAATGCACAGCCATGCGCCATCCGCAAAAGCGACACCCAAGATGTAATAACGCCACAACCCTGCTGCTTGCAGCGGGGTTAACTGTATTTTCAGCATCTGCATGGGCTGCTAATCAGACCTGCGAGGCGGGAAGAATAGCGCAGGCAGGTGCTGATGCCGCCTACAAACAGGAAGTTGAACGAGCGAATAACGCGGCACAAAGCGAGACATCAACAGCGGATTCGCTGGGCCAGTGTCTGGGGTCAATGTCTGTATCGCTCAAGCTGCCGCAATTCCCTTCAATTGGTGACATTATCGAGAAGGTGAAAAACGAAACGTGCAACGTTATCCGTTCAAAGGTAAATGAGAAGTGGGGGAGTCTGGGGAATACGACGCTTGACCCGTGGGCTGCCGTTTCATCACGGCTGCCCGATACGTCAGGCATCATACCAAACGCATCGAGCACTACTGTGCCGCTAAATTCTCCTGCTGCTGCAAGTGGTGAGGGTGAGGATGCAAACAGTGATGCTTTCCCTTTCCATCTTTAGTTACCGGAACAGGCCGCGTGGAACCTTATCAAATAACTTACCGGTCTGTAGTTCAACGCGGCGGTGTTCCGCCGCGCTGAGAAGACGCATGAAATCCTTTGCTGGTAATACACCACGTTTGGAATCGACAAATAGATCAAGCGAATCTTCTGACGAAAACCGCCTGACTGTACAAAGCCAATCGGTATCAGATTGCATATTTCTGCAGTTCTTCGTCGGAGAGGTTAGCGAAGGCGGCTGGACGACGGCCTTTACCTGTCCAGGTTATGGGTTTGCCGCCGTCCGGGTTCGGCATACTGTACTTAACCTTGTGGTATGCGCGCGGGCGTTTAGTGCCAGATGTATCAAGGCCAAGAATAGAACCGAAAATGGCAGTGGCTTGTTCAGGTGTGATGTTGTTTTCTTCCATGAAACGCTGAGCGGCTTCCTGTTTTTCTTGAATTTCGCGCAGTTCTTTTTTGTGTTTGTTGATCAAATCACTGGACAGGTCAACCCACATGGATACGACTTGCTCAAGATTTTCAACCGGGATCTTACGCAAAACAGACAGTGCTTTACGTTTTTCACACATTATTGTGGCGCAATTTTCATATTCCTTGTTTTCGTTCATGGATACCTCTGTGTTCATTAACGATTGGGGAAATTTCTAACATAAAATTTTGTAAAAGAGAAACTGCTATGGAAATAAAAAGCGATCTGGCTAAACATCAAGCGGAGCCGGAAACGGTAATCCCAAACGAAACTGATGAGTTAGCTCCTTCCGGAGCAGTAGTTGCAGAAGAAAACAATTACACCTCACAGGAACTATTTGAGAAACATGGGCTTAAAGCGATCATTATGTTATCGGCAGCCCTGCTTGTATCAGTTTCGTTGAACGGTGCGCAGACCTACATGTTGCTCAAAAAAGAGCGTGAATATTTCGGTACTGACAGGGGATATGTTTTCCCTATACATCCTCTGAATAAGCCGGCTTACACCTCTGAAAGCGTGCTCGACTTTGCGAACAAAACGATGGTTAAAGCTTTCGCATTAAATTTCGTTAATTACGAGAACCAGCTCACATCTGTCCGCCCTGCATTTACAAAAACCGGTTATGACCAGTTCCGTATTGCGTTGACGAAAAGCGGCATCCTAAAGCGTATCACCGAAAAGCGCCTCAATCTGAAAATGTCAAATGACCCCGGTTCACTGATTACCGAAGGCGTAATTACAGGCACTGACATCTGGGCCTGGCGTTTCAAAATACCCGTCACCATCCAGTACACCGGTCAAACGCAGGATTACCAGCCTGAAGACCTTGACCTGGTTGTGCAAGTGCAACAGGTCGATGTGGCAGAAGATCCACAGGGAATACAAATCACTCAGGTCAATTTAAGACCGCGTTCACGCTGAGGTAGAAAATGAAACTTAAAACTCTAACGTTAATGATAGCGGCAATTTTGACGGTGCACTCAGCCTTTGCAGCTGAACAGACACAGCAGCCGGCTACGAGCAATAATGGCGCTAATGACGTCGCGAACTGGCAACCTTCGCAGGCTTCAATGTCTGTACCCGCCAGTAATGCCGGAATTCAGCAGCCGGCGCAGCAGCAGCAGGCACCACAGCAGCAGGCACCGCAGCAGCAGGCACCGCAGCAGCAGGCACCGCAGCAGCAGGCACCACAGCAGCAGGCACCGCAGCAGCAGGCACCGCAGCAGCAGGCACCGCAGCAGCAGGCACCGCAGCAGCCAACGACAGCTGTACCTGCTGCAGCGGCAGTCACAGTGGCTGCACAGCCTCAAAAGCCTGCAACTACCCACATTAACCGGGACAACCTGGACCCGCTGCCTGCACCTCTGGTGAATAAACTGCAACCGCTATCACCAGGGCAGATCCGCACGTCGATAAAAACCCTCGACGAATCCTCAGCGGCCGCCCGCTATCAGTTTGTTACCCCTGTTCCGCGTGTATCCAGCCAGACCGTTTCACTGTCAGCCGGCTCTTCTATTCCCCAGGTGCGCGTATATCCCAACGTCACCACTACGGTGACTTTTTCCGACATCACCGGCCATCCGTGGAAGCTGGCCGCCCCACCGGTTAACTCCAGCCCGTGCCAGGTTCAAAACGGGACGCTTTGCGTTAACTACATCGAGGGCGCTGCAGTTTTCACTATTCAGCCTACTGATCGCTTCAGTACCGGCAACGTCACCGTCATGCTTCAGGGGTTGGCGACACCCGTCATCATTAACGTGAAAGCCCTGGACCCCAGCAATAAGGCCCGTACTGTTGATGTTGATTATCGTCTTGATCTGCGAATTCCTAAGCGCGGGCCGGATACTCCGGTCTATACCGCCACACCGGAAAAGAAAATCTCACTGTACGACAAGCAGCTGCAGCAGTTCCTTGATGGTATCCCTCCTGAAGAGGCGCAGTTTGTGAAGCTGCATAACGCGCCTGGAAGCACGAAAGCCTGGCAGATTGGTGACGAGCTTTATGTCCGCAGCCCGCTGCAGCTGCAGGACGAATTTGAAAAAACGCTTTCTGCGATAGACGGAACGCATGTGTATGTCCTCCCCTCAACACCGGTGCTTACGTTTTCTGAGAACGGCAGCGCGCGTGATGTTGACGTTGAACTGAACTGAGGAAACCCCTGATGGCTACAACTGAAAAAGGTACAGACTTTACAAAAATAGGTGTGATCGCCGGGGGCGTGATAGTCGTCGCGATTATCGGCGGCTACTACGTTTTTTCGCCCAGCGAAGTAGACACGGCCAGCTCAAGTTTATCAACGAGCAATCCGTCGGCCGGCGGCAATCTGGGTAGAGAAAGAACTGACCCTAACTATAACCGCCTGTTGCAGACGTTTAACGCCCAGCATTCAGAGAGAGCGGATCAGACCGGTAACAGCTTTATTTCGACGCTTGAGGCCAGTAACCCCACTGCCGTAGACGTTACTGATAAACAGGTCGCTCCGAAGTACAACTGGCAGGAGAAGACGCAGCCGCAGAGTAAGTCAGACTCTGGCAGCAGCAATGACAAAGAAAAGGCCAAGCAGCAGAAGGAACATGACAAAGCGATCGATGCCGTGCTGGCTAAGTTAGATCAAAACCGCACTCCGGTGGCTGGCGCGCAGTTAGCTTCGGCATGGGGTGGCTCCGGGTCGGGGGGCGGTGCGCAGAACCCGAACGGCGGCGGGCAGAGCGGCATCGGAAATGGCGGTAATGCCTTCAGCGGCTGGACGCAGAGCGTTTACCCGCAGCCGGCAAGTGTGGCTCAGAATGGCGGTACAGAAAAGGCACAGGGTAATAAGAAGAGTAAGGGCGCGCGCCTGATTTCAGCTTACAAGCGTATACCGGCCATTGTTGATAATGCGATGGACAGTGACGATCTGAACAGCCCGACGACCGCGCATGTTCCCCTGGGCGATCAGAAGGGCGCAACCTTCTATTCACAGGATAACCGGCTGGCCGGCGCCGGCATTCGCGTCCATTTTACCGGCATGGAATGGAACGGTGTTGAATGTAAGGTAGACGCTTACAGCGTTGATGCGGAAACACTGAAGGCATCCATCGCTTCAGATGTGAACGACCGCTGGTTTACGCACGTTATCGTGCCGGCCGTGGCAAATGGCATTGGCCGCACCGGTCAGCTTTACGAAGACTCCAATTCACAGATGATCCTGACCGACAACGGTAATGCCTACCGGTCGACCGGCACGCCAAATGGTAAAGCTATCGCTGGCACTATTATTGGCGGGATTGGTGAGCAGACCGGGCGAGTGCTTGAGCAACAGGCGTCGCGCACGCCTTTCCGTCAGGTCACTGTCGATCCAAACAAGTTGATTGGGATTCAGTTTGCCGCGCCGGTTTATGAAAGCGATTGTGGAGAGGGCATTCTCAGCCAGGACAATAATGCCCCGGCCACTCAGCAACAAGCAGCACCGCAACAGATCCAGGCCATTGCACCTCAGCAGCCGCAACAACCGCAGTATGCTCCGCAGGCATACCCGCAATACCCAGACTATTCAAATCGCCGTGGTTATTACCGCTAAGCCGGAGAAAAAAATGACTGATTTATTTAACGAAAGTCCTAAAGATAACACCCATAATACTGCAGCACCGGCGGCGGCTGGCTCGGCCAAGCCACAGCCGACAATCAAGGCAACGAAAAAGAAAAAATACGGCACTACTGACTACCTGACGCTTGCCGGGCTGGTCGTGGGTGGCGGTGCGCTTCTGTACTTCCTGAACGCCTCAGATTCACCGTCTACGGCAGATAGCACAGGGCAGGTAATCCAGTCACGGCAGACGGCTTCAGTCAACTCATCTCAGAACGACACAGGCGCTGGTTCGGGCCGTTTCCGCGAGGAAATTTCAGGTGCTGTGATGAAGCAGAATGAACGTATCAGTGAAATTGATAACACTTCAAAACAGGGACTTACAATTCTCTCAAACCAGCTTAGAGCCGCTAACAGTGAGATTGAATCCCTTAAGCAACAGGTTCAGAGTCTGAAACTTAATTATGCATCAAACGGAAATGAAACAGTAAATGCTGGTGCTGGATCATATGGTTTTAATCAGCAGCCGAAAAGATTATTGAAAGAGTTTTCAATTAATGATTTATCTAATGATCTGGCTTGGGTAAAATACAAGAATCAGGTCTACGCTGTGAGAAATGGTTCTGTATTGGGCGGTGTTACTGTTACCGGTATAGATATGAATCAAAGATTGGTTGAAACTGACAAAGGTCTGATTCGTTAAACGGTAAACAAAACGGGCTAAATAATGAACGATGGTATCGAACAAGCGATAATTGAGTTTGCAAATGGCGGTCGAGAGCCGCTGATCAAGCTCATCATTGTTGTAGCATTGATATCGGGCCTGATTGGCTGCGCGGCTTTCCTGATACGGGCCAGGAAAGCTGCACGTCATTCATCATCCAGCGCGGGCATGGGAAGGATCGGTGCAGGCTTTCTTTTCTGCCTGTTTCTTATCTGTCTCAAGCAGATGATGAATGCCGGCGCCCACTCGATCGGGTTGGGAGACGTCAGTTTTGACGGTATCAACTACGCCAGTACAGGCACCTTCGGACTTGGTGCTCAGGTGGTCAATAGCATCCTGAGTATCCTGCGTATCGTAGGGGCATATCTCTTCTATAAGGGGGTTAAGAATTTAAAGAACTCCCAGCTGGAAGGTAACACAGAGCTATCTGCATCAGGTGCTATTGGTAAGGGCATCGTTCAGTGCCTATGCGGTCTGCTGTTTTTATTCAATCCGGAAATCCTAGACAGGGTTCAGACATCACTCAATATCCATTGGTAAAGGAAAAATCATAATGAAAATGCTCGACATCGTGAAAAATAAAGTTCTCTCTGCGTCAGTGAGCTTCGACGTTATGCGTTCGGTTGCATCTAAGCGTATTGTCAAAGCAACATTGGGCGTTCCGCTGCTGCTTGCCGGGAAAAATGCGGCTGCAGCGGATACCATCTGGGAAATGGTGGATGTTACCACTACGGGCCTATCAGGTACTCAGGCCGGTCTTGTTAAAGCATTCCGTACTGTCGGCGTTGTTCTGTGCGCATTAGGCTTATGGAAATGGAAAGAAAAAAACAAAGAAGGCTCTCGTGTTGAAGGCAAGACCGTCATTATTTTACTTCTGGTAGGCGCCTGCCTCATCGCGCTCGCTCAATTTATCTCTATCACTGGTAAATCTGTCGGCATCGACGCGAACGTTGATGGCTAAACAAACTGGCCCCGCATCGCGGGGCTTTTTCCGGAGTTACATTCATGCCTGCTTATACCATTTCCAGAATCGAAACCTCTTCTCCCTGTCAATCCTGCGGTATCAACAGCAAAGACGTCTATCAGCTGCAAATCGCCGGCGAACACACCAGAAATCTTTGCTCTTTATGCCTGGCTGCTGAACATCCTGAAAAAATGAAGCTTGAAACTCAGGTCGGGCTTTTTCTGAAGCGGAAAACTAACCGCACCATTTACAGCATCCTTGCGCGCGCGATTGCTCATGCCGCACAAAGTGACAATCCGGCGTATCGCGAAAAGGCGGCAAGGATGAAGGAAGCGCTGCTGTCCACAACACAGGTCGTGCTGAACGAGACAGGAAGTGACGACGGCTATGACCTGGAGCACCTGATTAAAAAGCACCATCAGCTGCTGCCAATGAATTTTGATGAAGAGTTTCTTAAAACGATCGCCGATTCCGACGATGAAGTGCCGGAAGTAGGTACATGGTCGAAAATTTATAAAGCTAAGCGAGGGTAACGATGATTACGGGAATTGTCGGGCAATGCCTTGAGGCGTTGTCCAGAAATTTTGTTGGTAACGACCTGCTGCGATACAGCGATTTGGTGACGGTTTACGGGCTGACCGAACAGGACAGGAAAGAGCATCCGGAAATAAAGCACCCCTATATTCTGGCTACCAAGCGCAATGATTACCTGTCAGTAATTGAAATATCTGGCGCCAAAACCGAGTTTGACAGGGCAAGTTTTGATGCTTTTATCGAAAAGTTCGCCGAATCCACTACCAACCTGTTTACTCGAACCGGGCAAAAATTGTCCTTTGTGTTTGAGCGTGACTTTACTAAAAACCAGGATGAACTGAACAACGTCTATAAGCCGCATGTTGACGCCGTTAACAAGCTGGGGCTGGACATCGTTGACCTGATAGCTGACGACGCACAAAAAATTGCCGCTCACTATAGCCGTGAGAGGGCATATATGGTGCTGTACTCAGAAAAGAGCCTTATCTCGAAATATGAGCTGAAGGATGAAATTGAAGAAGCCAACAAGGAAATGAACGGCTTGCCAGCATCCGGGCACGGCCAGAACCCTGTAGAATACCGGCTCGATACGCTGAAAATCCAACACGATGCCGTACTGTTGCAGTTGATTCATTCTCTGTCTGGTGAAGGCAATCCAATCATCTGCAACCTGATGGATGTCAGGCAGGCAGGCTCAATGATGCGCCAACTCCTGTGGCGAAACAGTGCATCCGAGCACTGGTATCCGAGAACCCCTTTTGACAAAGGGATGCGACCTCGCGGAAACCTTAACACGGGTGATCTGACGCCTTATACCCCCCCTCGTCTCAATATCCAGCTTCTGGATGGGGACATGACAGATCACGGCTCGATGACGGAATGCGACGGTAAGTTTTACGCAGGGCTAGATCTTGAATTACCGCCACTGAATGAAGTCACGTTCAAGCAGCTGTTTAAAACAATTCCCCGTAAAATTCCTTACCGTGTGAAATTTGATTTCATCGGTGGTGGTAAAAAAGCGCTTAACGGTAAATCGACGGCGCTGGCTTTTATGCGGTTCATTCCTTCACTTAAGGTCATTGCGCGAGACTTGGATTACGTAAAGGCACAAAACGAATTTGATCCTATCGTTATCATGGCCGTTAACTTTGTGACCTGGGGGGATACGATTAAGGAAGCGAGACGGAACAGGGAAACAATCAAGAAAATCATTGAAGGCTGGGGTGTCAGCCAGGTGAGTACGACTTATGGTAATCCTACCAGCGCCCTGATCAGTTCTGTACCTGGGCTTTCAATGGCAACACCAGGCACGCTGCACTTCCCACCTCTCAGTGAAGGGCTTCATATGCTTCCCCTGGAGCGGCCGGCCAGTCCGTGGAGCAAGAACAGTAACCTGTGCTTTGTCACGGAAGACGGAAAACTTTTCCCGTATGAGATAGCCAGTTCCCTGCAGGAAAAGGCGACGGACGTTTATACTGGTGTGCCCGGTTCAGGTAAATCCGTTCTCGCGAACCGAATGAACCTCAGTACCATTTTCAAAACTAACGGTAAGCTGCCATATCTGACTATCATCGACAAAGGCTACAGTGCAAAAGGTATTGCCGATCTTCTCATTGATGAACTGCCAGAACATCAGCGGCATTACATTGCGGCAATCACGCTCAACAACGATTCAGACCACTGCATTAATATTTTTGATACGCAGCTGGGTTCCCGTTACCCAACGCAGTTTGAGCGAATCTTTCTCATCCAGATGCTGCAGGCGATGTGTGTAGACCCTCAGACCGGCCTTCCACCCAATGCAAAAGAAGTTGAGGAGATCATCACTGACCTGATCGATCAGGTTTACACAGAGCTGGAGCATGAAAAAGCCAATAAGTTTTCGAGCCGGATTGCGGTAGTTAACCAGGCGTTGGAAGAAACTGGCCTCAATGACGAGCTGGGTGAAGAGTGGTTTAACGGCGCCAAATGGTGGGAAATTGTTGATTTACTGTTTGCGAAAGGCCGGCACTACGAAGCAACGGTAGCGCAGCGTTACGCCGTACCTACTCTGGCGACTTTCATTTCCACACTGACGCGCCAGGAATGGAGTAAGAAGTACGAGAAAGTAAAACTATCTGCCGGCGAACCGGTAGTGGAGTACATTCAGCGATCGTTTCAGTCGGCCAGCAAACGCTTTGCGATATTCAGCAACCCGACGGTTTATGATTTCAGTTCAGAAACCCGCGTAGCGATTCTGGACATGCAGAACGTTCTGGGGGACAACAAAACCCCGTCTGGAAAGCTCAAGTCCGGCATTATGTACATGTTTGCGCGTCAGATGGCCGTGCGTAACTACTACCTGCCGCAGTCTGCGGATACCTTCCTCAGTCAACTGCCAAAGCAATATGTGTCCTACCATCAGGCGCGCATCAGTGAGCTTGAAGAAGAGGTCAAACATACTTTCTACGACGAGTGCCACAATTTCGCCGGCATCAGCTTCATACAGGATGCACTCAATACCGCAGACCTGGAAGACAGGAAGTTCAATGTCAGAACGGCATTCTCTTCTCAGTTCCTGGAGCACATGCCATCAAGCGTGCTGAAAACCATGAACAGCGTGTTCATCATGCGACTGTCTCAGGGGGATATTCAGCACCTTAAAGATCTGCAGATCGACATCCCGGACGACGTTATCAGGCGCTTCAAAAACATGCCACAGGGCGCATTCCCTGACGGCAGTGGCACGGCATTCCTAGGTATATTCAAGACGAAGCACGGGCTTGTCTGTCACATTCTAAAAAACACCGTCGGTATTAAACAACTATGGGCTTTAAACTCATCTGCAAAAGATAGGGTATTGAGAACGTATATGTATAAAGAATTGGGCGGAAAAAGAACAAGAAATATACTTGCAAAAGAGTTTCCGCTTGGAACAGCGCGCGGTAAGATAGATGACATGATAAATGAACAGGGTGGTGACGCAGAGGACGATAGCATGGGAGATACAATGGCTATCCAACTTGCTAAGCAGCTTGTATCAAAGGCAAAAAGAGGGGAGTTATGAAATCAAAGCTGAAACTCTGTAAGACTCTGGTTGCACTATCGGTTATCAATGCAGGCTTAACGCCTGCATTCGCATACACGGTAAACGTAAACAGCAGCATTCCCATTACCCAGCAGGTTATGCCGGCACTAGGCACAGCTAACAGTGCGCTGGGTACGGCAAATGGCCTGCTGGGCCAGATTGAAACCACGCTCATCAATATCGGTACTGCCGTCAATCAGCAGGGAGATCGGCAGGCCGCGCTGATTCAGCAGGTCGCACAGACTCAGCAGCAGTTTGAGATCGAGCAGCGCCGTAATGACCGCTTGCTGAAGGCGCAGGACAGGTATCGTGTTGCTGACGACATCTGCGCGCAATCCGTTTCCGGCGGAACTTCTTCAGCTGCGGCCGCCGCTGCTGGCGGCCAGCGAACGCTGGGCAGCGCCAGCACCTCAAAAGATGTTAAAGCCATCTTTGAAGTGCCGGCACGCGCTACGGATATTGATGCCTCAACAACGGCGGATGTTCACAGCCAGTATTGTGACACGGCGGATTATGCAGCCTTCGGCGGCACAACTTTCTGCCCGGCTGTATCCGATATGCCTAAAGCTGACACGTCGATCTCGTCCGTTCTGTATGGCGCCGGCGAAGAAGGAAAAGCGCCTGACGGTACGTTTACCGAAAAGCAGACGGATGCAGCTTTGCGGTACACCAAAAATACGGCGCTTCGCAGTGCTGGCCGTCAGCTCAGCAGGGGGGAAGTTAAGGGGGCCGCCGGGCGCGTCTACCTGGGCATGATTCAGCAGTATCAGGCGATGTCCGATGCTGCAGCGCAGCCCCAGCTGGAAATGATTGCAAACTCTAAGCCGAACCCTGCGACCGATGCGGCCCTGGCGGATGCGCGGAAAACACCTGAAGTTGAGAGTTTTTTCCAGAGTTTCGCATCGAGCGAGGCGAAGCGCCTGAATCGTATGTCTGCCTCTGAGTTTGAGAAGTTTGATGTTGAGCGCCGCTACAGCAACCCGGCTTACCTGGCGACGCTGAACAATAAAAACGAAATAGACCTGCAGCGCGAGCAGATCATGATTACAAATCTCAATAATCACCTGCAGCTGGGCATCAAAGAACAGCTGCAGAAGACCAATATCCTGCTGGGGCAAATACTTTCAAACGAGGCGTACAACGCCTACAAACCTATGCTTGCTCAGCAATTGCAGAATGTGAATGCAGGGGTGTCGAGAAAATGATGAAAAAAGAAAGTTCCAGCCGGGACGGGGAGAAAAAGCAAGGAAGAATCAAAAAGACATTCTTCCATATCACGGGGGTAAGCGATCTCCTGTTCATATTTAAATCTGTAAAACAAAGTGCAAACCTGTTAAGCGACCGTATTTCTTTTCTGAAATCTCAGACAAAAAAACTAAAGGGAGAAAATGAACAAGGAACGGAAGCTGATGAACCTTACAACGAAGTCATTAAGCGTAGCAAAATGGATGAAGAATCCCTATTGAGCCTTGCACTTAAACGCAAACGCTACTGGTTAGTTTGTATGGGGATTAGTGCCGTTGTGGTTCTTTTCCTCGTTTCTGGCCTGATGAGATTGCTGCTTAGCGGGAATCTTCACATAGGTGTGCTTCATGTCCTGCTTACAATCATTCTGATGTTAGCAGTCGGAGCGCTCTCATATGTGAAAGCTCAAAGCTATGAATTCCATGCATGGCGCATACGGAACAGATGCAATTCGGTGGCTGAAAACGGTACATACGGCGACTTCATCGCGTCAGGGGGGCAGAAAAGCATTTTCAATTTTAATCAGGCAGGCCAGCGCCGGGGTGAATTATGAAATTTTTAAGGTCAGCTGCTGCCGGAACGATGTTCATGGCCGCCACCATGCCAGCGCGTGCGGAAATGTCGGTTGAAGCAATTCAACAGGCAGCCAGAAGGACAAATGACTTATCACGCCAGATGCTTCATACGGTTTTCGGTGAGGTCGTTAATAATCCATTTTCCCCGTCTGGTGACGGGCTGCTGAATAACGTTTTCTTCTCATTGAATGAAGTCATAGCTATCCTGGCATTAGTGTATCTGGCAATCATTGGGATGAAAAAAGTCCATCAGACAGGTCAGTTAGGTTCTTTCGTTGATAACGACCCTAACGGGGCTTTCAAGCTGGTAAAAACAACTTTTGGCTGGCTCATGCTAGTGCCAACAGCTGTTGGCTGGTCTGTTGCTCAGCTGGTATTTCTTTGGGCCGGCTCAATCATTGGCGTGGGGTCGGCAAACATTATTGCTGATAAAACTGCAGATGAACTTGCCAATGGTAACGCTCTCTATATCACGCCCGTAATGCCTGAAATGGCATCTGTTGCTAAAACCATGTTTGAAATGAACTTGTGTGCATTGGGGGTTAACCAGGGTGTTGCTCAAATGCAGGCATCCGGCCAGCAGTATGAGTCTGCGTCATTAATGAAATATGATACCGATAAAAGCACTTATGGTATTTCAATCAATAATGGCTCGGCGATCTGCGGGACTGTTTCATTGCCGCAGAAACCTTCCGGTTGGTCATCTTATTTCACCACTGGCTATGCAGATTCCGTATATGCAGCACAGGAAGGAGCCACTGATGAGCTGATGAGTAAAATGAAAACCGCCGCAGAGCAATTCAACACTGCTTACATGTCTAAAATGCGTACCGGTGAAGGTGAACTACCTGATGTCGAATCAGATATTCAGATAGCTGCGCGCGAGTACCAGCAAGCTGTGCAAAAGTCTGCCAGTGACGCATCTGGTGATAATCAGATGCTTCAGCAGCTGCGTGAAGACATCAAAGACAAGGGGTGGCTGTATTTAGGTAACTATTATCATACAGTGGCAACGGCAAACACCGAAATGAAAGACGTTGCAGCTCTCAAGCCTGCAGTAACCGGCATGAGCAATGATGGTGAATTAGGTTCTACTGATTATTACAAGGGTCTTTTCCAAGCCTATCATTCTCAGCTTAAAAACAGCACTTATACAGCCCCTGTCGGAACGACTTCTGATGCGTTGGCACAAAATATAGACCAGAAAGGATTACAAGCAGCTGCTAACAGTGGCGATAGCGATTCTTTACTTACAAAGATCTTTAACTTCAACAAAACGGCCTGGCTTGCTACGTCGAACTACGGTACAGGCGACGGGTACAGCGATGTAACTAATCCATTGCTTAAGATGAAAGCTATTGGTGACTATACAATGGTCACTGCAGAAGTAGGTCTGGCATCATGGACAACCATCAACGTCGCTATGAGCGTGGCTGAGGGTAATAACGGTGCTGGCTGGGCTGCGAGCGTAGCTAATTTCTTTACTGCAGGGAAAGACGCAGTGAAAGGCGTAATAAAGTCTATCTCACCTATCGTCTACCTTATCCTTTTATCTCTGTTTGGCATCGGTTTAACCCTGTCAATCTGGTTGCCGTTTGTACCATTTATCTACTGGTTCGTGGCAATGGCCGACTGGCTGGTTACGTTTATGACAGGTGTTGTAGCTGCAACATTATGGGCCGCCACGCATATCAATGTTGGGCAGAGTAACGAAGAACGCAGCACCTATGGCTATGTGTTCCTTATCGATGTGATGCTGCGACCTATGCTTATGGTTATGGGGTTTATCTTCGCATCGCTTGCAATCGTAGCTCTGGGCACGGCTTTGAATATGGGCTTTGCTAAGGCAATGGAACAGGTACAAGCGGACTCTGTTACAGGTCTGTTTTCATCGATGGGGATTTTGTTTGTATATGCGCGACTGACTACCGGTATGGTGGCAAGGGTGTTTGCACTTCCTGCGCGTATGCCAAACTATGTGATCAGCTGGATTGGTCAGAAAGTTAATGATTCAGTATTAGGTGATATGCAGAATCATGTTCATGATCTATTTGCCGCGTTTGGCCGAGGAGCGAAAGGCGGGGCACCGGGAAGAGGCGGGAACAAGCAGAACAACTCTATACCTGGTGTAGATAAGACTAAAGATGGCGTGACAGGAGCGTAATCAATGAGTGAATTAACTATGAACCTCAAAGAGAATAAAGCGAAGCCAAAAAGTTTCGGCTATGTCTTTAGTCGCCTGGCGACAGCAGCGAGCATTATACTTGCAGTCGTTGTTTTTTTTGCAGTCCTCAGCTCACTGGGAAGGCTTTCCAGCGGCGCCATTTGTATTATGGTTGCAGTTGATGTGGCGTTAATGCTTTATGTGCGTAAGCAATTCCGTAGCAAAGAGCTGTTAAGGCTCGTTGAATCAATGAAGGTGAAAGGCTTTTACTTTCCAGAAGACCGTGACGAGCAAATAGTGCGTGCTCAGAAGTGTTATTTAGGCATAGACCTGCATCGGGGTATCATTGCCGTTGGCTCTTTGTACGAGATAGGAGCCAACAAACAAAAGCGCTTGTACTTCGATACTGACATGATCGAAAGCTATGAAAGCTACAGCAATCAGCTAGTGCTGAACTTAAGAAGCCGCACTATTCCTACGTTGAAACTCAGCGTTCTCAATGGCGAACAAGCATATAGGAACATTGAGATGGCTTGTAAAATGCGTGAGAAATATGATGCTAACAGGGATAATGTGGACTACCGAAACACCAAGGCTCAGATGATTGCTGTAGGCTGGATGATTGAACGCGATTACTGATAATGAGTGTAGCTGTAGCGGCTCGCAATCGAAATCCCTCCGACTCGCAATCAGCGCCATTTTCGGCTCACATTAACTGCAAATGAAAAATGCCACCGGCTCACATTAAGTGATAATGGGCTCGCATTTATCCT
>Ga0268251_10000107_pt1 | contig 43013 bp, 39 predicted proteins | sample AgamicAsMae_FD_200527 | JGI IMG/M metagenome (GOLD analysis project Ga0268251, IMG submission 200527) | Agave microbial communities from Guanajuato, Mexico - As.Ma.e (v2) (version 2) | ecosystem: Host-associated > Plants > Phyllosphere > Phylloplane/Leaf | place: Guanajuato, Mexico | collected...
ACTATCCACATCAACATGCTGTCTTTGCGCCACCTCTCTCGTCAACTGCCTCGCAGTGTTGCTCGTCTGACTTCGACCGCCGCCCGTCAGCCGCTGCGCACTCCCGCCTTCGCCGCCGCCAGAACTGCTGCTCACTTTTCAACCTCTCTACTCCGCCGCCAAGGTGTGTTCTATCGTCCCGCTGCCTGTCCTGGCCCTTGCTTATTGTTCCTTTCACCAGATGCCACCACCCAGGAACTTGCTGCCAAGCTGAACTCGGAAATCGCCCTCGAGAAGGAGCAGCAAGCAGATGACAGCTACCGCTACAACTGCCAAGAATACATTGATAATAGCGAATTCAAGATTGAGGACAAGCCTGGCCAAGAGGAGGTTCACCTCACCAGATCATACGGCGACGAGAAGTTCGACTGTCCATTCCTGCAATTACGCCACCAGCTTGCTGACATGCGGTTTATAGCGTCAAGGTTACCTTCTCCATTGCCGATTTCAACACTTACGACGAGGAGGCCGACGCCGAAGACCCTGCTTTGTACGGCGATGAGGACGGTGCTCTCGACATGGATGGCCAGTCCGGAGGTGCCAACACCAAGGGTGCCGTGAACCAGGGTCGCACCGCCGGTGGTAACATGCGCGTTGCTCCCGAGGACGATGTGACCCCCGCCGATAGACCCGAGCTACAAGATGAGGAGGACAACTCGGCCAGCTTCCCTGTTCGCGTCCAGGTCACCGTGACCCGTGAGGGCAAGGGTGCACTCGCCATCGAGTGTCTCGCCCAGGACGGCGAGATCAGTATCGAGAATGTCTACCACTTCCCCAACGCCGAGCTGGCCGAGGCCAAGACAGCCGAGAAGGACTGGGCAAGAAGAAGCCTTTACACCGGACCTCCGTTCGGCCAGCTTGACGAGGATCTTCAGATGCTTTTGGAGCGCTTCCTCGAGGAGAGAGGCATCAACACACAAATGGCCCTCTTCATTCCCGAGTACATCGACCTCAAGGAGCAGAAGGAGTACATTGGGTGGTTGAACAGTAAGTTGACAGCGGCGCATGTGTCTGCGAGAAAAACGCTAACAAAGTTTCAGACATGAAGAGCTTTGTCTCGTAAATCCGGCTAGAAGAAAAACAGCGACTCGAAATGAGGTCAATTTGTACATTATGGAGATAGGGAGATGTTTACGGGAAAGACGGTGTAGGTATGCCGCAAGAAACGAGAGCCATTAATGAAACCAGCAATTCCACTCACAACTGGTGCTGTCGGGATGGTCAGGGGTTGAGATACTACGAGTAGGTATCATGGCCGAGTGCGTGTTTCAGGAAGAAAGCATCGAGCTCGCCCTGCTTGATTATACTATCATCAGATAAGATTGCGGGAGCAGGAGACAGAAATGCTCGAGTGTGACAAGCATGACATCAATGTGTGGGGGAACCCTGAAACAGATGAAATGTGGGGAACTGGTTGGCTCCTGCCGTGAATCTTGCCAAACCATCTGAATGCGTCTCTGTTTCTGTTTGACAACCTGTCACCTCTGGCTCTCTACAAGACAAGACTCTTCTACAAGCACTGCATCTCTGACCTACATCTTCGTGTCGCACGCACCCGTACAAACACTTGCATACAAGCTACAACATGTCGGCAGCGCCTCCGACCTTGATCAATCTGCCTCCTTCAGACCCAGCGACGCCCTCTGATGCTCCTGGCACTCCCAACTCCACCACGACTTCCATGTCTGAGCTCTCGACGTTAGTACACGAAGCCCAAACGAGGAAACTCTGCTGACCTGTGCTGTAGTGTTGCTATCAAGGACGGCCATCGAGGCCACCTACCTCATTCGCACCACTCACAAGCTCCCACATCTGGCACATTGGACGCCGAGCGTGCCGATCGTATTTCACGCCTTGCTGGTCTCGAGCGTGTGACGACTGCTCGTAATCCCACTCCCATCTCCAACCTGACTCCTGGCGCTGCTGCTCCCCACTCGGGCCCTGCTGCTGGCTACTTTGATTCGCAAGGTGTTCCTCTTCTGGGACGTGAACGCAGCACCGTTGGCTCCGCTTCAGCAACTGGTAGTGTCGGCGGCCGAACCACCACTTGGGCCAGCGGGAGCGATGTCTTTGACCACGACAAGATGAGCGAGAGTCAGGATATGGACATGGATACCTCTAGCGTTGGCGCTGCTTCCGAAACGAACAGTCTGGTTGGTTTCGGGGAGGGTGCTCGCACGCCCGCCCGTCACAGCACTGTCGGAAGCCCCGGTGTAGCAAAGGCCACTCCCACCGCTTCGGCTCTGTCACAGTCTTTCCAGAGAGACTCCAGCTTGACTCCAGTCAGCTCCCACGCCCAGTCAGAACAACAAGATGTTCAAATGATTGATCGCAGGACTCTCGATACAGGAACCGAGACTGCTGAGCGTATCATGCGCGAGCGCCTTGGTCCAGAAGGTGGCCAGCGAGGTCTCGAGTCACCCGATCCTTCCAGTGGCCCAGGACGTGATTTGGGAAAGTTCTACTTTGAGTCTGGCAAGTGAACTACTGGAGCTTGACATTGACAAGGGTGTACCGGAAAGGTATACTGGCACGATTATACGAAACGAGTCACGAAAATACATTGGTTTTGTTTTGTGCCCAACGAGCTCTACAGCGGTTCTGAAGATCGCATGAAGCATTCTTCAGGCGGACCAAATGCCGCCACAATTTGACCATATAGTTGCACAAAAGGTTCTGGAATCAAGTGATGTGGTTATTCAGAGTTGCATGGTGGTTGGATGTCTCGGATGCTCAAGGCCAGGGTCGTACTGCCCTCGACTGATATTGATCAATGCCATTGCTAGTTTCACCGACTTCTAACGCTAGTTGAGGCCCTAGTATTTGGAGGAAGGTCAGTTGGTATTCAGGTAACAATAGAGGTAATGTCGTCGTAGCCTAAGGATGTGTGGTTCTACAAACATAAACAATATGCACAATAGTCACGTCAGAACACGAAGACGGAAACCGATGAACAGAGAAGCCCTTTGTTTGGAAATCAAAAACTCCGGAACTCATGTATACTCGAATGCTAACCATACTAACCATGCTAATAATGCTGACCATGCTACCCATGCAACCTATGCATACGCTATACCAAACGCCACCGCTCGAACACCGAAAGCTCCACGCTAAACTCGAAGAACAAAAGAACATGAAAACATTGGAATCATCATCCCATGAATGCAAATCTCGCAAGATCCAGAGGAAAGCTCGGCCGGCGGTGCAGGTTCTGATCTTCCTCATCTTCTTGTTCCTCTTCGCTGTCTGGTATCAAGAGATCCTCACTGCCCTGCGAGAAGTATGGCTTGCTAGCACCACTGGATTGTGTGTTTTGACCCGACGTCCGGCTTACGGGCTGAGATTCTGCAGAGAGCCAATCCACCTCGTTGATATCATCGGTCGAATCCCCACCTTGCAAGGCCGCCTCGCTCTTCTGATCCCTCACTGGTGATGAACATGGAACCACCACTTCAACTTCGCTTCTTTTTCGCTTCGATTCGGTCGTAGTAGGCGCGTCTGTTACGTTGCTCGGTGCAGCGTACTGATAAGAGAATCTGCTCCGCAATGACTGCACCTCGTCTGCCAACCCAGCTGTGAAAGGTGTCTCAGCGGTTGCGTCGATAGCTTCTTCCAGCACACCGGGACTTTCAACGTGCTGATAGATAGTAAGCCTATTCGTTGACCTTGTCGAGCTTCCTTGTTCTGTTGTGCCTGGCAACAAGCTCATGGCCTGCTCGATCGAATCGTCCGACCACAGATTGAACTCGTCTTTCGATGAATTGCCGGTCTTCTCAAGCACAGGGCCCTTGCACAGTGTGGCATGTTTGAATAATTTGCTCGTCCCAGATTCCACGCGTTTCGTCGGTGTTGATGGCGTAGATACATAAGAGCCATCAGAGCACAAGCGTTGACGCTTCGGCGAACTGGACTTGTTTCGAGATCTGTCTGCCGAGGGACGCTGTGGGTGCTGCGGAGCATGTGCGCTGGATACTGCACGCGAAAGAAGGGAAGGTCGCCTGGCGGAATCTGCAGACCAGGAAGCCGGACTACGCTGCAAGAGACGCTGTTGACTAGGCGAAGGTGTGAAGCTATTTGGGTCAAGCTCAGCCAGTGGGGTGCGCTGAGGCTTGAAGAAGCTGTCGATGGACTTATGCTTCTTCAAGTCGGGCGTTTGAAGGACTTGGGCGCGATTGCGGGCACCATGTTGGAATGTGTTCCGAGAAATCTTGGGCGGACAAAGGGGTTGCTTGGTATGAGGGTGCAGATCACCGACAGCAACGGCAGCAGCGATGTTAGCCTCGACGTGATGGCCAATGCATGAGAAGTGAGCGAGATCCACGTCAGGCGCAGGTTTGCTGAAGTTGACGAGACTGCGAGACTGAGGACAGTAGACCCATTGATATAGAAAGGTGGCTTCGGCACTCGCAAAGGATTCGACATAACCGGGGGGTACTTTGATCTTGCCTTCGAACTGGACGGATCGAATGATACGATCAAGGGTTTTGTGCTTGCGAATCAAGCGGTAGGCAGTTTTGAGACCCATTTTCTCAATACCAGCAAGATAATCGCAACCGTTCAGGATGGCCATGAGTCTGAAATCAGCGTCGGACCAGCCGACTAGACTGATTTCGCGACAAGCAGTGAAGTCGTCTCGGTTGATCATAATGCACTCTCCATATTGGTCGAGCTTGGTGAGCAGACAGCGAGCGCCAAATACCAGAAGGTCAGAGTCCTCTGAGATGATACCGTTCACCGAGCCACATCGTTCCAGATAGACCATCTGCGAGTCGGCTTCGTATGGAGCAACGATGTAAGGAAGGCAGAGTTTCTTGAGTTCGTCGATGAGCTGACGAGCCATTTCGGGCGTCACGTCAATGCTCTTCTGCAACTCTGCCTGAGCCAGAGAGGACTTGCCTAGACGAAGGAACTCGAGGCCTTTTGTTCTGCTCTCTCTGCGACGAGCGGCGCGATCCTTTTCGGTACCGGACTTGCTGGGCAGATAGTCACCATCAAAGACAAGATATGGAGTGACATTGAAGTGTTGAAGCATGCGGACTCGGTGCATGACAAAGTCGAGCCATTTCCTGGTGGGTTTGGCCTGGGCGAGGTCAATTGCACATGCGATGGCGCCGCGGTGTAGCCAGCCATATGCATCAACAGCCAAAGTCTGACCAGAAAAGTGCTTGAGATGGCATGGCTTGTGGATTGACTTGAGCAGAGGGAGGAGACCTTGAATGCCCATGGCGAGTGACGAACTACTTCTCCATGCTCTGCAAGCGGCCAACAGAAGACGTGTCAGCGGGATGTGCAAGAGCTGAGCAAGAGTCAAGGTCAAGGTCAAGGACTGCAAGTGGCGTCTCGAGCAAGAGGGCAGGCGCGTTCGGACGCGTGCTCGACCGCTTCCCGTGTCTGTATTCGATCGGGCCGGTCCGAGGCTTCGCCCTCGCCCACGCCCTCGGCCTGGCTGCCCGGTCACTTTTGCGGGCTTGCAGCGAAGAAAACAAAAAAATAAACCCTCGTCACCCATTTCCCACCAAACAAGCCATGCCGTCCAAATTCGCAAAAGTCCAAAAGCAAGTGTCCAAGAAGAAGGGCGGTGCTCTGGCTTTGCACGAGAACAGTCGTGACGCTCTCCGTCTGCGCGCTGCAGTCGCAAGAGACGACCGTGTTGCACGTCTGGGTGCCGTGCGTGAAAAGTTGAATGATGTATACCGTATGTCCTGCCTCGACAAACACCCAGACCTTGACTGACCTCCTACTCAGTCTACCGCATTCTCTTCCTCCAGGATGAAATCCCTGATCCGCTGCGTCCCCTGACCGATGCTGAGGTCCACCATGCCATCGAGAAATACCTGCACCGCGAGGACGAGACTCTAGCTGCTCTCAAGGCCGAACGCCGCCCAGGACGCCCCAAGAGCACCAAGCACAACCTGCTAGAACAGCAGCAGGACCAGGAACAGAAAGAGTACGAGTCCGGTTTCTGGATACCCGATATGCGCGATGAGGCCACCCTTACGAAACTACGCAACTGGAAGGGCGAGTGGATTGCTCTGAGCCCTCTTAGCTACGTAAGAGTCGAGAAGTCTGGCAAGATCAACGAGAGTGCCTTCCCACCCAAAGGTGCTGCTTGAGAGCCCTCGGGTCTCCTGCCTAGCCACTCTCCCACTGCCAGGTACATGCTACCTCGCATTCTCCACTACCACGCCTAGACATGGTCATCCCGCCGAGACGACTACCCCAGTCATAGCCACCTGCGCTTGGTTCGCCTTTGGTTCTCGTCCAAGCGCCCTTCGCTGGATCTGTGTAGCTTGTCAATCCTACAGACCTTGCTTACTACAGGAGGCCTGACTAGGACAAGCACCAATTCCCGGATCCTCTTTGAACATGGATTACTCACATTATATATCCAACATTAAGACCGCCAACTCATTACAAGACCCTTCAATCAAGTGTGCATAGCGCGTGCTCTTTCCTTCAAGGGCAATTTATTGCACATATTCCTACATCAAAAGGGTATTATACACATCCAGGCGGTGGTTATCCTCACCCGCCATCTGTTCCCAAATGTACTCTTCCTGTGACGCTCGAGCCCGAGCTAATCACTCTCGTCTGGCAGTGTGCACACCGGGCATCCACCTCGTACTGCTCGTTTGATCTGGTGTGCATGCTCGACCTTGGTTCGCACACTTCTGCCAGTGTCAACGGGCTCCTCATCCTCCGAAAGCCTTTGTCCTTCTAATCTTCTCGCATCGGCCTGATCTGCTTTGGTGTCGAGCTTCAAGAGACAGGACAGGTGGAAGACATGGCCGCAATTAAATCCAATAAGCGTTTCTCTCTCTGTCGTATGCTTGTCAGTATCAGGTTGCACAATGGTCTTGCTTTGTAATTGCCAATCTTACCCTCTTGATGGAACACGTCTTTGCAACCAACGCAATACCCCGGTTTGGGCGTGTGATCGGTGCTATCGTCCTCCGTGCCGTTACCATTGATGATCGGAACCGCATCTGCATGCACCTCAAGTTCGTCGAGCTTTTCGTGTGTAACCTCAAACTTCACTGCCTTCTTTTGTCCTGCACGGAGGACATCCATGCCCGACGTCACCTCACCCCTTAGAACTTTGGCAACTCCATCGCTGATGCTGTGTTGAATCTCATACTCGCGGATCATCTTACCGATGCCCTCTCGTAGGCCCTCGACCTCGAGGCCGTTCGGTATTCGCCTTACCACCGTGATGGGGTTGATAGATGTGCCAACTTCTTCCAATAATGCACGAATGAATTTTGGCTTGTCCATGCTGTAGTCCAATAAGTCATCCCAGAGGTCAGGATTCTCCTTAGTGAACGAGATGGCTTGACTGACGTCGCCAAGATCTTCAATGATCAAAAACAAGGCCCTCTTTGTCTGTCCAGTCTTGCTAAGGAGATACACAAGCTCTGGCACGTAGTGTTTTTCCTCACATATATGCGATGCTTTTTCGTATGTATATGAGGTCGAAGATCGCAGGAAGTCCATCAGCAGTTCGCGGTCGTATTGTGCGAAGAGTGCTACTGCTAGATCGCCGTAGTGTTCAACCAGCAGTCGGCCTTCTTCTATCTGTTGTTGAAGTTTCATTCGTTCGGCTCGGGTCATTGGTGTTTCTTCGTCTGTCGCTCGTCCTGTCCAGAGAGCACGAAGATAGAAAAACAGGAATGGTTGATAGGTTGACCCACGCTGGTCGAGCTGCGACACAACAACTTCAGGTCTGATGTTGCCCGAGAAGGCTTCGTCTATCAGTAGGCCAACGACCTCGGCTGACGCTTCCTCCAATTCTTCCAGGGAAGCAGTCTTCATCTGCTCTCTGGGGACACGGAGCATTAGCAGCCCAGGTATATCGTCAGAGACAGCATCCGCTAAGTGATATTCCCGAATCAACGACATGGCTGCATCGCCGTTCTGCAATCGTACGTAACAGCGCAATGCATCTGTTGTGCTACCTTCAGCGAGGTGGAGCTTCGCCAGTCCGTCCAGCAGAATGCGCCAGTCCCTCCCTCGCTCTCCCCCCTCAACAGACTCCTCGTTAACGTCGCTCGAATCAAGTTTGTTCTGAATAGCCGTCTTTACGCTGGTGATATCGAACAACTCGGGATCCCAACGTTCTAGTAACTCGCGGAATCTTGGTCGATCGTGACCAATGTAGTGGCCTAAGACGACTTCATACACAAATGAAGGCAAAGCGGGCTTCATGTCGGTACTAGGAATATAGGGTGTGATCTCATCGAAATGGCCATCCTGTGCAAATGCCAACACCCACTTCTCCCACCTAGAAGAGGTGCCAAGAACCTGACCAGCTACTTTGCCTGCAGTTGACCAATCGTCGTTTGCTACAAGCTGCTGTAACCACAAGTCTCCCACCCGTTGTTTCTCCTTGATGGCGATGGAATTTTGGATCTTCTCGGGAGACATGGTAGTCTGAGATACATCCTCATCAGCAAAGAAATCAGCAAGGCTGTTTTGGGCACGTGTTGGTCCACTGGGCGAAGAGGGGATGGATTGTCGGTCACTTGGTATGCCGACTATTCCAGGATGGTCATCGATCAAACTCCAAGCTTTCCCGTACTGCTTGCGCTCCAGCAGCCAGCTGAGATGATCCGAGAGTTCGCGCCTGATAGCCAGAACACAATCATACGGGCTGTGAACGAAGAGTTTGAGACCCGTTCGCGCGAGGAAAGGGTTTGCGTCAGGAGCCGAATGAGGTGGCGCACCGAGTTGAGAACCACCGACAGATCCTGCCGGAGATTTGACGGCGGTCCTCCCGCCTTCGCTAGGTGGCGGACTTTTGATGCTGGCTCCAGAACTGAAAAGACGTGTGGCACTCGCACCTGCATCCCATAGCCCGGCACCAAAATTCTCCAGAGCACCCTTCTGTGCTGGGGCAAGACGCGGCGGCGGGGGCACATAAAGCGATGTCAGTTGATAATCAGCAGCAGACAATGACTCGAATCTGTTAATGTTGAGAGTGTCAACGTCGACCTCCTCACCGGTCGCAAAGTTGATTAAGCGAAGCTCGGGTTGTAAACCAGTTTGCCGGTGATGTCTGCCTCGCTTCGGCGTGTCTTGTACGGAAGAGGGGATGGGATTATCTTGGTCGTCGCGCGTACGATAAGCAAGAACGGCGAGTAAAGAAGGAGTATAAAGTGACAATCCGGAAACAACACAATCTTCAAAGGTCAGTTTGTGGAGGATGTCGGCGCGTCCAGGAAGACGCTGCACACCATTCTTGCCGGTAGTAAGACGCGATGCATAAACATGGATCAACCAAGCAGTATCTCCCCATCCAACGAGCAGCTTCTCCGGCGGGCTCCTTTTGGAAGGCTTGGTTGAGTCTTGAGCAGCAGAACCATTTGGAGCTCTTGGTTCGTCGAGGTCTGCTTCAAGAGCGTCGTCATTGATCCACTGCACACGAGCCTTCCATACAGAAGCCATGTCTGGCCAAGCATTACGATTGGGCCGATCGATATGTGCAATGCGTTTCCAAGCCGACTCTGATTCGTGTGATTCGAGCTTGAGATGCGAGCGCATGATTTTGATGCCGTGCTCGTTGACCCAGACAACGAAGCGACCACTACTCGAGAAAGAGATTGTGCTAATGGCACCTTCGCCGGAGTGCAAGACGGAGTCCTTGCCGGTACTATGCCCCAGACCTATAGATCCAAGCCAACCCGAGGCAGCTGCGGCGGCGCTGTTTGTATTGGCGTCGGCACTCACACCAGATTTAGCACCAGTAGTCATGATAAGATTTCCAGAGAGGCCTCCAGAGAGGTATGTGCGATCGGTCTTGTACTCTGGCGACAGAGCAACAGCGTTGATGGGGCGGGCGAAGTTGCGGAGAGTAACATCCTTAGGATCGACGAGCGAAGAGACACAGACATGGCCATCGATGGAAGCGGTAGCAATATGGATCAAATTCGACGGGGTCGGAGGCAGGTTTGGGGGCTGCTTGGGGTTGCGCGACGAAGGTATGGGTAGCGGTGGGGCTCGCCAGGCATTCGAATTCAGACGGTCCAAACGAGGCGGGTTGGAGAAGGGCTGTGGGGTAGGAGAGACGTCTATTGCGGTGATGGAGGCCGAATGGGCGTGGTAGAGACGTAGCGAGTGTAGCGAGGGCAGGGCGAGCGTGTGGATGTTTCCATTGTGGGTCCCGAGAATCATCTTGTCACCGGCGACGAGCAGGGAGCTGGTGGCATCGCCATTGCGGTACACGGTGCCCAAGGCGCCCGTCAGCTTGTCGTACTTGAGATGCGGCTCGTCCTCATCTTCTTCTTCGTCGTCTTCGGCACCACTGGAGTCCGAGTCTACATGGCTGGCCTTGTCGTCGTCGCGTGTGTCATGTTGTGGTTGTTGTTGTTGCTGCTGGGCGATGGGCTGCGGCGTGCTTGGACGGTCGGTAGCTACGGGGGATTGCTCATTGTGGTGAGTCGCCTTTTGCGCAGCAGACATAGCGCAGGCATGGGATTCCAGAGCCGGGTGCGAGATGCTGCGGAGGAATCTAGTTGTATGAGTGCCGAGTAGGCATTGCGGAGGAGCTGCACACCCCCGTCATGCCAAGCAGGGCCCGACCCAGCCTCTGTCCAACTTCTCTATGAGTCCACCTCTTGCGACTGCCGCTTGTGTCACGACTCTGCTCCGATGAAGAGACAGGTTCCTGAAAAGCGTCCTGCTACAACAAACTCAGTCTCTTGATGCTGAACCTTCGTGGCATACCTAATAACCGTGTGTGCTTGACCGAGGACAACGCCTCAAGACCGCGACACCTGTGCACCTTCTCACATCCAAGCTCGAGGCCTCTGCCCTGCACCCCAACACTCACGTACACTGCAAATGGAGAGAGAAGAGTAGCACAAATTTCTGTATGTCTGATCATTGTAAAAAGCTGTCTATGTCTTGCTGTCTCTAAGTTGGAGATGGATCCTCCTGATGCTGTCATCGGTATATAACACTGCTCAGTCATGTGGACAAAGGAAAAGGAAGAACAAAACCCAAACGCGACAAGGCAGACAAGCCTCAACCCAAGCACCCATTACGAACATTACAACCATCGTCACTCATCAACCGCCAATCATAGTGATATCAATCATCCATCTCAACTTCAAACCAAGACCAGAGCTGCCACCATGCCCAAGCCAAGAGCAGACAAAGCAGTCATGACAGTCTCACGACCTGCCATACCAGTGTAGGTGGGCAATGGACCGGAGCCAGTTGGGCCTGATGGAACAGAGATGTTGTTGGTGGATCCTGTACCGCCGATGACCGAGCTGAGGCTGCCGGTGCCCAGAGGTGAGTACGAGATGGTGTACGAGCTACCGTTGGCAGCAACGCTGGTGGTGATGATGGCACTGGCAGAAGCTGTGATGACGCCTGCCGAAGAGGCTGCCGACGATGATGACGATGCTCCTGCTGGGTTAAAGACGGATGCTGATGCTGGAGCCGATGAGATGGATGATGCCGATGCTGAAGCTGAAGCCGAAGCAGAAGCAGATGAGCCAGCCGATGCAGATGCCGATGCCAGACCCGAACCAGCAGAGCCAGATGAGGTTGGGGTGATGGTCCAGCCAGTTGGGAGAGAAGGACCGCCAGAGTAGAGCGTGGTCTGAGTGGTGACGATGGACTCGGTGGATGAGGCACTGTAGCTGATGGTTGACCAGTAGCTCCAGCTCTGAGAGTAGGACGAGCCGATGGTGATGGTGGAGCTGCCAGTCGAGTAGGTAGTCGAGATGGCAGAGGCCGAGCTGACAGTGGCACCAGGCGAGGACGATGCGTAGCTGGTGGTAGCAGGTGTAGTGTAGGAACTGACACGAGTGCTGACGAAGGTGACTGGGCAGATGGTGGTGGACATGCCGACGACAGCCGTGACCAGAGCGAGGGACGTGGCTGAACGAGCTGGGCAGTTGGGAACGTCGGGTGCACAGCTCCAGACGGTGAACTGGGTGGTCTGGTACACAGTCGAGGTCGAGACGGCTGGAACGTACTCGACGACCAGGACGCTGGTGGTGACTGGGTCTCCGATGTTCTGGCCAAAGACGGCAGTGGACATCATCAGAGCCATGGCGGCAGCGAAGACAGTGGAGAGCTGCATTGTGGCGATGGTTTCTTGATGGTGGGATGATGGTAAATGAGTGAATGCACAAGAGAGTGGGATGTTTGGGGACAAGTCGGTCGAGGTCTGGGAGGGGTTTATAAAGAGGTGAGAACAGCAAGGTCCGTGGCGAAGGTGAGGTGGAAGGCGCTGTACAGGAAGTCCCAACGACCCTCAACAGGTAGGTGCTGCTCATTCTTTTCCTCGTCGTCGTCATCACCACCATCACTGCCAGCAGGCTGTCGCGATACACACAAGCTCCTTCCAAGACAGCTTGAGTTCTTGATAAGGCTTGGAAAGTCTATGCATTCTGGTGGCTCATTGAATTTTCGTATTCAGTGGGGAATGTATAGTGGTCTGGCAGCAGGCATGTGGCATGTAAATCTATACTGAGATGGAAGAGCGCATCGACCCAGCGATCTGCTGTTGAAGCACTCAACTTTCGCTGTTTCTTAACATCAGTGTCTCATGGCGGGCCTCCAAGACACAGCGTGCACGCGCAAAGATTCCACATCTCTCTACACGAAGTAGCTAACACTCGGGCTTACCACTCTCGCGAACTGGACAAACCCTCTGGCACTTCGCAATGAGGAACAAATAGTCGTGCATGCTCATGTACTTCAAACAATAGACAAGACCCTCTTGGATAGTAGTGACGGCCGGTTCTGTTCAAGAAGCTGTCACAATTTGGTTATCTGAAGGCACGGCATCAAGTCATAAGTGACTGTCCCAGGAATGGCAGAAGAGGTGGAAATATCACAAGTTACCTGTACAACAACATGTTGCTTGCAGAAGACAGATCAGTTCTATGTAAGATGTATATGACCGGCAGCGTGCCGTCTCCAGGCGGCTCTGTGTATGTCAAGAGTTGTTTCACAGCGGCAGGTGTGGCTCGAATGCAAGTGAATGTGAATGTGTGGGACCAGAGAACCGGCTTCACGCATGGTAGCACCTTTCGGAACACTGCTCGTCAACAAACGCATCAAACACTGATTGCTTTACTTCTCCCACCGCGCGCGCGTCTTTTCTCCCTCCTCTCCATCTCAAACATTACCGAAGCATTCATCAACCAGAATCTTCCCATCGCCGTTATCAATCTTCCATCATCAGAATGAAGTTCATCCTTACTACCATAGCCTTTGTCGCCGCCGGTGAGTAACCTCTTCCATCTCGATTGCACTGAAGTCTTACTAACGCGCATTCAGCTGTCATGGGCGCTGTTGCTACCTCACAGGAGGCTGCCATGGCCACTGTCACCGTCACCGTGACCAACTGCGACAGCTCTGTTGCCGGCGTCAGCACCTCCATCAGAACCCTCTCTGTCTCGGACATCATCACCTCTGCCACCGAGAGCATCGCTCCCACTCCTGTTGGCCCCGTCTCTGAGAGCGGCTTTTCCACTTCCTTCCGCTCCGACTCCGAGCCTACGTCTTCCGCTACCGTCAGCGTTGCCGTCGAGAGTGCCACTTCCACTATCACCAACCCTGTCGCCATCACCTCCGTCGAAACCGGCATGCTCACTTCCATCGTCATCTCATCCAACGAGGTCTCGCCCGCCACTGCTTCGACTGCTTTCAGCACTTCCTTGGAGTCGGCTTCTGCCTCCGAGAGCAGCCTCGCTTCTGCTTCCAAGAGCAGCCCTGCTTTCCACAGCAGTGCTACATCTGCCATCGCCACTTCTACTTCGGTCCCTTCCAACGACGCCACAACTACTGGCATGGTTGGCATGACCTGCATCATGGCCATGGCTGCTGCTGCTGCTCTGCTCAACTTCGCTTGATGGTGATTCTGTAGTCATGTCTCTCACTCACTTGGGTTGATCGACGGAGTGTCACGACTGTTGGGGTCCAGGAACTCATCACGGTCATCGGGCTTTTTGCCTTGGAGCAACTTTGGAGGAAGGAGATGTTATGTTGACACGAGTTGACGAAAAGCGGTCCAATTCATTGTTCAGGCATCAGTAGCCTTAACCGAAAACACTTACCCTGATTTTGTTTCATCACATCTTCATCTGGACGTGCCATCTGTCCATGTAACAGTGATATTCTAAACGTGTACCCTGCTGTAGGCAGTGCTTCTGTGTTACCGTGTCTAACCACTTTCGACGTCCTCATACAAATGATCTTCGAGCACCGATCATCGACTAGAAGGATGGCTTGACAAAGGACGTAAATAACGCGACACCAATGATCAGTAGCACAACCTCGGGTCATACTCTCTACGATCACAAATTCCGCGTCTCGTTCTTTACAGGTCGAGATTTTCGCATCACAGAACTCTGCACCAGCATGGAACAAGCGCAAGACACTGCCTGCCTTCCCAGATTTATGGTTAGCAGCAGTACGCCCATGGAAGCAGTCTACATTGGACATGGCTCCTCTGCTAACTCAAATAGAGAAGACCGAGAAGAGGTACCAGTCGCTCGAGGGGCACAACAAGTTGTCTGTTCACGTCGCCAGACCGTTGATGAGCATCATCGTATTGTACACCATGAGAGAAGCAAAAGTCATAAAGCAAATGCTCAGCCATATTCCATAGCTCCTACTACAATCAGCCGTGGTATCATAACATAACATAATCCAAAACGCCACAACCATAACGTCGAATATACGACCCTCCAGACATCCAAACCAGTATCCGACAGGACAATCATGCTGCTGCCGCTTGAATGTAGTCTTTGTTTTCAATGGTAACACTCTTCGTCTATTCATGGTCAGTAATGCACCTGATACTAGTAGGATGAGGATTGGACTAACCATGTGGTTCACCTTGTAAACACCAACCAATCTAGCAGCCAACTCAAACATGTTGTTTCTCAGAGAGATGACAATGAACTGGGCGTTTTTGGTTCTCTCCTTGATGTAACTGGCAACGATCGAAACGTTGCGGAAGTCGAGAGCGGCGTCAATCTCGTCCATGACGTAGAGGGGAGTCGGCTTGTAGTGATGCAGAGCAAACACGAGTGCTAGCGAGCTAAGTGTCTTCTCTCCACCAGACAAGTTGCTGATGTTCTTCCAACTCTTCTTCGGCGGCATGACACTGAAGAGGATACCCTCGCTGAAAGGATCAAGACTGTCAACGAGTTCGAGCTCTGCGTTACCGCCCATGGTGATCATCTGATACATCTCTTTGAGTCGCATGGAGATAGTGGAGAAGCCTTCCATGAAGCCTTCGAGACGCATACGTCTGAGGTCGTCCAGGCGTTTCTTTGCCGAGTCGCGACCACCCAGCGCTTCGTTGAGATCAGACATGCGTGATGTATGTTCAGATACACGTCGACGGTATTCGGCCAGAACGGAAAGCTCAACCGCTTGGGACGTTGACTCTTCGAGAAGCGCTATCGAAGCTTTGAGTTCATCCTTGGACATATCCTCGAGTTCATCCTTGGTGTATTGTGCCATGGGCAGAGGCTCAAGCTCCTCGCCATCGTCCCTGGGAAGAGGTTAGTAGTAACTCTCAACAAGAAACTTAGACACATTACCCAATGTTCTGGACAGTAAGCTTGTTCAGCTTCTCCTGCCAGTATCGGAGGCGCTTCTGGTTTTCGGCCATGATCTTCTGATTCTCTTCGAGTTTGTTGCGCATTTCAATCTCAATTCCTCGCGTTTCGTTCAAGATGACTGTTTGGGCATCAAGCTCGCTCTTGAGTGTCTCGAGCTCTTCTTTCTTGGTTTCCAAAGCCTGTGTGTGGTCAGCATCCCGTCTTTTGACAAGTTCGACTTCCAAACGCTACCTCTTGGGCTTCCTCTGCCTCTTTGCGGAATCCTGCAGTGTTTCTAGTCTGCTCTTTGATTTCGTCCTCAACTTTCTCCGCATCAGCTGTTACCTTCTCCAGTTCAGATTGCGCATCGTTGAAAGTCTTTTCGTGTTTTGTCTTCTGCTTGTCAGCTTTGGCCTTGTTGATCTCCGCATTGGACATCTCCTCGGTGCGATGGTCGATCTGTTCCTTGAGCCCGTCGACTTTGGCCTTCTGTGTACGAAGCTGCACGCCTCCGACTTCCATGATCTTGTCTTGGAGTGCTTTGATCTCCTCCTCAATGCCAGCGGTCTCCGATTGTAGCTTTTGGGTCTCCTTCTCTAGAGTCCTGATAGTCTTCTCGAGCTCAGAGATGCGCTTGTTGTCTGACTGCGAGGGTTGACTCTCTGACTGGAGCTCTTGAACTCGTTTTTCGGCGTCAGCAATGTTACGATCTAAGCTCTCAACCTCCATTTTCAACTTCCGAGCTTGAGTATCGAGTTGTGGTACTCGGTCTTGCAGTTGCTTGAGATGAGCCTCTAGTTGCTGAACTCTCTTCTGGAATTGTCCAAAGGTTTCCTCCAGTGTGTCACGATTGACCTCCAGTTTGGCGACCTGATCCTTAGTCACATCTGCCACGACCTTGGAAGACATAGCACCCCTGGCGACCCTCGTACCACCACCGCTCATGGTACCTGACTTGTCGATCAGTTGACCGTCAAGAGTGACAACTCTCCAACGCTTTGCGCCATAAGCGATGCGGTTCGCCTGCTCAAGATCCTTGGCAACCAGTGTGTTTTGGAGTACACTGTAGAAAGCGGGTCTGTACCGATCGTGTTTTGGCTTGACAAGATCGTAGAGTCGAGGCACATTTTCTGGTGTTTGTATCGCCGACAGATCTCGCTGCGGCAAGCGATCCAGCAAAATGAAGTTGGCACGGCCCAAGTCGTTCTTGCGAAGGTACTCGATACACTGTTGACCGACCTCGACAGAGTCGACAACCAGATTGTCGAGGGAAGGGCACGCGGTAGAAATTGCGACGTCAAATCTCGCGTCAATAGCACCAAGATTACCAAGGCGTCCATGGAATCCATCGATTCTGCCCGACTCCTTTAGGCGCATGAGACCAGTGAGGACGTTTCCTTGGGTCTGTGTGGAAGCTAGGCTTGCTCTTGCCTCATCGGCTTTTTGTCTGGCATCTGAAAGATTCGAACGCAAGGCGGGCTCTTTGGAAGCGAGATTATCAATCTCAGTCTGCGCTTCTTGCACAGACTCCTCCACCGCTCTTCTTTCTCGTTTGCACTCATTATACTCGACTGCTTTAGCTTCACGGGTCTCAAAGAGTGTCGTGATCTTTGATTCAATATCCTGAATAGCATTTGCTCCGGCATTTCCTCGCTCGCGGAGGATATCGAGCTCGCTTTTTGCGACTGAGATAGAAGACTGCTTCTCGTTGACCTTGGCTTGCCAGGGCTCCAGAGTCTTTTGCTTGGTTGCGATTTCGTCTGAGATGCCTTGAGTTTTGCCTTTGAGACTTTCGCGAATTTGAGTCAATCGCGCCTCCTCTTGCTGCATCTCTGCTTCTAACTCAGCTATCGATTGTGCATTCCTGTTGATGTCGTCCTCGGCTTGGGTGGACTGTGTGGTAGCTCCAGAGATAGCGAATCTGCTGTCTTCTGCCGTTTTTGCAAGCTTCTTAGCCTTGTTGGCGAGGAATTTCTTCTTTTCTGCGTGCTTGACGGTTTCCTTATCGAGCTTTGCCATCTCTTTCAGAACGGATTGAGTGCCTTCAGCCATACGCTCGTACTCCTTGGATGTTGCGCTGTGTTGTTTTTGCAGGCGCTTAATCCCCTCTTGGTTGCCTTTGTGCTTTTCCAGCTCCTCATCGAGTTGCTGTTGGAGTTGCTGAACGGCCTCGTCGGTCACGGTGACGTTGTCGGAGCACTCATTGATGTAGATTTGATAGAGAGCAGACTGTTTTGTGGCCAGCTCATTTTCATCGCGGATGAAGGCCAGCGCTTTGTCCTTTTTGTCCTCGAGAGCATTCCTCTCCTTTTCAACATGCTGCACTCTTGTATTCTTCTCGGCGCATACTTCGTTCAGAGCCTCCGTCTCGGTGGCAGCTTCGTCAATGGGTGTCTTGTATTTGGAAGTGCCGATAATGTCTTCGAGATATTCCAGCAGACCGTCGTCGTGTTCGCTGGCGGCCTTCGGCTTCATTTGGGCAATTGACTCGACCTCACCCTGCAAGATCAGGAAACGCTTGTGGTCAAGATCAACACCACGCTCGCGTAGCAGGGTTGTGACAGCGGTGAAGTTGGACTCTCGGCCGTTGATGTAGTATTTGCTGGCATTGTTTTTGAAGGCGCGTCTTGATATGACCAGCTGGGAATCGGCAATAACAGTGTGGCCACCAGCTGGCAGATCCATAACCTGTTGGAAGTGAACTTCGACCTCGCAGTGGTCCAGATCGGGATAGGCGGCCGAGTTGTGGATCAGGGCAGAGATCTTGCCCTGGCGCATTTTGCTGGCTCGGAAACCAAAGACGAAGAGCAAAGAGTCGATGACATTTGATTTACCTGAGCCATTGGGACCAACGACAGATGAAAAGGAAGCATGGAAGGGACCGACTTCCTGACGGCCGGCATAACTCTTGAAGTTCTTCAGAACCAGGTGGGTAATGACAGTACGCGATCTCGGCTCGTCGGGAGTTTGCGAAACGGGCATAGTAGCGGCAGCTCTGGTTCGCACGACGATATCCATTGGCTTCTCCAGCAGCGTTGTATTCGTATCGACCTTGTGAACTTGGCTGGAGGGTGGAGGTTTGCTCCGAGCACGTGGGGTCTGGTCGTTCAGCGAGGATTCTGTGATATCGGCAAGCGGCGTAGGTTGCTTGAGCTGCTGCATAGACGGCGAAGTCGATTGCTGTGGAGTGGCGATGACGGAAGCATCGGCGTCGGATGCCAGAGATGTAGACATGCGACTCTTGCGAGCAGTACGGGCGGTTTTGGCAGTACGGCGCTTGGGCTTTGTAGGAGATGTCGCATCCTCGACCATGTCGTCGTCGCCGCCTGGATTGCGGCGAGTGCGCGAGGCCGTCTGCGGTGTAGGTGGTACAGACTTGTTGTGTCGAGTGGAGCGGGCCGGGGCTGGTGTGTATTCTTCTTCGTCTTGGTCTTGGTCGTTTCCATGTGCAGTGTCATTGTGAGGTACGCCGTTGGTCATGTCTACATCCATGTCCATGTCGTCGTCGGAATCAACGACTCTGCGTCTCGAGGCGGCGGTCCGCCGGCTCTGTCGTGGTGATGTGGCCGACATGTTGTCTTGTTGTCAATGTTGGTGTCGCAGAGTGACGGCTTTGGCAATATTGTTGCTTCCATTGCCAAAGCCAAACTGAGCAAACAAACATTCGGCCAGCGGCCCTCGACTGTGACTCGGCCCGACCCCTCACTGTCACTCCTGCACCTTCGATACGTGACCTCCACATTCGTCTGCGCCAACAGACAGCCACAAACTCGCAATACTGTCCACTCGAAATTGTTTACAGAAGTTTAAGCAGCTTTCGGATCAAACTCCTCCGTTGGATTCGACCGAGACTGTGGTATTGTTCTGGTTCAAAAATGCTAGGCATCTTTTTGCATTCATTCCTAAGATAAATGCTTGGCGTCATCATGTGCATACTAAAGTCGCCTGCTTGAACAACAACAACCAAAGCCGTCACCACCTCCCAGTTCCGCATCGTCTTCGAGTTAATGTCAGCCAACAACCTTGTTGTGTGCGGCACACCATGAAATTCCAACGCATCCTCGTGACTACAGGCTGTCTTGTGTACGCGCCGTCAGCACAAGCCTTCCGCGATCAGGTCGTTCTCGAGGATACGGTCGCCTCCTTGCAAGTGCCAAAGAATGTCGCTATCATTGGCGAGTCCACCGACTAGTGTTTCTTGAGTTCCTTCTAACACTGTCGTCAGGCGCTGGAAGTGCAGGCTCATCCACTGCCTATTTCCTTCAGCGATACAGTCAAGAGCGAGGTATCCCCTTGAATATTACCGTTTACGAGCGTGATTGCCATATTGGTGGTCGTTCAACAACCGTCGGTGTATATGGAGATGATCAAAACCCTGTCGAGCTCGGTGCATCTATCTTTGTCGAGGTAAATCACAATCTAGTCGATGCTGCTAAAGAGTTCAACCTCTCGACCTCCGGCATTCGCGAGCTTAGCACAGAAGGTCCAGTATTGGGCATATGGAACGGAAGAGAGTTTGTTTATACACAGTCTTCCGGAGGAAGCTGGTGGGATACCGCAAGACTCTTCTGGAAGTACGGCCTCGCACCTGTCAAAACTGTGAGGCTGATGAAAGCTACCGTCGGAAAGTTCCTCAAGATGTACGAAGAGCCATACTTCCCCTGGAAGTCGCTGTCACAAGTGGCCTACGATCTTGGCCTGACTGCTGCTACTGCCTCTACTGGTGAACAGTTTCTGGATCAAAATGGAATCGGCAAGCTGTTCGCCCAGGATATCATACAGGCGAGCACAAGAGTGAACTACGCTCAAAACCTGCCTTTGATACACGGACTGGAAGCAATGGTCTGCATGGCGACTGATGGGGCACAAGCAATCGAAGGAGGCAACTGGCAAATTTTCTCGAACATGCTCGAGGCTTCTTATGCGACCGTCCATCTCAACCGCACTGTTGCTAAGGTCGAGAAACTCGAGGATGGTGCATACATCCTATCGACGAAACAAACAGGTTCGTCTGCAACACTCGACCATCAAGAGTTCGATGAGGTTGTCCTGGCAGGACCATATCAATACTCGAGCATCAATTTTGAGCCGAAGCCTCGTCATGTGCCAGATCCAATTCCGTACGTACAGTTGCACGTCACACTGTTCACATCAAAGCACAAGCTCTCGCCACTAGCCTTCAACCTGTCGTCAGATGATCTGGTCCCTCAAGTGGTTCTAACCACTCTGCCCGAAGGTGAACATTATGGCAGTAACCCAAAAGGAGTGGGATCGCCCGGATTCTTCAGCATTTCGCTTTTGCGTCCTAGCATGGACACGCGTGGAGGCAAAGACGAGCTTGAATACTTGTACAAGATCTTTTCGCCTAGTCCGCTCAACGCGACATTCATGGCCAACATACTTGGGCTACCTGAAAACGAGGCAATCAGCAGAGATGATGTCAGCTGGATGTACCGAAAGGTGTGGAACAGTTATCCATATGAGTATCCGAGAGTGACGTTCGAGGAACTGCAATTGGATGAGGGATTATGGTACACCTCAGGTATTGAGAGCTTAATAAGTACGATGGAAACAAGCAGTCTGATGGGAAAGAATATTGCCAAGTTGATGGTGAATTCTTGGGAAAGTCAGAGCTCTGGCAGAATCATGTAGGGACTTGCTGTGAGATGCAGCTATCTCTAGTTCATGAAATGTTAATTCAGCTTTGCAAGGGTTGAAAAGAACGCTAAAGGTACTCGGAAGTGCTTCCTCCCTATGTGCTGAACCATATAATCTTCAAACCCCCTCCTACAGCAGCATAGAGTAACTTGCGAACTACTTTCAATGTCAAGATGAAGGATGTATCTGAGAAAGCCGCTGAAGTACCACCTCGTTCCTGAGCTTCTGTGCTACACGTAACATCGTTAACAGATGGGGTGGTGCGATGGAAACCAATTGAGGGATGAAACGTCAATCGAGTGACCTGGTATGTGCGCCCAAATTGATGAGCTCTGTGTAGTCGTAGCTTTAAACTGCACTTATACCCTCGCCATGTGCAAAGGTTTGTGACATGTTCTGCTACAAAAATGCACAACATTCTCGAGCGCTGGATCGTGTCCTTCAAGATTCGATATTCTCTGGGCTCGTAGGAGTATAGGTACCTTGTGTGTAAGGGAGGTGGGGAGAAAGCGGCGTTCGAACAGTGCCAAGTGTTTCCGTTGTTGTTCTCATCAACAGTCGTTCGGCGTCTTGTTTAGTTGTCAAAAATGCACAATGCTAGCAAAACCTGGGCAGCACTCATTGGGAGCCCGTGATGGACTACCATGTACAGCGTGCAATGGCGCAAGGCATGTATGCCGCCATGGACGCCTTCGTTCAAAGTGCTGCTATGAAAGTGGACTGGACGCAGCGTCAGAGCGTTGTTGATCGACTACGCCAATGGATCCGACATCGATTTGTCCCGGCGGTCGGTCTCTCAACACCAAGCGAATTAATCGACTGGGAGAATACAGCTCTTGAGCGTCTTGCAAAGCAAAGAATCAGGCATCTTCTCGATTACGTCAAGGCATGGCCTCATTCTACCGGAGCAATACTGGACCTGAGGGAATGTATGCACTCGTCAGAAGTGAAGGTCTTGATTGCAACCTCGTTTACGCGCCAGCTAAGTCGTCGCTTGTTGCATGCTGGGGTGACAACATCGGAACTACTCAGCATGTACATCAATGTTATTATGGCGTTCAAAACTTTGGACCCGCGTGGTGTGCTCCTGGACAAAGTGGCCATGCCATTACGTGCATATCTAAGACACCGCGAAGACACCGTCAGAATCATCGCAGCCAGTTTTCTCGCGGATGTTGACGGCGATGACGACCACACCGACGTTTTGTCGGAAGAGATATGCATCGACCTTGCCAAAGAGATCAACCTCTCGGAAGGTCAGGCTCTGCATATAGAACACAAAGGACTCGATTGGGATGATATGGAATGGATGCCTGATCCTATCGATGCAGGGCCGGGTGAGTCTCTTCTTCTTGAATGTAGCATCGTGCTAACCATCTCGTCTACAGATTACAAGAAATCGAAAAGCGAGGATGTCATGTCATTCATGCTGACTCTGTTTGAGCAAGCTGATTTCATCAAGGAAGTACAGTCACTTTTGGGAGAACGCTTGTTAAGTGTGGGCTTCGACAGTACCGAGCTTGAGAAGGAGGTGAGTACTTGCTGACAATGCTTCGAAGCCTGATCATGTACTTACTCTGTTCGCAGATTCGTCTTGTAGAGCTCTTTAAAACTCGATTCGGTGCAGATCGTTTGCAGGCATGCGAGGTTATGCTTCGCGACATACAAGACTCCAGACGCATCAACAATACCCTTCGTCCGAAGGACAATTTCCCAACAGCTCAAGAAGTTCATGCTGCTATACCCGAATCTGGCATCAAAAGTCAGGCACTCATTGGCAAGTTCAACACACGTGTACCACGTACCGACTTGGCTGGTCAGAGATTCATTGCTCTAATCAAATCTGTGGCCATCGCGGAGACAGGCTCAGACGTACTTTATCCGTCGCCTGACCAACCTATGTTTGAGTCTGGCGTCGATGCCGAGTTGTCTGCAGCCTTCCATACTCAGATTCTGTCTTCATTCTTCTGGCCGAGTCTCCGAGAAGACGAGTTCGCTGTTCCAGCACCTATCTCGAGTTTAAAGAAGAACTTTGAGCAAGACTTTGAACGGATCAAGAATCTACGCAAACTCCACTGGCTGTCTGCACTTGGAAAGGCTACGGTTGAGCTCGAACTTGAGGATCGCACTGTGAAGCTCGAAGGAGTCCAGACGTGGCAGGCGAGTGTCATCTATGCATTTCAAGATGACAGTCAGGACGCTTCAGTTGTTGCTCCAGCATCGAGAACAGTCGAACAGTTGGAAGATTCGCTTCAAATGGAGGAAGTGCTCGTCCGCAACGCGCTTGCATTCTGGGTCGGTCATCGAGTACTGGTCGAAAATGAGCCGGGTGTCTTCACTGTCCTTGAACAGCTGCCGTCTGCTGATCAAAAGCAAACCACGGGACCTTCGAGTCATGCACCAATGCAGGCTGATGCTATAATCTCGGCAGTCAAGTCTCAAGATGCCGTACTCCAGGACAACAAGCCCATGTACGAAATGTTCATGATGGGCATGCTGACCAACGGAGGAGCAATGGATGCTGCACGTATCACGATGATGATGAAGATGGTTGTGCCTGGCGGTTACACCTTTGGTGAGGATGAAACACGATGGTTACTCTCTGGCTTGGAAGAGCAAGGCAAGGTGATTGCCAACGGTAGCAATTACGCAGTCAAGAAGTGAGAACGCCATTGAAATCACGGTCGGCATGACACAGAATTTCCTACACAGCCTTGCAAGTTGTACAAGCAGCTGGCTCGAGCATTTCTACTGCATAAGATCACAGTGGTTCACGAATGACAATTGAACAGAGGATACCAATTGGCAAAGAAACGCATAGTTGATAATTCTGTATATGTTGACATTAAGAACCAAATGGCTGCAAACAGAAGAAGATCACCATAAAGGAGAATCACCACCCGACTGTGGCGATCAAGAATCGAAGTACAAAAGTCAAGGTACCACACCAATGACAAAAGAAAGAGGAACCCCTTCCGCCACCTCACTATCCCATCAGAGTCATGTATGATCGATCGATCGATCACTCCAAATAGGCATTTGCATTAGCCATCATCTAAGCCTTGCGAGCTCTCTTGTATCCACCGCGGTATCCTCCATTGCCGCCGCCGTAGCCGTAGCCCCAGGAGCCGTAGAAGGGAGCAGAAGGCAAGGTGGGAGGACTAGAAGAAGCCGAACCAGTAATGGCGCCAGCCTCTGAGCTTCCCACGCTGAAACTGACAGTGCTGGTCACGAAGGAAGACAGCTGCGAGTGGGGTCCAGTGGTTTGGAAGGGTACACTTCTGGAAGGACTGCGACTACCGCTACGGTCGCCACCAGTAGATGAGGCGGAGAACCCGGTAGAGTTCGTGGCTGAAACAGCGCTGTCGGGCGAAGAGGAGAAAGGCAGACTCGAAACAGCTGTACCGGCGTAAGAGGAAAGAGTACCGTTACGGCCACCCTCAGTGATCGAGGGAGTGAATGTACTCGAGGCAGTTGAGCTGATGTTGAGAGTCGAGGCAGGTCCAGTGGTCAATGGAATCGTCTGAGTTGTAACCAACGTCAGAGTGAGCGAGGAGTTGAGGTGGATAGTAACGTATGTGGTAGCATGAGCCGAACTCGAGTTGGAGACGGAAGCTGTGATTGGCGAATCGGGCGAGCTCGACGGGGTGAACCCTCCGTAGACTCCTGTACCAGGGATGAATGGAACGTACGGCGACCAAGTGAAGGAAGCAGCTGAGGATGTTCTGTTGACAGGTGTGATGAATCCACCAGTACCGGTAGAGTACGAGGTTGCAGTGCCAGGTGGCAAAGTGCTGTTGACAGCGGTCACGGGTGAGTCTGGAGAGGAAGAAGGCGTCAAAGTGGTCGTCAAAGTGACAGGCACCGTCACGAAAGAAGAAATGGTGGTTGCATTGGCGCTTGGAGAGACCGAAGAGGAAGCGACAGAAGTCACGTTGGAGGAGGATGACTCAGAGCTGGGGTAAGGCAGATAGACAGTGGTGACCACGGTTGTGACCGCCGTTGTAGCAGAGTAGATTGTGGTGACCGATTCCGCAGAGGTAGCTGTGGTGTTGGGGAAGAAAGCTGAGGTGGAGATCGAGGAAGTAGGAGAGGCGGTACCACTTCTCCCCTCATCGGACGAAGAGGGGACAAATGTAGTGCCGCTTGAAGTCGAGAGCGTACCACTTCTTCCTTCGTCAGACGAAGAGGGGACGAAGATAGATGATGCGCCAGTGCCAGTAGGGCCGACGGCTACAGAGCTTGTGTTGAAGGTTGGGAAGGGTGCTCCGTAGGACAATCCTGGGAATGGAGCAGGGACTGATGCTGTAGGCCATCCTGTTGGACGAGGGAAACCGGTAGGAAAGTTTCCGTAGGGGAACGATTCATACCCACAGTCCGAGGATGGTGCTGGGTTGGCCAAAGCGACCGCAATCACACAAGGGAGGAAGGAGAGTGTTCTGAACATTTTGAACGACTGTGGAGAAGATTAACGAAGGACTGTTGGTGATGGACAATCACTCGCAACAGATGACGGCCTACTTATACATCAGAGCATTCTCAGGAGGGTGTAGACCGCAAGGCAGACAGTGACGATACATGTTCCCGTCGGCTTGCTTCCTTGCCTGCGGATGTCTCTGGAGGCATCGATGAAGGACATGTGGTGTAGGAAACTTTTGCGGTCGAAACAAATTCCCTTTCTCCAGGGTGGTCCAGATTTTCCGGCCTGCAGTTAACCTGTGCTGATGGTTGTTTGCTGTGTCATGTCAGGGACATCCAAGCCGGCGGCGTCGGATCCCTGCTGGAACACCATAGGATTGGCCGAACAAACCATTGTCATGCATGTTTGGGTTGGGTTGAAGACGTGGTGTGACGCGGGAAAGCAGGAGTGGCAGGAAGGGGGTGAAGATCGTATACTGGGGTTACGCAAGGGAGTGCTTGACGCAGGAACAACGACCGGCTGCATGCATGAGGATGCAGGTGTCATTTGCCAGCTGTGTGAACCTGTACGGAAAGCAGGTCAAGTCGGTTTGATCATGGAGGCAGAGTGATCGGTCTCCTTTGTTCAACAAAACGGTTTGAGCTGCAAAGGGAATGTGCAAGGTCTGGCTGGCTGCAGAAAGAATTACATTTGTGGTTATGTACAGGGAAGCCGGCTTCACTCTTCATCATTATCGTCATCAAAGGGGCTTCTATCGCCATTCTGAGCACCGGCGGACGAAACTCGCAACAGGACAGTCTCCTTTGATGGTTGCTGTTGCAGCTTCTTGCGCCTCCGTGGTGCGGGTACCATGGGCTTTTCCTTCTCGACTTTCGCAGTGACCTCAAGGACACTCAGACTGCTTTCTTGCGCCTCGGCTAGATTCATGCCCAGCAAACGCTTGGCTACATGAGCATCAGTCAGAGGGCTTGTTGGGTCCTCGTGGTCGGACTCGTCTCTTATCCAAGCAACCTGCTTGCAGCGCGAGACCAGGCGTACAACAGTCTCATCGACAGGAGCAAAGTGAAAGGAGGATCTATTGACCAGCAAGTAGAAAAGTTTGCGCAGTTCTTCGCGTTTGTAATGAGCATTATCGTGGGCCAATTGGGTGTTTTTCAGAAGCGGGCACAAAACGCGCAGGTATGTGTGTCGAAGAGCACGTTGGCCACCACCGTCTCGAGGCAAATCAGAGTCATGGTCGTCGTCGTCGGAGCCAGGGTCGAGGTCGAGAAGGTTGCGAATGATGACGTCGACGAGGACATGCAAGTCGTTTGTGTAGAAATATTCGAAGGTGGAGGGGGTGGTGAACAAGAGATATAGAAGTTTGAGGATCAATAGCTGGGGACCGAGGGCAGACTCGCGATTCAAGAGCAATATGAGATTCTCGCCAAAGGTGCGGTAGGCAGGGCCGTGATTAGAGAGGACTTTGATGATGCGGTTGGTCAAAGTGGGGTGTGATTCGGGCGAGACGGCGTAGCACATGTATTGCTCGTTGAGGATAAGCAAGACACGGATTGTGGGATAGTGATAAGGGTCGTTGGCGTCGTTGGACAGCTCCTCGATGAGCTCGAACAGGTAGATGACAAAGGCGTCGTCGACGGTGGCTGTGGCAACATGGGTCAGAGTGGAACGAGAGAGAGCGTTTGGCAAGCAGCGGGGCTCACCTAGGTCGTCGAGCGACAAGCGCTGGATCCTCGACATGTCGCAGAGCAGCTCGAGCAGCAGGCGGTGCAGGCCGGTGTTGTCGTCCTTGTTGCCCTTGATCAGGTCGAGCAGACGGGGAAAGGCGGCCTCGGACTGCATCATGTCAAAGACGGCTTCATCGCTGCGGCCGTCGTAGAGCAGGACGGCCGTGACAATGTGCAGGACCGGGGCATGTTCCTCCTGCAGCAGGCAGTAGACGAACTGGCGGCGCACGTAGTCCTTGTTCTGGACCCAGAGCGGCGAGTCGATCAGGCGGTAGCAGCAGCGGGCAATGTCGTACTCGGTGTCGAGGAAGCCGTCGGTCGAGGCATCGAGGAAGTCGCGCAGACAGTCGTCAATCTGCTCGTGCGTCGAGCATTGCGTGTCGAGGAGCGTGTGTAGGCGGTGCCAGAAAGAGCTGTCGTCTTCGTCGCGGTCGGCGGGTCCCATGTTCCAGCTGGTCTCCAATCGCCCAGCAGAAGCAACCAAGCGGCTATCCAAGACTCATCACGCTGCTACTGAGGCGTGCGCTGTCTCGCGGAATCGACACTCGATGCCCAAGCTTGCTTGTGACCAACGCCAACAGAGTCCGCCGCCCGATGCCCGCCATGCCCGCCCTGCTCCTCCGCAATCGCTTCTGCTCATCCTTCCCGCCCGCCATCCTTCCTGCTCTACGCCTTCTTCTGCCGTTCTTCTTCCTTTCTTTTCACCTTGTCTCCATCTCGTCCTGCATTCGCCTTCTCCTCTTCCCTTCACCACACGGGTTGACCGCCTCCGCTCGGCTTTCACTGCTATGCTCTACATCTCACTTCCATGAAATCTTCTTACACCAAATAGTGTGCTTTATATCCATTCAATAATTTGATTCGTAATCTTCGTTAATCGTATCTTAATGTCTTCTAACCCTCCGAAAACGCCCATTACCGAAAGGAGTGTCGTGTGCTAGAGCACTCAGTACAGTAGACACTCTCTGCCTCAACCACTGACAGCAACAGCCTTCCCATATTCGCCAGGTCCATTACGCCTTTTCGTTGCTGTAACTGCTCCTTGTCTTCCTGTCTTTGAAATACTTCGCCAGGGCCATGAACATCGCAGAAACAAGCAGGCACGCCCCGCTCCAGATCTGTACTCCGAGATATGTCTCGTATTTCGTGACCAAGTGGCCGGTGATCACAGGTCCAACCAGTGCGAACGGTGCTGCCGCTGTGTACATCATGCCTGTCCATTGTCCAAGCCTGGCCTGTCGCTCTGGTTCGGGTCCCAGGATCGCCGCCATGGATGCCGGAGGTAGCCCGATCACACTGCCTGAGAACGCTCCGAATAGGATGGCAAAGACCAATGCGGGTGCGAGTGTTTTGGCAAATGTCCACAGGAACAAGCAAAGCATGCTCGACACAACTGTCACCATCATGTGGACCTTTAACGCTCCGAACTTGTCACAGAGCCAGGCGGAGCTGAGTCGACCAAAGGTACTGCAGCCGTTCATGATGCACAGCAACCAGTATGTCGACAGAGACACCTTGTCTCCCGGAGGCGGTGTACCTTTGTGGGCGATGCCGTTGGTTGCTGCCCACTCCTCAAGACTGAAGAATACGCAGTAGAACCCGAGGAACAGAGCACAGATCGACGCTGTGAACGAGCAAAATGCTGCATCACGGAAAGCCGACGTGTCGACCCACGTTCTCTTTGACATCCACTTCTCGGGCTTCCTAAAGGGATGTGCAGGGTTCGGCCGAGCCAGCAGCACCGCAGCGACGCTGAGAACGCATACAACCGTGGCGACATATCGTACTGCGTTGTTGAATCCTTCAGACTCGATGAGAAAGCGAAGCATTACCGGCATGGTAAGTCCAGCTAAACAATAGTAAGCATTGCTTGCTGTCGGACGAGTATGGATACAACGACTTACAGATACTTGCACCAGAGGCTACAACGCCAATGGCGAACCCCTTTCTCTTGTGAAACCATGTCGCTATTACTTCAGGATGTTAGTCATGTGCTCTGGCAGGTAAGCATTGTCCAAACATACTTTGGGAACTGATATAGACTGTCAGTACTCTCGATCATCCGTCGTCTTGGACATAATCTTACCTCGATACAAAGAAGCAAGCCATACCCAATCCTGTCACCAGACCCTGTGTCAACCATGTCAAGCCATAGTTGCCTTGGTTGAGGCCACCGTTGCCGTTGCTAATGCTCAGCATAAACATGCCTATGGTGATGATGATCGAACCAGCCAGCAACAGCTCACGGCTATGGTTTGCATCGAGTAGCCGGCCAGTGATGAAAGAGAAGAAGAGGACGACAAAGCTTTGTGTCGACCCGATCAAATTACTCAACATCAAATCATCGCCACGGAAGAGTGACTCGGAATAGTAGGAAAGAAACGTGCCACTATGGATGTTAGCACAATTCTAAGGCTACAAATGAACGAATAGAACGTACAAGCAATTGATCAAGCCCCAACTAAGGAACATGAGTAAGAAGCATCCCTGGAGATAGTTAGCAAGATGCGGTTGCTGACCACTCAAACTACAGTGACTTACAAACAAAGCTGTGTATGGACGCCATCCCGAGGGCCAGTCCTGTTCCCGATCCTCGACCGCCGTAGGAGATTGAGACAAGACGGACCCCGAGGTCGGATACTGGCACAGCTGCTTCTCTGATGAGTCGGAACCAGTTCTTTGCCCATTGCGATGGGCATTTTCGGTTGAGTGTGCCATATTCCCAACAAACAAGGAGTCTTGATGGTCACACAAGCAGAAGATGAATGAAACGAAGAAGGTTGCTCAGGTCTTGTCAACAAAAGACTATCCGAGATGGTCAAGTGAATTGCTGGATGATATCGAAATCCTTCGAGAGACACAGCCTTCTTTATACACTTCACGACCTGCCGGAGCCCACGCCCATGCACTGCCAGTTTCAAGGGCACGTTTGCTCGCACATCAGGACGCGTCAGGGCCAGCAAGACGATTGTGATCGTCCATATCTCTTATGCGGGCCAAGGCCTCCGATGTAACAGCCAAGAGAAAGCCATCCCGCCGACAAGCATCAAGAAGAACCAGTCGCTCCAAGATCGAGAGGCTCCGTTATCATATGAAAGACATCCGACGACCGCCAAGCAGGGGACAAAAGTTACAGACCGCTCAGGTAAAAACGCTGGAAAAGCAACCCTATCTGCAATGTCAAGCCTTGGCCTTCATGGTGTGCTTTCATCGGAATGTGGATAGGCACAGGGAAGCATCCAAGCACGACAGGAGCGTAGAGCATGCCTCAGTCGGATTAGCGGAGTGCTGTCAGAGAATTGACTAGTCCGGCGGTGCGTCGTTATGAGACAAGCCCTCCACAGAAAGATATCAAAGAACATCATTCTCCATCTGGGGAAGAGAGAAGTGGGTCTGGAGTACGGAGTTGGAGGGGGCTGAGTGTTTGTGAGAGGCTTGGCAGCCGGTGGTTGAGCATTTGCAATTGCTGCGGACGCGGAGTTGGGATGGGATATACACATGTGCATGACGCTTGGTAATGCATCATACTTGCAAAGATTCAGCGTGCATTGCAGGCTTGTCGCTGAGTCGTGCAGAATCTTGAGATGTGAGCAAGCAAGTGTGCAGAAAGCTTTGTGTTCCCTCTTGACCAAGTCCAAGTGCCGTGCAGCCTGCTTGAATTTGGGGGTAACCGCTGGGCAGACACTGGGCTCACCACTTTAGGTTTTTTATATGATTCGAGTGCCGCCATGGCAAAGACGCCTCGATGTTAGATGAATGTTGATCGAATATTGGCATGTCGTCGTTACGGGCGTACACGGGTTCCAAGATGCCAATGCTACCGGTTGAACGATAAAGAAACAAGCAGACGTCGAAGAGTCAGAGAGGGCCACGGACTCATGCAAGATAAGGCATCAGACGTTCAGCCGGCGGGTGGCTGTGTATAGAGTTGAGTAATGACACCACAGGGTCTCGAGCCAAAGACCTACGAGGCAGCTCAACCACCGTCATGGTACTACCCATATACAACGGCATTTTTGTGTGTAGACAGTTCACTCGGTAATACATAACATTCATCGACCATAATATCGTCAACTCTGTCAAGCATCTAAAGAGAACTGTGCGTTATGACGGCTCCAATCCCGCTTATGTGCTGTCGTGACAGGGAGAGGAAATGACTATAACACCCAGCCGTTGACCAAACCAACCAGCCATCCCTACCAAGTATTTCCAGCAACTAGAACAACGAACCGGATGTCCACGGGTGGTTGAAGATTATACACGCAAGTTACAATAAACAATCAGATCGAAAATGCTTCGAGACGATGGCCAGCCTCCAGTACCGTCAAAGACCGATGGCGATGATAAGCTCAATACCTCTCCAAGTCGCAGATTATTGGGAACGACGATCTCGCAAGTGACTAGTTGCTAGACGCGCTGTGGCTGTCAGAGTGTTGTGCATTGCCTCTCTGGGCATGTGCTGAGCTTTGACGCATCTCTTCTCCAAGCCATGATAGACATGACTGCAACTGTTCTTGGAGATTCAGATTAGGGCCAAAGTGCTCAAAGAGGAGAGCGTCCACGCCAAGTAGCCGGCTCCAGCAGTCCAATGTTTCTATGTCGGTAAGAGTCACGCTTACAGATTTAGCTTAGACAGGTGATTTGAGATAGGAGTAGAGTAGAGCCGGGCGGAGGTTGCTTTCGGAGGCGAGACACTGTCGGAGCCTCGGGCCAATCTCACTAAACGCCGACCTGTGCGCCTGATCGCGTCACTCCGTTGCGTTGCCTCCTCGTCCTCGTCCTCCTATCCTCGCATCTTCGTCCAACTCGCCCTTCGACTCGACCTACTCACTTGTGTACTCTCCTCATCGCCACCTGCAACCTGCCAACACTGCATTTCCATCATACCCTCGGTGTTCTCTCGCATTTCCAACCCCGTCCAGTCATCTCATCGTCATCACAGCAACATGGTCATGATGCGCTCTAACAGCATCTCCTCCATTTCGTCTCTCTCCTCGCGCTGCTCGTCAGCAGAGCCCGAGTCGACCATGCAAATCTTCATCAAGAACATTGCCGGCAATAGTAAGTACTATGCATGTCATTGTTTTAGCTCGCGTGCTTACCATCTACAGCCTTTGCCCTCGAAGTACCAGAGTCCACGTCGATAGCGACACTCTCATCGCTGCTCGCCATCCGTACGAACCTCCCCGCTCAAGACATGCGCCTTGTATACGCCGGCAGACATCTTGATCTGTCATCAAACACATTGTCCGACTACAAAATCGGACGAGAAAGCACACTGCATCTGGCACTTCCGCTGCGAGGCGGAGCACCCAAGAAGATCCGCTGCCAATTCAAAGACTGCAAGGACCCGGCCCAACGCATTGTCGGAGACTGCGGCTTCTGCAATGGACACTTTTGTGGCAAGCACCGTATGCTCGAGAGCCACGCATGCAGTGGACTCGAAACATGCAAAGAGGAGGAGAAGCAGCGAAACCGCGAGCGTCTCGAGAAGGAGAGAACAGTTGCCATCAAGGGCATTTGAGCACATGAGGACAGAGTTGGCCAAGTGAGGGTCGTGATTGCATTACGGAGTTAACAAGGGAGCGGGAGTCAGGAACGGGGAGTTTTCACACTGTTGCTATGCATGTCGCTGGCTGGTTGTTTTGCTTCAAGGACACTATACATATCCGGGGATGGTCTGGCTAATACGGGAGACAATACACAGCGAGGCTTGTTCAAAGCTAGCATATTATCCGAACGCTACGTTCACCAATCTTGACGAAGTGCAGGTCGAAGGATGGCAAGCAAGGAGCCGGCAGCGCATGATGTTAGTCAAGCACGTCGGTGACTTGGCGGAGAGGGCGTGCAAGGTTGATTGGTAGTCACAGGCACATGAGACATGACACGGCACTACTGCAAGACGTTCGCAGGTCAGACGGGCACAGGCAGGTGGGCATCTGGGTTGCTGCATAGATTAGAGCAAAGAGCAACATGGCGGAACCAGCACGGAACCTGAACAGCTACGGCAGGCTCGAGAAGCAGAGTATGACTTGTCGAGTTGGATCAAAGCAGTGAGTGATGCGTGGCTCAAGTTGGTCAGGCTGTGGCTTTGTAGTGGACGTCATCGAGTGATCGAGGCCGTGCACGTCTTCAGGCCCCGCGATAGTTGAGATTGGGGTTCAGACATCCTTGACCGACACACGCGTAGCAAAACACTTGTATCCCTCTCTCCTGCCTTGTGTCCCCAAACATTGCACCAAATCATGGCTTCGTCATCCTCAGGTCTCTCCGCCCCGGCTTCCGAGCAGTCGTCCAGAGCCTCGACCCCCGGCCCCGGCGCTGCCATGGGCGAGAAGATGCCCGACGACAGCAGTAAACTCAAAACCTTTGTTGGCATCCTGAAGAAGTGAGATCCTGCTGCCTTCACTCTCGCCCTTGCGAGCCATGTACTGACACGCGCCCTCAGGTTCATCGGTGTCTCCGACATTGCCGCTGTCCGCTTCTCCCTGCCTGCCCAGCTGCTCGAGCCCATTCCCAACCTCGGTACGCCCTCACCCACATACATATCGTGAACGACCGCCTCTCTAACCATGTGCCTGCGCAGAGTACTGGCACTACCTGGACAGACCCGACATCTTTGCCAGCATTGGCGACTCGGACGATGAGCTTGGCCGTTTACTTGCCTGCTTGCGCTTCTGGTTCACCAAGGACCTGAAGTACGTCAAGGGAAAGCCTTGCAAGCCATACAACTCGACTCTTGGGGAGTTCTTCAGGGTACGTCGTGTACCTGTGTGTTATGTCGTGTCCTGTCTCTGACGTCTGTTCAGTGTCAATGGGAGACCGAAGACAACGTCCCCGTCCTCCAAGGCAACAAGGTCAAGTCCGAAACTGCCGGCAACAAGGTCAAGGTTTCTTACCTAACCGAACAAACCTCGCATCATCCTCCCGTCTCGGCCTACTACGTCGACTGCCCGCAAAAGGCCATCTCTGCACGTGGCTTCGATCAGATTAGCGCAAAGTTCACCGGTACCAGCATTCGCGTCACCCCCGGCGTTTACAATGAAGGCATTTATGTTACTCTACACAACTGGGGTGATGAGACATATCACCTTACCCATCCTGCTGCTTATCTAGGTGGCTTCTTGCGAGGTATCCTTGCCAACCCTCGCTTACCAAGCAACATTCACTGACACTCTGCTAGGCAACCTCAATGTCAGCGTCGCCGATACTTGCTTCGTAACATGCAAGAAGACGGGCATCAAAGTCATCCTTCATTACGTCGAAGAAGGATGGCTAGGCAAGACTCAGAATAAGGTTGAAGGTGTTGTCTACAAATGTGACGTTGACAACGACAACACAACCAGGATCAAGGACGTTCCAGAAAAAGCCATCATCGGTCGTATCGAAGGTGCCTGGCACGACAAGGTCTACTTCACCCGGGGGTCCGCGCCGGCTGCAAAGAACCCCGACAAGACTCTCCTCATCGACGTCAACCCGCTATTCCCTGTACAGAAGATCGTCCCCCCTCCCGAGCAGCAACTGCCCAACGAGTCGCGTAAATTCTGGAACAGTGTCACCGAGGCCATTCTCAGCAGGCAATATTCCAAAGCCACGACAGAGAAGCAGGAGCTTGAAGAGCGTCAACGTCAAAAAGCGGCTGATAGGAAGGCCAGAAATGTCGAATGGTCGCCTCGCTTCTTCACCGGCGCCACCACTCCCGCTGGCATCCCTGAGCTCACTGACGAGGGTAAGAAGGTCCTCATCGGCCTTCAGAACGGCGACTACAACCTCGAGGAGAGCAAGGAAACTGGTGCATAAGATCAATACCCATCTACATATCCCTATTAGACCAGATCTTTTTTGGAATTGCACATGCGGGGGCGTTCTGGGCGTTCGTGCTTGTCTTGCAGCTAACGAAATGAATATATACACTTGTTCCACGATCGACTATTCCGAACATGCCCAGGTTTCGTCGCTGACGCTAAGCCATCTCCGACACCCCTCGCGACACCTCTCCCAATGCAATAGACCGATAGATTGGACCAGCTCTATATTCACTGCTGTCACTATCGCGAAGGAGCGAATCAAAGTGACGAATCATGCCTATTGATATACGTCTGTCCCTCTGCAGCTGTCTAGACTTGCGCCAGTTGAGCATATCCGGCATATCAGATTTCTCAGCAAGTACCATGATATGCTTCCAATATCAATCATCTGGATTGAACGCAATTCGTACGACGGGAACGAGAACTGCGAGTAGCTTTGGCCGCTCTCATATGGTTAGCGCGTCTTTCCCATCACGTGTCGCTTTCTGAGCCGACCCAAAAGAGCCGGTATCACCAAGGATCGACCACAAATTATCATTGGAGAGGAAAGGCTCTGAGACGATTCGATACTCGACTGATTGCTCTGTCTCTACGACTAATAAGTACCCAGGCCCCTTGCTTTGTAGCCTGACTGCGATGTGCGTGTGAACAGCGGTGTACAAATCTTGGACGGACTTTTCGTTCCATAATATCTGGAGCAGCAGATTGAATTAGACGGCGACTGTCTGTTTATATGATATCTCGTAATCAACCTGCTACAGTACATGGCCGATTTTGTGCTTTTGATACTTAGTGTGAAGCTTTTTGGCGAAATGTTACCGGTAGAAGAGGCGTTGCGTGAAGTATACAGTAGTGATGATGTGAGGCTCTCTTTTATACGATATCTCCGTGCCTTGAAGCTTCTAACGCGTGCTGCTATCAAAATGCACAATAGCTTCGAGAAATGAATGGTCTCCATCGAAAGAGCGACATTACATTTGATCTCTGTGGAAAGTGTCTGCTCCGGAAGCAATTGTGCATTTTATGGTGGAGACCACGCTCTAAAGCTTCGTGGGAGGAGTGGAGGAGAAGTATGAGAGTCACAAAACTTAGCATGTGGGGAGGGAAGGTAGACGTGTTTCGGGGACGGAGACAATAGGAACACACGACATCAAATCTGTCAGGGACATTCCCAGTGGAGTCATTAGAATATCAGAATGTACATATCCGCTTGCGAGAGGATGGTAAAACGAACATTCTTGGATATATAGACATGAAAGTATTTGAGCTAGATTCTGACTACACTTTCTTCTTAACCAACAAGACTTCGGTGCCGTTGAACCGGATGCTCGAGGTATACATCGCTCTTACTTTCCCGTACGGTGCCTGGACTCGAGCATGGAAGACCATTCCATAGGTCCCGTCCTCCTCCATGTCCGTCAGGCCGATCGACCCCGGCGCAGTCAGGTTGAAGTCACCTGTCTTAAGCAAAGGCTTCTTCGCACGAGTATAGGGACCGCGGACGTCATTTGCCCAGGCATATTTCACATCGTACGAAGGATCTCGCGTGCATCCAGAAGAAAAGAACAGGAAGTAGATGCCTTCTGTGCTTCTGACAATGACTGGTGCTTCCACGAGGGGGCCGTCTTCATCCGTGCGGTCAAGGATGGTGATATCCTGACCATCTGGTGTCACTCCGTCTGCCATCATTTTCTGCAGCTTGATAGGCGTCGGTATGAGTGGGTGTTCCGAGTTCTTGCAAACTCCACCGTGCCCGATGTTGTTACCGTCAACCTTCCATGCAAGATAGATGGATCCATCTGTATCGATGAAGGGGGTCGGGTCGATAGCGCCACCTTCTGCGACGGGGCAAGATATAGTCGTGTTCAACGGAAGATATGGGCCGGCTGGTGATGATGTCTCCGAGATTGCGGCTCCGATGCAATGAGACGAAAAGGCTACGTACGTTGTGTTCTCGACCGCGGCGGAATAATACATGATGAACTTGCCATCGCTGGGTCTTTTCATGACCGCCGGGGCCCAGACTGCCGCTCTTGGGTTTTGGTTCTCGTTCAGCCCCTTCCTAACCCAATTACCCATTGTTGGAAGGGCATCGTGCGAGTGGTCCAGCAGAGTCCAGTCTTTAAAGTCCTGGCTTGTTGCTATTTGTACGTTGCTTTTGCCGAGAGCAATAATGGCCGTGTCATTCGTTTGTGAGAGAATTCCTGAGCGATGTCAATATTGTTGTCTTGCTAGGCTGTTGTGAAGTTGCGCGTACCTGCTGCGTTGGTCGTGGCAAATGCGTAGAACAAGCCCTCGTGCTTAACCACCACTGGATCCGCGAAATTGGCAAAGATTGCCTCATGAACAGGAGCCCGACGGATCGCTTGCTCTTGTTTCTGGTTTCGAACAAAAACTGTGGCCAGAACCGCACATAATGTGACTACTATAATTAGGCAAAGAAGTGCTGATACTGTGACGAATCCTCGAGATAGAACGGAAAACTTCCGTGTTGGTGCTGCATCATTCTCGTCACCAGTTCCCGAACCAGGCAGTGAGGTTGTTTTGCAGAAATAGCGTTCAAAGAAGGACAATTGTGCTTGTTGTGGCTGATCGTCCTCGGAGTCCTTCTCGGTGACCATAGCGAGCGCTTCCTTCTTCTGCGACTCGATGATGTGAGGAGGTAATGAGCGTTTTCGAAACTCCGTAAAACCTGGTGAAGCCAGCGAGCTCTCGCTTGCTAACGTTGGCGTATGCATACTGTCGTCAAATGCAAGGGGGTTGTTCTGCAATTACCAGAAATTTGAAACGTTTGTATCAAGACCCGGCACACTCGGTCCAAGTATAGGGCAGTGCAAGCAACAAAAAACGAGGTTCGCTGTCTAAATCCTGAAATAACTTAACCGTGAGACCAGATGACAATGATCGAGCGCGCTGCTAGAGCAAAGATTTGTCGTAACGATTGAGGACGCAGCGAGAGATATGCAGCAGAAACACGTGGGGCGTAGATAGGGTGCAAACAAGGTTTAGTACTCCGGGAAGAAGACCGCTCTAGATCCTTGTTCGCAACAAGTTGTGGTGGTGGATCATGATTGTGCCGAACGAAGGCGTTGATGTCAATCGCTCTGGGCTTGTAGGCAATTTGAACGTATTCTTGAATCTGTAGGCAACATGAAGGTTTCCTTCCGAGAGTTGGAATAACTTCCACCGAGGCACTTGGTCACATCAATTCTTTCTACTGTATAGAGATTAGCAACAGCAACTATTACCTACCTGTCATTCCGTGGACCGCGGACAGAGCGTGATCGGTGGGGGCGCAATCGGCTCTCGTCCCATGTTGCAGAGGGTGCCACCCTGTCTATCCCAAGCCTGTGCCATGATCGTCAATCTGGGTGTCCGCAGCGTCATCAGGGATGAGTTGTAATGTGTTAGCGAATCAAAGGCGGTGCTCTAGGTGCGATATATCGTGATTGACGTGTGCTCGAGACATACCGTGGCCTGTGACAAACTCGGGATAAGCATCGAGGTAAATTGTCAATGCCAGACGTCGAGATGCATAAATACATCAGTGAAATATGTGAATTGGAACCACGATACTGGCGATATACAGTATCTGCTGCTGTAGAAGCAAGTTTATATTTTCACACAAAGGACACCCTAAGGATGACCTGGCACGCAAGCTCACAGGATGTGATTATCTAGAAGACTCAAAGAATGAGAGTGGGCACGCAAGCTTCTTACTAAAAAGCTTATCCAAGTTCAGCAGCGGGATTCGTCTCCGAGTCTCACTCGAGTGGCCCCATCAGGTAGATGTTTATGCCGATATTCATGAGCAGGAACGAGCACATGTACAGAATCTGTTGATCAGAGCGAAATTGATGGCTGCTGGTAACCTTTCGAGAAATTGTGGATCGAACCGACGTAAGGAAGTCCTCCAGCCATCATCAAGCATCATCAAGGTTGCGAGTTTCGAACCCCAGATATGTGACGTCGGCGGGGCTGGAACCGGTTTCTGACCACGAAGCATCCTTTATAAACAGAGGGGAAGACGCAAGCTGCTTCTTTGCTAAACAACACACCAAACCACAAACCACACTTCAAAACCAAACACCATCATGTCTGCACCCCAAGATAACGTTGCTGCTGGCGGCAAGGAGGACTACCTGGACAAGGTCAGCATACCACATTCGCAACGCATACCACCGTACTCATAGCCAGACAGGGCATCGACTCTCTCGAGAAGAAGCAGGGCCAGGACCCCAACAAGCTCCGTTCCGTCAACGAGAAGGTCACCGACACTGCCCGCGGCATGTTCGAGAAGGCCACTGGTAAGATTCAATGTCGATGTCAGCATGGACTGGATTCTAACCACCACCTCAGGCAAGAACGTCCCCGACAAGGTCTCAAACTAGATACTGTTCGCCCCTGCTACGAGGAGGGCCACACAGTGCAATGCATATGACGATATGAAGCTATAACAGTTTAATGACAACCACTATACGTCTTACTCCGTGTGAACATTATGACTATCCCTTGCCGTGATGTCCTACTGCCGCCTCGTTCATCGAACACTGTCACATTGTAGCTATACAAACACAGTACATCTCCAAGCAAGAGTAGGATTGAGCCAAGTTAACCCCAGGATGTCTCTACTGCGGTACTTCTGTTGCGGGAACGGTTGTGCGCCCTCGATCTTGAGGCTTTGACAGTCTTGAGCACACAGGGAGGTGTTAAGCGTATACAAATTCGCGCACTCGTTTCATTCTATGCTTGCACAGCTCGTATTATATACAGCCAGCCTATTAATGAACCCCATCTCTCGTGTTCGCTCGATCTCTCCTAGCAGCAGAGACGATCATCGCAACCAATAGCATCCATCACAAATCCCGTTGCCGGCAAAAATCGCAGAGACGGCCGGGGTATAAACAGTGGGAAGAGCCTTTAACGCCAGTAATTTCAAAAGAGAAGAAAAAAAGATTCAAAACACCAAACCATTGGCTTCGCTCTCTGTGTTATGTGCAGACCTAGATGGATCCCTAACTCGCAGTAATGCTCTCAGGCGGACTCATCATGGCATTCTTTCCTTCGTGATCTTTCTCGGGTTCTGGGTCCTTATCTTTGACTCCTGGCAACGCCAATTTGAGTGGTCCAATAGGTTTCACTAGTTTACTGTCGTCCTTGTTTTCCTCGAGCTTCCTGCGTTTCTTCGCGGCTTGTTGTTGCTCCCGGATGGGCCGCTTCCTTGGACTGCTGATCTTTCCAGTAGGCGGTAGACGAGGTCGAGGGAAGCGCTGCTTAGTCGGTAGATCTTCGTCATCAACCAGGGGTCGTCCTTGGTTAGCGGCAAGTTTGGTTGCAAAGAAGTCTTGGACCAATCCAATCTGAGAGGGCAAATTGTCTGTCGAAATCGGGTCGTAAGGAGCAGGTACAGGGAACACAATACCAGATGAAGTGATCAAGCTGGTATGGTTAGCCTGGTAGGCGCTGTGCATGCGGTTCTGTAGCAAATGCAACGGGACACTGAGACTCTCCAAACCAAACTCGTCGGCCAGACCAAGTTCTTTGAAGCCGAAGAAATCTTCATCAACATCGGCGGCAAAGTCACCGCTTGTAAACTGATCACTGCCATCATTGAATGCGCCAACACCATCTGCGCCAACACTGTCGCCCAGAGCAGGTCGCTACACGAATTAGCATCTTTGTCATCAGAATCTTGGTTGGTACTCACCAGCAGGTCAGCAAGATGTGCCTTCATACGCTCATGGACCACGCCCAGCTTCGATCCTAATCTCTCGACGTCGTCCTTGACATAAGTCTCGAGCGACTCCAGATCTAGACCGTTCTTGTGAAGGCAGTGAAGCACCTGTTCTTCGGCACTGAAACTGTGAGCTTCCAAGTCATCTTTGGGTGCTTCATTGTACAAGGTAAAAGTACGGATGAGCTTGCCAAAGAAATCGCTGGCGACGTCCGTGACAGCATCAAGCGCAGATGGCTGGAAATCTTCGAAACCGGCATGGTAGAAGATCTTGCCTACCGCTCTTTGGAAAGCGGCGCGACAGACCCACGGCGACATGATAGGGCCATCTTCGGATACAGCGACAGCACCGATGTCTTGTTCCACAAACGGCTGAGGGTCGTACTTCTGGAACTGATTCTGATAGGTCTAGAAGATGATGTTAGCACAATTCACTCTTTGCGTCATACACCAGAGTCATGTACCTGAGCCTGAATCTGCATTTGCTTGACAATGCCAATCTTTGCGCAGATCTTTCGAGTCTCTTGCATCTGTCTCATGTTCGCTTCCATCCGTTTCGTGAGGCCGCTTTCTGACGACGTGAACTCTTCTTTCGGGAAAACACGTAGATACTCCTCGACCTGGGGTATCACTTTGCCCTCCGAGTCTTCCGTCCATTTTAGTTGTTCATTCAAATCCGGAATCGCTGCCAAAACATCATAGTAGTCTGGAAGTGTCCGATCCTGATCTCTCTGAATCTCGGCGAGGGTTTCACCTGTAGTACTTGTGTCGGGTTCCGGTTCGTCACCATCAGATCTTGAGAGTGCACTGGTCGGCTCTACCATGGTCTGCTTCTGCTGACGAAGCCATCTGCGCATCCCTGCTTTCGTGCGCAACAAAGCTGGTTCGTCTGGGTTCAGATGATCCCCACGAAACAGACGGTTCCTCTCCGCAGCGGCCATCGCTCTATCCTTCTTGGTGACTTGCTTCCAGGTCTTGAACTCAGCGTCGTCCTCGTCAAGGTCCTCTGTCTGAGAGCCGATAGCGATCGAGTTCCCGACTCCGTCAACTTCCATCAAGTCAGTTTGACTCAGACCGTTCGTTCCAAGCGGAGTGGCCGTTCCAGGTGGAGGGGGTGTGGTAAATCCATTAGAACTGGCTTCTGCAGGAGCGTCTGAGTCGGCACGAAGGAACTCATTGCGCAAACTAGACGCAGAAGCATGGATCGCGGGTTTGGACTCGGCAGCTGGAGTGCCTTCGGGTGCGCCTGGAGTTGTTTGTCGGGTGGTATTCGACTGTCCCTTCTTGCTTTTGCCTGGTGCTTTGCGGCCACGAGATGCCATTATGGGCTGGTCTGTGGAAGGTCAGCAGGATGTCAATAGGCGCATTAGTATATGTTTTGGTACCATCATCACTGTCTTCCCCTCCCTCAAGATCAACATCCAGGTTTTGTAGACGTCTCTCCTCTGCTTCAACTTCTGCTCTATCTCTCACGACGATGTCGGGGATCAGTGGCACTAGTTTGTCGGTTTCTTTGCGCATATACAGGGCCTTCTTCCGCAACGGATGGGCGGGATCGGCGTTGTAGGTGAGACAGTTAGCCCAGATGAGATTCAGATCCCCGACGAATTCTTTCTTCGATCTGTATGAGAAGCTCTTGAGCTTTTTGATCATGGTACCAATATCCATAGGCTGTTTGATGATGTGAAAATAGTCGGGAGCATCTCTTTTGTTTACCCTCTGCAAAAAAGGCGTCGAGTACTCGGTCATTGCTTTCAGTTCCATCAGAACCTTCTCGGCAGCCTCGTACAACTCTTCCTGACCGACTTTCTCCTCGCTGGCCCATTTGCTGCGCCCTTTCCGTACTTCACTAATAAGAGTACGTAGTTGGGTGTCGTTTGCGTTGACCATGGTTCGTTTGGCGTCAATGCGAGCAATGAGGTTCTTCAAAGTCAAGCTTGATGCACCGAGGTCCGCATTGCTGAGAGATCCTTGTTGGATGCCCGAGGGATCAGAGGTCGGGGCAGGATTGGAAACGCCTGACATTTCGTTCTCGACTTGTCTGTCCAAGTC
>Ga0268251_10000108_pt1 | contig 41783 bp, 37 predicted proteins | sample AgamicAsMae_FD_200527 | JGI IMG/M metagenome (GOLD analysis project Ga0268251, IMG submission 200527) | Agave microbial communities from Guanajuato, Mexico - As.Ma.e (v2) (version 2) | ecosystem: Host-associated > Plants > Phyllosphere > Phylloplane/Leaf | place: Guanajuato, Mexico | collected...
AAAGTGTTTAGAAAGCATTTGCTCTTCGTAGCGCTCTCACTCATCGGTCGCTTCTGACATGTAATTTTTCTTTTTTTCGTTACTTGACTGAGCGTAGCGGGCTCCGCGCCCGGTACAATGAATAAGGAGAAGGCCGGCCTATCGATGACCGAGCCAGTCTGAAACTACTCCTGACCTCACACAACGAGCGAAGTCGAGATGTTGATGAGAAAGGGGCGAGTCTCGACGGCCAAAGAGTGCTCTTTGAACTCCCCTATGCATCCGTCACGAATACGACGAGTGGTTTTTTTGGGTATAGCAGGACTTGAACCTGCGACCATTAGGTTAAAAGCCCAATGCTCTACCAACTGAGCTATACACCCGATTTGACAATCAGGGTTGGTGCGGAAAAGAAAAGAGGGCTGGAAAGCGCCTTTTCTTCTTATCATATCACAAGGGCGCGGCTCTGTATGAGGCTCGTACTGCGGAGCAAGTCTGGGAGTCCTTTCCACTCATTGAAGATTCGGTATATAAAAGAAGGTCAACGGGGGAGACTACAGGGGATATCACTGAGACTATCTACGAAAAAGGTGACGGTCGTCTTTCTTTCCGGCGGGTTCGACCGAAAGGAGCTGTGTTCTATGGTTTGACGTTGTTCCGGTCGAGCACTCTCTTTTCTTTGTCCAATTCCGTCTGACCAACCCGCGAAGGGTTGTGAGGCTGGACCAGGTACGAAGAATGAATCTATGCCCTCTTCCATTCTCAGGCACGGAAGTTGCTGGCCAGCGCCCGCTCAACTCTTAGAGAGCCGGACAAGCAAGAAAGGAGTGGTGGTTGGTGGAGATTCGACAAGTAAATAAACAATGTAGAAGGTCCAGTACTTGGGGACGGAGAAAAGCGAGATGCCAGCTTCCGAGCGAGAACGAGAAAGAGGCAGATGATCGGTCTGCTACGCTACGTACGTTGACCGTCGACTTGGCAGATTCATCCAATTGAACCACCACCTGGGACTGGTCCCCGATAGTCCGACTCTTTTTCCCACCATTATTAACCCTTCAACGTCGTAGTAGTAAATCGTCCTCACGTACAAGCCGGAATTACTGCTGCTTTTCCCGAGAGCAAGGGCAGTTACTGGATTCATTCTGTGAAGATGTCAGTGAAATTACTGGCGCATGCATATAGGCCATACAGCTTTCAGCCAGGCTTCGTCGAAAAGCACTCCCGATCAGTCTGCATCAGGAGTTGGAGCTCGCTTGGGATCACCATTCAGAGTTCGACTTTTAGTGTCTTAGTTGTCCTTTCACAAGGCCATATATAGTCATTGCGAAAGGTACCGGCGATCCGGGTTGACATATTGGAGCAGACCCCTTCGGGTTATGCGTTTATATGCAGTTCCCGAAGGTGAATTCCCATAAGGTATGACTTCCTTTGGCCAAGAGAGCAAGGGCGGGGTTTCGGTCCCTCGACGGCTTGCTTCTTCAAGTTTTTCTTCTTCCCGTTCAACCCTTCTCGTCTTGACTTTGCTTTCAATGGACCCCATCTGTATCCTTCCCAGCGCCCCTGCCTGTGTCGACCGGCCAAGCAGATGTGATTCTGTCTCTTTTTTTCCCATACTTCCCTACGACGGTTTGACTCGGCTAAGGGTTTGGTTGGTGGAGAAAAGAATGAGTTGCTCTCCGCATTTGATATCACTTGACAGCGTATTCTCTTCCTTTTACTTGTTTGTTTGATCTCGTCAGTAGGGAAGATGGGCCAGTGAATCAGTATAGCTCAATTCAAGCTGACGGAGTGTCAGGCTGGAAGGCTCCTCCCTTCTTTAGTGAAGTCTCGGGTTTCCCGAACGAACGATAAGGATATGCTTTGCTTCACGAGTTCGAGTTGGAGTTCTATCTCGACGGTCATAGGCCAGGAGCTCTATTTCTCGTTCTCTCTCCCGGTATGGTAGCGAGTAAGGCATTCCCACCCCGGTGGCTAGGGAAGGGACGGCGAGAAGAGCACAGAAGAAGGTTCATCTTGATCAACTCGAGAAAAGAAAAGCTGGCAGACAGGGCGAAATATACGTCGGAATCGGAAAATCCGCTGCTAACGTTATTGACCACCTACGGTCCCTTTTCAGTCATTTCGTGAGAAAGGAGCAAGGAATCACTCGCCTTCCTTTTCTACTCTCTGGTCTTGTCGGAATGCCACCACTCTACGGGCCTCACCCTCCCTTTCTTGGAGTACGGGATGATGCCCTCGGATAGGCATACCGACCAGACTGATAAAATAGCCTTCGGTTCCGTTCGTTCGGCTTAACAGCGCGCCTCACTTCACTCAACTCAGATATCGAACGTCGAAATTGCGTAGAGTGACTACTGAACACCTGTTGTTGAGTGGGCGATAGTCTGGTTTCGCTGAGGTCGCTTCTCAGGCGGGTAGCCTAAACTACCTAGTACTCAGAACTCGCCCAATCACTTCAGGTACGAGACGGCAGTAGTCTTGACAACTAGACCGGGATTCGGTAAGGAAATGCCGTAAGAGGGTGGCACCCCTCTGGTTTGGACTGTAACTATACCGCGAGGTAGTGAGAGAGGACTCACTCAACAGAGGTCTCAGTTCCTTAAGGTAAGGCTGAATCAAAAGGGTAACCTCTTAGCGCAAGGGTTGGTATAAAGGCTGGTGAATGTGCTTCTTTCATCGAATTATTCAACCAACTTTCACCGGTCGCGAGATAAAAGACCGTCGAACTACCCCCTTACGAAGTGGTCCTTCATCTCTCTATAACTAGCCGTATAATTCAGTTCAGGTGGACTCAACCTTCCCGCTATCAGAAAGGAGCAAAGAAGACGACTGGTAACCAAACACTGCGTCAGGCGTATAGAGCGTGAACCACCTAATCACGAAATCACGAAGCGCTCTTTATCCGATTCCGATGCCGCTGATGACAGCATCCCCTGGTGGAAGACTTTGTGAAGAATCTTTTTTATCTTTTAGCGTCTTGATACTGACTTAGATTTGACTGAACCAAGTGGACACTTTTAGCTTACAGTCACAGCTTCCCTCTCTACTGTGGGCCCTGACATCGCTTACAGCTCACTGCCTGGGCCTGGCCGGGACTATATTGTTTGCCTGCCTGACTTTGACTTCCCGCTGGTCTCATTATCGCTCCTGCTAAAGCCGATTCAAACCTGTGTTCACCGTAAAGATTGGTAGTATTTAGTAAAGTCTTGTATTATATATATTATTATTTTGAGTTTATAATTAAATTTCAAACAGGATCACGGGCTCTATTTGATACTTATTAAAATGAAAAGGACGAGAGTGATTCCGAAGCTTCCAAGCAATCTGTTGATTTTACTATGTTTTCACTTCAATAGGAATTAAGAAGCAATATTCGACTCCACGTAGGGCTCAGTACTCGTTGCAAGCCCCACTCGGAACAGTAAGACCTGCAGGCAAGCCGGCCGCCCCAATTAACAATGACTTGAAGAGCCTGCCTTGTCAGCTAGGTCCCTGTGAGCTAGCCTCTAGGCACCTCCTCTCCTGTCAGCTAGGCACAACCAGAATATGACCTCCGTGCCTTACCCTCTCTCTTTCATCCTCCATCGCACCTTTCAAATAAGAAGATTCAATCCAGCCACAGGTTATTCAAATGTAAGTATCAAATCTCGCCTTTGAATTGAGATACGATAAATGTAATTATCAACTCAGATAGTGGAATATGAATGGAAAACTGGAGTATGAAAAGGAAGGTCGCTCCAAAGACGTAGCTAACTAGCAATCAGGTGGCTTCCCTTCGGTCTTGAATAGCGGGCCTGTTAACTGACTCTACTTTAAAGTCACGATCGGAAGTTTGGTAGTTCGCTTGGTCTCATGCATCAGGAAGCGCTGGTTCGAGTCCAGCTCGTGAAAGACTCCGCCTGGGGGAGCGGAGTTATCCAACTCACTCCTTTTTCGCTTAGCTCGATATGATTAACCGGAAGGGAAGGATTGGTTCACCAAGCAAGGAAGGATATTCTGAACCGGAAGGCAAAAACCCCAAGATCCGGTTCAGCTTACCCAACCCCAAGGCAGCTCGAGGAACGAAGTGCCTCTCCTTTTTTAGAACATTGTTAGAGCTACTTGTGATCGACTAATTGGAGTGGATCCCGAAGGGAAAAAAAGCCCTATTCCGCTCCTCGAACGAGAGTCTGAAACGCTTAATTCTCCGTGATTGGATAAGGTCACAGCTCATAATTCCCGTAGTTCGGGTCGGGTATAGAGATAGTGAGAGGATTCAAGGGCTTGACTTTAGGAGAGGAAGGATCAAAGACCCCTTCGCTAATGGGCGGAGTTGCTGCTAAGGCTCATCAATCCCCTTATCCATTGATAAAGCCAGTTTCTTCTTCTCCCTCTGGTCGGAACACATTTGAAAAGGTGCTATCCAGGCGCCCCTTTTCATCTTCCCTTCGAGCAAGATCATTTGCAAGCATCACTCTCACCCCGGACTTGGTGCGGAGCCCCTTTCACCACGGGCTTTGACACATCCCTTTCAGAATGTCCTAACTAACATCGGCATCTGGGACTCTCTCAATCGATTCTGGGGTTCCTTCTTTTCTTTCGGACAGCGATCTAGCCGGGTAAGCCGTGAGGTCAAGGGCTCACCACTTTGATCTCCACGATGACCGAGGTATCCAAGCGAAAGGTGTGCTTGCCGACGGTCGATGAAAGCTCGCTTGCCACTTCTTGAGTTCAATGCTTTGAGTATAGAAGTCTTCCACCAAGAAGCATTCCATCCGAAGCCAGTGGGATTCCATTCCTTACTTGTCACTTAATGGGAAAGATCCACTTCATTGGTAAGAGAAGCATTGCCCACAAGAGGCTCAGGCCGAGTAGTGTCAGACTAAAGAGCAGTGTCAGGCTCAAATCCCCCTATACAACAAGATCTTTTTACAAAGACCAGCGTGGCGTGCGTGCCTCAGAAATCCCCCTAAAGATAAATGAGGGCGGGAGCAATGCGTTGGCTGATCAGAAGGCATTTCCATGACTGGCCAACCATCTTGTCTTGTCCGATTTCATCAAATATGCTAAGGGATGCCTGGCCTGCCAAAAACATGGACCAGTGCAGCATCACAAGTCGACGTTTTTGGCGCATAGGCAGAAGAAAGATCGTTCAAAAGCTCCTTCTCGGTGGTAAAGCAAAGACGAATCAGCCTCAGCAGAAGCATAGGCTTAACAGGAGTACGAACGAGCTTCTATTTTTTCCTCATCAAGGTAGCAACTCAAACTCGTAACTACAACTCAGGAAAAAGAGTAAAGCAGCATAGATAGAAGAGATTGACATAGAACTTATGAACTCCTTGCGCTTTCCTGCTTGCTTTCCAACTCGAACTACAGGGGTTCTATTGCCTACCACACCGTCGGAGCCCTCCTGGGTTAGGCCAGGGGCGCTACATTAATGCTTCTACCACAACAGCCTTCCTCGGATAACGAAGGAAAGGAACAGGGCACGCTCGGGCTTTGATTCGTCTATTTACTTTCACAAGTAGAGAGTCTAATGTAAGATTGTAAGGCTACCAGACCTCTCTAGGACTTCAACACCGTTACTTCATGAATTGATTCACGAGACTGCCTTCACTGCCCTACCTCTTTTCTTTCTTCTCCGAATTGGAGAACGAAAGGCTTTCCTCTTTCCTCTCAAGCACTGGGAACACTCAACCACATCTCTTCCCCTCGGGCCGGCGTGGCTCTCTTTCTCTTTAGCATGTCTTTTTTTCTTCCGATCCCCATGGTCCTATTGCTCTCTGTTGCTCTCCTCTATGGGTTGTGTTCTTTCTTTGGCCCATCGGTGTGTTCCGATCCCACTTCGCTTTAGGTCTCCAATGCGATTTTCGGTTAAGTCAAGACTCGACTTCTTTCTCTTGTTGATTGTTCTGCTAACAGGGGGGATACTGCCCTAATGCATTCTATTTCTTGACTTTCATTAGTGGAATGCACTATATAAATAAGTAAAGTTACCTATATTCCTACCCCCAGGCTTGCTTCCACGCTTCCACGACTCTACTCTTTCTTTCAGAACCTCCTATTTTGTTTGATTTATTCCTGCCCGAGCCGAAGCGGACATTGGGCTTTTCCTGTCCTACCCTAGAGACACTAAATCGCCCCACTCATCTCTCTTTGCCCAGCAAACTACGGCTCGAAAGCTTACGTGCTCCCGCGCGCACTTCCGTTTTCTTCGTAGGTCCCGACTCCTTGCCTGCCTATCCGCATTCCCGGAATAAAAACATAAAGTTTGTTTGTGGCAGATCTGCCCAGCTCCTTCTCGGCTTAAGAACCTGTATCGCCTATAGAAGTTAGTTTAGAGATTGACTCCTGACTCGGTCTAGCAAGGGAAAAAGGAAGTCATTCATACCATACATAGGTAAGGGCCTATGACGGAGAATAAACCCCGTCGAAGGAGATCTAGATCGGCTCGACTATAAAGGAGAGGAGATGATTCAAGCTAAACCAGTTTCCCTAGCTCTTGTCTTTCTATCCTTACCGCTCTGAGCTCGAACCCGAAGAAGGAAGTCTTTCGAAGGAAGGCCTGCTAGAAAACGGAGAGAGAGACCGACCCGGAAAACCTCTTCCCGGTATATATCGGACTTCCATTGTAGAGTCAGGATGCATACCTAAGACCAGACGGCTGCTGATTTCCTTTCGTCGGTTGGGTTGTCGACGATTACGACCATTCAAAGGCATTTTTCCATTAGCTGGAGTAGGAAGGGTGAAGATAGGAAAATAGAAGGGCTGACACGGAAGGAAGGAACCCCAAACAAAACCCTTATCTGACTGACAGCTACAGGTAGCCGACTAACGCTGACTTTAACTTTCTTTTGAGTAGGATTCTTAACAGCTTACTAGGTATTAGGCATGGCAGCCTTTCTAGTTGGATGGTTAACTCCTTCCTGACTTTCGTCTGCAAGATCTTCTCTTCCTTGATTGAGATGCTGGCCTACTCGCTGCTTGGCTCTCTCTTCTTTCCTTTTTGATTCAAATTGCTGCTATGCTATATTCGACTTAAAGTATTCCAATCGGACAAGAGCAAGCTAGAAAGCGCTATGGCTTCTGCGCTCAGGCATTGTGCGAGGGTTCCAAACTCAACGGTGGGAACTAAAGACGAGGGTTGCGCTCGTTGCGGGACTTAAGCCAACAAAGACCTTACGGCACGAGCTGACGACAGCCATGCTAGACCGGAAAACAAAAGCCAGCAAGCGTAGGTGACGGTGGAAGACTAGACCTAAAAGAATGCTCAGTAGTTTTCTTGCTTGACTACACGTAATGTGACTATATGAATGATATTTTAAGGCGACGTTTGCGGGGTTGGTTGTTCAATCGGCTAGATCTCTCTTCTTTCCTTTAAGTAGCATCATCTGTTTGCGTAGTAGTGTTCTTGCTTGACTACACGGAATGAGAGAAGTGGTCCTGACGTAACTACATGAAACTGTGACGGTACTGAATGGCGGGCACTTTGAAAGGACACTGCCTTTAGAGAGACAGGGCCTGCGCTTGGCTTGCTCCTCCGGTTGCACCTCTGTAGTCAACTAGCCCACTACGGCTTTCACTGGAAGCTAAAGAAAGGACACTGATACAGTACACGGAGAGAGAATAAGCAACCGCTTTCTATAAAGAAGGCTGCAAAGCTGCACCAACCTGTAGGGTAGCATAGCAGGGGTGAAATTGTTGATTTAATGGCAGGCACTTTGAAAGGCAAACGATACGTCTCATATAGCTGATTCACTACTGGGCTAGCGAGAGCAGGGAGGCAAGAACATGAGGGAACGGAACCTGCCTTCACAGAGAATAAGCTACTGTTTGATCCTGTCTCATAACGAACGCTAGCTATATGCTTAATACAGCAAGTCTTTCTCCAGTATCGGTGGTCAGCGCTTGCCTCCCTTCCTCCCTTCTGATAGTCATTCCCAGCTCCTTCCTGCTTCCGTAGTTAGCTGGTATGGAAGCTGAAAGCCCGGGCCTGAAAGCAGCTGAAAGCCAAGGGAAAGCTGAAAACAGACGTGAATCGTAATATGCAGCTTTGAACCACTCATATGGATAAGCACACATATAACAAGTACACTACGATAAGCGCTGAACTGAATGCCCACCCTGGCTTGAAGCTACTGCTACTGTTGGAACTGTCCTACGATAAGCAACAGTTGGAACAGCCTCATGAAAGCACACAGCCTTATTCCAGTCCTACGATAAGCGCTTCTCTCTCTTCTCTTTCACTAGAAGCTACTGTTGTAACAGCCTTGCCTTATTCCAGTCCTACTTTAAGCTAGAAATGCGATTCGATCTCTTTCTTTCACTGTCAGCTACTGTTTGAACTGCCTTATGAAAGTTCACTACGAGAAGCGATACTCCACTAAGGGTTCCGGCTCCTCTGTTTGGGCTGCCTGCCTTCCGTAGTAGCTTGTTTCATGTAGTTCTTCTGGGCCCCTGTTTGCTCCGGAGTTTTCTTGCTTGACTACACGGAATGAACGGCATCCATCGAACCAACCATCGTGAGTACTTCCTTGGAATACTCATCGTATCCTGTCTCAAAGGGCTAGATCTCGATTCGACTTAAAGTATTCATTCCCCGCTTTCGCTTTCAAGTAGTCTTTCCTCGCCCTGTAGTTGCTAGTTGTTGGTTGGTAGTATTATTAGCTCTCCTCTCGGTCTCACCTCTGGCTGTCTTTCAGGGCAGTTCATGGGCTTGATGCCCGACTGTCTTACCCTCTCTTTCAATTTCAAGCAACTGACCAAGCATATATTCAAAGGCGAGATTTGATACTGAATTTATATATATATATATATATAATACAAGACTTTATAGTATTGTATCTCCGTACCCAAGCCTTTGCTGATCCATGGGGTTCTTCGATCTCAAAAGAATTCAACCCTACTATACTCCAGCGTCTTATTGTCAAGGGGACGCTTTTCCTTCTTTTTGATCGTCCGAATATTTAGGGCCGGGGGGTTTTCTTGCCAACAACGTCGAATGTCCTGGACGGTCTTGGTACTATGACGTGGAGCTATAAGACTACGGGACCCGTCGGGTATAGCTCCCATAAGGGTTGACTATAAGAGAATACGAAGGACCGTCAGTGAACGCTTGAGTCAATAGGCCTATGTGCTTCCCCGTTAAAAAAAGGAGTAATGATCTATGACGGGCGATGATTCTAACCGTATGAACTAGTCCTTAAGGACGTCTCCGGGTGAAACGTACCGCTCGTTCAGTCGTTTAGGGAATGAATACAAACTGAATGGCCTTCCTACTATACTCCACGGCAATATAGCTCGGGTATAATAGACGAAGTTTGACACCTACCTTTGACGGGAGTATTTGACTTTTACCGCAAACCCCGTCAACCGGAACTATATTGCGTCGGCTTGGGTTACTTCTATATAAAGGGCGATACAATATACTATACTCCTGTATCCTTAAGGGCGACCAGCGACGTTCGTATTACTTCCAGGAAATGGATCAGCAAAACCTTAAGGATCCGCCCTCCGCTCCACAGGACATAAAGTCAGAAAGTCTATTTTGCTTTCTTAGCTCCACAGGCCTTTATGGGTTACCTAAGAAAGAAGTCCCACATACTCATGCTCTCCGAACCATAAATCTCAGGGTGTACTATAGGTATAGGGGAAAAAGTTCATTGAAATGAAAGCGATCTCACTTGGCGAGAACAAGGAAAGAGACTATACGATGGCCCCTGGGGGTACTATAGACTTCGGTACAAGCCGGGGTGACTATAAGCGTCAACTGATATTAAGGTCTATCCACCGCTTTGGGATAATGTTTTAAAGTCTATAGTTCACGTGTTTGTTTCTGAGATAGATACGAGGGCTTAACAGCGCCTTTATCTTATACCCGGAAGTTTCTATCGTTTTCTTTGTCTGTTAAGCCTCACAGCGTTGGGACTTCCTAAATCAAACTGCAATCGCAGTTTATCAACCACTCACGACGACAACCGAGATCTTCGACTCCGCTCCCACAGGTAATCCACCCGGGGCGGAAGAGGAAGAAAGGGAGACAAAGTCCTAACTAAATCAACACACAATAACCTCAACCGTCTACCCATTCCATCCATCATATCAGTCGAGTCGGTCCGATTCGTTCTTATCTATAGATAACGCAAGAGAGAACTTATGACCTCGCGGATGGAGAGGGATTCGAACCCCCGGTATTCCTATCAATACTTCGGTTTTCAAGACCGACTCTTTCAACCGCTCAGACATCCATCCCTTCGCGCTTCGCCCGCCCTATCCATCTGCGCGCTGGCAGGTAGGGGCAACTCTATGTGATTCGCTACGCTTGCTCTTCCCCACCCCGTAAGCTGACTCTATTGCCTGCCGTTCCGCGACACTTTTCCGGTAGTACGAATCGCTACGCTTCGCTTGTTTCTATATGATAATATGCACCGTCGGTTGCTGCGCTCCCTGCGGGTAATATAGCAAGAGAGTGAAGAACGAACGATCCTCCAAAAAGAGTGATTGAGTCCGACTCAAGCGAGTGAGTGAAAGGCGTGGCAAGAGAGCGAGTTCGACTCGCGAACGATCCGCAAGTGAAGGACCGACCCGGTACTCATGTGTGGAGGAAGGATCGGTCCTGTGGACACTAACGCATACCACTCAACATAGTCCTCGCGGTCGGTCAAATGCATCTCGAAGAAGTATCCTCCAGCATTGAAGTACCTAATCTGATCTCTGAAAGTGTCCAGTAAGCTATATCTAGCAGCTCCACCCGTCCGCAATGCATGGAAGGATTGGGGTGGCGGATCAGGAACCGGCTGATCAATCCCAAACTGCCGTAACACTATCTCACCCAGGTACCACTCGACGTGGTCCAGGTATATCAGCTCCACTCGGGCAAGGAAGTACGGATCAGATATAGCTCTACAGCTGGCCTAGCAGCGTAAAGCCTATCTCCAAAAGGCCTCCAGGTGATCTACATCCACATAGCATCAATCGGTCATCCACGCAAACGAAGAAGGAAATCTCGCAGAAGAACAAGCTTACCTGCTGAGGAGTCAAGGTATCAAACTCCTGTCTGAAAAACAGCCCCTGGTGGTGCATATCGTGGTCCCAGAAGCGGTACGATCACCTCATCCCTCTAGGTGACGCCCCTAGGGACATTCTCTGGTAAACGTGGACGACCGATATCCAAGTACTCGTATAGCCACATCTGCAAGTGAGAGTAAGATCATGATCAGTTCGACGGATATGGAAGCGGAGCAGTGCACAGCATTATAAGCGAGCAAAAGTACGTCGGATGATGTAGTCAAAGCCGTAGATGGAGAAATGTTGACCTACGCCACCTCACGAGCTAACCGCAAAGAAAGGTTTGTATACGACCGGCCCATCAGTACCGGGAATGAAACATTATCTGATCTACTTTCATTTTTTGCAACCGTCATTTCTTCCAAATCTTTCTTTCCCTCGAGTACCTGTAACTGCTGACCTTTGGTAACGCTTGAGTTATCAGCTTCTTATAAACGAGTCTTTTGCTTACTCCTGGACTAAAAAGCTTGCGGGGACCCTCCCCTCTTGGAACCGTTTACCCGCCTCGCTTACTGACGGTACCTACCGCAAAGAACAGTTTTCTTACTGCTTTACTTGGAGTTGGTGTTCTCTCATCAAGCGCCTTACCCTACCGAGCCGCCTAGCTTACAGAATTTCCTTCTTCCGACTTATACGATACTATATACTCCCCTCCCCTAACTAAACTGATAACTATACCATAATATACTATACTCACGTCATAACTATACTTTACTATATAAATAAAAAAAACGCGCCCTTCTTCTTCTTTCTTCCATCCTTCCTCACCATCCTCGGCTACTGGTCGGGCAACGATTCCGGTTGAAGCAGATCCATCCTATACCCTATATTTTACCTGAGAACTAGACTTTAGTCCCGGCCTGGTAGGTTGAATTTCTCCCCTCGCTTCTTCCGTCCGAACGTACGTTTCGTTACCTGCTTAGGTTTCATCCTGACGAGACCATCTTTTCTTCATATACGACATTACAAACTCCGGGCCCGGAGGGGAAAGTAGGGTCATGAAAGACGCTGCGCGCCTTTACCTTTACCTACCCACCGATTCTTTTGAGAAGAATGAATGAAGAAGATAAAAAAAAACTAAAGAGAAGGAGCGCTCCGCAGCTCGCAACGCAATAGCGCGCTCCGCAGCTCGAAAACAAGGCACTAACGCTTACCGCGCTATACTGCTCTAGCCCTAGCACACGCTACTACCGCGCTCCAGAGCCTTAACGCGACAACGCGCTCCTTGCACCCGCTAATGAACGCAAGAGCGCGCAGCACACGCTATACACTGCGCACTGCTCCCTAGCAATAACACTTGCGCTCCCTTCCCTTAACGCTATAACCGCGCTCTCGCATGGGCTGCTTGCTCTGCTGTTCGCGCGGTTCCTGCGTTCGCTGCTTCGGGAACTGTGCCGGAGAAAGCACAGGGCTTCTCTTTTTATGGCTAACATTCATTAAGAAAATTGGTGGATACCTCAGATCAGTGGGTGAGTTTGAGCGCTGCGCTAGGGGCACCACAGAACGGAGAGTGTACGGGAGCCCCTTTGCTTTGTTTGAGCGCTGACGCTTTGTTCGCTTCGCAAGTGACGGTTGTGCTCCTCTTCCTTCGCTGCTTTCGTACACCAGGGGGGCGGGGTGAGCAGCCTCCTCTCGCCGTGCCCGGTGCCCAAAGCAAAGCATTGAAAGAACACGGGGAGTGGCCGGAGAATCCTTACTATTCTCATAGGAGAGGAGTGCAACACTACTACATTAACCGAGGTTGAAAGAGCACAGGGAGCGGAGACAGACGGTGGTATTCCGGGGTAGGCTAATCCACAAAACCAGGATCAGGAATATCCTTTTCCCTTTGTAGGGGGGTCCCACTCTACAGGTGGTTCGGTTGTCTCACTTCAACAGGAGTCCCTGCTATTCCTGCTTGACGGTTGGTTTGAGAGGAAGTAGTGAGGAAAGAGAGCAGGCTTTTGTTCCTAAAAGGAGGGCGCTGGAAAAGGGGACTATTCGTTGGGAACTATTCCATCCAGGAAAGGAAGGGGGCAAGGAATCCAGAGCGAAGGACAAGCGAAGAGATCATTCTATACTCTTTCTGTCTTCAAGTGCAAAAGAAATAGCTTACGTAACATCCCCAATTGTTTCAGCGGGAGCAGTGGTATTGGAAACGTCCTTAGGTCTTTGATTCATTCCTTGGCAGCTACCTTAACCCGAGGATCAAGCTTACCGGAATGCTCCAATTGAAGGGGGTGATCCAATCCTCCCCGACTCATGTATCGGTGAAGGTAGGATTGACGTAACGACCATTCCGAGGTGATCGCTCTGTGTGTTTTGGCCCTTGACCATTCATTCTCATTGGGCCGTCAGCCTGTCTGGCGAGGGTTTCATACATACATGCCATGCTACGCCCTCGTCCCACTTCTTTTTAACGAGGGCTGGAAAGCGCCTTACTTCCAAAAAATACAGTTTGATTTCATCGAGGTCCGTTGTTTTGACTGTCTGAATTGATTCTGAATCGGATGCCCGGTATTCCTTCCCCTTCTTCGTCAGTGAGGACTCCGACGACCTCGGAAGGTTCCTTCCTCGGAAGGAACCGACGGAAGGTTACTGGCCCACAAGAAAGCTAGAAAGCGGATCTAGACTGAATTGAATCGCGAACTCTTTGGTTGCAGTTAAAAAAATGACTGGTGAATTCTCCATGCCGTGGAAGGCGAAAGTCATTGTTAACTATATCCACTCCCAGCTAAACAGATTTGAAGACTGGTCGATCACTCTTAACCCTAACGGGGAAGGAAGCAAGAGCACGCTACTCAACAAGGATTTCAAGTATACCGCGAAAGAAGGGCTGAAAGTCATTCACGGCTTAATTTCTCGTGCTATGGAGCCGCCTCATATGGTTGGTGAGTGTAATAGCTTCCCAACGCATGCATGATTGACTAGATATCGAGCTGACCCTGTAGGGAGGGAAAGAAGCCATGTCTAGGAACTTTTTTGGCTCGACCTACAGCGGGAAGAACAGCCAGGCGACTCCGTCGGGCGTCAGGCTGCAGGGATACAGGGATTCCATCGCCTCTTTGCTAAATCGAAGAGCGGAAGCACTTTATTGCTTGTGATGAAATCGACCACTAAATTCTCTTTGAAATCGAGGAGAGCAGCCAGCCCCTTTCTCATAATCTTAATTCTCCGCGGGTAGGTTACACTTTTTCCTGAAGCATAGATGAGATTAGAGATGAAAAAGACTCCCGCCTCCGCAGAAGATCATCGATCATACTTTCGTCGCCTTAGCCACCATTGAGGAAGAGGGATTTCTACTTGCCTTAGACCACTATCGAGGAAGAGAGACTCATAGCACATACGATCCTTAACTCATAGCACAGATGATCCTTACCCGTGAAGGCAGAAAGAGTACCTGTTGTTAACAAAACGGAGTCTCAAAAGCCCATTTATCGCACTGGTCTCAAAAAAAAAGTAAATTCTCGTATTTTCAGGCAGAGCACCAGTCAAAGACCTAGAGGCCTATGAAAGTCACGTTTTCACTTGACGAAAGATGGCGCCTTTGCGAGAATGTCTTTAATCAGCCAATGCCAAGGCAACAGATCCCGCATCAAACCTACCCGCCAGACCTCTTTTGAGAATCATACTCCTATCGTTCTTTCTATTCGCTCTTCACTCTAACCAAACACTGATCTCTCCCGCCCATCTATTCTGACTCACTACTCTTTAAGTGAAGTTCGAATCGTCATTCTTTTTTTTTTCCTGTTGTCTTGCTTGGCTATGCCTCCTTTCCTACTACCATCCATCCTGGCTCGGCCCGGTCGTCCCGACCTCTCGCTCAGTCCTTATCAAAACCCTGGGGCGGAGTCTTCCTCAGGCATTTTCCTTATTACGTATGCTCCGCCCTCCCGGTTCACCTAGATCCATAGACCGGCTTGCTATTAAGGTCAAGCTATTCAGTAAAGCGCTTAACGGGACATAAGTGAAAGACAAAAGACTCTGCTCCCCGGTATTCTAAAGAGTGCCGAATCTTCTTTTGTTCTTACATGACGGTGCGGAGCGAAAGATACAGATTCGGATATAGTCAGGTTAACCTTGACGATCCTGGTTAGCAGGCCAGTAGCGGTTTTCAAAGGTAGGGGGGAGGCGAAGCTTAACGTCTGTAGGCAGCGCGGAATCCCCTGCTGGAAGAATGAAGGAGGCAGGCCGACTCGACTACAGAGACTACAATACAAGTCATGAGCGATAGCGAAGGCTCTCCCATTCCCACCGGGAGCCCCTCCCCTGGTCGCAAACAGGGCCGACCGGGAGGCGTGAGCGAGATGTCGATTTGGTCTGTCGTCCTCCTCATTATAGTCCTCCTAGAATCAAGAGCATTTCGTCGGAATACATCCTGTCTTTTCACCTTTGTAGTCCTATGCATAGTAAGTACTATAGCCCCAATCATGGCTACTAATAAAATCAGACTAGGAACCAAAAACCAGACGGAATAGTAGGTATAAAGTAAATTGCCTAATGTTTCCAAATTAGTCCAACTTCGTACCTTTCCGGCATAAACCGTATATCTCAGAGAGGTCGTATTTCTGTGGGTTGGTAGTAATGGAATGGTTTCATTATCTAAAATGAAGAACATTTCCCACCAAAGGATCAGTCCAATAATACCACTCACTGGTAAATAGCGCAAGACTTCTTCGTGAATCTCCGCTATTTGAATATTGAACATCATAACCACGAATAGGAATGAAACGGCAATAGCTCCTATATAAACTACTGGGGAGATCATAGCGGAGAAGTCGAGACCTAACAAAAGAAGTAAACCAGAAGTGTCGCGAAAGACTGGGATGGGAAACGAAACGGAATGTACCGGATTTTTAGCACGTACAACCATCAAACCAGAGACCAAAGCAGGGCTCGACGAAACAGAAAGTATCATGGTACGTCGTCCTTCCCTGAAATGGAACTTGAATGCGTCTTCTTGCTCCAGCATTCAAGTCGATCTATTACGACAATAATATTGTTCGTCTTTCATTTTCTTCTTCCGACGCCCTTCTTATAATATAAAAGAAAGCACTCACTGAATTACTTAAGGAATCTCGTCTTTCTCTCGACGCCGAGAATTGTCGGATGTGTCCGGGTCGATCAGAGGTTCGGCTTGCTTCTCCCCCACCCAGCAAACTCCAGCATCAAAGCCTACGTGCTCCCGCGCGCCCGAGGACGAACAATCCCCGGATTAAGCTAAGCGCGACGGTTCTGAAAGAAAGAGCAAGCAACGGCTTTCGCCGTTGCTATTAGCGCAGCCGTTTTCTTTTTGTAGCGCGTTAGCGCATCCGTTTTGAAGCTGGGACCTGTAGTTTTTCACCTTCAAAAGAAGGCGCCAGCGCGTCGAGTACTGACCCCTCCGGGGGTCCCGGGTTGCTTTGGCGCGCCCCACCCCAACGTGAGAGTATTGCCTTGGCGCGCCCCCTACGCTTGCTGCTTGCTGATCGCTGTGTTCAAAAATGACACGAAGCTGGATATGAGTAGATGTTGTTGGTCGAAAACAAAACGTCTCTCATTCACAATGGAACAGAATGGTCTCGCTCGATGCTTTTCTTTTGTGTATTTTCATATTCAGAGAAAAGGCAAAGTTCGTCGAAACTTCGAAACTCAAAACCCAACCCCGAAAAGAATGCTACAATGTTTGAAATTCTCAACTTAACACGCCCCACTACTTCATCTACCGAAATAACTGGGCAGATCGGAGGTATTCTAGCATTAAACCAGCTCATGATCCGTCAGTCCCTCCAGCATGGAGCAGGCAGAGAGATGAAAGGACCACCTTCTCCTGCTTGCGTCGATCGGAATCTATTCTATAATTGAAGGGGATGAAGTGCTACTTAACTCCAACTCCGTAGTAGAAACTCGGAGAGACAGACAGAGAGAGGACTCTCTCATACTTGCAAACTCCCCGGATAAGAAGCCGTCGTTTTTGGCAGGAAGAGTTCCCTCCCTCCGGTCGCCTTTGTTGCCCCTCGGTAGAGTGAGTCTACTTAGCGAACTGGCAGGACGCGGAGATCGATTGATCAATATGCATATCGAGAGTGGATGGTTGACCGCCGCCCCCCTTGTCCTGTCCTGGAGGCTCTCCGGCCGGGGAGGCAAAGGGGATTGCTATCGTCACCCTTTCTCCCGGTGTATGTGAAAAAGAGAAAGTGCCCCACCTTTTTTTCTTTTCGGTCATAGGTTGGTTGGTCCAAAGAACGAGAGTCGGCTTCCTTAAGGAAGTTCTTCCTCAGTAGCTCAGTGGTAGAGCGGTCGGCTGTTAACTGACTGGTCGTAGGTTCGAATCCTACTTGGGGAGATTTTGTGTTTTCTGAATTCGCGGGGTTTTCTGACCTAGCGACCCCTGTTCTTCTCCTTTTTTTTTGAAAGACGCAGCAGAATTTTCAAACGGGACATCAAAAGTGGGAAGTTGATTGTTGGAAATGTCTTCCTCACTCTCGTATAGGTGAACGTCGGTTCGTTCAATGAAAAGGTACCAGAAGGATCCACTGGGAATGAATGGGAAGACTGGAGGGGGATCTTCCTCCGCCGGAAGGACTCCGTCTCCCCCCGCGTAATTCGAAGAACAAACAAGAAAGGGGTGACTGTTTAGGTAGGAGGATGGATGTGGTCCAATGGCTAAAGCTCTGCCAGCTTCTTGTAGACTGGCAGTCTCCGAGAGGAACCGTCAACCCCCCGGGGGCCGGGTGGGATGGTAGACTTTTTCTTCGCCACGGGGGGCAACGAAGTCCTTGGTACTCCGCAAGGGGGAAGGCGGATCTCCACTCATTCCTCCAGTGCCCGCGGTGAGACGCGACCCACAACAAACGAAGGGGGTGGAGGGAGTAGAGATAAACGAAGAAGACTTGTATTGAATGCTACACCGGGATCAGCAGCTTCCAGTGAAGACAAAATGGGTCGGGCAGGCGCCCGGAGGAAGGAGGATCGGGCGGGGAAAACGGGGTTCGAACCCGCGACTTCTGGCGTGACAGACCAGCACTCTAACCAACTGAGCTATTTCCCCCTTTCGTCACTACTGTCGATTCCAAAGTCACCTACCGTTCCCCTTTGTCACTATACAAAAGGGGATGTACAACAGAATGCCGTTCGCCTTTGGTACTCTTTTTCTTTGAGGGGGACGACAAAAGAAACGGCTCTGCTCGCGACGACTCAAACGGGGCTCCGCGCTCGGTATGCTATCAATTCCGTTGGCGCTACGCGCGACTTCAGTTGACAAAAGCGAACAACAGGGATCCCGCGCCCGCGGAGAACTTTCGTTTGTTCGCCTTCGGTATAAAAGGCCTACTGACCTGCCGGTGAACAGCCGGTTACTAAAAAAAGAATAAGACGTAGTGAAAAAGTACCAAAACAACTGAAGCCTACATCCCACTACGTGACGGGTTCCCTGTTCCTATGAGCCGTCGAGTAAGAGGGATTCCATCGCCTTGAGTCAATAGGCGCGGGCCAACTACACCAAAGTGGAAGGGCCACTATCTAAGCTATTAGTGGGCTTGTTTGTTCTATTGAAATACTGAATCGAGTGAAGCCGTCTTGCGTAACAATCCCCTAGGTCGCCAACGCCTAGAAGTACAAGTAGTCGCCCTACCGGTTACTCTCGACACTCCCCCCGTCGGGTGACGAAAGTCACGTCAGCTTCTTTAGTATGGCTTGCATACGAAGGGCTTGCCAAAGATCAACGGCCTCCCCGGGATTCAGAAGAAGCATACCGAGCAAAGGCCTCCTCTTTCTGTCTGCTCTTCCGAAGGAATTGCATGTAGAGACAGTAAGTAATTGGGGCTTATAGTTTAATTGGTTGAAACGTACCGCTCATAACGGTGATATTGTAGGTTCGAGCCCTACTAAGCCCATCTGACCTGCTTCATCAATGACTCCGGTAGTCACCTGAACCACTCTCTCGGGCCTCTCTTCTGAATGCGAAAGAAGATTCGATCAACGTACCAGGGCTGGAAAGCGCCTCTTGTGAGAAGGACGGTGATGAATTGTGTTCTCAGTGCAAAAGGAGGCTTTGAGAAGGTTCAGTGAGTCCGAAGAGAGAAGGTCAGTAGAGCAGTCCGGCAGCTGTTCGGGGGTAAGCTTTGGGATTAGCCTGATCGACCCCTACCGGTGTATTAATTAATCAAAATAGACGATTTACATTCGTATTGTACTATTTTCCGGATCGGTACTCTTCCACTAACTTTTAAAAATGGAAGGGCGTAGCGTCGGAAGACCAAATATGTCTACTACCAACCGCATAGTCAAAGCTTGCCAGAAAATCGGCCGGTTGGTTTGCTTCTCTCCAAGTATGGGAGATTTTCAAATCTTCGAAACTCGCGAGTACTTTCTTGATCTTATGAAGAAGAGGCTTTCCTTAGCTGCGGACTTTGGGATCGTCGAGAGTAGACCATGTCTGACGTTAGGGTCAATCTAAATCCTCTGACACTCCTTTTCAGCTGCTATTTGGAAGATGCAAAAGAGCTCGACTTCGAGTATGGTCTTGTTCTTAACTGCTTGAGAGAGCGCATATATTACATCCCCTTTCTTTGTCGTCTCTTGCTAAACCTCCACAAGCCTTCCCATGCTCGCGGAGAGAACCGTCCGTCTCTCTCTTAATCCATTCCTTTCCCGGTGGTCAACCCTTTCTTTTTGATCGGATTGAGACACGACGTCCCATTTGGCTAGGATGCTCGCCGATTCTTCGTCTTCTTTCTCATACTGGATACCGACGCTTCTAATCTGCATATCTTCGCAAATCCTCTTTTTTCCATTTCTCTTTTTGAAAACATTTACCTTCCGACGATTCGCGCTATGACGTTCCGCCAAAATGTGCCAGAGCGAGTGAAAGGCAAGCCTACCCACGGTGTTAACTTGCCCATCTCCATCTGCGGGAAGCCCATTCGAGTTCAGCTTGGAAACAAGAAGCTCTTCTTTTTTTTTTATGTTTTTTTTTCCCGACGAACATTTTCCAGAGCCAAGCCGTATAAGAGTGAAACTCCCATATTCGGATGGAGTCTAAATTATTGCATCGTCGGCAAATAAGATAATTGAATGACCCAATTCCGTCAGCTTAATTAGTTTCCATGCATTAATCAGGTACGGGGATGTGGGAATAGGGAGATGCCATCCATCTACACGACACGAGGGATTAAGCAAAGAGTAGAGAGCTAAGCGATCATACAACAAATATATACACAAGCCGGGAGTAGGCCTACCATAGACTAGTATAAATCAATCTTTTCTTTGTCTGTCAGCGGGAGAGAAAGCAAGCGTCACGGTGCCTCAGGATGTTAATGTTTTTGTAGGATACAAATATATATGGACATTATTGTAGACTCCTCTGTACAAGCGTATGACGATCCCTTATGCTCGATAAAAGGAAGTTTATGAAAGAGTCTTTCATTATTATATGAAGGGGACGGGGCGTGAGAACTGACTTTTCCGGCGATCGTATGAACAATGCCGTCCGCTTTTATGAGTTTCCATTGATCTCTCCGACGAAGTTGCGGAAGCATGAAATGCTACGAATGAGCATTGTCTGATTCCTACAAAAGATATAGGGGAAGCTCACTTTTGTCAAATGGGTCCCTGGTGAAAGCATAGAACCCCGTCGTCAAATCAACCGGTGAATCCGGGAAAAAAGTGAGGAGAACAGGATATGTTATGAGAAGAGTGACGTGGGAATCTCTTTCATTTCAAAAAGAATCTATACACTCGACGAAGTAGGATTCATACGGGAAGATGAAACTGCATGAAGCATATCGATGAACTGGTACGGTGTGAGGAGAGGCCTATTCTCAATAATGAGCAAGATGATGCAGCTCTAGTTGCTGGAGGCAGAGGACGTGGACGCGGCAGGAATAGATCCAGGGGGAGGACGCGAATAGAAAAGGAGTTCGGCTATGAGGATCAGAAGAATCGAGGTGAAGGGAGATAGTCGGAATAAGGATCGAGTAGAGGAAGACGTCAGTCTTTCAGTTGTAGATGATCATTACCGAAAGAGATGTCCATTCGAATGAGAAAAGAGGGCCTGTCCGAGAGGAAATAAAGAATATTTCATTTGCGGATTCTTCCGACGTCCAGTTCCTACTATTTTTCCATCACGCAAATAGCATGGACTGGATCATAGACTCTGGAGCTTCGACGGCACATGGCACACGGGAGAGAGGTCTTTTCTTAAAGCAATTCCTGTTCTATTGCATCAATCGTCGACAGCAGTCAACATAGGGTTGAAGGAATAGATAGAGCGCCATTCATGTTCAGAGAGGGAACAATCTTTCTACTTCGACAAGGTCTTGTGACGTTTCCGGAATGACTACAAGTCTGATGTCAGTCTCTCAGACGGGAACGAAGGGACTACAAAAATTTTAATATGCCATCTTTATCTTTTCCCCACGAACGTCATATATAGAAATAGAAATTTCTAACTGAAATGTAACACACCTATGTCACTCGTCGAGTGACGGACATAGACGAAAGAGGAATGAGACCTGATGCGGCCCCCACTATGAAAGCGGAATCCTTTGATAGTTGACATGACCAAAACGCTTGTGCCATAGACTCCGACGACTGATCACTCTTTTCTTTAGCTCCAGCAGCATGATGAAGGATTTGAGTGGGACCTTTGTCCAAGTAATATCGCCCTCTCCTCTCTTTACCTGATCCAATCATCGCTCCCGAGCTGAGGTCCTGGAAAACCTTGATCAGTTTATATTAGAAGGGGTTGGAAAGAAAAGAGCAAAACAATTTAGGGATTTGGTTAGTTTACTAACATAAACTATATTCTTATCGGAGAAAAGGACATGAAACACATGATAAAGAGTAGGAGCATGAGACAATGACACTTTTCCTATACCAGTAACAGGAACAATTGTACCATGGTCCCGGGATACTGAGGTATTACCCGATCACTCTTGTAGAGATAACAATTCATTGTGAGAACCAGCCATGTGGTTAGTTGCTCCAGAATCAATGACCCAAGGAAGACGATGGTGACTAGGTGGTGTAGGCAAGATACCTGCAGAATTTTCTGAGTCTTGATCCTGAGAAGACGATTGTTTGGGGCCCCGATTGATTCCCCCATAGGCCTTTAGGGGATGCTGCTGCATATCATGAGGCGATGAAATCCCTTGACGACTGATCTTTTGATTCGTCGAAAGTATGCTACTCACTCTCAGAAGAGAGACGAGACATGAACGTCATACAGCTTTTTTTTTATCTTTTGCCATCATCCATCAGGAAACGCGGGGAAAACGTCGAAGCAAGAATAGCGAATCCGATCGACATAAAGCGTGATCCCCCCAGTCGAATGACGTCTCACGACAAAGTTGCGAAAGATGAGTCTGGTGCTCTAACAATTCGACAAAAGTAAAAATTCTTCGATCCAGTAATGCAGGAACAGGGGTTTTGTGAGTTTGAGAAGTCATCGATAAAATAATAAAAAAAAAGAAAGTTTTTCTCCTGACGAGGCCGGAGAAAGGAAGAGAGTCCACTCCTTCAAGCTCATTTTCAAAAAATTTAAACTTTTCCTGGCCATACCGATCTTGCTCTTCAAACAATGGGAAAAGTGCGGGGTCAATTCAATGTCGGTTTCACCGACAAACAAAATGGGATGGGAAAGGAAGAGGCATTCTCTTCTATTCTATTTATGAGTTTGTCTCTCCGACGTCCGTCTGAGCAGCTGAACTGGTCCATGAATCCCAAAAAGAGAAGGAAAAGCGAAATAGATTGATCCAACCGTCGATCTGAAACCTCAAAGAAAAGCGCTTTCCAACTATGTGAATACAAAGAAGAAAAGAATCCAATTCCGTTGGAGAGAAAAGTCGGTAGGATCTATAGTGATCAACTCCACTACGATATTCAAAGGCTGAAAAAGAAAAAGGTCCTATACCGAACGATTCACGCGAGACAGTTCGGTCTGAAAAGGACGCAGGGGGAGATCCTTCCATTTTTCTGAAAGAGCAGAAAGGCGAGCGTTAGTGAGGTTCTGAAAGAAAAAAGCGAAAAAGAGCACTTTCCACCTGGACAGTCCAATTCTAGAAAGCGACTTTCATGCCATGTTGTAGGCGCTTTCCAGCCCTCTCGAAAGAGGATAGAGCTTCCCCCTCTCACCTTATCTTTTCTGTATCGTCATGGAGGGGTTCTCGATTCTTATGAAGGCGAGAACAAGCCTTGGTCTCATCAGACCATGTTCCCAATGATGCCAATCCGGTCACACACAACTTGTTTGCTGATGACTTGATGATCTTCACGGAAGCCAGCACCTTGTAACAATCTTCTTCTGTGTTGAAGCGGAATAGGAAGAAGCCATGCATTCTTTCGACGAATCTCCCAACCCCCCTTTACCTTCTCCTTCTATTCTATAAAAAGGCGAACATCTAATCTAGGCCCGGCCGCCTTTCGCGTGAAGGCGAGCAGCCCAGCCCCCCTGTTGCTTATAGTCGTAAGGGTCAGCGGTATTTCGCCACCGCAGCTCCGAGAAGCTGGGCGTCAGGGTGCGCCTCCAGCGGTCGTTTCAGTGACTCATAGGGCCTCCCTCAGCTCAGACTGGTGTCGCCACCTCTCCCAGGACCGGAATGATTATCCCTGCCCGATGGGTCTACATTCATCCCTGAATGTCGTCGGGTACTGTTCACTTCCCCGCCATTCTTGTAACCGTCACCTGTAATCCGCGCAGGTGTGTCCGCACCCCCTGGAGTGGACGAGAAAGAAAGGATTTCTCGGAGCAACCCCCCTGGTTCCAGACCCAGGAGTTCACTTTCCCGTATGAGCATTCGGTACATGTATAAGTCCGTGGAAGAGTCAAAGGGTCACCACTACTGAGGATCTCCCCCCTAATCGTCAGATGGGTCGTCTGAGGGTTCGCCGCGGTTCATTGCTGTGCTTACACACTAGGCTACCCTTCTCCGAAAGCTCCGCGGGACCACCTATCACTAGTCTTCGGCCGGAGGGGTTTATTGCGCAAAAACGCCGGGACGCTGGCTCTCGCAGAGGGAAGCCCAACGAATGTCAGATGCAAAGCCCCGCACCTCATTAAGATCATATTGGCATACTCTCCCAAAAAAAAAAGAGCAGACCCCATTGAAGACGGGAGTGAGGTACAACAAGGCCATTTCTGTCCACCTTCTCACGGAGCCGTACGTGGACGTTACCGCTCATACAGCTCCCAGCCAGCAAGCATTCCGCTTTCCTCTGCAAGGAATGGAAGTATGGATGAATCGACATCAAAAAAAGGAATTCTGCCAGTACGACATTTGATTCCAGCCAGCAAGACTCCTTCCAACACCATCCTTACCCCATAATAAAGCTCGGAAATCACCTTCGACGCTTATTTAGCACAGAAGCCCGCCCACTAGAAAGCATGTAACCCACCAGAGACTGAAGCACAGATCTAAGGAGGGTGACGCGCCCAGCAAAGGACAGAGATTGAACCTTCCATCCTTCTTCCTCACTCTATCAAGTACAGGATTCAAGTAGTTCACCGGGATCCTTTTCCCATCCAGAAGAAGGCCTAGATCTTTCATGGGCAACTTCCCCTCCGGATCCTCGAGAACATGCGCTTATGCCGGTGGTCCACTTTCTCACCAAAGATGAGCTGGGAATTGCTGAGACGTGCAACGCCTTTATCCACTAGCATCACAATACTACACATTAAAAGCTCTTTGACAAGGTGTGCTTACGCTTTAAAAAGCAGTACCGAATCATCAGCATACATACATTAGCTAGCTGATTAAAACACACTCCATTCTGACCAAAATGCAGAACAGTAATTGAACCATCCGACGCGGGCCCTATTGACAGCCCTTAGCAAAGCCTCAGCTCCCAAAAGAAAGATCATACCGTTCGTGCGGGGACCTCGCCTTTGATCTTTCCCTTGCCGTGTAGGTCAAGCTAGAATTGCATCATTGGACCGAGAGCTGACAAGCAAAGCTTCCATTCTTATGTCTACATCCCCTCTCTCTTTCTTTCTTTCTCGCATTGACCGGACAAAGGGCTTTCGAATGAGCATCCCATGGGACAGCCATAGCTTGAACCTTCCGCACACACTGACGCGAGTACCATTGGCTAAGGACCAAGGGCTGACGTACGGGCTTCTAGCTAAGTTCAACGTTCACTATATTACGATTCAAGTAGTGATCGAGGTGATTGGAAATTGATAGATCGAGGAAGCCCGTGGAATGAGAAGATCTTCCCAAAGAGAATGACCCCTTTTTCCAATAGATGAACAGGAACCTACCCAACCCAACTGATAGAGGTAGCTCCTAGGGATGGCATAGGTCGCAGATAGACAGGTTCCAGTCCGTGATCCAGCCACAGTCATCTCTGACTCAGTCAAACCAGATGCATAGTAGATCTCGTCACCCGCGTTGTGAAAGCCAGGTCGTGACCAATGTTGTGTTTTCAACAGAAGGTGAACAAAGAGACCTTCGTTCGTCAACTCGCAGCACTCAATCCTAATCCGTTGTAGCAGCAATCCGGCAAGAAAGGAAGGCGAGTGCTTCTCTTGATAGAAGCACGAGTCGAACGGCTGGCTTTCAATAAACGTCGAGAGGCTGAATACGCACTAGGCTAGGCCCCTGCTTTAGGCACTGGTTTCCTCGCCCAATGAGAATGAGAAGGAGTCAAAGGCGAATATCTCTCTGCCCGAATCAATGATGGAATCAGGCCACTGGTCTCGATCGGCCATTCCAACTTCGTCTCCAATCCAACTGCCAGGCCAGATCTAGTTGATTGGTAATCCCTGTTATGAAAAGCTTGTCCGTCTACTGATATGATAAGGTCAAGGGGGTTCCGATAGCTAACCTTTGCCCCCAGTAAGCGGGTCTGTTATTGATTTCGTGTCGCGAGTGGGGAAGTGCTTTGTATCATTCATTCACGCTTCGAACGAAAGGAAGAGAACGGATCACTTTGCCGATACAATGCATACAATACAGCGGGTTCGTCGAAACTCCTCGTATTGAGGAGCTACTCTCCCGATTCCCGCCATGAAATCTCTACGCAAGCGCCTTGCCCCGGGAACTCACACCCGAAGCACGCAATGGAGTCCACCTCGTAGCTATCGCGCTTAATGCCGACAATAGGATCCCCATCCTAGGCTTACCTAGGACCCGTGCCACATCACCTAAAGTGATATAGATATCCCGGAAAAACGTATTGGTCTCTGGGCGCCACCTCTCCATACAGGCTGCTATGAGACTGTGGGAAAGAGAGGCGGGCTTTAGCCCGATCAGGTGCCCTAGGCGGTATCGTCGGAAGGCGTATTTCACATGACGGCGCTAGGTTGTGAAGAAGATGGCACATGTTCAGACTGTGAGATCCGTCCGTTCTATGCTCTAGAGCTCAAAGGCAAATAAAAAGAATTCCAGGGTGAATGCCATAGCATCGCAAAGAAAAGAAAGAAAAGCGTGCGATCCAAGAGTGAAAGCGAGCATAAAAATACCAAACGACGCTTTGTGGTGTCATCAGGGGCACTATCGTAAAGAGGCCAAACCGCTAACCAAACGTAAAGAAGGAAAGTAAAGAGCTTAGACTAAGATCACCACGGAAAGGAAAGACTCTCTATCCCCAACCGCTTGACTTTAACCGCCTTCTCACGCTAATAAAAGGCCTTACAGAACGTTCTAAAAGAAGGGAGATATAAACGAGCCTAAATGCGAGTAGTGGAGTTTACGTAGCGAGTATAGGAAAGAAAAATGCCGCTACGCCCTTGCATTTGAGGAAGCTAGCAATATCACTCAATGTATACTAAGGAAGGTGTCGCTGTTGATAGAGAAAAGCTCTAACGGAAATAACGTATTAGATGTTTCTATCTGAAAGTGAAGAAAAACCATCGACTTTGAAGCACTATAGAAAAGTAAACAAAAAAGAAAAAAAGACAAAACAGTAGACACTGTCATTACGTGACCAGCCGGGCGCAACTCTTCTTCCGTTGGTCAGTCGTTTTCGTTAATTACCGGATTTCAATCCAGCCACTTCCCTCCGTACCTTTCACCGGAAAAGATGGGTTAAAAGAAAGAAACCGAGAAGGGTATCGGTCCAAAAGTGAAGGGGCCCGCCGCCACACCACTCCCCTCCCCCCTTATCATGGAAGCGACCAAAAAAAAAGAGCAATTAGCTCACCATGACAAGGGCCACCTCTCTCACTTCGGGAGGCTCGAATAGGAACTTTATATCTAAAGAGAACTTGATTTCAATAATAAATATATCATCGTTAAGAATTACTTCCACACACGCCTTGCATTCTGCACGGTTGCCCTTCCATCTCCCCTTCTTTAATGGTGGGGGGGTTCCATCGGGCGTCAGGCTGCAGGGATACAGGGATTCCATCGCCTGCTCCCGCTTAGATAGAACAGGAGCCCTGCCAGAACTAGAACAGGCCGTCTATAGGAGATTCCATTGAATTTTTCTAAATTGTTAGAAAATCTAAATTTTATTTGTCTAAAGACTCCTATCGAGAAAACCGGGACTGACTTTGTCAAATAATTTTATATATCTATCTATATATAGATATATATATATATCTATCTATCTATAATTAATATATATTAATTATAATATTTTTATATATATATATCTATTATTTTTTAAGAATTTTATTTCATTTCAATTTCGCTTTTGCCGTGTAGAAGATGGATCAGCATGATTTCATTCCCACAAGTGATCCGACTGGGAGAAGTTTGATATGATGACTTCGAGATCAAATAGAGAATCCTTCTCTCTATTCCTCGTGAGCCACTTATTTCTCCGAAAGAAGAGATCAAAGTGATTTTCCCCCTTTTTCCCAAGAAGTCGACGGTCTTACACCATTGGGATACTTCGAATAAACTGGAGTACATATAGGAGAGACCTGTGTGAAAACTTTTTTTCGAGATATCTTCCAAAGTCTTAGGGTCCTTACTCTGAATCTTGTTCTCCCGGTGCGAAAGAAGTTGGTTTCGTAGTTTGAGAATTCCGCTGATACCAAGTACTCCATCCCCATCATTGCATATAGCAATATATAAAGTAAAGAGGATCAGGCATAACCAAAAGAATTGTGAAAAATATGTGAATTTATCTAGTTGAGGCATGATTGATTGAGAAAAGAACCTTCCAGACAAAAAAAGACTCACTCCTTCCTGTACGAGTAGTAAGTTAATTTCTATTAGAGTTGGTTAATTCTTGACCAACGGAAATAAACAGGGTGTGAGGCGTCGCCGATTGAGAACACCTGAGCTTCGACTAAGAATCTCAATTGCCAGGTCTCTTATTTTAAAGTTCCCCTACCCTATTTCTTGACTGAACACCTTCCCCAAACTTTATACCCGTATGTAGCGTCGCTGTTTGGTTGGGAGTCTGACCCGTACTTCTTGCCGGGTAACGACTCAAGCTCACCTTATCCGTGTCCTCGGAAGGCTGAGTCAATCATGGCCCTCTTGTCCGCCCGTTCAATGATGTCTAGATCCGAAAGCTAATCTACGGCCGTAGACCTGGCGCAGGTGACAAGTCCCACTGCATTCGGGTTCAATCATCTATAGTTGGCGGGTTCGGGGATCATCTACTAAATTTTTGTTTGATTGGGAAAGTTGTCCGTTATCAACTCAAAGACGGGAATATATCTAATCAATCTCTAACTCCCCCCTCCACAACGGTGGTGGGAAAATCGGAAGGCCGCCCAGTGGATGAGCGTTATGAGTTCAAGCCATCTGATCGTCATCGGTTTCGGCACATTTTGGTTGCCTATAGTCCAGGGGGTATAGTTTCACTTCCCCTTCGGATGTTGTCCCGGATTTCCTGTGTCTTGTTATCATATAGGGATGGGTTGGTGGATGCTCATCGAGTCTTGCCCTCCTGATTGGGATCATATAAAAAAAAATTTATAATGATCTTCAGTAGAAAGACGACGAAGATGTTCCCAGACTAGTAGTATAAAGCTGGGAGCTTAAGCATTGGCTTAGCTCTGCAAGTATAACGAATGGTATACTCTCGCGAAAATGGATTTCTCTTTACCATAGATTTCTAGATTCGCCTGCTCTTTGTTTCAGGCCGGATAGGAAAGACCAACTACATCGTTTCAATAAGTATGGTCGCCTATTCCGTGCGTATGATTGTTTACGAACGCCATAGCTATTGAGCTTCGTGGAGTAAGAAAGATGGTTGATGTGGTATATGTTCGACTTTGGTTGAGGGCCTGTTCTTGGTTAGACAGGCTAACGACGACCGGATGTCAGAGAAAAGACTTCCACTGCTCACTTATCAATTGTTCTTGCTTCAAGCAAACCATAAAGGCAAGCCGAAGATTGCGAAAAGGTAATGGAGCCCACTCGTCAGGCTCCGAAAGATCAGTAGCCGCCGGGGGCTGGCGAAAGTTCCCGCAGGTAGTGAGGTCGTCGAATCTCCCTTACTGGGATGGATGCTTTCACTCAATGGGCAAGGAGCTTTATGTCACCTCCACGCCGATTCAGAAGGTGTTCGGTCTACCGCACCTGCCAGCCATATATCTATATATGTATATAGATAGATATATATTCTTCGATTATTTGGATTGAAGGTACGAGCGAGATAGGAAGGACAGGGTGACGGCCGCTTTCCTTGACTTTGAGTTGTCTGTCATTCTTTTTTTTTCGTGACATTCATAGTGCCGACTTCATCCGAGACACATGGGTTCTTTTGCTTCAATCGTCTGATCGCCTCTAAAAAGAAGCGCATAGTATCCCCAATCTGCCACCTAGACCACCTCAAAGGAAGGAATTGGTCTTTGGGTTTGGGTGATCCAATCATTGGCGAATCGATGAAGTGAGGTAGAAGGAAAGGACCCTTATCGACCTGGAAAATTCAAAGCAGGAAAGACTGGCGCCGATCAGCGAAAGCGAACCCTTCAGTACATCATGTTCAGCCCTCCCTCAAAATCCCATTTGTTTTATTGAGGGCTTAACTGCGCCTCTAAAGGATCTTATCCGTCTATAACTCAAAGTCAATCTTTCTCTCGTGGAAGCGCTTTAGAGTGCCTAGAAGATCCAGCAAACGGAGGTGCCAGTGCTGTCCCAAGACCAGATCACGGTAGGTAGCTGCTTGAAAGAGGTTGGGAGACAGACTGATTCCAGGAATGGTTTCTAGCATGATATGGATGGACAGCCGATTGACCGATAACGATAAAGAGAAGGGAATCGCGTATTTCATTAACAGACAGTCATTCATATGACCGATTAAGCGCTCAAGAGAAGGGCGAGACAGCAGTTTGCCACGAAAATGATGGAAGGCTGGTTTAGGTAATCCTTTAGTGAAAATGTCCGCCACTTGATTGTTGCTACGAACAAGTCGAATGAGCAAAGAGTCAGGGGAGTTGCGAGAGCATTTAGGACAAGAGAGGAGAGATCCATTTTGAATATTAATTCAAGGGTGTGGTTTACATATTCATACATAGAAGATGCTCCTGCTTCGATCGAAAAGATTCGTTCATTACATTAAGTAAGTCGCAACACATTCATTTGTTGATGGGTGATAGGCAAGGCAGGAGCCCAGAGCATGTGCCAGTGAGGGAATAATGGAGCAAGCAATAGGAAATGGCGCGGGCACCGCCACTAAGACTGAATGAATTCGGGCAAAAGTGATGACTTTCTTGATTCATTTATTTGTTATATACGAAATGAGGTCTTCCCTGTCAGTCACTGGTTCAATTCTTCCATTACTCCTTTCAGTGATGGCTATTCGCTATTCCCCAAACAACTCGATGAATAGGGAACCAAGCAGTCGACCATTCACCGCACCTCGAATTCGAAACCAAAAACATCTGGCGATCGACAACAAAGGGCGTTCTTTTTCCGAGCCCTCCATGCCGTGGCCGTGACTTCGACTTTGAGTATGATGAATGAGTGGAAACTATTCATGTTCCGGTTGCTTGAAGTTGAAAGCAATGAATGGGCGAAGGCTACGCTCAAGGCCACTCTACGAGAAAGATATGAGGGAAAGGGGGTAGCACTATGACTATGGCTGGCAAAAAGGGCCTACTATGGCTGCCGAGAAGCTTCAACCCACAAAGTCAAGAGGAGACATAGTATGAAGCCGACACGTAAGCCAGCTCAGATGAATCATCGAAGTTTCCATCGGCCGCTTTCAGTCAATGAATGGTAGCAGCGCTCTTCATCAACAGATGCAACAACCGCATTCATGATTGATTCACATTCTCCACCAGCCACAGCCGAATTCGCAGTTTCAGCAGCGTACCCTATATATTTATTTACGCAAATTCAAGTCGGATTGGTCTTGTCAGAAGAAGATTGGGCCCTACAGTGGTTGTCTCACCTGGTTAACCGATCGGTAGTAGCTAAGCGCTCAGAAGCGAGATCAAAAAAAGCATCTCTGACGAAATTTCACTTTATTGAGTAACGAGATCAGTCTCTAGCCTGGGAAAACCAGCTCTTCGATATTGTACTCGATATTTGACGATCTCTCTTTGTCCCAAGATCAAAGCAAGAAACAGAGCTAATGATGACTAAAAAGGAACGAACTTATTGAAAGGCGCTGTAAGCCCTTGGGAAACCTCTGAGGGAAGAGAATTGTGGCAGCTAAAGCTAGGCCCTCGGGGTGGCCGTTCTGATTAGGATGTGTTAGATGGACATTCGTCTGAGAACGACGGAGGCCCTCGGCTCACTTGTGGTGCTTTCATTTTGGATTGCGTTGGGCATTCTTATTGGACTACTGGACTCGCGTGCGGTCCAACAATACAATCTATTCCATTAGCGCGCGTTAACTATTCAATAGCAATTTACGCGAAGGGCTTTCATTTCACGACAGAGGGAATTGTGCATTAACGCATTGACTCACGGCGGGGACTATTCAAACAGACAAGCCCAGACCCATAAGGGACAGTATACAAAAGTATACATCGGTGTAAACGTCAACATCAAAAACAGTCTATTCATGAGTTAGGACAGGATCTCAGATATCTTCTGGCTTCTTGATCCAATTCTCTCATCGATTCGGTATCACCTTCTCAGTCATCAAGAAGCTCCGCAGCCCGAGTTAGACTTCGAGGAGCAACCCCTTCTGAATCAGATAAGGGAATGAAAGAAGCCAGCTCAGATTCATAATCTCAGTTGTCTATCGGCCGCTTTCCGGCAATTCCAGAGGGGCAGGCGCTTCATTCACATTTGGATTCGTATAACGCTTCGGATCTGGAGGGACATGAATGGATGTTGGAACGGGTCCCGAGTCAACTGCATGCGCTACTACTGCCTCCCTAGCAGCACACCTTCTAGTTAATTCCGTTGATTCAGTGGATTATGGAGTTGAGTTGGTTCAGCAGTGGGTTCTACTGTTAGTTGTTAGTGAGGTTTATGATCCAGATACATACCCGGTCCCAGGCGCATCTATTGCAGCTTGGCCCGTTGACCTAGTTGGTTATGCAGTTGGTGAGGTTGGTTCATCGGCCGAGTCAATCTAGTTTCCAATTTTCTAGTGAGTTCTAGAGTATGACGTACTTTCTCTAGTAGCATGAGTAGTTAGACTACCCATACTCAGTTTACGCTGTTCATAGGGGTGATCGAGACCCGGACCCAAAGAGTTCAGTCGTTAGCGTAACGAGACGTCTCTTAGTAGTCCACGAGTAGGCGGATCAATATCCGGAACCTATGAATCTGGACCCAAAGCCTACAGCAGCATAGGTAGCGGCACCAGTACCAGCAGCATCATAGGCTGAATGCCGGATCGATAGGCGGATTTCTTCGTGATCTAGAGCCATACCAACATCCCTGCTGATGCTGGTAGATTCACGCTCAAGCCCTTAGCTTGGTTCCGCAGGTCCAGGTTCGGATTTTCTAGTGACAGAAGCAGGGCAGCATCTTAACCAGGTCGAGAGCTTGACGCAGCTCCAAAAGCATACCTAGGACCAGTAGATCTCGTAGCATATCTGGTTCCATTATCCATTAGAGCCGGCTTCTTCTCTTTTCTTCTTTCAAGAACTAAGAGGTAGCAGTAGTCGCGAGAGAATCATAGGTTGGTACAGAAGCATAGGTGGCTGGAGCAGTTTCATATGTAGCATACTTTTCCGTTCGTGACTACACTACATGAAACTGTGACGGTACTACATTGAATCTCAAGAACTCCATTCAATTAAGTCCCTGTTCTCGTATCGCCAGCGATGTTCCAGCATTCGTTCAAAATCCATATTCTAGAGTTAGCCAGGCTAGGCATTTTTTCGAGATCGAGACAGAGTTCCAGTCAGACCCGTTCCATAACCAATGAAAGAGAAAAAGCCAGTAGCGGGTAAACCAGTGCTTTAGCCCCCAGCAATAGATCTAGGTGACCAAGTGAAAGCACCACTAGCGTAAAAGACAGGGGCAGGATGGACTGCAGACAGGAGAGAGGTCCAGCGGGAAAGGCAGCAGCTAAGCGGAGAAGTGAGGCGAGTGGTGTCCGTTAGGTTGAGCAGCCCAATTCAGTCGTGAAGATACGGGCTCTCGTGAACTGAACGAGGAGTCGCAAAAGAGGCTCCAGTAAAGAGGCTAAGGCGAAGAGAAGAACTCTTCTGACGAAATCTACCCTACCCGATAGGTTGATAGAGACGACGGAGCGGATCCTGTCCTTTCCGTCTCTTGATCCACAATCTCTTATTCTTCTCGCTTCGTACCCTTGACTTGATGTGATGGTTATTCATTCGTGCTCTTCAAAGTCCACTGCTGGTTGAGCAGCTCCTCCCTTCTCCTATGGTCTCTACAGCTTTTTCGGATGACAGCTAACTACCTGATTGAACGAAGCTGGCGCTGACCTCGCCCTTAAGCTGAAAGCGGACCACTCACTTAGAGCTTGTGCTGTTAGCTACCTAAAAGCTTTATTCTTGCCTGTCTGCCTTCCCTCCCCGATTGAAGAGAGTCTCGCCTCTAACTGCTTTCTGTCTACTACACCAACACAGTAAGCCTATCTTAAGAGGAAAATACACCTGCATATAAAGCCTATCTTTAGAGGTAAATACACCTACACATAAACCCTCTCTTTAGAGGAAATACACCCACACAGTAAGCCTATCTTTAGAGGAAATAAACCAACAGAGTAAGCAACTCTTAAGAGGAAAAGCAACCAAGAGATGAAGCAGCTCTTTAGAGGTTGGTCGACCAAGAAGGCGGAGGAAGAGTAGGCCAAGGCAGAGGAAGAGTAGAACAAGGAGAGCAAGGCAGAGGAATAGTCGAGCAAGGCAGAGGAAGAGTAGAACAAGGAGAGCAAGGAATAGGAATAGGAATAGGAGACCAAGGCGAGTCTTTTAAGAAGTATGAACAAGGCGAGTCTTTTAATAAGTATGAACTATAACGTGGAGGACGACAGAAAAAACAAAAAAATGAAAAAGAAAAAAAACATGAAAAACAAAAACACCGTGAGAAGGTACCTTTTAATCATCCTATGCCATGCAGACAGAAGGGAAAGTGTCACTAAAGAAATGATATTGCTAAGAATTAGGGAGATCTTTGAATGTGGAGCAATAGTAATAGCAAGGGAGGCCCACCAAGAAGGGGGCTATCATTATCACGTAGCTGTTTTAACCAGCAATGCTTCCAAAAACAATGCAACCAAAATCATAAGGGAAGCTTTTAGTGAATGGGATGGAAGAGCGATTGACGTAAAATTTCACAAAACTTGGCCTACAGCTGTTTCTTACACAATGAAGGAAGACAAGGAGCCAACTATATGGGGCGAGTACAGTGTGGAACAGCTAAGGGAAATTTGTAGCAAGAGGGGGAAGCACAAAAGAATTGAAAGCATGCACCCGCAAGAAATCATTGACAGGCTAGCAGGTAAGAAAGACATTCTGGAAATTTATGAAGATGAAATACTGAAAGCAAAAATACTAACCGCGCTACCCAGAATGAAGGAAGCCCATGAAGATCTAAAAACTATAAAGATGATGAGGGAAACCGTAATGGAAAGAATACAAGCCTATCTAAAAGAGAAGGGAAACCCCCCGGAGTACCACATAGAGGAACTCCAGGAAAAATACCTACTCATAGACTGGGTAGCGTGTCAACTATGCTTCAGGAGACCAATCAAAACAAAGCAACTCTTCCTATATGGCAACCCTAGCACACAGAAGACCCTTATATTCAACCTACTGCAGAAAGTTGTAAATATTTATTTTGTGAGCTCAAGAAGAAATGATTTCACGGGGGCCAATGACCACTATGACCTCTGGGTATTTGATGAATTTCATGAGCCAGGGGAAAACACGGGAATGTTTGGGGCCACCGAGGAAGGAACGGCTTATGCAAATACAATTCTGAGGATTCTCGATGGGCAAGAGTGCAGATTGGATTCAAAGTATGCAAGAGTCTTCACAAAGAGGAGGAATATACCCGTTGTAATGATTGCAAATAAGTTACCACAAGCCGTCAAGAATGATGGACCCTTCAAAGCAAGATTCATTAGGTTGAGGTTCCACAGCAAGATAAGGAACCTCAAGGAAGAAAGAGTCATTGCAACCCTCTGGGGGTGCATGCAAAGAAGAATTGCACAGTCCCCCTATGCGCTAGAAGGAGAAATACTGGATGAGGAAGTAAAGCTCGACTATAACGAATGTGAGGGGATAATTATCCCTAAAATAATAGAGGAAAGCAAAAGAATGAAAACAGGAGAGAAAATTAGAAAGATACTGCAGGAGAAAGGAGAGGATATAGTAGAGCTAAAAGCCCAGCGGGACCAATTAGTACATAATGTACTTCTATTTTTCACAAGGCAAGGCCAATGCATAGAGATGACTACGATAAACATAGGAAAAGGAAAAGGAGAACAGATGAGGCATGAAAAACCCCAATGGACGAGACTGGGGATCCTATTACTTAAAGAAAAGAGGACTAGTAATATCTTCATGAAGAAGGGGAACCACATAATGTCTCTAATTGACTTTTCCATAATCCCTCTAAGAAAGAGGATGAAGGAAGAGGAAGAAGAAGCAAAAGCTAGAGAGGGAAAAGAGGGTGGGGTGGACCCATTCAAAAAAGAAAGAGAAAAAGAAATACCAACAACAAAAATAATCAATAAGATTGAAAAGGAAGAGATAAGCGTCACCCAAATAAAATTGTACAGGAACAAGGGGACCCTAGGAACTTTTATTTATAGGAGTAGCAACCCGCTAAATGAGGATTATGCAACTTGGCCCCTACAACTTGTAGCACCGAAGACTCAAAGGGAAATAGAAGAAGAGCAGACATATAGAGGAAGGAGAGATGAGAGCCAAATAAAGAGAAGGACGTGGGAACTACTAATACGGGAGGGTGCTGAGCCCCGCACCGAGTTCCATAGGGAAGTGCATGACAACTGGTGGGAGAAAGTAAGGGGCATACTCAAACAAATAGAGGAGAACCCCGAGGGGGAACAACTAAAGATATACCGAATAGAAATAGCCTTATGTGGGAGACTTGACTCATGGACCGAAGATGACTAAATAATTGAAAAACAGACGATCAGAAATTGCGTAATTAATCGGAGCATTGTCTGATCAGACGATTATCCGATCGGAGCATCGTCTGCAAAAAAAAGGGTGGCCCACCGAGTTAATTAGGCCCCCAAAAACCCCAATCAGACGATGACGCGACTAGAGCTAAAGGCGGCGTCGCGCGCAACATTTGATTTGTGTGTTAAGCAAAGGTGGGGACTTGCCAGTGAAACAACCCTGCCACAAAGGAAAGAGCTAACTTACAAGCGAGCCTACACACTCCCGAACAGGCACGCGCCCCTAAGCACTGGCAGACAGACGCGTGAACAAACCTAACAGCACTGCCAGACAAACACGTGCCCGAGCAGACCCTCTACCGCCCCTCCACACTCGCTGGTAGACACGTGCCCCAGCGGACTACATACCGCTCGGCTACTCGTGAAGGGAGACTAGTTTCTAAGCTGACTCACCACCGCTGCTCAACAAGGACAGAGGCACACCTGACAGAGAAGATCCCTAATGCCACTCCTCACTGATGAGGAACTATTACCCCCTTCAAGGAGCGAGGGGGGTGCGATTTGTTGGTTGTCAAAACTAAAGGAAAAAACAAAATCATGAAAAAGAAAAAAAGTGCCTCTCTTTTTATTAAGAGGTTTTATTCTAATTTAGGTATTTCACATAATACTATAATCAATGACTTTTGGGATAAATTATATAGGGATATAGAAGCTACAAGTCTATATAAAGAATATGGAGAAAGGTATAATGAACAAGTTATTAAATTATTGAATGAGTACAAGAAGGAGAATAAATTCAGTAATAATATGGAAACATCGGAAAATGAATTACAAAAGTTACAGATGAGGATTGAAGATCTAACTAATAAATTCGAAGAATGTAGTATATTTAATGAGACTCCAAACTTAATCAAACTATTGATAGGAAAGGATCTTATAAGCGCTAAATCATATTTGTATAAAAACATTCCTCAAGATATTTATAATACTACTATTGCGCAGTTTGGTGAATATACGCTGGAGGCTATCATTATATATGTCCTAGCTCCGACGTTCTCCTTTCCCTCGATTCTGAAGTTGATATTGGGTAGGCTCTCGTTCTCGTCTCTTTGTTCATCGTAGTTGTAGTATGTATTCCCCACTGCTCGAGGGAGTGTGATGGTCACTCCCGAGCTTCCCGTGCTGTACCGTACACATCCACTTTACAGCGCTACACCATAGCATTCGACCTGTACCATTTCCGTGGACTGACTTCAATCAATTTCTGCTTCAATGCATTATCATATGGGTCGTGATATGCAGCGTGCATTCTTTCTTGCGGGCTGCTCGTCTGCTTTAGCGCTCTTTAGTCGGTACGTACATGCAGCTGTACCCTTCTCTGGATCTGCTCCTATTGTCTACACGGGACTCGTATCTTTCCCTATGCTACTATACAGACCTTGTTGCTTTCGGCAATTGTTGACCAGTGCTATTTTCATAGAACGATTTCCCTCGTTATCGTCAACTATTCGTTTGCGTATCACACATGCTTCCGAATCCGCATCCCCTTTCTTTGATCCGATTCTTCCACATATGCATAGTGGTTTACTGAACTTTCCGTGGCCATCATCCTCTGCTTTGCGTCCTCATATACGGGGAGCGGTATCTTTCGTTCGTCCATAGGGCTCGGGCAAGCAAGAATTGACCATCTTCCGTACATAAGGCAAGGCGTCGGAAAGAAGCTACCTTGACCATCTTCCGAAGTGCTAAATAATCTACTCCTAGCTACCTCCTCCCTCTCTTTCATACTCTGTAACAGCTGCCTCGCTAGCGAGGGGTCTTCCTGGGTGGGGAGACCGATCGTAGGGCGCCTTCACCTCTCCTTTAAAACCGAAATCTACCGCAGAAGCGAAAAAAAAATGATAAATAGGTAAACAATGCCATCTGATCGACACATATTCTTTCTATCTCAAACTAAAAGCCCTTCCGTGGTGAAAGACTCTCCCAGCGCTACGGTCAAAACGATTGCGCCCAGCATCGCCACTAAAGAAATCGCTCGATTACTAAAAAGAAAAGAAAAGGGGTCCACTACGGCCGGATCGATACGACTATGTGAATACAAATGGATCGTATCAAAGTTTTCATCAGGCTTGATGAAGATTTTAGAAAGAAGATCATGGATTCCATTTGGATGGAAGCAGGGAAGGTTGAGGATGCGACCCTCACACAAGGGAACTTCCTTGAGTAGTTGGGCGCAGTAACCAGAAATGCAAGTCGGAGGGTATGCGAACAGGGGTTCCGTGGCAAGCACCCACCATAGACTAAATCCAAGACAAAGAGAGAAGAGCAAAGCAAAACGAAAGTCCCGTAAATAAGAAAGGTAGAGCGCATCCTCAAGAGTGAAAGAACGAAGACGACCAGTTCGACGCCCCGCGTCCAAAAGACCCGGCAAACGGTCTGGCGAACGGAAAAAGCGAGCTCCACACGCGGGGCGCTGCCCCAGAAGCGGATAAGAAAGCGAAGGAACCGAGGAAGGAAAGGGAATAGGGCGGGCGGGAGGACGATTAGAATTCTCGCCGGAGACACGAAAGGGCGAATCCCGCAAAAGAAGATGTTTTCCGCTCAAAAACTGACAGAAGAGACGTACCATGAGAAAGCTATTTCACACTTGAAGCTCCTATTCCGCGCCAAAGGGCCATCAAAAGACCGCGGAACTCACATAGAAAAAAGAACCTCACATAGCCTACCCATTTCATAAAGAAAAGGCGCTTTCTCATGAAGAAATAGAGGGAGATATACTCCACCAAAGAAATGGGAAAAGACTTTTTCATTCATTACCACAGCAGAAAGAAGCGAAGGAGAATTTCCATCTTTTATTCCATCGCTCAAACTCGCGTTTTTTCCGTCGATAGGGAAAACGCGAGCCTGAGAAGCAATTTCTGTCTGGAACCTCATCTGACGGCTTCCGGTCTTTCTTTCTCAAGAACGAAGGCAAGCCTCGTGGTAGTCCCGAGATGCAGTACTCCTTCAGGCCGGACAAAGTGAGGTCGCTGTTCACAATAGTGCTGATAAGAGGTGAACCCTCCCAGAACCAAAAAGAAAGACTCAACGAGGTGGATCGAAAGGACGATCCTAACTACTGCCCGTATCACCGATACGTAGACCACCCTCTCGAAGATTGTTGGGTGTTTCAGAATTGGATGCAAAGAGAGTACGAGGCAGGAAGGTTAGCCCTAGGTGAGGATGCGCTTCTCAATCCTCCGACTCAAAGCAAGATGGTTAGCACATTGCATGACCTGACGGTTCAAGAAAAGTCAAGTCGAATTCTGTGGGATGGTTGACGTGACTCCCCAGGATGCGTTTCTCGCGGAATGGAGGACAGATGGAGCTTAACCCCTTGACGGGAGGTAGAGAAACCAGTTGAGGGAATATGCAATTGCGTCCTCGAGACCGGATACCTGAACCCTCCACAGAGAAAGGAAAGAAGTCTGAGTCTTCCCAGGAACCCGCAAAAGATAAGGGAAAGAGACTTGTTGAAGCATCGAAGAGTTATTAAAGATAAAGAGAAGGAGCCTATACAAATCAGATTGGATTTTACAATGTTACTAAACCCATTGCTCGCCCCTTAGTGACCCCTTTCGTAAACTTCAGTCGTCTGAGCGCGTTTCGTAAACATAAAAAAAAACTCGCTTCCTCGTCGCTTCTTTCTGGCGACACTCTTCTCCAGTGGGTGGCTTGGTAAGCAATCCCCCTTCAGCATCGGTCAAATCCCTTAATAGGTCGGAATGGTGGGGAAGGGGGCCCTCCCTACTTCAATGGAAAAGGGGGAATCGCCGTTTCACAGCCGCCCCTCTATAAAATTTATATCGGTGTCTTCGCCTAACATGATCACGAACGAAGACAGAGAATTGCGTAGATAGGAGGAGGAAACGAACCAACCGGGGGCCCCAAAAGGGGAATGAAATGTAGAAATGATAGGAACGATTGAAGAAAGAAAGAGAATGGTGGCCCCTTTCGCCCAGGGGACATCGTCGCGGAGAACAATATCGGGGACAGGCTTCGAAGGTTCTTTCTTCCATATTTAGATATGGATACCGATTCTGATAGAGATCTAGATCTTTCTATAGATAGATGGATCCATTGATCAATTTCTATTGATCCGGTTTCGACGATCTATGAACAAGAGAGATCCACAAATATCCATGTGAAAAAAAAAGAGATAAATAGACAGGGCTGAGCCGACAGCTGGGCTGGGTACGATGATGGGCGAGAGAGGGAAAAAAACCTTCGGGATGGATCGGGAAAAGTGACCTCCGGCTCAGCCCCCACGACTTCCTTCCCTTCGCGGGGGTCAGGCGATGGAATCCCTGTATCCCTGCAGCCTGACGCCCGACGGAGTCGCCTTTTTTTCCCAGAATGAATTCGCCCGACCACGACGAATCCTGCCCTCCTGTCTTTCTTTCTCATTGGACCACTGGCTGGGACGCCCCTATGAATTCAATGATTTAAGGGTCCCGGGAGGAAACCTCTCCGACGAAAGCCTCTTGGCTATACTCTACTGTCCGCCTCCGGCGGTTCTTTCCTTTTGGCTCGGCGGAGCTGAGCTGGGTTCCATTGCACTCTGTAGGAAATGCATAGGAAGTCCACGCAGCAAACCGAGGCCCTGCGTGCGCCGTACCGCCGACGAATAATAGGTACCCCCACCCCAGGCAGAGTTTGTGAGCCGTGTAATAGGCGACCATTTCGCGCGGTTCGGGGGGCACGTCGAGTCAGCCGCCGGCGCCCGGCTGCGTCTTGACCCCTATCCAATTTTTGGGCCAATTCCCCCTTCGTACTACCAAAAAATGAGATTCTTGCCGAATCCGAGTTTGCTGCTCCAACCATTACAAAACTCATACCTATTCTGTTTAGTACTTCAGGTGCTTCTCTAGCGTATAATGTAAATCCCGTAGCGGATCAATTCCAACGAGCCCTTCAAACTAATACTTTTTGTAATCGACTCTATTGCTTCTTCAATAAACGCTGGTTCTTCGATCAAGTTTTGAATGACTTTCTAGTCAGATCGTTCCTGCGTTTCGGATATTCAGTCTCATTCGAAGCTTTAGACAAGGGTGCTATTGAGATATTGGGCCCTTATGGTATCTCGTACACATTCCGACGATTGGCCGAGCGAATAAGTCAACTTCAAAGTGGATCTGTTGTGCGAAGAGTGCGTTATGAACCGTGGCCGCCTGCCTGGTGGGGGCGGCTCCTCCGTTGTGGGTAAACGGGAAACCCGACTCTACGAACCCGAGGAAAGGCTGCACAGCTTCCGTAGGGGCGTTAAGACCGGAGCTTTTTGTAGTGCTAGCAGGAATGCAAGTGAATGAATCCCATCCCCTAGCGAG
>Ga0268251_10000109_pt1 | contig 41326 bp, 32 predicted proteins | sample AgamicAsMae_FD_200527 | JGI IMG/M metagenome (GOLD analysis project Ga0268251, IMG submission 200527) | Agave microbial communities from Guanajuato, Mexico - As.Ma.e (v2) (version 2) | ecosystem: Host-associated > Plants > Phyllosphere > Phylloplane/Leaf | place: Guanajuato, Mexico | collected...
ATCCAATGATTAATTTGATCTAATTCTTTGGCGCTAACTGTTTCAATTTTGCGTTCTTTCGGTATAAAACGACGGACGTATCGATTTAATATCTCATTACTCCCACGTTCTTCTGGTGAATATGGGTGCGCAAAATAGACTGGAATGCCTAGTTTTTGCTCGATTTCGTTATATTTTGCAAATTCTCGCCCACGATCAACAGTGATTGACTTGGCATTTTTGATCCCTTGAAAAAAACGAATTAAGACTGGTGTCACTGCCTGACTATTGCGCCCAGTGACCTGTCTCACGATATGTTGCCGGCTTAGTCTTTCAGTAATTGTCACCAGCACATCGCCACGTCTTTTACCCGATTGCATGGTGTCAACTTCAAAATGTCCAAAGGTTTGTCGTGCTTTCACACTTTCAGGTCTCGTTTCAATCGAACGACCATGCACAAATACTTGTCGTCTACCATCAGATTGACGCTTTTGACGGATACCTTTGTCAGGTAAATCAGCCAATGATAGTTTGAGTCGACCAGCATTGAGCCAATTATAAATCGTTTTGAAAGGTAACCCTAAAACATGCGCAGCGGTTTCTGGTGACCACTTCAATATACCAATGTGGTGATTCAAAAAGACAGCGATAGCTGGTGTTAGCGTGTCATGACGACCACGTAGATGACGTTTTTTCAATGCCAACGCATGAGCAATGTCAGCTTTATAAGGTGTAACTTGATGAATTTCAATCGAAACGGTTGAAGGAGAGCGTTTAATAAAGCGCGCAATGGCACGAACAGAATAATTCAATTCGAGTAAAGTTTGAATGATAGTGCGTTCTTGAGATGATAAACTAGTCATGAGTCGCAGTTCCTTTATGGTTTTTTTAGACAATTACCATTAAAGGCGCTGCAGCTTTTTTATTCAAGTGTTCGGTTTAATTTTACGATCTACCTTATATATACATGACGATTTAAAGGAGTGACATCCATGACAACAACGATTAATGTTGATAAACGCAGTGTTAAGCAGCTTTTAGAGACCGGCAAGAATAAAAAATTCGTGATTCCTGAATATCAGCGGCCTTATGCTTGGTCAGATGAACCGATTCAAGTTTTATTTGATGACCTGTCTGAATATACACACAATACAAATGACGACGACGAAAACACCTATTTTCTTGGAACTATTGTGTCCTATGAAAACGAAAATCATGAGCAAGAAATAATTGATGGCCAACAACGCATTACCACCTTGTTCCTATTGTTGCGAGCTATTTATATCAAGCTAGAAAAAAGTGGGTCTGAAGCTGATTTCTTGAAAAGCCAAATAGTTCCAACAATTTGGAAGCAAAATCCAACTACTGGTGAAGTTGACTTTGACAAAATTCTTATTACTTCTCGAGTAATGGGTGATGAAGGGAATCAGGAATTTGCAAACATATTAATAACTGGACAATCTGATGAAAAGTCAAATAGCAATTACGCTAAGAACTACAGACTTCTTCAGCAACTCGTTGATGAATACGCGGCAGAACAACCCTTGGCTTTTTATAGCTTCATTAGCAATGTTTTGAATCGAGCAATCTTGCTTCCAATTACTGCCGACACTCAAGATACCGCATTGACCATCTTTTCCACATTGAATGATAGAGGATTAGCACTATCAGATGCAGATATCTTTAAAGCAAAAATTTATAATCACTTGGATCAAATTGGGAAGAAGAACTTCATTGAGCGTTGGCAGCAGTTAGATGAGGAAGCCAGCAATGCTGGTGAAAGTATTCAAAAACTTTTTTATTACTACATGTTTTATTTGAGGGCCAAGGACAATGACCGAAAGACAACAACCCCAGGTATTAGAAAATATTACGCAAAAAACAATTTTGAACGGTTGTACTCAGATGACATTATGGAAAATTTGAATACGATTTTAAACTTATGGATTGTAATTAATAATCGGAATGCTGTCGATAATGAAAAATGGTCTGAGAACCGAGAAATAAAACAAATCCTGGATGCACTAGCCTCCTATCCTAATGAATTTTGGAAGTATCCAGTTGTCATCTACTATTTGCACTATCATCAAAATGATACCTTTGAGGATGAATTTCTTCTTTTTGTAAAGAGGTTATTAGCCGTGCTTTCGGCAAGGTACATTGTAACGCCAACGATTAATGCTGTAAAAACGGGTATTTTAAATTTAAATGCTGAAATAATTAAGTCACCGCAGCCAAAATTTGATTTTAGTAAAGTCGACGAGAAAGAGTTATCAGACAAAATTAAAAATGCACATTGGAATACAGTAAGGATGATTTTGAAGATAATCGCGTATCAACACCAAGCTGACTTGCTTCCTGAAAAATGGGAAATTGAGCATATTCTTCCACAAAAGTGGCAATCAAGTTATTTCTCAACAAGTACAGATTCTGAGGTTAAAGAATTAGTTGAGCATATTGGAAATAAGATACCTTTTGAAAAGAAGCTTAATATCATTGCCAGCAACGGATATTTTGCCAAGAAAAAGGAAAGTTACAATAAATCAAAAGTTGAGATATTGCACGAACTATCTAAAAACCACAATGATTGGGGCCTTGACGAGATTAGGGAACGTGACATTCGGATTTCAGATGAGCTTGTTACGTTACTTAATGAATGGGGGCTAAATCAAATTGATGCTCAGCCAGAAGAAGTATTGACCTTCATGCCTGATGATAAATTTGCGGATTATCAAACCTTTATCAAAATGTTTAAAATGGAAGATTCAAATGAATCAAGAGAAAAATTTTTGAACATATAAATGATTATTAAAGGCCCTCAAGCCAGCAGTGCACAACGCGCAGCTAGCTTGAGGGCTTTTTGCTATATCCAAAAATCATACAATTACAAACTGCCTACCCAATTTGTAATAGTACAAGGGCAATTTGTAAAAGTATCCGACCCAGTTTGTAAAAGTACAAAGAGGTAATTTGTAATTGTATCATTGGGAACGTCTAAACAGATCCGCCTTACAATACGGGATCGGATGGATTTGCTCTTATGCTAAATTTACGGACAGATTTTCTTCTGCCCTGTAAACTAATAGCATAGGAGCATTTTTTAATATTATTCGCTACAAAAAAGAATTTAAGCAGTCTCTTGTTGAGATGCACAATCAAGGCCGTTCATATACTGATCTATCCGCTGAATACGGACCTTCGGTCGACTCAATCCGTAACTGGGTCAAGTTGTACGCGGTCCACAAAGTGGACGGCGAAAAATGGACGCAAGCTGATGTAAACGCATTACAAAAGGAAAACGACAAACTTCGCGAAGAACTTGAGATTTTAAAACGAGCCGCGGTGTTACTTTCGAAGTACAACTAACGCAAAATCGCGGGTTAGGACTGGAAATCATTGACCGTTCGCTCGCAATGGGACACCGCATAACAAGCGTTTTATCAGCTTTGAAGATAGCTCGAAGCACTTATTATCAATGGAAAAATTGGCATCCCTGCCAACAAGAGACGCATCGCCGCATTTTTACGGTTCATTTTGAACACTGAAGTTGGTGATCGTTTGGTTTGGGAGCTCATGAATGAGATGAGCCTTAAATCTCGCATGGTCAGGAAGTCATATAAGAAGCCGACGACGACCACTGACACACCACCAAAGCCCAATCTCATGAAGAATTTGGATGATTTGAGTGGCGTTCTAACGACTGACATCACCTACATCCAGCTGATGAATAGAGACTGGGTTTACCTGGCGACGGTCTATGACCCAGAAAAACGCCGTGTTGTCTCATATGGACTGAGTTCAGAGATGACCAAAGAATTCGCAACATCTGTTGTCGTGAAGGCTCTAAGAGCCAACGGTAAGCCAAAGATGATTCACAGCGACATGGGAAGCCAGTACACTTCAAGTCTGTTCGAAGGAACGTTGCAAAACGCTGGGATAGATCATTCTTACTCGCGTAAGGGGCATCCTTACGACAACGCACGTATCGAGAGCTTTCATTCGCTCATCAAGCGTGAGCTGATTTATCACGAAGAATACAGAACCATTGATGATGTCAGGGCATCTGTCGAATGGTATGTGAACTGGTACAACAACGAACGTATTAATTCACGCATTGAATGGCTTCAAGCCGCCTAGACCAATGTTTGGTTGACTTAATCTCGGTTATCGGCACTAGCCGATACGACGCCGTTTTAAGCTGAAATCCGGGTTTTGAAAAATTTTCGGAGTCCGGCAACTCTCGGTGCCGAAAAAACCTGTCCATAATCTTGACATCAGCGCCCTTTTTAATGTTTTTATTATTTCAGTGTGGTTAAATGTATAATGAATAGGTATGCATGTAGAATGATTTCTACACCAATTAACAAATAAATTTTCATAACAGAACCGACGAAGTCGATGAATAAATAGCATCTGGGACGGTGTAATTGGAGGTAGTATGAAGAAAAAATACTTAGCAGGACAAGTGTCACAATCTTTCTGGCAGAAAGAATTTGGTATAGGTGTTAGTCTATTTTTGGCGGGAAAGTCTCCTACTGAAATGCGTGAGATGAGCTTGAATGAAAATATTTATCTTCAGGCATCTAAGGGAAGCCGTATTCGAGTTGCGCAAGCTATGAATCAACGATTGTCGGTCATTCCTGATAGTCTGCTTGATTTATATAATGATGTTGATTCACAAAATCAAAAGCTTATAAACTTAACAGCGATAATGAAGCTTAATCAATTGCTTGAGGACTTTATCATTGAAGATTTTCGAAATGAAATTATGTTGGGCGATTCTAAAATAGAAGATTATGAGTGGAAAGCTTTTATGCGACGCAAAGAAGGCGAAAGCGAAATTGTCGATAACTGGACGGATGAAACGAAGCGACGAATGCTAGTGCTATTAAAAACTTTCGTACGTTCGTCTGGCCTAAGTGTGGTTGACGAACAAGGCTTGGATATTATTCAGCGACATTTGCTAGATCCACGAGTTTTAAATGAATTGGAAAAAGAAAATCTAGGGATTTACATAACCGCATTTACAGGGGTATAGGAATGAGTGAACTGACTGAGAAATTTGAAAATTTGAGGCACAGACTAAAAGTGGACGGCCTAACAGCCCATAACGGACTTTCAGGTGAGGTGCCATACTTCATTCTTGATTATCGTCCTCAAGATGAGTTGTATGTACGTGATGAGATTAATCAAATTGTCAATGGCGGACCATATGGTGATCGTCAAATGAATATTAAGTTGTTCAACTTGTTCGATATGATGATGGATACTCTGAATGAATTTGGGTATACGGAAATCATTTATCAATTCGAAAAAGAACAAGGGATGGACTTTGTTATTGAGCAAATTAACAATTTAATGGCTACAAACGAAGAAGATAATCGATTTGTCGAATACATTAAGAGTCGGGTTAATCCGGATGAGGATATTATCTTTATTGAGGGGATTGGACAAATTTTCCCGCTTGTCCGTACACACAAAATTTTAAATACAATGACACAAGTGATTGACTACATGCCAGTTGTGTTGTTTTATCCTGGTAAGTTCGACAACATTAAACTAAGTATGTTTGGCGAGTTAAACGACGATAATTACTATCGAGCAACACAAATTAATTAATTTTAGAGAGTAAAAAAATGAAAATTCAAGATATTTTTGAAAAGGATATTACCCGTGATATTCAAGGGGTTATCAAGGTGGGACAGGATGATGTCCAAACCATTAAACAGGATTTAGATGAGTATGTTGTGACGTCTGAGTTGCAACGTTATTTCGCTGATTTTTTTGATGCATATCAAAAAGGAATTAACGGTACGACAGACAAGATGGGTGTTTGGATTTCTGGTTTCTTCGGCTCTGGTAAGTCTCATTTCCTTAAAATCTTGTCATACCTTTTGAATTCTAAAGTTCAGGTTGATGGCATGAGTGCGGTCGAATTTTTCAAGCAGCAAAATAAGGTTGCTGACCCGATGACAATTGCTAATATGGATTTGGCAGCTAGTGTTCCTTCGGATGTTATTTTGTTTAACATTGACTCTGAATCAAAATCAGGCAATAAGTCCTCTGAAAATGCCATTCGTAACGTGTTTTTGCAAGTCTTTAATAAGATGCAGGGTTTTACGGACAAAAACTTTTGGCTAGCTGACATGGAACAAATGCTCGTTGCAGACGGACTATATGATGACTTTAAGGCTGCTTATAAGGAATTGAATCCTAAGCATGATGATTGGGAGAAGGGCCGTGATCGTTATGCATTTGAGAAGAAAATTGCAATCGAACCAGCTTTGAAGCGAGTTGGATATCAATATGATATGCCTAATTTCGATGCAGATTACGAACTGAATATTAAAGATTTTGCAGAGCGTGTTGCTACCTATATCAATGCCAAGGGCGACAATCACCACGTTGTGTTCCTAGTGGACGAGGTCGGTCAATTTATTGGTGATGATATTAAGCGCATGTTGAATCTTCAAACAATTGTCGAAGAGCTCGGTGTTGCCACTGGCGGAAAAGCTTGGGTAATTGTTACTTCTCAGCAAGCAATTGATGAGGTTACCACTAACTTAAGCGGTACGGATTTTTCAAAGATTCAAGGCCGATTTGATACAAAGATTTCTATGAGTTCTGCAGACGTTGCCGAAGTAATTAAGAAGCGATTGCTCGCAAAAACAAATGATGCTGCTGGATTCTTGGAAGGTGACTTTGAAAACAATAAGCAAGCCATTTTGAATAAGTTTAACTTTGGTAGTGAGCGTAAGTGGCGAAAGTACAAGTCTGCTCAGGATTATGCAGACGTGTATCCATTCGTACCTTATCAGTTCGAGCTGTTGCAATCAGTTTTGACAGCGGTGCGAGAACACGGATCTGACGGGAAACACTTGTCAGAAGGTGAACGCTCTATGCTGGCTATTTTCAAAGAGTCTGCAGAAAAGGTTGGCGAAGACGACACCAGCACGCTCATTCCATTTAGTTCATTCTACGATGGGCTTGCGGGATTTATTGATCACGAACACCGCATTGTTATTTCGAACGCTGAGAAAAATGAAGCGGTGAATCCGAATGAAGAGAAAAATCCGTTTGCCCTTCGTGTTCTACAAACGTTGTTCATGGTGAAGCACGTTGATTCTTTCGAAAAAAATATCGATGGAATTACAACCTTGTTGATTTCAAGCAATGATGAAGATGTTATTGAATTGCGTAAGCGTGTTGAAGACGCACTGAATGTGCTGATTAAGCAAGGTTTTGTTGAAAAAACGACAAAGGGATATGAATTCCTGACTAACACAGAACAAGATATTAAACGACAAATTGACAAGCAAATGGTTAATGACAGTGATGTTGATAAAAGTTTGGGTGATTTCTTGTTTGCTGAAATGCCTACTACATTCACACCAGATGGAATGGGAAAAGACTATAACTTTAAGTTCAACACATTTGTGGATGAGTATCTTCAAGGTTCAAATCGAAACGCACTAAATATGAAGGTCATCACGCCACTGAATGACATGAATAATGTTAATGTGAAGCTTGAGATGGAGAGCACAGAAGCTAACACTCTAGTGATTGATTTACCAAATAATGCTGAGTATATTGATGAATTACGTCAGGCTATTCGAATTGCTCAGTACCTCAGCCGATCATCCTCGCTTGATTCTAAAGCTAGCCAATTGATTAGCGTGCAGTCAGAAGAACGGAAAAGCTTGATGGATGCCGCTAAGAAACATGCACTTGATGCACTTTCAGAGGCACGTGTATTTGTTAATGGAAATCAAATTGAGGGTAGCGTCATAAAGACGCGTCTGGAATCAGGAATGAAAAATGTTGTTGGAAACACATTCCGAAAGTTAAATGATTTGGTTCAGACACATACAGACCGTGATATCGTTTCACTTTTCGCATCTGATGACGGCATGGTATTGGATGCGGCCGATGTAAATCAAAATGCATTGGAAGACGTAAAAAACAAGATAACTAAAGAACTGACAAAGAATCCTAAAGTGTCATTGGAAACCATTATTTCGCAATTTCAAGCTATTCCATATGGATTCTCACCAATTGATACGCAATGGCTAGTTGCTAAGCTGTTTGTTGACGGTAAAATAGACATTGAGAGTGATGGCGAAAAAATCCTTGTTAAGGATGAACATTATTCTAATAAGCAAAAAGCTGATTTGTTCTTAAAGAATCAAAAGAGACTCGCATTGACGATTAAGCAAGATATTCCGATGAAGCAACGTAAGACGTTGAAAAATTTGGCTAAAGAGGTCTTTGGTAAGCGCGCCTTTCAGGATGAGACAGACGATGGTATGGTGCTTGAATTGCGAGATACAACAATCAAGTATGAATATGACCGATTGTCAGATTACGAGGGGCGTGATTCAAAATTCCCTGGGCACGTTGAATTGCAAAAGGGAATTCAGTTGCTCAAGCGATTGCTGGGTGTGAAAGATACGGCCGAATTTTATGCGCAAATGTCGTCTATGGAGGAAGAATTGCTTGATTGGCATGAAGCTATGGAAGACAAAGATGTTAAGGACTTTTATGGTAATAAATCTTCTCAAGCAATCTGGGAGCAAGGAATAAAGAATGTTGATATTTATCATCGTTCCGAAGGCTTTATCACGAATGTTGAGCTAAATGAACTTGTAGACAACTTGGAATCGTTAATCAAATCAGGCACGGCTAAGAAAGTGCAAGATGTTAAAGCAAAGAATGAAGAGTTTTCAAACCTGTTTAACTCGGTTCTGGATGATGAACAACAAAGAGTAATCTTGAGGGTACAGGATTACCAAGAACGTGGAGAAACGCTGATTTCTGAGACTGATTTGAGCGATTCTACAAAGTCACTGTTAACGTCAGATTATATTTCTGAAATGGAAAACATCCGATCTCAGGCTACGAAGGCTGTTGATTTAGAAACTTTGAATGGTAAGCTACCATTGGCTAGTTCAAAACTTAATCAATTGATGGCTAAAGTGCAGTCGGAAGTGGCAAAGCAGCAAGTGCCTCCCGTTACTAATCAGGATGAGGGTGAAGGAATAAGTCGACCTGCTGAACCAGTCAAGATTCCACGCTTCGAAAGTTTACGTGACTACACCGGTACAACGAGCTGGCACATTACTTCTGAGTCAGACTTGGATGAGCAACTAGCGGAATTGAAGCAACGAGTTTTGGCACAACTAAACGATGGTAAAACGTCATTTATTGATTTGAACATCTAAAAAATTAGTCCAAGAATCTATTCTTGGACTGTACATAACCTAATGAAGGCGAGAAATAAAAATGGACAAACGGGTAATAAATAATTTTGCCGTTAAAGCACGTCGTGACTTAATTCGTGACATTACGAATAAGTTGGGGCTACTTGGTATTGATGAAGCTGGCATTCAAGAAAAACGTGCTGAATCAACAGCTGAAATCGAGTATTATGGTGAGTTAGCTTACGAGATTAGTGGTGATGATATCAGGTTACGCCGAGAACTAGTGAGCCACTTAAAGTCACGTGTAGCTGATGATTGGAATACGGTGCTTCAGGACTTTATTGAAGAGGCAGCATATACCTGGTTCAATCGAATTATTGCGATTCGATTTATGGAAGTTAATGACTATTTACCATCTAAAACACGAGTTCTATCATCTGAAAATGGGCGTACAGAGCCTGATATTTTGACAGAAGCGTTTGACATTGAAGACGATTTGCGCGGATTTAACAGCAATCAACGTGCTTTGTTAGCTAAAGCACTTGATACTGAAATTCCAGAAGACTTGGATAAGGCGTATACAATGCTATTCATTAAGCAAGCTAATGCATTGAATGACAATTTGCCTTATCTGTTTGAGCGTACCAGTAATTACATGCAATTATTGTTCACCCCCAGCTATCACGATGGGGTCATTAAGGACTTGATTGATGTCATTCCAGAGAATGACTTTGATGTACAACTTGAAGGTCAGGTTGAAATTATTGGTTGGCTGTACCAGTACTATAATGAAGAGCCAAAAGACTTGGCATTTAAAAAGAAGTCATACAAGAAAGAAGATATTCCAGCAGTTACCCAGCTTTTTACCCCGGATTGGGTGGTACGCTACATGGTTGAAAATTCGATAGGTCGTTATTGGATACGCGGTCTAATAAAAAAAGGCGACTCTCGAAGCGAAAAAGAAATTGCACAATCTTTCGGTTGGGAATACTACCTTCCAGAATCATCTGATAACCAAGAACTACAAGTGTCAAGTTCCACGCCAGAACAATTTGCTACACCTGAAGATATAACCGTCATTGATCCTGCCATGGGCTCTGGCCATATTTTGGTTTATGCTTATGATGTTTTGCAACAAATTTACGAATCCGAAGGTTTTTCAAAGAAGGACTCGGCAGAATTAATATTGCAAAAAAACTTGTTTGGCTTGGATATCGATAACAGAGCTTTCCAGTTATCTTACTTTGCAATAATGATGAAAGCTAGACAAGACAATCGTAAGGTGTTGTCGCAAGGAATTCGGCCAAATGTGTTTGATGTGCCAAACATATCTGATTCAGTTGACTTCGCAGATCTGCTTATCAAGAAGGCGGATGTCGTTGATACGAATGGAATAAAAAATTCTCTGAGTCAATTACTTTCTGTTTTTTCACATGGAGATTCACTTGGGTCAATTATTGAAATTAATCCAGCAATAGATTTTAAGGAACTACAAAAACTAACAAAATCAAATTTGCTTATTAACGAAGACGGATTTGCTGCGATTGAAGCTGATAAAATGCAGCAGACGCTTCGAAACATGTTGCCAGTGGCCAAGATTTTGAGTAGTCGCTTTACTATAGCTATAACTAACCCACCATATATGCAAGCTAGCAAAATGCCAAAAGATTTAAAGGCCTATGTGACATCAAATTATGTTGACTCAAAGTCTGATTTATTTTCCGTGTTCATTGAACGACTTGCAAAGTTTGTTGGTTCAAATGGTTTGTATGCTATGATTACTCAACATCAGTGGATGTTTTTATCTAGTTTTGAACGCTTAAGAAATAAAATTAATAAGCAATCTATTATTAATATGGCTCACCTCGGAACTAAAGCTTTCGAAGAAATAGGCGGAGAGGTTGTTCAAACAACGGCATTTGTAATGCAAAATACACAAATGTCCGATTACGTTGGGGCTTTTGTTCGTTTGGTAGACTACGATTCACAAAAAAAGAAGCAAGCTGCATATCTTAATGCTGTAAATTCGACGGAATCAAAGGATGTTTATCGAACTAACCAATCGAATTTTAGTAAAATTCCAGGTAGTCCTATCGCATATTGGGCTTCGGATAATTTGTTGCAAGATTTTGAGATTGGAACTCGCATGGATGAGTTAGTCGATCCACGTCAAGGGTTAGCCACAGCAGACAATAATCGATTTTTACGTCAATGGTTCGAAGTGAGTTACGATAAAATTAAGTTTGATGCCAAAAGTATTCCAGAATCGGTCTCATCAAACAAAAAATGGTTCCCTTACAATAAGGGCGGTTCATATCGAAAGTGGTACGGAAACTATGACTATGTGGTCAATTGGGAGAATGACGGCCAAGCTATTAAGAATTTTAAATTTCCAAATGGCAAACAACGTTCCGTTGTTCGAAACCCTAATTATTACTTCCGCGAAGCAATAACCTGGTCTCTAATTACTTCGGGTGGATTCAGCATAAGATATAGGAGCGCTGGTAGTATACATGATGTCTCGGGAATGTCTGCATTCTCATCAAGTCATGATAAGTTAATGAACATTCTTGGCCTGATGAACACTCCAATCGGAAACCATGTGTTTAAAATGTTAAATCCAACCATCAATTTGCAAATTGGTGACTTTAATAGTTTCCCAGTCCTTGATAAGGCTATTGATAATCCTGAAATAAATGAGAAGGTGACTGGAGCAGTCGCAATTTCTAAAAATGATTGGGACTCATTCGAGACATCTTGGAACTTTAAAATGCACCCATTGATACGTCATATCGATGAACATAATCGAAATTGGAACCTTAAAGAAGCTTTTGAAGTGTGGAAAAGTGAAGCACAAGATAGATTTGATCAATTGAAGGACAATGAAGAAGAATTAAACCGTATTTTTATTGATTTATATGGTCTGCAAGACGAATTGACACCAGACGTAGCGAACAAGGATGTTTCCGTGCGCTTAGCAGACGAGGTTCGTGATATAAAGTCGTTCTTATCATATTTCGTGGGACTTGTATTTGGACGTTATTCTTTGGATGTGCCGGGATTGATTTATGCTGGTGGCGATTGGAATTCTGATCAATACAAGTCTTTCCAACCTAATAAGGATAATGTTCTGATTTTGTCTGATGATGCATACTTTAATGATTCTCGGGACATTATCAATCGTTTGAAAGAGTTCTTGAGAGTTGCATTTGGAAATGAGAATGTTCAGGCAAATCTAGAATATATCGCTCAAATTGTCGGCAAAGGTGGCGGCACCGCGGAAGAAAAGATTCGGCAATACTTCATAAAAGATTTTTATGCAGATCATGTCTCTGTGTACTCAAAGAGGCCCATCTACTGGGAATATAACTCTGGAAAGAAAGAAGGGTTACGAGCATTGATGTATGTTCACCGTTATGATGCCGACACAACAGGAATGATAAGGACGGACTATTTGTTGCCACTTCAGGAAGCCTATGAAAACGCACTGGCCAATTTCGAATCACTTGTTGAATCAGAAACAGTAGCAAAGATTCGTAAGGTTTACGAAAAGAAAGTAACTCGTTTAACAAATCAAATTGATGAAATGCAAATGTTTGATCAAGTATTGCAACACTTAGCGACGGCACGAATTGAAATTGATTTAGATGATGGTGTGGTTGAAAATCATGTAAAGATCCAAGACGGACAAAAGTTGTTAACAAAAATAAAATAGTGGAAAAGGAGATTCCAATTTTGGAATCTCCTTTTTTGTGCCAAATATTGTGCCAATTATTTTATAGCTTGAAGAAGGATTATTATTTTGTTATCGTCCTGTTCTTCCATTTCTTTAATAATGTGCAAGTATGTCTGCTGTGTTGTGGTAACATTGCTGTGGCCTAGTCTCTTTGACACAGAAAGGAGATTTACCCCGCTGTACAACAAAATTGATGCATGAGTGTGTCTAAGTCCGTGAAACGGAATTCTTGCGATGCCTAATCCATTCAATTTGGAAGAGAGAATCTTATTTATTTCGGCGCTGACGATGCTATGACTGTTATATACGAAAATTGGATTCGTTTCCGGAATCTTGTGATGGCTGACAAATTTTTGAATAGCTTTAATTGTCTCGGAATCTACGACGATGTCCCTTTGAGATGATTTCGTCTTAGTTGGTTTGAATCCACTATTAAACTTATAGTCCCAAGTTTTAGTTATTGAAATTATATTGTTCTGGGTGTCTATGTCAGCAGGAGTTAGTCCTAATATTTCGGCGAAGCGCATTCCGGTCACGATTGCAACGTAGATTACAAGGTCTTCTAGCATATTTAAATCAAGATGTTTAACAAGTAGCTTGGTCTCTTTGTAGTCTAATGTCATGCGCTGCTTGCGAGGTGGAGTCCCGTTAATTACAGTTTTTCTCGTGGGATCAATAGAGATGATTTTTTCATCGAATGCATCAAGAAGTGCGGATTTTAGTTGCTTGTGAAATGTGTGTACCGTACGGATGCTATGTGTTTCTGAAAATTTATTGATTTTCTGTTGGTACACAGTACGAGAAAGATCAGAAAGGCGAATTCCCTTAAATAATTGTTTTGCATGTTGCAATGTATTTTGATATTTAATAAAGGTTATGTTTGAAACGGTAGGCTTTTTATACAGATTTATCCAGTGTTCGAAGTAATCTGAGAAAAGCTGTTTGCCAGATTGAAATGAAATTAAATTTGGATGATTTGTTTGGAGTTGAGCTGCTGCAGAAATGGCGTCTGATTTTCTAGGAAACCCAGATTTTCGCAACTTTTTATATTTACCAGATGTATCTTTATATGAAATTTCATACTGCCAGACTGAGCCACGCTTTCGATAACTAACCATAGTTGACCTCCAAAAATATTTTTTGGCTCAAGTTTGGCACATTACAGTGGTTAAGTATAGGGGTGATATTCCAATTTCGATTATGTTCATCGATATGCATTACAAAAGGATGGACTGAAAAATCAGCTGAAGTTTCAAATGAGTCCCAATCATGTTTGCTTATAAATATATTACTATCAACTAATATATCCACTTGGTCAGGAACCTTTTTAGGATCGAATGGCAGTGACTTGATAGTCCCTGATTCAAAGTTTAAAGTTTGTGACATGCCCTCAATAATGGCTAAAGCAGTATTTGAATTTAAGAATCCCATAGCCTTGGACAGTGTCTTAGAATCTGTTTTATCAAACAAAGACATTCCAGCAACATCAAATAAGGAACCCGAATTTAGTTGCCTGATAGCAATCTTTCCGGATGAAATTTTAGACCAAGTGAGCCCGATTTTGAAATAATAGTCAGAATTTCTCATCACTGAGTGTGAGTCTGAAATAAGTTCACGACCTTCATCTCCCCAATACAGGTAGTCCAAAATGTTTCCATACCATTTTCGGTATTTTCCACCTTTATTATAGGGAACCCATTTAGTATCGAGATTATTTAACTCGAACCAATGCCGTAGGTAATGAGCATTATTCCCAGTTGTTATACCATTACCACCGCCAAAGTACGTGCCCAGTGGTGGGAGGACGTCAAATGATTTAATCAAATTATTTGAAAGCCAATATGAAATTCGATGTTCAGGTATTTTTTTTAAAATCGATTGGTTAGTTCGATTATACCTATTGCCATAAATAGGTAAATTTTTGGGCACTTTTCCAGAAACATCAGCAGTTTTTATTTGATGATACGTTCCAACAAAGGTGGGAAGGTTCACATTTCGAACAATCGTAACGGCTGTACCAAACGCAATACCCATAACGTTGTTTTCCATGTGCATCAAATTTGAAATTGTGTATTTTTCCAAAAGGTGCGTTCTCATAGTTTCAAAACTAGATAAAAACATCCAAGACTGCATAGTTACCATAGCATTGTAACCATTTTTTACGATACGTTCATTATAGTGCTCCATGAACATTGCGAATAAATCTGATTTCGAATTTGGAAATTGCTTCTTTGCAAAATCAGATAGGGAACTATTCATTCTAGAAGATCCCATATACGGAGGATTTGTGATCACTACCTCGTACATAGCTGATAACGTTTTCCCAACTACCAATGATTTTTCCAGCATATCAATTACGTTAATTAAATCAAGAGGGATAGAACTGTTTTTCAAATCTGCCAATGCGTCTTCAATCACATTGAAATCGATATCATCAGTGTTTAAAAGTGACCCCTGTTCATCCCCATGTTCAAACCTGTTTAGTACTTTTTTAATTTCTGATGCAACCGGATTGCTGAATGTTTCGTTAATTGCAGCAAAATCCACAGCATCAAAGCCAGAAGTACTTGGCATATCGTAAACGTGAGCAGTATTTTCATCAGATAACCCACGTCGAACATATTGCCTGTATTTCATCATCAAAGCGAAATAAGCCAATTGGAATGCCCGTCTATCAATATCCATCCCAAATAAATTATTATTCAAAATAGATGTTGCAGCTTCATTCTTTGAATAACCTTCCGATTGATAAATATCCATTAACAAGTCAAACGCATACACTAAAATGTGTCCACTCCCCATTGATGGATCTAGCACCTTTAGTTCCTGAATATCTTTGTTCAAGTTTTCGTTCTCAACAGAAAGATTAGTTTCAACATCGATGGGTTGATCTGCATCTTCCATGTAATATTCCCAACCGAAATTTTGAGCAATTTCCTTCTCACTTGTAAAGGAAGGACGAGTTTTAAGAACATTCATCCAGTATTTACCCACTGAATTTTGGACCATATACTTAACAATCCAATCTGGAGTAAAAATTTGTGTTACTGAAGCTATTTCAACATCTCGAAACTTATGAGATTTAGGTTGACCTATGGCTTTATCTTTCGACTCTTCATTATAGTACTGGTACAGCCAACCAATAATTTCAACCTGACCTTCAAGTTGTACATCAAAGTCATTCTCTGGAATGACATCAATCAAGTCCTTAATGACCCCATCGTGATAGCTGGGGGTGAACAATAATTTATATGTGATAATAGGGGATGCTGAATAATTTTGATATAATGAATTAAACACCGTTTATGACGGGACAACGTATAAAAGGAATGAGTATCAGTACATGGTTGAATTAAATACAGGGGAGATTGTTGAACGAATTCGTACGTTATTCGCGCAAGGAAAACAGTTTGTTTTTTGGTATGACGCAAATGCGGATTTCGCAGATAATATCGGAGAAATCACTGCGCAATTGACTCAAACAACAATTGAAATGCTTCCGGGTGAACAATTTAAGACTAAGTTAGAGGTTTTGAGTCTTGAGAAGAATGGGGAAGCTGCATTAATATATTCGCCTGCAAAAAAGCCTGGCTTATCACAAAATTTAATGGCCGATGTAGAACGCTACTCGGTTGAATTTACAGCGGACGCAACTGTGATGCTTCGTGAAGAATTAGGACTGGAAGAGAAACACCAACAGTTTGTTGTGGACAACATGAAGTTCTTCGGAAATAAGGAGCGCATTAATAAATTTAAGGCGTTAACTAAAGACCGAAAAATTAACAATCCAGTTATTGTTATTTTAGCCGCTCTTTCAAAGGCTAATGGCATTTCATCTCTGGACATTCTTAAGTCGGTTATTCAAACGGACTTAGAAGATAATCAAGCGTTGAATGAGTTTAAAAAATTCAATGTTTATGATCACTTTTGGCAAGGAATGAGTAGCCAATTTGGTTATTTTTCTTCAGAGCCGGAGTTGAAAGAATTGTTAAGTGGTATGCTTGTTATTACGGCATTCGATCAAATGGAACTGGATCTTCCTTCCCAAGTAAATGTTTATCAATCGTTTGCGAAGACTAATGTTATAGCTGCAGTTTCGCAATTGATGAATATGGCTAATTTCACGTCTCGTATGAAACAAATTGCCGATGAAGTCTGGCAATTTATTAACGGAGAATCGGTTTTTAAAAACGTTGAGATGAATGATTTGATTAAATCTGATGTATTTAGAAATTTTGATTTAAAAATCATGGATTGGGCTGCTACTAGTTTAGTGAACTCAGAACTTCAGCCTAATGGGGTTGATTTACGTTTCTTGACTCATGAACGACAGGATACGATGTATGCGAATGAGTACGAATCGGCGTATAAGATGATTCGAAAGGCGATACCAGTATTAGCTGGTAAAGCGTTTGGTGATTACGAAAACGTAGAAAAATTTGCAGAAGCGTATGTGGATACAAAAAACGGGCTTGCTAATATCGATACATCATATCGTAAGTTTGTTGACTATCGTTGGACGTTAGATTCTGAATTGTTTGACTCGTTTGATACGCTTGCACAACGTGTAGAACAAAGCTATTTAAATGGCTTTTTGAACCCGATGATTAAGCGCTGGTCTGATGTGTATGATATTAAGTCCATTGAATCACAAAAATTGCAGAGAAATTTCTATCGAAACAAGGTTGCTTCAAGCAAAAATCCAGTTGTCGTAATTGTTTCTGATGCATTGAGGTTTGAAGCAGGACAAGATTTAGCGAAGTTTATTAATAGAGAAAATCAACTATCTGCTGAAGTTGATTATATGATTACCGGCGTGCCGTCGGTGACATACTTCGGTATGCCGTCATTACTTCCTCATGAAGAGCTGACGTATGATGCGTCGGTGCCTACGGTTTTGGTGGATGGTGTTAAAGCAACAGATTTGGCTTCAAGAGAGTTGGTTTTGCAAAAACGCAATGCTAAATCAATGACGATTGCTGCAGATAAGGTGATGAGTACCAAAACGGAAGGCTTAAAGTCTGAATTCGTGGGCAAAGATGTTATTTACGTATATCACAACGGTATTGATGCAATTAGCGACAATGCAAAAACCGAACGTAAAACGTTCGAAGCGACTGCTCTGACTGTCAGCGAAATTCAATCAATTATCAAGCGGTTAAGAAGCGCAAATCGCACAAACTTTATTGTGACTGCGGATCATGGATTTATTTATCGTGATTCCGAACTGGACACCACAGATAAGATTGATCTTAAGCCAGCTAACTTTATGAAAAAAGCACCAAGATACGCCGTTTCGAAAGAAAAATTTGAACAGACGGGCGTTGATTCAGTGGTGATTAGTGATGTTTTGGACAATGACCAAGAGGAAACAGTGTACTATCCAACTTCCGCAAACGTCTTTATGTCGCAAGGGGCTGGTAAAAATTACGTTCACGGCGGTGTTTCGCCACAAGAAATGATTGTGCCGGTGATTGCTGTTCACTCAAAGCGTGGGGCAGATACATCTGAAACTGTGGAAGTTCAACTGAGTCCAGTCCCACACCGCATTACTTCTCGAACTATTATTGTCAGCTTTAACCAATTGCAACCAATTAGTTCCGATGTGAATGGCGCTACGTTTGAAGCGAAGTTTGTGGACCAAGCGGGTGACGTCATTTCTTCTACGGAAGTTATTAATGCGTTTAGTGATGACCAAAATCCAAGTAAGCGAATTATTAAGAAACGCTTTGTAATCGCGGACAAAGTGTATGATCAAACGCAAAGTTACTTCTTGATTGTCGAAAATGTTGAAAATAAGCAAGAAATAATTCGAGAAGAATTTACGATGGATCTTGCAATCACTGGAGGTTTCGATTTTGACTTTAGTTAATGATGACAACAACTTACACGATGACTTAGAGAGTTCAAATGACGACGTAGATATTAATGCCACTGAAGTTTTAGCCTCTGGGAGTGATAGTAATTTCGACTTGCTGGACAAGTTGGAAATTAACTTTCCTGGTCGTTTTGTTCGTAAGGATTTGACGCAGCGAATCAAAGAAGGCGCAAACGTGCCGTCTTATGTGTTGGAGTATCTGCTTGGTATGTATGCAAACTCATCGGATCCAGCAACTATCGAGCAAGGTGTAGAAAACGTCAAGAAAACACTAGCAAACAATTATGTTCGTCCAGACGAGGCGGAGAAAATTAAGTCAAAAATTCGAGAGAACGGTGCTTATACCGTAATTGATAAATTGACTGTTACTTTGAACACGCGATTAGATCGGTATGAGGCGGCGTTCAGTAATTTAGGCATTACGGGAGTGCCAGTGGATTCACGTTATCCTCAGGATTATGAGCGTTTGCTAGGCGGAGGTATCTGGGCGATTGTGCGACTAAGTTATTATCACGATGATATGGAAAGTGATAGCACAGCGCCATTCAATGTAGAAAAGCTTACTCCAATTCAAGTTGCCGGACTGGACATGTTTGAAGTTCGACAGGGAAGAGAAAAATTCACTACGGACGAGTGGATCGATTTGTTGCTTCGAACGATTGGGATGGAACCAACTCAATTTGAAAAGCGACAAAAGTGGTTATTCATTTCACGTCTAATTCCAATGGTGGAAAACAACTACAACTTCGTGGAACTGGGTCCTCGTGGAACCGGAAAGTCACACGTGTATAAAGAATTATCACCAAATTCTATTTTGGTTTCAGGTGGTCAAACGACTGTTGCAAACTTGTTTTATAACATGAGCCGCCACCAAGTAGGGCTAGTTGGAATGTGGGATACTGTCGCTTTCGACGAAGTAGCGGGTATTACATTTAAAGATAAAGACGGCGTTCAAATCATGAAAGACTACATGGCATCGGGATCATTCGCACGTGGCAAGGATGAAATTCAAGCAAGTGCGTCAATGGTGTTTGTTGGAAATATCAACCAAAGTGTAGATGTTGTTATGCGGACATCACATTTGTTTGATCCATTCCCCGATGTAATGGCCAACGATTCGGCATTTTTGGACCGAATTCATAATTACTTGCCTGGCTGGGAAATTCCAAAGTATAAGCCTTCTTTTTTTACAAAGGGATATGGCTTCATCACTGATTATTTTGCGGAAGTGATGCGTGAGTTGCGTAAAATTTCATATGGTGATGCTTTCGAAGCGTACTTCAAACTAGGGAATCAATTGAATCAACGTGATACAATCGCAGTTCGTAAGACAGTGTCTGGAATGATCAAGCTTATCTATCCTCATGGAGAGTTTAGCAAGGAAGACGTTGAAGAAGTACTTCGATTCGCCATTGAAATGCGACGCCGTGTTAAGGAACAACTTAAGAAAATTGGTGGCATGGAGTTTTTCGATGTGAACTTAAGTTACATTGATAATGAAACGTTTGAAGAGAAGTTTGTCGCAGTACCTGAACAAGGATCTTCAACATTAATTCCTGTTGGAACTGAGAAGCCGGGGCATGTTTACTCAGTCGGTTATGATGCTGGAAACCGACTGAGTTTGTTTAAGATTGAGACTCAAATGACTGCGGGTAACGGCAAGTTTGCGACTACTGGTATTGGTGGTCACCGTGGCGCGAAGGAAAGTATGGATACAGCATATAAGTATCTGAAAGCAAATGCAGGCCAGGTTAGTGGTACTATCTCGTTGTCACAACATGACTTTATATTGAACGCTACCAACTTAAATAATGGCTTGATGACAGACCATTTGTCATTAGCGACGTACCTTGCTTTGATTTCAATTAGTCTCGCAAAGCCAACTGTTGATAGCCTTGTGGTTGTAGGAGATTTAACAATTGGCGGATCAGTAGTTAAGCCTGAGAATCTTGCTGATACGCTACAGGTTGCACGGGATAGCGGTGCAAAGAAAGTGTTACTACCAATGACCTCAGCTGCCGATTTTGGCACTGTCCCTAGCGATTTGCTAGGATCATTTACAATTATTTTCTATAATACGATTGAAGAAGCTGCTTTTAAGGCTTTGGGTGTTGAATAGTTACAACGTATAGTGATTTTAATACAACTATTGGGTTGATTCGTTTGAATCAACCCTTTTTTGTCTGCATTTGCTCTATTAAAAAACTAAAATTTGAATGGTTTTATGATATATAATAAAGGTATGGTAGATTGCAAGAATTAACCGAACACTGCAAACTGCTGAAAAACCTTTCGTGGTGATTGCCAATTGAGTGTTTTCATTGGCCTTGCATTAATCCAATGATTAATTTGATCTAATTCTTTGGCGATAACCGTCTCAATTTTTCGCTCCTTTGGTATGAATCGCCGAACGTATCGATTTAATATCTCATTACTCCCACGTTCTTCTGGTGAATATGGGTGTGCAAAGTAAACTGGAATGCCTAGTTTTTGCTCGATTTCATCATATTTTGCAAACTCTCGTCCGCGATCAACAGTGATTGACTTAGCATTCTCGATCCCTTGAAAAAAATGAATTAAGACTGGTGTCACTGCCTGACTATTGCGACCGCTAACTTGCCTCACAATATGTTGCCGGCTTAATCTTTCTGTGATTGTGACAAGCACTTCACCACGTTTCTTACCCGATTGCATCGTATCAACTTCAAAGTGACCAAAATCCTGCCGTGCTTGAACACTTTTGGGTCTTGATTCAATTGAACGGCCGTGAACAAATACTTGACGTCTGCCATCAGACTGACGTTTTTGACGAATACCTTTGTCAGGTAAATCAGCTAATGACAGTTTGAGTCGGCCAGCATTGAGCCAATTATAAATCGTTTTGAAAGGTAACCCTAAAACATGCGCAGCAGTTTCTGGTGACCACTTTAAAATGCCAATGTGCTCATTCAAAAAGACAGCGATAGCTGGTGTTAGTGTGTGATGACGGCCACGTAGATGACGTTTTTTCAATGCCAATGCATGAGCAATATCAGATTTATAGGGCGTGACTTGATGAATTTCAACAGAGACCGTCGCAGGTGATCGGTTAATAAAACGCGCGATGGCACGAATCGAATAATTCAATTCCAGCAAAGTTTGAATGACAGTACGTTCTTGAGATGATAAACTAGTCATGAGTCGCAGTTCCTTTATGGTTGTTTTGGACAATTACCATTAAAGGCGCTGCGGCTTTTTTATTCAAGTGTTCGGTTTAATTTTACAATCTACCGTATATATACGTTTAAAGATGCTAAAAATAAGGGTTCCAAAAAAACTTTCACAAAGTCTTTGGAAGCCTTATTTTAATACCCGTCTTTTAAAATTGCACAAGCGTTTGAGTTTTAGACTAATTGCTATTTTGGAGTATGCTATACTAGTTACAGCAAACAAGTTAAGATGGTGGCTATCCCGAATGGAGGTGGTGCTTATGGTGTAACAGCTAGAAGCCCAGATTCTAGGAAAGGAGATGCCTAGTGTCCGTATCGGATGCATTACAGCTAATGATTAGCTTTGGAATGTTTATTCTATCGTTAATTACTTTAGTTGTTGTGTTGATCAAAAACAGCGCAAAAAAATAACCATTCTTAGCTTTGGATGAGCGAATGGTTATTAGTTTAACTTAAAGCTTAGCCACCGTCGAAACGGGTTTGCTAGGAGTCGTAGTTAGCGCTACGGCTCTTTTCTATGTCTTTATTATAGCATAGCTTTTGCTTTTGTCACAAATTTAATGTTTTGTTCGCTTGCTTAAACGAACGCTTGTTCGTATAATGGATTATACACAATTGTTTTTGGAGCTTGCCGATGGAAAACGCAATCACAACTGAATATGATTATAGCAAAGAAAAGCGTGGCGTGTTCTTTTTAATTGATTCAAAAAGTTTCTACGCCAGTGTTGAAAATGTTGAGCGAGGCTTTAATCCACTAAAGGGCGATCTAGTTGTGATGTCTGAACAAGCAAACACGAATGGTGGTTTAGTCCTAGCGGCCTCACCAACAGCTAAGAAGGACTTAGGCATTAGTAATGTGATGCGCCAGCGTGATTTACCTGATGTGCATGGCTTGTTTATCGCACACCCTAGGATGAATAATTATATTGCTGAAAACCTAAAAATCAATAATATCTATCGTCAATACACCGATGATATTAATTTGCTGCCGTACTCGATTGATGAGTCTATTTTAGACGTAACCCACTCTTGGCGGTTGTTTGGTAAAACTCCTGAGGAAGTCGCTTTTAAAATTCAAAAGCAAGTTAGAGCGGAAACGGGTGTCTATTTAACAGTTGGTATTGGTGACACGCCTGTGCTCGCAAAGATAGCCTTAGATATTGAAGCAAAACACACTAAAAACCTGACGGGTATTTGGCACTATGAGGATGTGCCGACAAAATTGTGGCCAATTACAAAACTGGATGATGTCTGGAGTATTGGTTCCCGCACAGCACATAAACTAGAAGTGATGGGTATCCATTCAATGTACGATTTGGCGCATCAGGACCCTTATCAATTTAGAGCCAAAATGGGATTGGTTGGCGAGCAATTGTTTGCCTTATCTTGGGGCATTGATCGTACAGATATGGCTGAGGTGGTTGTACCTAAAAGCAAGTCATATAGTAATTCTCAGGTATTACCGCGTGATTATAAAAGAAAAGAAGAGATTGAGATTGTTGTTCGTGAAATGGCTGATCAAGTGGCTACCAGGATTAGATCACATAAGAAACAAACTTGTTTGGTTAGCTTGTTCATCGGGTATTCTTTTGCCGAAAGTGAACGCCAGGGGAGTCATGGTTTTAGAAAACAACAAAGAATTGATCCCACTAATGATACCCGCAAACTAATGGCGATTATGGTGGCTTTGTTTGAAAAGCATTGGCATGGTGAAGTGATTCGTAATATTGGGATTGATTATGGCGGCTTAATTGAGGACACTGGCGTGCAGCTTGACCTCTTTGAGCAACCAGAAAAATCAATTAAATCCAACAAGATTGATCAAGTTGTTGATGAAATTCGAAAGCGCTTTGGCACCACAGCCCTGATGCGGGCGATGTCCAAAGAAAAAAGCGGTACGGCGATTAACCGTGCCAGCCTTGTTGGTGGTCATAACGGAGGTAACAGCTATGAGTGATGCAGAATTTAGTAAGATGATTAACAATTACTTTCAAAACGACTATCGCGAGCGTGGTAAGGTGAAGTGGAATGGCTATTTTCTGTCAGACCATACCTCAGCTTTAAAACGTGAAGCACAGACCAAAAATGCCGTACCTGTTAAATTACCAATGATGTCCTTAACGGCTTGTCAAAATATCTTGCGTCATGCCTCAGCAAATTATGAATTTGTGACGGTACAACAAAATATTGAGGACACGGACGGTCACTTAGTACCTAACCTAACAGGTTTGGTCGATGGTTTTTCTGATTTAGGGGTCTATATTAATGAGAACTATATTGCCTTTGAAAATATTAGAGCGGTGGTGAAAGAGGAATGAATCAAATTGATGCTATCATTGTAGATATTAAAAAGATGTTTGCTAAAAAACCTAACACAATCTATGAAGTAAGGGTGGTCGATCAGATATACTCAAAGAAGGTCAATATTTTCTTTGAATACTATAAAATTGGCAAAGCAACACACTCACAACAAATAGCTCGCTTAGATAGTGAGTACAGAGCACAGATACCTGAAATCATTGCTAAAATTCGCAAAGAAACTGGGCTAACAGTTAACACCAATATTTAAAAGCGTTACTCAAAAGATGATATAATACACAGGTAAATGATACCAGTGGCATTTACAACGCGCTTAACCATTGGATACCGAATGTTATAGTTCGGTAAAAGCTCTGATTATCAGGGCTTTTTATTTTGTTATGAATTGTGATGACGCGGCCAATATATCAATAGTCCTAATGTGAGGGACAGAATGATAACAATCAAGGACAGCATCGCTAAGATACTTTTGATGCCAAAAACAATAGCCAGACTTATCAAAATAATAAGTGGTAAATAAAAGTACCAATACGAAATCAAATGACCAACAAATAGGATACCCAAATACAGAATGTTACCAATGATGTGGCCGAACAGCCAAAATTGAAACATTGCTAATAAACAAAAACAAAAAATTAACATGATTTTATCCTCCTATTCGGATAGTTTTGTCAGACAGAGAAAAAAAAGCTCCTTTGTCACTGAGGGATAATTCAATAGATTCTTAATACCAAAATGCGTTTGCGTATAAGCACAGACCAGATAACCAAAATACCAGTCATGACCTGATTCACTCAGACCATCTGGGTGGTCAACAAAAAGACGTTGCAGCCGCTTTAAAATACGCGGACCAAAAATAGCATCGTCAAAGATTGCTTGTGCTAAACCTGGATAAATATATTGGCCATTGCTTTCTAAAATGACTAATCCGTTAGCATCAGTAGTGGTAGACAATGTTTTAGTTGTGAGTTTTGACATGAGTTTTCTCCTTATGGGGCAGGTGACCAGTGTCGATCCAGCTACGCGTCGCTTTATAAGCGGGCCGCTTGAAAGCCAAGCAAGCTAAGACATGAAAGCCAGCCAAGGTGAGCAAGACATACAGCATCGTGCCATTGATGACCATTAATAAAATATCCAAACTGATAATTGTTGCGGCAATAGTCGTGATAACTTTGGTAATTCGATTCATAGTAGTTCTCCTTGATTATGTACGCACCAGGCAGAAACCATTTCCTGTCGGCCCTGCCTGTGATTGGTGTGTTATTTCGTTTTGACGAAGAACATGGGGACACAAGCAGCACAGAATACAAGGGTGAGCGTAGCGAATTTACGAAGCCCTTGTATTTTGTGCTAGTGCTTGTTGCTGTGGTATCACCACCGCAGCTTACAAGTCACTGGTTATGGCACAATGTTTGACTCAAAGCGAAGTGGCACCCAAGAGCTTGGCAGGACAAGCGCAGCGTGTTTGATCCCGCTTGCGGGTCTGGGGAACACGGCAAAAGATTTTTACCGCTCATCATCTTCACGCGCAATCATAATCACACCGACTAGGTAATATAAAATATAGACCAGCATGGCAATTAGCATGAGAAGTTTAAAAACGAATACACCCATAAACACACACTCCTATCCGTGATTAAAATTCCTCGTAGTCCGTTGCCTCTTGTTTGTACTCCGCACTAATTTCACGTAAATCTAAATCATCTGCTCCTAAAATCACTTTTTCATCAAAATAGTGACGTTTGCCAATTGCAATGGCTTGTTTCACTTTTTGCTCATCTGAGAGTATATCAGGGACATTAACTGCCACTGTTTTAACCAATGTTTCCATATATTTAACGTTGACGATTGCCATAATTTCCTCCTTAAATGGTGGTTCTTAGGGTAACGTGTTTACCCTCAGCTAATTCTTGCATGATAAATGCACTTAATCGCAGTGCTTCATCATCTGATAAATCTATTTCACCCGAGTCATTGCTAGTGGACTCACTGACGTGAATTTCATTCCCGCCCATAAGGAATTCATCAGACCATGAAAAGTAACGTATGTCTATATTTTCAATCACTTCATCATTCATTGTCATCTGTCTCCTGTTGGTTTTGCGTGTAATAGGTAAGTCCATTTTCTTCAACTTGATTGAATAGCTGGATAAAGTCCTTATCAAGGATATTTTTCTTTTTGTTCAATTCAAATTGTGACCCAGTAAATTCCATTGCTTGATATTGACTAGGAGTAATACTGCTAGGCTTTACTTTGGTATCAAGGCAGAGCATAGCTTGATAAAACAATTTGGGGCTTTCTTTTTGCAAGGCTTGCAAAGTATTAAAAATGGTGTTGACTAATGAAACACTAACGCTTGCTTCAACCATTTCTTCAAAGCCCTTACTTAATTGCGCTTTATAGTGACTAGTTGGCACTTTGGTCTCATTGAACAAATAAGTCATATCAGCGATTGATTGTGCCATTTTGGCGATTGGTAATTTGCTAAAATCATCATAAAATTGCTTTGTCATTATTTTTTCTCCAGTTTATCAACATTGATTAATTTAATATTGTTGCCGTATCGGGTGGCTAAAAAGGCAAACGTGTCTTTCAGGATATAATCTGTAGAACGATTAACGCCATAGATTTGAAAATAAATTGGGTAGCCATGCGTGAGGACAACTTGCTTATCAGTTGAGGCATAACGCACGGTATGAGCGCTGTTGCGAATGAGTTGATAATAAACTTCCATAAGAAATAAACCTTTCCAAAACTTTTCCTGTTGGCAATCGCTCCAATTGAGCTGGTTGCGTCGTGACGGGTAACAATTGGCATGATAACCAAAGAAATACCAGGATTGCGCAGCAACTTGCCACGTCCTTGTGTTTCTTTGTAGAGACTGTTTGGCGTCTGCGCCTTACAGACTCTTTATCATGCGATTGTGAAAACGGCACAGAGCAAACAGAACAATTTGGTGCGATGCGAACGGAAGTGAGCCTTTTGAACCCCCCGATTAACTTTACTGGTGTGGTATCACCCACGCCTGTCAAGTTAATGATCAGGGGGACTGGGGGAAGGACTATGACTAAAAAATAGTCATGGCTTTTTTTATTGAGATATTGACTGAACAATAGCGTCAAGAATTGTATCAATTGATACACTCGCTAGAATGTCTCCATAATCTTTGAAGTAAGTCCCGTTATGTCTCGCTAGACCATTACTAGCCACGGTTATTTCATCACCATTTTTTAAAGTCGCAATCACCACACCATTGGTAGTGGTTAGCTTATTTACAATTTCAAATGGGTTCGTTTCTGTCATTTTGTTGCTCCTTGTCTGATTTTGGTGAGTGATAGTCTGGGCTGTTTAGCCACCAGGCATTCATGATTTTAAACAACTTTTTACGAATGGTTGCTGCACTGGCTTTGGGGTTGCCACATACTAGTTCCGTCACATCTTTATTAAAAACAAGATTGGATAATGGATATTCTGCAGAACGCAGTGAGAAAAAATAGTCATAGTCACCGTCATTGTAGTCATTACGATACGCCTGCAAGCGAATTTGTTTTGATTGTTTGTCGCAATCCCGCCAGCTCAGTAATTCTGCAGTTATTGAAATATTTTGTTCAATCATCATATAGTCAGTTATCAAACCTTGATGAGGTTCATACCATGCCATAATGTCTCCTTTACATCCAATCGGGTCTTTCATCACCATCAATACTGCCGTGAATATGATTTACTAGAATTTCGTTTGTGACCGTGATGTTGTTGTCTGCGACGTAGCCAATTGTTAATCTATCAAATTTCTCATTTAGATGTTGATGGTGTACCCAATTATTGTTGACGGGGTAATAAAGTCCTAGCTCGGATAACTCGTCTTCCAATCCCGACCAGACATTAGCCGTCAAATCATTTTCATCATAGCCTTTAGCCTCATAAACAAGTTCTACGGCTTGGATAGCACCGCTAGGAATGAGTACCATTGCTGAATTTTGTAAGTAGGTCTCCATTCTAATAATTCTGATATTCATATTTCACCACCATTCTGTATAGTACAAATTTTCTGAATCACTGTTGTAAGTAAATTCTTTCTGAAGAAAATGCCGTGTGTCTCTCAACACTTCAAAATAATAGCCGTCATAGTCTGTACTACCAAAGAAAAACCCTGATGCCGTAGGTAACAACTCTAGTGCCAAAGCATGGCTTGTCAAAACCTGTTCAATATCACTCGTTAAAGCCTCTAAGTCATCACGAGTGATAGCAATCTTCAATTGGTCATTAGGGTCTAAGTCAAAGCGTCTTACAAACCAATCTCTAATTTGATTGGCTTTACGCCATGAGTGAATAATGACGGTTTTACCTGTTTGCCTGTTCTCTGTTTGTAAATACATATCTAAGCCCATAGTCTTGTCCTCCTGTTGGCCTATTTTGTGACCAATTTATTCTTATTGCGTTGTGAACGGACAAACTAAAACAAGCCAGGGCGGGTTTGCAAAGCTCGCGTAGCGACACGCAGTGCTTGGCCTTGCAAATTTAGCCCCAAATCTTTGGACTTTAGTCCTTAGATTTGCTTGACTTGTTAGAGTTTTGGTAGTCACAAAAGCAAGAATAGATGGTGCATAACAGCCAGCAGGCAGGAAAGCCATCACATTTAAGCGATGAAAGATTGTTTGAATGTGATGGCTTTTTTTGAACCCCCAATTAACTTTACTGGTGTGGTATCAACCACGCCTGTCAAGCTAATGATTAGGGGGACTGGGGGGATTTGTGTGGTCTCAGGAAAAACCATTTACTTTTATGAGGTAATTTAAAAGGTTGGTATATTGACCCTATATTAAATAAAAAGGGAGCTACAAAATGGCTAAAAAAACGATTGACCAACAAATCAAAGAAAAGCAAACACGTTTGGATGAACTAGATTTACAGGCAAAAGCAATTCAAGACGAAAAGCGCGCGATCAAAAAAGACATCAAAAAACTTAATGATGCCCTTGTGGCTGAATTGGGACGGTCACTGTTAGCCAAAATGAACTTGGAAACAGATGATATTGACCAGGCATTTGCTGAATTGAATCACTTACCAATTGACAAACAAGTTGGAGGACAAGCTCATGGCGATCAGTAAGGAAGAACGTGCGCAACTTAAATTATTACCAATTCGTGGCTATTGCGATTGGAAAGGTATTCCTTACACAACGGATACTCCCACTGAGTTACGCATGGTTGATCACGATAGTTTGGTGGTTAGAACAAAATTAAACCGTTTTGTCTGGAACTCGACTGGTGTTAAAGGGGATTTAGTTGATTTCATTCACTACTACGAATTAGGCAAATCAGATGGTGACAGTAAAGGTACTGCTATTAAAAATCAACTGGCTTACGCACGCTTTGTCAAAGGTGAAAACATTGATGTCTCTAAACTTTATGAAGACAACACACCGCGTTACAAGTTTGATTATGACAAGGTCTTCAAAACCCAGGAAACAAACGTGGCTAAAGATTATTTAGTTAATCAACGAAAACTCGACCCACAATTTGTTGACAATTTATTGAAAAGTGGCGCAGTTGTGCAAGGAAGCCGTTACCGTGAAGGTGATAAGTTGCATCAAAACCCAGTCATCTTCCCCTGGAAGGATGTGAATGGCAAAATTGTGGGCGCTGATCGTCAAGGGACGGAACAAGACTTTGAACATTACAAAAAGCGTGGCACATCCAAAAAAATCTTTGCTGGCAGTGATACCTCAACGGGTTTTAACCTCTCATTTGGTTCAGGTGACAAAACATTGATTTTATTTGAAAGCCCAATTGATTTATTAAGTTATGCCCAACAAAACCATCAAGACATGGTTAAAAGTAACGCCACACTATTGTCTGTATCTGGTACTGATGCAAAACGTGGCTTGCAATATTTGAATGATGCGGTTGCTGCCCAGCAAGCCAAATTTAATAAGATCATTGTGGCTTTTGATAACGATGTCGCGGGGTTTAAAGCATCTGATTACTTTGATCGTTTTAGTTTTAAAAATCCAATTACTGGTGAAGCGATTGAAGCAGAGCGTCATATTCCCTTACAAGGCAAAGATTGGAACGAGCAACTTAAAGCAGGTGTTAAAGGGCGGCGCGTTATGAGTATGACGGATAATGCTAATCGCTTAGATGCCTTAGAAAAACTTGCAGTGCAAGAGACACAAACTGGAAAACCAGATTATGTGGATGTCAAAATGAGTACCATTCAACCTGTTAGGCCAGTAGTTGAAGAAAAAACACATAAAAAGAGTAAAGAACGTCGTTCCAAAGCTGATCGTCGTAAGGAAAATGCTTTGAAGAATAAGCAGATAATTCAAGAGGCAATGGGAAAGGTGGCCAAGTACCAACAAGATCCCGCTGAACTTAAAAAGCTCCTTGACTTTACCGCGACTGGCTTAAATTATTCGGCTCGTAATTCAATGTTGATTCAACTACAAAATCCAAAAGCCACCTTGTTAAAAGGCTACAAACAATGGTCTGCTGATGGCATCCAAGTTAATAAGGGGGAAAAGGGCATCAAAATATTTGGCGCCCCAACAAACTTGAAAACCATCATTGATAGCAATAGTGAAAAGATACGTTGGTCTGATGCGACACCTGAACAAAAGCAATTAGCTAATAACAAGCAATTGGAAGTCCGTAGTGTGAAACATTATCCAGTCGAAACCGTATTTGATGTTCGTCAAACCAATGCCACAGCTGCGCAATTGCCAAGCATGTTACCTAATCGTCCAATTGACTTAGCCACAGATAAAAGTCCAAAACATTTGGATGCGGCCTATAAAACGTTGTTGAAGTTCGCCGACAAACTTAAAGTGCCCGTCATTGACCAAGGTGTAGATGAACAAATTGCCAAGCGGCCAATGACCTGGCAGGGACAAGCAAAAGGAGCCTTTGTTCAATCAAAAACCAATAAGGATGAAAAATATATCCTGTTGCGCAGTGATCTTACCCCAACCGATAAAATTCATACCTTAGCGCACGAAATAGCGCACGCGCAGCTTCATTCTTTGCAGAGTCAAAATAATTGGCCCACAGCCATTAAAGAAACGCAGGCAGAGTTATCCAGCTATGTGATTACTAAAAACCTAGGCATTGAGCCTGGTGAGAAAAGCGTTGATTATATTGCGGGTTGGTCAAAGAACTTAAAGGCGCTAGAGGGTCAAAATACTGGCAAAATCATTAGTCAAGCACTCAAAGCTAGTACCGATGTTACTCAGTATTTATCGGATAACTTGAGCAACGGTGAAGTACGCCAACCAAAAACAACAAAATTGCTTAAGCCTGATAAGTTAGCGGTTGTCGAACAAAACTATCAGGCCATTAATCAAACAAGTACACGACACATTTAAAAGGAGCAAACACATGTCACAAGAAAACATTCAAGAAGTTACAGGCTTTATCACAGGCATTACAAAGTCTGCGGAAGTTAATATTTTATCCTTCCAGGAAAAGGGTCAACCAGGTGCCATTGCATTGACAATTGAAACTAGACGCTATCACGAATTATTTCCAGCAGGCGATCCAATTTTAGGCATTGAAATGGTGGCCGTATTACAACAAATTGGCAAGAAATTACAAGTGGTGTCAATTTATGATCCCGAAGGTGATTTTATTGCCGCTGATGAGGTGCCAGAACTTGGCCAATTGAATCATCAATTAGATGATGCCAAAAGCACTGATGTCTACACCAGTTTAATTGCTGACCGTCAAAAAGCAGTTGATCAGATTGATGCGAGTACAAGCGAATTAGAAGAATTAGCCAGAGAACATGATGCTGCCAATCAAGTCCCTGAAAGCAATACGAATTATGGTGATCCCGTCACCGACCAGGGAGGGAATGAATGATTGAATTAAAACACAACAATACCACACCTTACCTTGATCGCTATACAACAGACATTAGTGCCAAAGTGATGTCTGATCCAGACAAATATCATGCCTACGAACGTGAAAGTATCACGCGTCGTATCATGGTCTCTCTGATGAAACAAATTCAAAATGCGCCTTTATTAGTTGGGCTACCTGGGGTTGGTAAAACAGCCATTGTAGAAGACCTAGCTAGACAATTAATTGATACAAAGGTGGCTAATTTGCAGGGAAAACATCTGATTCAAATAAGTTTGGCAAACTTGATGAAAAGCAGCGATGGTGAGTCATTTGCGCATAAATTCCAAGCCATCATTGATGAATTGATTGCCAATAAAGATACAGTGATTGCCTTTATTGATGAAATCCACCAAATTGTTGGCACTGGCGCTGAAACGTCAGGCAGTTCATTGGATGCGGGTAATATTATCAAACCAGCTCTGAGTCGTGATGATCTCCAAATTATTGGGGCAACGACTACGAAAGAATTTCACGAATATGTGGCGCGTGATGGCGCACTGATGCGGCGATTTGATTTGATTGAAGTGCCAGAACTGAGCTTTGACCAAACGAAACGTGTTTTATCTAAAGTCGCCTTACAACTCAATAACAGTATTGGAGTGCCAGAAACAGTACAAGACAGAATTATGGCACTATCACAACGCTATATCACTGACCGTTACTTTCCTGAAAAGGCAATTATGTTGCTGGATGGTGCGTTAAGCGTCGCACGACTGGATAATCATCCAACACTGTCAAATCAAGACGTAGCTACGATTATCCATGATGATTATCATGTGCCTGAATATGTCATTAATCAGACGACTGATGAACGATTATTAAACCTGTTACCAAGACTAAAAAGCCAGGTGATTGGTCAAGACACAGCCTTAGAAAAAGTTGCAATGAAACTGACTAATCGTGAGGCAGGACTAGCCGATACTTCAAAGCCTGAGTCATTTCTCTTTATGGGGCCAACAGGTGTTGGTAAGACTGAGACCGCCAAACAACTAGCGCTAAATCTATTTGGTAACGCTCAAAACTTTATTCGCTTTGATATGTCTGAGTTTAAGTTTGCAGGGACTAGCCTAGAAAGATTTAAAGATCAACTCACAACTAGAGTCAGGCACACACCTTACGCCGTATTATTGTTGGATGAAATTGAAAAGGCTGATCCAGAAGTCATGGATTTACTTTTGCAGGTCTTAGATGATGGTCGTTTGAGTGACGAATATGGTCGTGTCATTAACTTTAAAGACTTAATCATTGTCATGACAACTAACTCAGGGGCCACAGCAGTGATGAATCGTGATGCCAAATCAGATGCAGTTAAAAAAGACAAAAAGCGTCAAGCAAACTTTGAAGAACAACTTGAAATTGCCTTGCAAAGTGATGGTTACCGTCCTGAGTTCATCGCTAGAATTGGTGCCATTATTGTCTTTGATGTCTTAAAGATGGCGGACATGGTGCGAATTGTTGAATTGAAGTTGTCACGACTCAATCAAAAAGCACAAACTAGTGGTTTCAATATTGTTTTTGACACACAAGAGGTGGCACGCTATATCCCATCATTTGACCTGGGCTTTGAGTATCTAAATGGTACACAGGAAGTCAGCTCACCAATTGCCAACTACATCGCAGAAGTTGGTTATAAACCGTCTCGAGGAGTCAGACCAATTGATGACACGATTGCTACGTATGTGAGTGATCCAGTGTCTGCTGCAATTATCCAAAAGCGACAAGGACTGGGTCAAGACTTTGACACTTTCATCTTTAGAGCCATTGGTAATCCACCATCTTTGACAAGTCCTTATGGTGAATGGCAAGTTGTAGTTTCCACAGCTAAGGAGGCAGCAAACAATGAAGCTATTTAAAAAAGATTATCGTGCCGAAAGACAATTCATGCGCGAGAGTTACATTCGTTGGCGTGGTCGTCCCTGGTTCTTATGGTTGTATGGCATCATCGCTACAATTGGTGTCATCGTTGTTTCATTGTATATCACCATCATAGTTGATTTGATTATTCGCATTGTTGGGCCATACGCTCAAGCGTTCAAGTTCTACATGCAAAGTGGTGTTGCTCAATGGCCTGAATTCAATGATGTCATGAACATGACAGCCAATGTACTCAATCCACTCAATATTTTCACTATTCTGTCTCGACTAACTTTAGTGACAAGCGTGGTACTAATCATTTGCTTGTTACTCCTACTCAAAAAATATGTCTTCCAACGCATCTATGACTGGTATCAATTGTTTAGAGACCAAACGCGTAATACTAACCGTTTTGCGGAAGTCCGTGAGGTTGATAAGGTTTATAAATTGATTCCTGATCGCAATAAGAATTTTAAGGGTCGCCCAGGGCAACCAGTGTTGCACACACAAGGATACACTTTCGAATTCTTTATGATTCATCCGTTTCTGTGGGCGTGGCAATGGGTTAAGCGGCCACTAGGTATGAATTCACTAGAATTTAGCGGGGTGTACAAAAAATTACGTCCCGTTTTACTTGAACGTTTGCCAAAGCTATTTGAAAAGCAACTGAATGTTCAAGGCGGTTTTGATGGCTTTTACTGGGTAGACACTAGTAACACCCATTCCAAGACCACTGGGATGACGCGTTCTTCAAAAGACCAAATGCGAGGCTATACCTTGATTGACATCATTCGTCGTGCCGAAATTAAATGGAACATTATTGATACTGATGCTAAAAACGAAGATGCCAAAATGAGTTATAAGTCATTACGCACAGCAGGTTATGACGTAAAATTACTCAATATCATGGAGCCAAGTGAGTCTGAGTCCTGGAATCCACTTGAAATAGCGATCGATTATGCCTTTGATGGTGATTGGGACAGTGCCAATACGGAACTACGTAAGGTTGTACAAGTCATTGGTGGTTCAAGTGGTGAAGAAAGTAGCCACAAGGATATTTGGGATAGTGCCGCTGAAAGTACCATTCAAGCAGTCATGCTCACGGTGCTCGATATTGCTGTACGTCACCAGGACAAATCAATGGTAACCATCTCAAACGTTTTGCAATTCATCAATGATATGAACAAGTTCACAAACAAGGAGGGTGATGGCTTAACTAAGTACATTGCTAACATTGGTAAACTACCGCGAACACCAGCGTGCAATATGATTATTCTAAACGCTGCTGAGTATCTATCTGCCACAGGGGATACCAAATCATCAATTTCTTTCTCAGTGATGAATCGTTTGAATTTGTTTGCCTCAGAGTCAATCACACGTTTGACAACCTTCAACACGATCAATTTGACCGATTTAGGGTTTCCAAGAATGCTCAAGATTAAGTTCTCTGACCGCTATAAAGGCGTTCATGTAAGCATTCATGTTTATGAATCAGGTAAAAAGCATGCAATAGAAAAGGACAAGCTAACTGTGTCCCAATCAGGCACGCTAACTTATCCGATTCATAACCATTTACCCGTCTCATGGCAAATTGAGTTGTCACTCGATAATGACGGCAATTCAATTGCGATGCGTAAACAGTCGTTTACATTGACTGGTAAGATTGTACAACGAAAATTGCTCAATGGCAAGATTAAGCGTGACTTGTTCTCTAAGCAGCCTGTCATCCAATGCCTGGTCGATCAAATTAAACCACAAGGCACAACTGAGACACCAGGAGTCACCTTGCGTTACTCAGAAAATCCAATGGCAGTCTTCATCATCACGCCACAATCTAACGATGATTTCTCTGCTTTGGCCAGCTTGTTTATTTCACAGGTTTTCTCAGTCAATACGGACATTGCATCAACGATTACCCGCAGGAAAATGGACAGTTGGATACTTTATAAACTCAATGAGTTTTCTATGTTCCCACGTATTCCAGGTTTTACCAATATTCTAACGCGTGGTTTAACCTACGGGCATTTGGTTGATTTGTATATTCAAACCTTAACACAACCACGATTGCATTATTCTGAAATGGAAACCAATGACATCAATGGTAACACGGGTAACTGGTTCCACATTTTAACTAATAATGAGCCAACTAATGAAGCACTATCTAAGCAATTAGGTGAGGTCGAAGTCCAAACCGAATCAGTCAATTCACAGATTGGCTTAGATCGTCAAGATCGTGGTAACCGGCAGGCGCAAGTTAGCAAGGTTCGGCTGTTGGATGCCAAAGAAATTAGTGAATTGAGTCCGCGTGAGATGATTACCATCCGTACGATTAAACGTGCGGATAGGAAGGGGCGTTCTGTTCGCCCTTTGCCAATTTTCTCTACGGGTGCTTATAGAATGCCGTTTGCCTATGAATTATTGGGTAAGCAGTATTCACTTGATTACTATACGGCCGATTTGAACATCAAAGCGCAGCATAACGATTTGAAATATGATGACCTCTATCATGACTTTGTGCCTTACTTTGATGAGCTAGATCAACAAGTTCAACTAGAAATTGAGGAAGAAGGCGCAGGTGGCAATCAAATTGATAATCGTCAACTCAATACGTTAGCTGATGATGAAATCAACAACATTTTGGCCAAAGCGCATCAAGGTATCGAAACAGCCACAGTGCAAACACAACAAGAACTCTCTGATGATGAACGTTACTTGCAGTGGGAAAGGAATTTTAACCCTGATGAGCCATTTATGACCGAAGAACAATTAGATAATGTTGAGCTTCGTCAAATCGTAGAGAAATCCATCAAAATGAGGATACCGCGCTCAAATAAAACAGAAGAACAAAACAGTGCCGTTGCTTACTTAAATCGTGGCAAATATTTGACACTTTCTGGCAACAACAATAACGGTAAAGTTCTAAGATTACTAAACAACGAACCCGCATACATGTGGGAAATATATAGGCAGCTTAACGCTGCAATAACTCAAGGAGAAGTTGAATGACAAATCTATTCTCGGGCATCAATACATTAGCGGGTAGTTTACCAACTTTACCTAATAATGGCCCAACAGCCGATTTTTACAACCAATGGTCGCAATACCTATCACCATTGCCACATATTTTCTTAACGCTGATCATGTTATTCATGCACAGCATTGCATTGATTTTCTATTACATTGCGAATGCAGTCTTTACGGCTTATCAGTCATTTTTCAAACTGTTAGACTTTATGAATATCTTTTTTGAGCCAAATAGCGATGTTTATCAAAATTGGAATTTAGGTAATATTCTTAAAGACTTTCTGTACCTGGGTTTTGTCATATTTAGCATCATGATGATGGTGCAGTGGATACAATATACCGCTACTTCTGGTCGCAAGGGTAGGGAATGGCCTAAGGGTATCACCATTACAGTTGCCGTTATCACGGCTTTACCCTGGGCGATTGGATTGATGAGCGGCATTGGGACAGCCACGGTCAATGATACATCCGGTACAAAGGACAAGAACATCGTTACACAATTATGGCAGGGTAATTCTACAAATTTAAAGGAATTAGCAAAAAATAATTTTGACTTATCAAAATATAAGAACCAACATGTTTTAACTAATGATCAAATTGAAGGTTCGGATTTCCACTCAGTAATGAATGATGCTGGTTACACCGACGCTTTAAGTGACGCTCAAAAGTCTGTATTTACCAAAAAAATAGGTGGCAATGGCAACATGGTTGATATTACCGGTGACTCACTTGTTCTGGGTAAGACATTTGCGGATGATTATCCAGTTATCAAAACTAATTGGTTAGGCATTATTGGTGGTGAAATCGTCTTTATTATCGTCGTAGCCGGTGCGATTGTGCGTTTGCTGTCCTCAGTCTATAAAATGGCTTTTATGGCAGGATCCATTGTTTACTTTGGCCTCAGAGATGGCACACAAGGCAAACGTGTCCAACAAGTTCTGGGAATGATTGAGGGACAAATAACAGGTATTATCATGATGCCAATTTCATTAATCTTCTTCTTTGCCTGGGTAGAATTTGCATTTAATACCATTAATGGTTTAGGTCTAGATATGTGGCCATTTACAATTTTGTCGATTGCCGCTCTGTTAGCTGGCGGTAAAGGGCTCGCAGGCGGCTTTGAAATGATTGAACAATGGACTGGTGTTCGCTCAGGTCATAATCCTGTTGCTTCGATGATGTTAGCCAATCAAGCTGCTCACATGGTAGGTGGCGCCACAAGGGTTGCCAAGAAAAATATTGGCAAGGGGCTCAACGCAATTTCACCAGAACAGAAAAAGAAGAATCGTGAACTAGGTAAGAAGATTGCCAACTCAGGTGGCAATCAAGCCTTAGATAATAGTAAAGCACTGACTGATCATAGCTTAAATGATACTGGTGTCGATGCATCCGTACAAGCCACAGGTAAGGCGGCAAAGGCGGCTGAGGTAGCAGGACGTACAGTCGGAGCAATGAAACATCCAGGTAGTTTATTGAAAAACACTGGTCGTGCGGCTGGTGATAAAGTTAAAGGTGGCGTGAATAAAGCCGTTGGCAATGTCAAAGATTATGCTGGTGGTGTCGCCGACAACTTTGCAGGAGGAAAACAAGCCGTTGAAGCCTTTAACAAACGTTATTCGCCTGTGACACCCAAAGCAGGTAGTGGCGATTCACCATCTAATTCTTCTCAACCACGTAATGTTCATGAAGCACTTTCAAAGGCAGCGACAGATTCACCTAATGCTCATCCAACGGATACAGCGAATACGCCTCAATCTAACATGAGCCACGCTATGTCAGATGCAAACCGTGGCTTACCTACTAGAACTAATGCACCCAAGTCTAGCGCTGCTAATTCAACTAAGCCAATTGTGAGTGGTGGAACAGTTGTTCAACCTAAGGGAGTCGGTGCAACACCAGCAACCATGTCACGTCCAAACACCCCAAGTTTGAGCGGTACATTGCCTGGCAAAAAGACGGTGACTCAACCGTTGACAGCAGCGCAACAAAAAGAAAAGGATCGCGCCTGGGCTGAGAGTGTTATTGCAAAACAAAAAGCGAAAATGCAGAATCAACAAAGCGTATCAAGTAAAGAGGACAAGTGAAACTTTTAATTTGTGGGCTAATACGGTAAAACTAACAGTAGTTGATTTTAGGGAGTATACTGATGGAGAAAATTAAGCAAAATAAAATTTGGATTACAATTGTGGTGATTGGAATTATCGTTATCGGAATTTTGTTAGCCATGTTGCACCAACAAAAACAAAACAGTCCTGAGGCACAATCATCAAGTTACGTGTCAAGTGCTAAGGCTTCATCCGCATCCACCTCAGTTCAAGACAAGAACAATGAAAAAGCCTATGCTAAAAAAGCTGCAAAAATGAGTGGTCACGTCCTGGAAGTAAATGGAAAAGAGTATTTTACATCATGGACAAAAGCCGATTTCCAAAAATGGGCTAACTCCTATATGTCAATGAATTTGGATGATCGGCATAAAGATGGTGTGAAGGAAAGCTTTGGCACATCTACCACTATTGAAAATAGCGATACTCAAATGCTATATCCTTTAGATAATTGGGCTAAGGAAATACAAGATAAGGGAACCCCGTCAAACTACTTTAATACAGTGAAAGAGTTCAATAAACAATACCCAGGTGTTAATCCTGATGATATAAAGAAATAGCTAAATTAAAAGGCAGTGATTACTTAAAAATCACTGCCTTTTTTGCCCTAAATCATTTTGATTGATTTAAGACTTGCTCAAGCACTAGATCTACAAAGGCGCTTGATGAGCGGAATCCTTGTTTGCTTGCTAATTTCTCAATCCCTTGCTTTATCTCAGGGCGAATGGTGTAAGTCGTTTGTATTTTACGACTACTATGATTTGAAGAAGGTAACTTAAACCCTTCACCTAACGATACCTCTGATTGTGGTTCGTTTCGACTAAACGCATCTGCCATTTGTTTTTGAGCACTGACTTCATCAAACATACGGGGGTCTTTTTTATCGTAATCCATTATTTCACACTTTCTAATAGCTTTTGATAAGCATCATTAATTTGCTGCAGGGTTTTAGGGTTGCGCTTGGCTTGGTCTAAATCAAACACTGGGGTTTTAAGCATGGTTGAACTATTAAAGACTTCACGCTCATTTAAGACAGCGACAAGGTTTTCAATTTGGTCAATAATCTGGCCAAACTCATGACTTGAACGGGTATTGTGTTTCACACGATTAGCAAGGTACAAGACTTTCGCTTCAATCAGTGATTCGCGTGTTCTAATATCTACTGCATCATCACGGAACTCTTTCATCCGTAGGTCAAATTGTTGTTTTGATTGAATAAAACCATACTCTGAGGGTTCTAGTGGCACCACAACATAATCAGAAACGGCAATCATATTCTTCGTTAACGTCCCAAACTCTGGGTGAGTATCAATAAGAATGTAGTCATAATCTTTGATTTCTTCAAGGTGATCTTGCAACCACATCATCATCAAAAAGTTTTTATTATTTTTTGATTGTAATGTACCTTCTAATTCATCTAAATGAGGGCTAGCAGGTAACAAACCTAATTGTGGGGTAATTTGTCTAATTTGTGCTAAACCGCCTGTAAAGACATCATATAGCGTATTTTTATTAGTATAGCTTTCATAGGTAGAGGACAAGTTACCTTGGTAGTCTGAATCAATTAACAAGACCTTGTAGCCTTGTCGGATCAAAAAACTAGCGAAGTTGAATGTCATCGTTGTTTTACCAACGCCACCTTTAGATGCTGAAAATGTAATTGTTTTACTCATGATGAAGCTCCTTAGTTATTTTATCTGTCAAAACGAAATAACGACGAAACCATCAATCCTGGCATGTAAAACATGTTTACATATATATTATATCATACGTATAACATGTATATCAATATACTATACTTTAAATATAGGTAAGTTTGTGTTATAAGATGAATATATGGTAGATTGTAAAATTAAACCGAACACTTGAATAAAAAAGCCGCAGCGCCTTTAATGGTAATTGTCCAAAACAACCATAAAGGAACTGCGACTCATGACTAGTTTATCATCTCAAGAACGTACTGTCATTCAAACTTTGCTGGAATTGAATTATTCGATTCGTGCCATTGCGCGCTTTATTAAACGCTCTCCTTCAACCGTTTCGATTGAAATTCATCAAGTTACACCCTATAAAGCTGAGATTGCTCATGCGTTGGCATTGAAAAAACGTCATCTACGTGGTCG
>Ga0268251_10000110_pt1 | contig 41158 bp, 33 predicted proteins | sample AgamicAsMae_FD_200527 | JGI IMG/M metagenome (GOLD analysis project Ga0268251, IMG submission 200527) | Agave microbial communities from Guanajuato, Mexico - As.Ma.e (v2) (version 2) | ecosystem: Host-associated > Plants > Phyllosphere > Phylloplane/Leaf | place: Guanajuato, Mexico | collected...
GATCCAGCAGCGTGCAGTCGAGTATGGTAACCTATTTTCCTACGACCAAGTGCGTCGTGGTGTTCTAGAGCGTATGCCACCACCAGAGATTCGCGAAGAACAGAGAGTGTTGGGCGAGGCCACGAAGAAGCGACACTCCAAGGTTCCCAAGATGAAAAAGCCAAGCCAGGTTACCGAACAGGATATGCTTCTGGATCTGATGGGAGGCGACACAAATATGCCTGCTGTAGACCTGAGCTCAACCCTCAACGGATCACAACACAATGCAGACTTGCTCGCTGATATTCTGGATGGCGGCCAATCCATGTCAATACCTTCTCGACCTCCCCCAACCACATCGCCCGCGCCTGCTGGCAACATGAGCTCGATCATGGATCTCTTCGACACACCATCCGCCACAGCGACGCCGCAACCGCCTTCTCAGCAACAAGCACAAAACACCGACTTGTTTGGTGGAATGACTTCTCCACCACCGCAAACGCAAGGACCACCGGTCCACACAGCTTTCGACAAGAACGGGCTTTTGGTCACATTCCAGATCCAGAGAAACGCCACAGCAGTGCAAATCATTGCTCGCTTCAGAAACACAGGAGGCTTTGAGCGATTGACAGACCTTGGCTTGCAAGCTGCGGTCCCCAAGAGTCAGAAGCTGCAACTGCAAGGAATCAGCTCAAGTGAACTAGATGGCGGAGAAGAGGCAACACAGCAGATGCGCATTATCAGCGTGCAAGGGGTAAGTTGCATATGGAACATCACGACTGAAGCATGCGCTAAACAATATATCGCAGCCTCCTCCTCAAAAGTTGCGCTTGAGATTGAAGGTGAGCTATGCACAAGCAGGCAGCCCAGCCACGACAGAACAGGTGGATTGGTCAGAACCAGCATAGAAAGCTTAATGAAACAAAGGGACAGAAGACACGGAAACATTCTGATGAACAACCCTTGAAGTGATTTTTGGCCAATAAAGTGCAAGTTGCTAGGTAGTAACGCGTAACAGTCCCGAAGAGCTGGATAAGGTAAGCAGCATAGTACGAAGTACGTACAGTCGACGCATGCATGGTGGAGGTCAGCTCCGAACGCGGGGAGGTGTTTACAGCATGCGCCGCGCGAGCCGCAAGAGTCAAGACGATGTCTCATTGGCAGTTGGAACGGGATGAGATGATGCGAAAGTGGGAATGTGCATGAGCCGGTATCTGGCAACGGACAGCAATTGGTAAGATCAGTATAACCAACGTATCCGACCAGTAGAAGACAGGCAAGATGTATCTGTCATTCTAGACGGACTAGCGATGCGCTCCACTTGCTCCACATTCGCAGACATCGGAGCAAACCTTAATCATATCTAGTCTCAGTCTTTGCCAGCCAACAGGGACGGACCCCGACAACGGCATTGTGTTAAAGGCATTTTGACCGGCTCGCTCCTCTCGTAGCTGACCCTTGAGCAATTCATCTGTGCAAGAGCGTGGTGCAGCGACAGATTCCAACACATATCTCGTCGTCGTCGAGAGCAGCAGCTTTATAAGCATCCGCCATCTCCACGTTCAGGCGGGGCTCCATCAAATCGATTTTGCTTACCAACGCACGATTGTCGTTGGCCTGAGATCCGGCGCTGGTCTCTGGTCGCTGAAGTCTCGGGTGCGCCGCAGACAGAGACAAGTGAGCCACTCGCACTTGGTCTGGAGGCAAGAGGCTTTGTCTTTGATCGAGTCGCACGCATCAACTGTCCAAGAGGGCCCCACATGGCCGTTATAGCTCTCTGCAATCATGTCCATGTCGCCAAACACGTCGCCGTCCTTCGACACGCCTGGAAATTCTTTTCCTGAACTGGATGCCAACATTCCCTCCTTCAACGCGCCCTTCGACTCCAGTCATTTGCTGTCTCCTCAGATGCATAATGCTCCCTTCCACTTTTCCATTCCAGAGCTTGGCGATGCTCAGTCGCCATCTTCCGCCCATTTCCACCATCGCATGAGCATCGGAAGCTCAGGCCCGCTGCCAAACCAACTCCATCCCGGAAGCATCGGCGACTCTGATGCCACCAGTCCCGTGAGCGGCCAGGATCCAGGATCCGTGGGCCCTCACACGAACGCTTCAACCGGCCCGCCAGGCCTAGACGATCAGAAAGACAAGAACGACCCAACACCGGCATGGGCAGAACTCAAGACCAAGGCGGGCAAGGAGCGGAAGCGACTACCTCTGGCCTGCATTGCTTGCAGACGCAAGAAGATTCGTTGTTCGGGCGAGAAGCCTGCTTGCAAGCATTGTCTTCGTTCTCGCATCCCCTGCGTATACAAAGTTACCACCAGAAAGGCCGCTCCCAGGACCGACTATATGGCAATGCTGGACAAGCGGTTGAAGAGAATGGAAGAGCGTGTCATCAAAATAGTGCCAAAGGAGGACCAAGGTCGCATTGGGACCATCGGTAGAGCTGTCGTCAAACCCGCTATCCCCGGCTTGCCCTCAAATGACAAAAAGAGAGCTGCCGATACAGCATTCGGCGACGATATCAACGATTGGTCAAAGTCCAAAAGCAAAGGCAGCGCGGAAGCTCGCCTGAGGATAGGTCCTCAAGAACAAGATGAGCGACGGTTGCTCCAAGAAGGAGCCGATCAATTGCCATCTCATGAGCTGCAAATCCACCTGGCCGAGGTTTATTTCGATTATGTGTATGGCCAAAGCTATCACTTACTGCACAAACCAAGTTTCATGCGAAAACTTGAGGTCGGACAGGTACCGCCAGTGCTTATCCTGGCCGTCTGCGCCATCTCTGCTCGCTTCTCATCACATCCCGACGTGAAGACGGAACCAGCATTTCTACGGGGCGAGGACTGGGCCAGTGCAGCGAGGGAGATTGCCTTGAAAAGATATGATTCACCAAACATCACAATCCTCATAGTCTATCTCTTGCTCGGTCTGCACGAGTTCGGAACGTGCCAGGGCGGTCGAAGCTGGATGCTTGGAGGTATGGCTCAGCGCATGGCATACGCCTTGCAATTGCACAAAGACTTGGACCATGACACTTCGACACGCGCCACGGGGACTGGTGCCGAACTCACATTCACCGACAGGGAAATCAGGAGGCGTACAATGTGGGCCTGTTTTATGGTAACGAAGCACTATTACGACTGATCGAACACAACTAACATTCTCAGATGGATCGATTCAACTCATCAGGAACTGAGCGACCACTTTTTGTCAACGACCAATACATTCAAGCTCAACTGCCCGTCAAGGAACACTTCTTCCAATTCGAAATCCCAGGAACAACGGAAGTACTTGAGGGACCAAATTCTGACAACGCTGAAAATGCCGGACCGCATACACTTCCAGCAATTGAGAACATGGGCGTGGCTGCATACATAGTCCGATTAGTGGCCATATGGGGCCGTGTGATTCGCTATATGAATCTAGGAGGAAGAGAAAGAGACAAGGAGCCTCTGTGGTCTCCAAAGTCAGAATTTCACGGCATAAAGGAAGCTGTCCGTGAATGGCAAACTGGACTTCCAACATGGCTCTCCTGGTCGCAAGAGAATCTCGAAACCCACGCAAGCGACAAGATTGCCAACCAGTTCATCTTCATGCACCTAATATGTAATCAGATCATCTGTTTCACGAATCGCTTCGCACTGCCTTCACCAGGGTCAAGGTCGGCAAGCGTCAGGGATACACCTCAGGCATTCATCACCGAAAGTGGAAGAGCGGCCCTGGATGCAGCTAACCAGATCTCGGTCTTGATCAACGAAGCTATGGACCACAGGGTAATTGCTCCGTTCGCCGGGTATTGCGCCTTTTTCTCCAGCACAGTCCACATATACGGTGTATTCTCGAAGAATCCAGCACTGGAAGCATCTTCCAAACAAAATCTGGCAACGAACATCAAGTACTTGACGAGGATGAAGAAACACTGGGGAATGTTCCACTTCGTCACAGAAAACCTCAAGGACCTATATCGCAGACACGCAGACGCCGCCTTTAGAGGTGCGCAAGCTGGCAACGCTCAAAAGCCGCTCGAGACAATCTTCCAATATGGTGATTGGTTTGATCGATATCCTCACGGTGTCAGCGGCACAGATTATGAGGAGCCCGTAAATGCAGATGTCAAGAAAGAGCCAGGCTCTGATGCGGTTTTGGGCCAGAAGAACGATCTTCAAAGTGTAGAAGAATTCTTCTCCAAGTTGAGTCCGCCGAACAAGAACGCGAAACAGAAGGCGCCCAGGAAGAAACGTGGAAAAGCAGATGCACAACCAAAAGCAACAGCGGCAGGAGCAGCCGGACCAGCTGCGGTCAACCCATCAGGCTTCCCGAACCAGCAACAAAATCAAGCTCAGCAACAAGCACAACGGCAACAAATCCCAGCAGCGACGGTCTCACAGATGACAGCCGGGTCCATGAACACCAACTTCAACGTCCTGGATCCGCAGAACAACAATCCTAACTTCCCTGCCGAGCTAGCCATGATGCAACAGCAGCAGCAACGGCAGCAACCAGACCAACAACATCAGCATCAACAATACAGCAACATGCTCAATCTCGACGCCAACATGTCGCACTACCAATCCCTCGACCCCTCCTCGAACTCGACCAATCCCTTCTCCCTCGACCTGAATGCCTTTGACTTTGGCATGAACAGCAACAACAATGCCTGGCACGATCAGAGCACTGCTTGGTTCATGCCCTTCAACGTCGATCCACCATCTGTCGGCACAGGTGGCCTCGATGGGGATGCAGGCGGACTGTTTGCTGCAGACTCTGTCGGCGGTTTTGATGTCAATTCATTGTTTCCAGACTTTGGAGGAGCACATCCTGGGTTGTTGATGCCGGAGCACGGGTTCGAAGATAACGGGAACAATAATGGTGAAGGCGAGTAATCGTATTAGATGAGATGTTATGTATATATGATGGGCCGAATTGGAGGAAAGCATTGTTTGGATTTCAAGCACACGTGTAAAGGTTTCTGGAGCATTGAGGATTTGTATGATGTTTCTGGACCACGAAAGTCTTATATACTGTACAGCATTGTTACGAAAAAGTATGTGCAAAATTCGAACTGTTCAAAAGAACATGGTCTGATGGTGCCCAAGCCTGCGACAAAATCGGCACCGACATTCAATCTCTTCTTCAAACAATCTGTCACACTTGGGATAGTATAACCTTTGCCGCTTCGTGGACAGATGCCATGATTTGCGAGCATTTAGGGTTCGGGCAAGGAGAACGAACTTTCTCAAGAGTCAGAATGATATTCTGGTTAGAGAATCATACCAGGACTCGTACCTTCTCCGTTTTGTGGCGGATATCTACTGCCTGTTTCACCTATCTGTCTCCTGCAAACAAAAGTTTCGTAACGATGGTGCAATTTTGATCTAATATAAATTTCTCATGATGCGACTCTAAATATTTTTCGTAAAACGAGGCATCTCACATCGTGCTACTGTGATGAACCTGGCACTCTATGCGTTCAGCTTGTCCTGAGACAGAGTCTTGACCTTGTCATCAAACAGCTTCTCGGCCTCCTGCCACACTCTCTCGCTCTTTCTATCCTTGAGTGTCCTGAGACTGGGCAACAGAGCATCGCTGAAAGCTTCTGAGGCCTCACGGGGAAGGAGCGAAGGCAAGTGGTCGATCGAGATGACACACAGCGGTGGGCCGGTGGTGATGTTGACAGGGACGGTAGGCTTGTCGAAAGTGGTGTTGATGTCGTAGATGGGGATGGGGTTGTGGGGGTTCGTTGTGTCGCAGCTGACGTCGCAGACAACGCTGAGCTTGCGGTCTTCCGAGTTGAGCTGAGCGGGCTCGATGAAGGGAGGAATGGGTTGCGAGAGGTAGATGCAGTTGACAAAGATGTCGCTGTCGAGGATCTCGGGGTAAGGACCAGGGCGGTTCTGTGTCTCGGCCATGTCCCACTTGACAATGTTCTCGTCGGGCACGCCGACCTTCTGCAGCAGGTCAACGGCACCTCTGCCACAACGGCCCAAGGCACCCATGACCAGAGCTCTGGGCTTGCGGCCAACCTTCTGCTCACCCTTCTCCAAGCTCTTTTTGACGTCGGCAACTAGCAGACCTTCGTTGGCGAAAGGCTTGACACCCTCCAGGGGCTTTCCAGCACCCTCGACCAGCTGGTGAGCCCAAGCCTGGACGGCCAATGCAGCACCAGCGAAGCCAGCGTGGAAGCCGAAAGCAGCGACACGACGACCTTGCTCGTCCTGCAAGAACTCAAGGTCGTACAATGTGCCACCACCACGAGGGAAACGAGCGAGGACCTCTTCCCAGCCACCTTGGTTCTTGTAGCAATGTGCGAACTGAACGTGTGTGTGCTTGAGGGGGAATGTCTCTTCGGGGAGCTCCTTGAGACCAACAATGATGTGGTCGGTGGGGGCTTCAGTCCAGCTGCCCTCGGGGACCAAGTTTGCGCCAACCTTCTCGAACTCGGAGTCGGGGAAGATGCTGAGACTGCTGCGCTCAATATTGACGGGGTAGCCCTCGTCCATCAAGGCCTTGGCCGTGGTAGGAGTCAGCGCTGAGCGGTGCTCGAGAGGCTTAGTCTGTGAGAAAGCATTAATGATGTGTTCAATTGGCAAGCATGGATTGAAAGAAACGTACCTCTGCGCGGAGGTGTAGAGTAGGATACGACATGGCTGATGTTTGAGTAATGTGTGGTAAGACAAGAATGCAGGTACAAGAAGTGTAGATGAGGACAGTCAAAAGATACGTCGGCTTTGACCTGCAACTTCTGTGAGTCAACCCTTCCCCAGAAATTATTTGCGGGCAGGCACGTCAGTCCAAGGCAGAGCCCGAGACCGGCCGATGCAGCACGGTCTTCCTCCAGCAAGCATGCCACCATCGTGCCGTCATCGGGAATGTCGAGAAATTGTTGTTGCGCGACTGAGACTTGACGTTGACTCAGAGCGGGCGTTGCGGCCATTGTCTGATCTCTCCATCAATTTATTCGCCTGGCTCTCTTTGACTCCCAGCTCCAATTCCCCCTTGGCTTTCTTTTTCCTGTTCTGGTTTCTTCTTCCCTGATCACTCACATCACACATAACACATACAACATGTCTGCCGCACAAAACATTCCCACCCGCAACCGCGATGGCGCTTCTGCCGTCACAAACAGTTTCGACCCCTCCACCAGCCCTTCTCAATCCTTCATCTCGCCATCACAGAGCTTCAGCCACCGTCAATCCGTCTCTACCAAGCAGCTGAAGCCCTTCAACACCCAAGATGTCAAGGTCTTGCTGCTCGAGAACATCAACGTCACTGGCCAGGACATCCTAAGAGAACAGGGCTACCAGGTCGAGGCTCTCAAGGCCTCGCTACCCGAGCACGAACTCATTGAGAAGATCAAGTACGCTGTACATCATATCCATCACTCATCTCTTTCTAACCCTCGACCAGGGATGTCCACGTCATTGGTATCCGCTCAAAGACAAAGTTGACTGCCAAGGTCCTCGAACACGCAAAGAACCTCATTGTCATCGGCTGCTTCTGTATCGGTACTAACCAGGTCGACCTCAACTATGCCGCCAACGCTGGTATCGCCGTCTTCAACTCTCCCTTCTCAAACTCGCGCTCCGTCGCCGAGCTCGTCATCTCAGAGATCATCGCCCTCGCCAGACAATTGGCTGACCGCAGCATGGAATTGCACAAGGGTATCTGGAACAAGGTCTCAGCTGGCTGCTGGGAAGTCCGTGGAAAGACCCTGGGTATTGTTGGTTACGGTCACATCGGAAACCAGCTGTCCGTCCTGGCTGAGGCCATGGGTATGAGCGTCATCTACTACGACGTTGTCAACCTCATGAGCATGGGTACCGCCAAGCAGGTCCCTACACTCAAGGCCCTTCTCGAGGGTGCCGACTTTGTCACTCTTCACGTCCCCGAGCTTCCCGAGACCCAGAACATGATCAGCACCGAGCAGTTCGGTTACATGCGCAAGGGCAGCTACCTGATCAACGCCTCAAGAGGTACCGTCGTCGATATCCCCGCTCTCGTCGAAGCCATGAGAAGCGGAAAGATTGCTGGTGCCGCCATCGACGTCTACCCCAACGAGCCCGCTGGGAACGGCGAGTACTTCAACAAGGAGCTGAACGCATGGGCCGAGGATCTCAGAAGCCTCAAGAACCTGATCCTTACACCCCACATCGGTGGCAGTACCGAGGAGGCCCAGAGCGCCATTGGTGTCGAGGTCGCCGATGCACTCGCCAAGTACGTCAACGAGGGTTCCACCGTTGGCGCCGTCAACATGCCCGAGGTCAACCTGCGCAGTCTGACAGCCGACGAGCCCAACCATGTCCGTATCATTTACATTCACAAGAACGTCCCCGGTGTGTTGAGACGCGTCAACGAGGTTCTGGGAGAGCACAACGTCGACAAGCAAATGACCGATTCAAGAGGCGATGTTGCATATCTGATGGCTGACATTAGCAATGTCAACCAAGGAGATATCTCCAACCTCTACAACAGCCTCGAGGATCTGGGCTCGCGCGTCAGAACCAGAGTCTTGTACTAGACTTGCCAGTCTTTTTCTTCTCTTTTTTGTCGTTCTTCCTAAAAGCACTCAGCAACGCAGCTCATCATTTTTCTGTCTTGGTTTTCCGTTCTTGGACATGCATTTGGTATATTTTCTTGTTGTGTGGAGTACCAAGCATGTCTTTCTTAGACCCTTTTAACATGCAAATGCGTCTGGATGTTGTAGAGCAGATCAACTCTATCTTTATGTACATTCAAATTATAAACAAAACGAGAATAGAAAAACAACCATACACATGAGAAGCAACAAGAACGAGAGGTGCAATCTATTGAGAGTGAAATCCGAACATTGATCGAGACTGTTTATCCCTTCCTCTACTGATGATCAAAACAGAGAAAAGCAACGAGTATATACAATCAAGGTACAGAAGAAGTGCTTTAAGAAAAAAGAAACCGTGTTACTGCGCTAGAACAAAAAAAAACAATGAAATTAATGCTGAATACTCCTGGCGGTACGTGAATACCCAACCTCTACTCATTGATGTGCAACCTCATTCTGAATCTCCTTGAGAGCGCCAACTCCAGCGACCTTGTTAACCTTCTCCACAAGAATGGCATTCTCACGCTGCAAATCAGTCATCTGCTCTCTAAGCAATCCATTCTCGCGCTTCAGCATATCAACCTGGTTTCTGAGATCATCTCTTTCCCTAGCAACTCTATTGGCTTCGTCCTTGTTCAGCTGTACGCTTCTCTTCCTCTGCGCCTTTGAGATTTCCTTTTCGCGCTTTTGCTCCAGTTTACCGAGTTCCTTTTCGCGCTTTTCTGCCAGCTTGGCCATTGCTGCGTCGTATTGCTCTTGGTATTTGGCAGAGTCTTCGGGGTGTTTTTCTCTGCGGCTGGCGAGCTTGACGGCCTCGTTGTCTTGTTTGTTGTGGATCTTTGCTTCGATCTTTGCGCGGTCTTTGTCGATCTTGCGGAGTTCCTTGTCGTGAGGAGAGTTGCCCAATGGTACGGTTGATGATGAAGCGGATGAAGCGCGGCCAAGCGAGGTTGTGGAAGCGGCTACGGCTGCGCTGTCGTGTGCGGGATGTTGTGCTGGGTGGTCGCCCATGTCGTGATGGTGATCTTTGGCAGATGCAAATGATGCGGCATCTGATGAGTCCGAAGATGATGACGAGTCTGAGGTGTCGTCCTCGGGATGCATGTAGTTGTGAGTATAGTTGGCGACACTGGCCGGAGCATAAGCTTCTATGCCTGCTTCGACGGCGCCAGTGATGGAGGCAAAGATTCCGCCTTGCTGCTGTACGGCAGGTTGCTGTGCTTGTGAATTCTGTGCCGGTGCTGCAGCAGGAGGAGGACCCTTCTGCTGAGTTTGCTCAGCCTGAGCTTTCTGTTGCAGTTCCTCGTCGGCATCGGCATCAGGAATCTCATCTTTGGCACATGCCCAATCCAGGAACTTGGACACGTCGGCGGCGATGGAGCCAGGAGTGCCTCTTTCGACCATGAAACGAGGAATGCCACCACCGGGGTCACTGCGTGTAATCATGATCCACTCGACAGGGTTGAGCTCGTGCTTGTCGCCATCAGCAGCTCCCTCTTTCTCAGGGGCGGGAGTCAAGGGGATCTCGCGGATCATCTCGACAGACTCGTAAGAGCCCTTCACATAGCCTTCGCGGTCAGGGGTGTCGGGATGGGTGAGCGGCTTGGAGACGACCATGTAGTGTCTCGGAATGGGATGTTTGTCTTGGCTGGTCTTGTCGGACAAGGCATTCTCGGTGGTCAGGAGCAGAGTGATGAATTCTCTGGGAGCTGTTGGGCCGGGGAATTGGGCGCTGAGCTGGAGGGCCTCCATCTTGCCAACGCCGTCGACCTCTTTCTTGTCCAGTCTGCGGTCACCGCCGATACCACGGACATTGCCAGCACCAGGACCACCGGACTGAGCCAAGGACTCTGCGAACTCGCGCTGCATGGCTCTGCGGACTTTTGTGAACGAGACACCCTCGAGGACCTGCCTACGAGCGAACCATGCGCCGTGTCTGTCTTTGGCTGCCATCTTGTAGACGGAGATACCCAATGGGTTGTCTTTGGCGTTCAACTTGACGGGCTTTCCCCATGACTTTTGCAGGGCGACGTGTTCGGGGTGGGGGTCGACGGGACGGGCATCTGAATTGACGACCTCTTTGGCCGACTTTGCTGTGTCGGGCTTGGAGTGGGTAGGCTTGGATGCCTCGTACGCGGTGCCGCCGGCAGGAGGTGGGACCGAGTTGCAGATGAGTTCACCAGTCTCGAAGAGATTCTTCATGAATGGACCTAGGTCTTGCGGCACGTCGGCCCAGTCGATAGGACCTATCTGCTCAAGCGCCTTGTGTAGTTCGGCCATGGTTGTGATGGGCTGGAGGCTGTAGTGGGGGAAGACAGGCGGCAGTTGGGTTGCTCCAGATACAATTAGTGTGTAGAGGGGTAGCAGATGGAGCAAAAAGGAGAATTACGACGCTTCAATCCAAAGTCAACATCATCATCATCCACGCCATCATCGTCAACGTCTTTTGAGTGCTTCCAGAAGTAAACTCCATAAAACAAGCTCTCGCGCGCCTGACAGAGCCCCCCGGATCCGGCTGATCCTCATGCCGTCATACCGAGCCTCCCGTCTCACATCCAATCACATGGTGGGGCTCAATTCAAATCAGCCCATGACGCTTCCCTTTCTATTCTGAATTTCTCAAATCGACACAAGTCACTTTCGTTACATGTTCTTCGTTTGATATGGATGATGTGCATTGGTATATTTCATATTTTTCTTGTCTAACCCTCGAGCAGAGCGGGCAGGTTCTCCTCGATGAACTCGACCACAGCGTCCGGTCCTCTCGACACCTGGAGACCCTGAGGCAGCGCGAAAGTCTTCAGTTGTGGGCCCATGATTTCTTTGGCTTCGGCGTGAATGCTCTTGGCCTCTTCTGGTGTCCACATGGATGCGGTGAACTGTCCGTCTTGTCAGTCTTTTGTTGCTTTCTATAGCTGAATCCGGCTCGACACACCAAAACGTCTGGCTGTTCTCTGGTAACGACTTCGCGGACTTGTTCTTGGTCTGTATATGCGTCAGCCAATGTTTACCAACTCTTCCAATCTGATAACCTACTGTCTGCGTTTCCAGCGTGGATGATGGTGTATTTGTCCTTGACGTTCTCGACAACGCGGCCGATCAACCTGTAGGCACGCTCGGGTGCTGTGTTGACCGTGACAAGCTTGAAAGGTCCCAATGGCTTAGTAGTCGACATTCTGTGTGGTGTGTGATATGTGTGATTGAGAAACAGAAGACAGGAATACTTGTAAAGAGTTACAGGGCTCATATGTTCTCGGCCGTCATCGGGTTATCTCGTCAAAACACTTTGTGACTGCCCCACACGGCCTTCCAGCTGTAGAGCTCTGACCAGCAAACAGTCGGGTGGTGCTGTTTCGACGTGTGGGTACCACCATGGTCAGACGAGGCAGATTTTCCTAAGCCAACTGAAGCTTCTGTCACAGTCTGTACCATCTATGCTGGGCTTCTATGCGACAGAGACGCTCCAAATCGTTCTGTCTCGGTATTCGGGATGGCATCCGCCGATGAGCAGAAGGTTCCTTCCCCACTTGTACCCCTCGTAGGTGGGGAAGGAAGGTGTTTCTCGAATGCTGCGGATCTCGTGTGCGGGACTTGATGTGTTTCGTGATAGTATTGATTGCGCGACATCGGCCAGAGTGTTGAAGCTTCTCTTGTTATTCTTCGACCCTTGACCTTCTTTCTCAACTCCAAAGATATCCAATACGAAGACTACACTATCAAAATGTCCTTCAACCGCCTTGTCCGTTTCGTCCCAGCCAGCGACTCCAAGGCAGTCCTGATCGGCGAACCCGTCGATGCTGAACTCGATGTTGGACTTGCTATCCGCAAAGGCGATGAGGTCGAAGTCAAGGTGTTCAGCGGCAAGTCTGCTCTGAACCCTGGTTCGCTGTCAGACAAGACCGAGAAGATTGCCAAACTGCTGTCACCACTTTCACAAGAGGAGGTCGGTACGATACGCTGTATTGGATTGAACGTAAGACTTTCGTCCCATTTGGTACCAGTGAAGCGTCTAACATGGAATCGTAGTACAAGAGACACGCTGAAGAGGTCAAGATGGACGCCCCATCAGAGCCCGTCATCTTCCTCAAGCCAGCCACCTCCCTCGCAGACCCTTACCCTGCCCCTACCGTCATCCCCAAGCACACAAAGTCAACCGACACAGCAGACTACGAATCCGAGCTCGTAGTTGTCATTTCCAAGCCCTGCAAGAATGTCTCCGAGTCAGAGGCCCTCGACTATGTCCTTGGATACACAGCCGCAAACGACGTTTCCAGCCGTGCCGCCCAGTTCTCGCAGAGCCAGTGGTGCTACAGCAAAGGTTTCGACGGTGCCTGCCCCATCGGTCCTGTGTTGGCGAGCTCGAAGTTGATCCCCGACCCGAGTAAGCTGCACATCAAGGGCAGCAAGAACGGCAACGTCATGCAGGATTCCGGTATCGACGACCTCATCTTCAGCATTCCCAAGCTCGTCAGCTTCTGCTCTCAGGGCACTACTTTGCCTGCTGGTACCATCATTCTTACTGGAACTCCTGCAGGTGTCGGCGTTGGCAAGGACCCCAAGGAGTTTTTGCGTAATGGTGATGAGTTCTCCGTCGAGGTTCACCCGCACATCGGTACTTTGACCACTGTATTTGAGGACGAAAAGTAAACGGCAGAGACGGATGTGTAAATAATGCTTTTATATCATGCCAAATTAACGATTTGGATTTGAACTGTACATGGCGCCCCAAAGATATGTCTCCAAAATAAAAAGATTCCAATTTGTTACTCCGGACATATATTCATCATGCACACACAACCCCTTTGACCTTGACACCATGCCTCAGTGGCACAAAGAAATCCACGAATTCAACAAGGCCTCCATATCGTGTGCGAGTCCCCACTGTGAGCTGAGACATCGGAACAGCTTCTGCATCGAGTTGAGCTCGTAGAACAAGTTACGCGTCAATGATTCATAGCCGCTGCCAGAAAGCTTCTCACCACGAACGAATCTTCTCGTTGTGCTTGATCCAGCCGACGTACCTGCGAGGTCACCGAGGATGACACAGGGGTCGACTTCAGTGAAGAGAACGTCCTTCCAGTCGATGACACGAGGCAGATTGACAGTGGTGTGGCCTGCTAGCGAAAAGACGCTGTACACTGTTGCAGCAGCGAACAGGGAACCGGGCATGTGAAGCACATGTGCACGGCCGCGAGGAAGCTGCTCGACAATGTCCTGGATAGCGACAGCATGGAGCAACGCTCTGCGTGCATCCTCAGTCTTTGCCCAGGCAACCAGATCCATACCTGCCTTGAGACTCTTGCTACCTCCAAGCACATGCTGTGGAATGTTGTAGCGAGCGCAGATATGCCGGCACAGCATAGACGAGTCTGCAGCTGCATCGAGGCAGATCGAGTGCCATCGCAATAGAGCCTCTAGCGTCTCTGATTCGGATATCTTGTTCTTGGTTATGCTTTCATGGACTTGAGCAAGAGCCCTACGAACTTCAGATTGGGTTGGAACACCGACAGATGGTCCGTCAGTAGAATCAGAGACGAGCGATTGTACGCCCTCCAAGATTACACGCAACGAGAAAGAGGTCAGGGTATGCTCTGGCAATCTTCCCATGTCGACAGGCAAGAACAGTGAGTTGAAAATATCGCGGAAACAGATGTCCTGCTTGGGCTGTGATCGCATTTTGACGAGCCACTCATCTGCAGTACTTGCTTCGAACAAGCTCTCATCGCAGGGTAGTCCAAGCCGGTTGGCAGCATGCCGCGTCGAAGGAGGATTGCCGCTAGCTGACGAGACCAGTCCGTCTAGTATGTATTGGGCGAGAAGTACTCTTCGCTGGATTTCGTGAGCAGCCCAGGTTCTCCACTGGCGGTCCTTTTCTGCTGGGGAGGCGTCTAAGGAAGGTAGATTATCTAGTGAGAACGTGTCGTTGTCGTACATGCCACAGTGCCTCGCCCAGGAGAAGCCAAGCGCATGGAATATTTGCGATGTCGTTCGAAGTACTCGGTTCTGATCCATTAGCGACTGTGAGATGATAGTCGGCACAACTTCTTACCTTTGAGAGAGCTGCATAGACCTGACCGAGTAAAGCAGCCAAGACCAATTGGAGTCCGTTGCATGGATCGTGTGGTCCTCGGTGTGTGATGAGACTCTGCCACTACGAAAGTATCAATATCGAGATCAACATACTCGCGAAGATAAAACATACCGAAGTCGCAATCGCTGTATGAGAAAGACGCCACAACGCTTCGCCTTTTGCAACAGCATCCTTTGGGCCGAGATATAACGACCCTATGGCGATAGCGTTTAGGAGCAAAGGGTGTGTACAATCTCGAAACACAAATGTTGAGCGGTGGAGGACGGGAAATGTAGGTGTAAAGCGGACGAAGAACATGTGGAGGCACTCGTCCAAAAACACAGATGTGACAGATGTGGCCTCGGCTTCTGCGGTGATGCTTGACGACTGGAAGAGAGTCAGCTTGGGCACTTTTGACACAATTGAGTAGACTTACCAAATTAGAGATCATCTTGCTGACTCCGTAGACAGCCTGGTGACCACCGCCGTTAGGGATAGCCTTGATGGCCGAGCCTCGATCATCGACCGAAGTGGGCGAGTCAAGACTAGTCGGTGTGAATCTGTCAATTCCTTGAGGGAAAGGTAGAGTGCCCACTGGGATATGAGAGGTGGTGTCTGTAGACATGATTGATTGGAACAGCTCCTCGGAATCAGGCCATATCAATTGGAAATCAAGGTCTGTGGCACACTGCATATCAATCATCTCGGGTTCTACTTGATATGTTTGCTCGTGCCAGGTCTGCGAAGTGCCAGGATCCGAAGGTGGTACATAATTGCGCGTGTCCATGTCGCCGTCAGCCGCCAGCAGATGCTGCAATGCGTATGACTTGGCTGGCGTATAGGTCGAAGCAGCAGGAGAAGCACATTTCATGCTCTCTCTACGCAAATGGAGTTTCTCATGGCGAGCCAACGAGTCTTGTCGACTGAAGGCGCGGTTGCACTCTTTGCAAGTAAACGGCCGCACGCCTGTGTGAGAACGTTCATGTCTCTACAATCATGTGTCAGAGATTAGTCTGTCAACGTTACAAAGGCTCTGTCGTACTGTCAGATGCTCTGCCTTGGAATAGATCCTCTGGCAGAACCGACACTCCAATTTCTTTGCTGCGTTGGTGGCACTTTCGACAGAGGCCATTATTGTGGTCAATTGTGGTGAAGTTGTGGAGAGGATGAAAGAAGGCGGGTGGTCGGCGGTGGAGAACTTAGGGCAAAGCGGGGCAACGGAACAGAGCCCTCAACAAGAGCCGACATCGTGCATGGCAATCACGTTCGGGAGGTGGAAAGGATAGGGATATGTGAGTGTCTGGAAAAGTGACAATAATGTACATGAAGGATATTCTCGGATTCTGTGAGAAGTATCGATTAAAAGCTAATCGGAAGGCATCTGCTTGCTGAGGGCAGCAGAAAAATAAGAATAATAACTCGCCCCTCTCCAGGCAATTTGAATGCACAAGACTTGAGGGCACAGCCCTGAAGTTCACTGCCTTTGCCGGAGCTTATGGATAGAAATGAGAAGAAAAAAACATTTGACACGTTCCGAGTCACCAACCCGATCTCAGACTCCAGTGCCCAATCATAAAGCCTTGCGTGCCCAACCATGGAATGAATCCAGAAACGGAAATCGCGTCGTCTGTGTCGTTACAGATCTTCACCATTCACTCTAGAACATGCTCTTTCTCTTCTCAGCAGCGCTGAGAACGCCCAACATCATGTGTCTGCGACCGAGGCCCTGCTGAATAGGGCTGGGAAGCTGCTTGGCAAACGATCCCATGTCGAAGGCGTCTCCCTTCTCGCTGACCGGAGTCTGAACAGCACCACCTGCACCCAAGCCCTCAAGACTGTCCTTGGAGCTTCTCTTGGCATTGCGCTCGCTGCCGATAGGGCTCTGCTTGCGGAAGCAGGGTTCATCCTCCTCCGACTGGAAATGGAGCTCACGTTCGCTGATAGGACTGCCGCGAGGGGAGCCGCTGACAGCGCGACGGAACGAGCCAGCGCGAACGAGGTTATCGAGGGCACGGCGGCGTTGGCGAGTTGCGAAGTTCTTGCTGCCTTCATGCTTGCTTGTGGGCAAAGCGATCAGCTCTTCAAGCGGAGGTGGGCCGCGAGGTTGACGAACAGGGTGTTCTCCAGCGCGAGCAGCACCGGGTCCGAAGGTACCGGTCATTGGGGTTGGTGGGAACACAGTTCTGGCAGAGCCGAAAGTGGCGACGCTGCTTGTCTTGGGGCCATCAGATGCTCCAGTCAATGCGTTGATCGCAAGAGAAGACGCCTTCTTGTGACCACGGCGGAAGGCGTTGGCAGACGGAGGAGGAAGAGGCTCCACGTGAGCAAGGTTCGATGCGGGTGAGGACGTCTTCTTGGGAGGAGTGATGGAGCGAGAACCGGTTGGCGTGGGACGCTCAGTGGGTGGCGGCGAGATCTCGGCACGGAAGACAGGCTGTTGCTGTTTCTGAGGAGTATCAACATTGAAGAAGCCATTCTGGTTCTGCGATACGGGAGACATGGGTGATTGGGCGTTGTTGTCGACTGCGTACTGGTACTGGCCAGTCATGGGGTTGTACACAAGGTAGAGACCAGGTTGGCCAGGAACCTCGATGGGCGACTGCTGGTGCTGAGCGCGCTGCTGGCCATAGCTGTTGACCTGAGGCATTTGCTGTTGGAACTGGTTAAGGTTCAAGCCCTGCAACTGAGCAGTGTTGGCAGCAGCAGTGATGGCAGCGAGCTGCTGCTGAAGTTGCTGCTGGCGCTGAGCGAGGAAGAGGCTGGTAAGCTGAAGCTGTTCCATGACGTTGGGGTCCATCTCAGCTTCCTGGCCGTAGAAGGTGGGAGGAGCCAAGACCTGCTCGGGCATCGAATACATGTGCTGCTGCTGCTGCTGGTGTTGCTGTTGCTGATGACGCTGCTGCTGGTGTTGCTGGCGACCACCGTATTGGTTGCCGCCGAAGCTGGCAGCAGTGGCTGACTGAGGAACACCTTGCATGTAAGCGTTGTATGTGTTTGCGTCCATGCCACTGAGTTGAGACTGGTAGTCCAGCTGGTTGTAAGGAGCGGAAGCCGGGACGGCCGGCGTCTTTGGTGCGGTACGAAGACCGGCGAGAAGGTGGGAGCGCGAGGTGCGAGGAGTAGGGTTTGAGTCGGAGTGGTTCTCGGCAGGGTTGATATGCTGAGGGAGGCCAACGCTGAGGCGCTTGTGGTTATGGGCTCCTCTGTTTCTAGAAGCAAAGCCAGAGCCGGGAGCGCCAAGGCCGTTGGAAGAGAAACCGTTAAAAGTCATCTGAGCGAGACCGCCAGCGTCCATGCTCATTATTACAGTTTGATTCGTGAGACCAGGTGGGATCTGGGCTGAAGTGATGTCGATGACGCTGAGTGAAGATGTCGATGATGTGAATGGTCGTTAAACGTGCTTCGTGCGAATATGCGGAAGCGGTTGACGGGATGTCGAAGGGCCGGTGGGAATCGGCAAGGCAGGAAGCCTGTCGTCAAGGTCGGATCTTGTACAGAAGTAGAGAGGGTATTGACCGTAGTATGGGTGAAGTGCTTGACAAGCAGGCAGCTACACTGAGTGATGCTAGACTGATATTACACAAACGGTCGGAGGGATCCGAGAGATCCGGGGCCGACGTGGTACGAGATGTGGTCGAGTGGATAAATGTTTGTCGATCTTTCAATCTGACAGACGTGTTGTGTGTGTATGATTACACTATAGAGAAGTGTTTGTCGTGTAGCCGTGCGGTGTGATGTCAAGAACCAACGCGTTTATCGGGACAGTGCTGTCAAAAGGCACACGTTGACGCTAGTGCGTGAGACAGATGGATGTGTGAAGATGTGTTGGTGAGATTCAGAAACTGGAAGCGTGTTCCGGAGTGATGAGTGGTCAGGTGTCAAGCTCGAGATGACTGTGAAGTTGCTCTACAAGAACACAGCACGGGAGGCCAGACGGTCGAAGAGAAGGCGCCTTCCGGGTTTGGGAGATTATTAAAATTCGCAAAACAGGTATAAGAATGAAACAAGGCTGCAATCCCAAATGAAGGCAGAAAGGGAAGGAAGGACGGGCGCAGCTGTCGTAGAATGAGCACACTGGGAAGAAAAGAGAAAGAAGAAAGAACGAACGAACCCTTCTTTGGTCGAAGGGGTAGCGGCAGACAAAGCTCCTCGCTCCTGTGCGCTTTTTGCTTGGCTTCGAGTCGAACCCCGTGCATGCCGCTTACCTAGGCCGTTTCAGCTCAGGAGGTTCTGCGTTTTTTCAACGCCGACCACTTCGTCTCACAATTTCACGAATCTCGCATCTGCCACATGACAGGCCCATCCCCGAACGGCCCAGTACACTAATGCGCCTCGAGTGTTGCTGGCACCACGCCTGTCCATTGTTTGAAAAGCCTCTCATGAGCGGTGCTTCTGAATGAAAAAGCACCGTTCTTTGAGTTTGGCGACTCGCACAAAGATGGCAGTAAATTAGATGGATCGCCAGCTTGTGTTTGATTGGTTCGGCCGTGCCAACCTTTGACAGCCCGACCGGCGCCTATGCACGCTTCGTTCACGTTCCAGCTCTCGAGAGCCACACGCCGCGCTTCTCGGGTTCCACTCATGTGGCCTTCGACCACGATCACGCTTGATCACAGAATGTCCTTGCATTTCTAGAACTTCCCGTACCGAATCAGCACCTTCGGATACGGCTGCGAGCTCGCGACGATATCTGCTGTCTTGATGTTATGCACGCGCACCGCTGCACGCGGCTCTCTCCTTCTCCTCACTCGCAGATCCTCCGCATCGCGGCATACCACAGCGTTTGAAACGCGCAAGAGGCGTCGCAGATCCAGATAGATTGGTCTAGTGGTGTCAACGGCCGCTCCCCTGGAAATAGAGATGACCGATTTCGAATTGAAGGCTAAGCATATGTGTACACGTTTCAGAGCCACCTTGAATCTTGACATTCCTGGAGGCCAGAGAGGGCGACGTGGAGGGGTGAATCTCAACTGTCGTCAGAGTGACCCTGGTCATGATTAATCATACCTACCGTGCATCTCGTTTGAGCTTGCGATGTAAGCTCTCCATCTGCAAAGATATGTAACGTAGATGGCTATAGAATTGCACAAGTTCTTTAAGTAGTTAGGACGCGTCCACAGAGACTTGTGGTGTCATCGGCTCTCTTTGAATCTTGTTACCATCTAGAACTGTATAACTAAAGGTCTCCGTATATGTGTTATCGCGAGAATGACAAGATTTAACACATAGGAGGACCGGATACATAGAGAAACAGTTGGTGTGGATCCATAATCCATGTAAGAGATGGACACTATTTACACTGATCGGAGCTCATGCAGCGTCGTTCTTCCCCAAGTCCTTCTCCTGATTGTCCAAGACATGCTTCAAATCCTCAATCTCAACGTGGTCGCGTGTGTTCTGCATCCTCCTCGCCCACTTGACCTCGCCGTCAATCCATATTAGCTCTCCACCATTCTGGCTCTTCTTTCCTGACGAGGTAGTCAATGTCATCAATGTGTTTGCAGTACCAATTAGTGTTCCCATGAGACTGTTCTCGATGTAGTTCGGCTTCTTCCCGAGTCCCAAGTTGCACGTCATGCCGAGCGTATCATAGGTGACGCGCGATGGATCCGTATAGATCTCAAACTCACAGTGAGTGCGCTCCTTGTAAGTCGAAATAAACGTGTGGCTACCACAACCGACAATGGTAAGCGACGTTGGTATGGACCTTGATGCCAGATCTTTGGGGGAGAACGCTGCCGACAGAGCACGAACATAATCCGCGCACGACTGTTTAGCAGGTTGATCAGTATTTACATCGACGTCAGAAGCGTTTGCCCTATGATAAGCTTTCTCTCTCACCTCACAGTTGAAGTGACGGATGAACACAACGATCGTTCGACGCGGGATATCTCCATGACGACTCCACAGCGTACCGAACTGCTTCTTGTCGCCATTCTTGTCCAGGATATCTACTTGGGCGGCTTTGTCGAGTTCTGCCTGGGTCGGGAGGCGAGTCTGTGCTTGAACGCCATCTTGAGATTGCGAGTTTGTGGTCGAATTGCTGTCCGACATGTTCTATGTCTTATTGTTTTCGATATGCTTTAGAATCAAGGCTTGGTTGGAACAAAAAGTAAGTGTCCAACAAGGTGACCGCAAATGGAAGATTGGACATTCTGATCAGCAGATACGCCTGCGCACGGCCGCGAGCGACGCTTGACACCAACACGAACGTTGACCACGATATTGGAACTTCTTGACATGATCTTATCTACGAGGCTAAGAATAGGTATGTTGTCCAAGATAGAATCTGCTTGTATCTCGTTCCTCTGGAACAACAAGTCTTGGAAAGCTCAATCTCTTGCTTTGCGAGTAGCTGCTTCCTTCGCTTGCTGAACAGCAGGGCTACTCGAAAATTATCCTCAAGTGGTACTGTCGATGTTGCTTTACGTAACAAGCATCGAATGACCTGATGTGTTTCACTGCAACTGCCGGGATCTTTGCTATATAGTCTTGCTCAGTGATGTATGGCTTGAAGATGAATGGCTGCAACTCGAAGGCTGATCTTTCCCGTGCTACTCAGGTCTTCGACTGTAGTTGGTGGCGCATTGATTTGGATGGGCCCTGTGATTCGCATGGCGGCTCAGCCAGTCGTAATGGAGCCACGCATGGCTACTGAGATACTCATGCCGCTGTACCGGACGTGGTCGCCAGTATCAAATCTCTTTGACTCGCTTCGGTGGCCTGAGGAACGAGTCGTCTGGTAGTCCACTTCTCTTTGTTCCCGGTAGACTGCCTGTTCGAATATCATTGTCCTCAGAGCTAACTTTCCGAGGAGGATACTTGTGTTCAACACCCTCGAAGCAGTTCTTGGGAGGTGTCGCTGGCAGATTGCTTTCGTCGTGGAGGAAGTATGGATGTTGAAGTGCATGCTCGGCACTCAGTCGATGCAACGGATCATACTCGAGTAGAGCTTTGAGCATGGCTAGTCCATCTCGGTGTGGTGCTGGCATGTTTGCGGCCGAGTATTGATTGTTCCGAGTGAGATTATCCCACCATTTGTCCAGGCCTATTGGTCGTTGGACTGCAGGATTGCCAGCAGCCAAAGTCTGTAATTGAGGGTATTCGGGCATTGCCTGAAGTAGTGGCCAGTTCTCCTTCCTTGGGATACCAAGGACTTCAGCAATCTTCCCCATCTGGTTTCTCTGGAATGGTACCGTCTTCTTCGAGTCTTGTTTCGCCTCTTCGCCTTTGAAGATTGGTCTCAAACTCAATAGCTCGGCGAATATACAGCCGACAGCCCATGTATCGATCGCTGGCGTGTAATGTCGACTCCCAAGTAGAAGTTCAGGTGCCCTGTACCAGATCGTGACAACGACCTTATCGCCTCCGAACAAAGCTTGGAGTGGCTTGTAGAAAAGTCGAGCAAGACCCAAATCACCTATCTTGACCACTCCGGCCGATGTGACCATGATGTTGGCGGGCTTTAGATCACGATGCATAACCCAATTACGGTGAAGGTAGAGTAGTCCTTCTAGAAGTTGATACATGATGGAGCGTAGTGTTGGAGCCGGAATCGGAGTTCGAGGATGTTGCGTATGCCAATGTATAATCTGCAAGAGGTCGTGCTCAGCATACTCGAAGACCATGAATATGCATTTCGACTCCAGAATGATCTCGACAAGCGAAATGACGTTCTCGTGAGATAGTTCCGTGCAAAGAGCCATTTCTCGTATGGCAGACTGTGAGATGCCCGTATACTGCAATTCTCCTTCCTTGTCTGGTTTGAACCTTGATGTTCAAGATCAGCTTTTGCCTGCAAACATGAGCTTCTGGGCGTACTTCTTGATGGCAAATGCTTCGATGGGGTTTCCAGAGTTTCGACTCAAGACGGGATGGGCTCCTCTTCCAGACTTGTTGCGGGCTTTGTAGACCCTGCCATAGGTACCGCTGCTGATGAAGCCTACTACATCGTAGTTGTCGTTGATGCGCCTCTGACTAGTGTATCCCATCGAAGACATTTTGGTATCGGCAGGCTCTATGGACGTAGGGGTTAGCTGACAGGTGTTCGCTAGTGATATTGATAGAAGGAGGGCATAAGAGAGAGAAAAAAAAATACCATCAAAAACCGCGTGGAGATTGCGTTTGAGGGTCAGACTACCTCCTGGGACGGAAGAAGTTGCATGTCTGACACTTGGAGCAGAGCTAGGAGGGTTGTTTGTGGGAGCAGCAGAAGCAGTCACAGAGGGAGGCACATTCGAGAGGGCAGAGGTCGAAGTGATCATGGCGAGGGGATTAAATTATGCTTGGGTTATGCATACCCCACGCGGGAGGCAGAGTTTCAGCGTTGGGCCGAGCTGGCGACAGGAGCCGAGAGAGGTTGTATGATGATCCGGGTGGAGTGATGACTACTAGCTACGGGCCGAGCAAACAGAGAGACATGCGGTGAAGCCAGAGAGCGGAGGAATACGAGGACGAGAGAGCGGAGGACGTGGCAGATCAGAAATGAACCGGCTGTCTCAGATTGGTGTCTGGACAATGGTGGGCAGCTCTTGTTCAACCAACGAGGGGAGGCAGAGGGCACTGGGCACGTCAAGCTTCACGGCTGCCACGGCCCGCATGTGAATGTCACGCACGTCTCGACAACGGCTCCAGCTTCGCAGCCATGTCGATATTAACCATGTCACTCTGACAAGATCCGACAGCTGCAGCGTCGTAGCGAGTTTGTACCTAGCCTTCTCTCATCTCGCAAGACCTCTTTCTTGCTCACCCACCTGGTGCGACGCGTCTTTGCAGCTGATACTCCATCTCCCCTCGGCCGACGCTTGTCTGCCAAAGCTTAACCAGCTATGAGTGTCTTCAAGGATCTCACGCCCTACTTTGTCTACATCCTCCTCGTCTCCACCATCGGTCCTCTGCTATTTGGCTTCCATCTCGTATGTATCTGCCCTTGATGTGGTTTGGTCTTGTCTTTCCTGACGCCTTGTTCAACAGGCAGAGTTCAACGCGCCGCAATCCGTCATCACCTGTGAGAAGAAGTCCATCTCGTCAACTGTCGCTCCAAGTCTGCCGCAATGTATCCCTATGGACTCGACCCAGTTCGGCCTCGTCTCGTCCATTTTCACCCTAGGAGGTCTTCTGGGCGCCCTTAGCGCAGGTCCTCTCTCAGCTCGCTATGGCCGCTACAAGTCGATGTTGTTAAGCACCATACCCTTCATCGTCGGTCCCATTTTCGAGGTCCTGGCTACCGACATCCCCATCATGACCATCGGACGCTTCATCAGCGGTCTCGGCGCCGGTGCTTCGGTCGTCATCGCACCAATCTTCATCTCCGAAGTGGCTCCTCCCAAAGAGAAGGGCTTCTTTGGCGCTTTCACCCAAATCATGATCAACATGGGCATCTTCATCGCACAGTTGCTTGGTCTCTTTTTGAGCAAGGGCTCTCTCTGGCGTATTATCCTGGCTGTGGGTGGAGCTATCGGCGTCGTTCAAGCTGTTGGTCTGTTCCTTGGTGGACAGGAAAGTCCGAAGTGGCTTGCCGACCACGGCAAGGAACGACAAGCGAAACGTGTGTTGCGCAAACTAAGAGGCCACGAAGCCAATATCGAAGACGAAGTCAAGGGCTGGGGTGAGAGCTCGCAAGACATGGAGGACGAAGAAGACAGTCTCTTGACCAACGAAGACCGTATGCCTCCAGGCGGCATCGAGCAGAGCGGTCCTTCCTCTGACGCTTCGGCAAGCAGGAAGACCAAAGAAGCATTCGAAGCTCTTGGAGCTCTTGCTGTCCTCAAAAACCCCGATTCTCGCTCTGCCGTCATAGCCGTTGTTGTCATCATGATCGGCCAGCAGCTCTGTGGTATCAACTCGATAGTCATGTATGGCGTCTCGTTACTCTCGGACCTGCTCTCGGCCAACGCTGCTCTTCTCAATGTCCTGGTGGCAGTCTTGAACATTGTCGTAACCACATCTTGCGCTCCTCTGACCGATAAACTTGGTCGCAAAGTTTGTCTTCTCGCGAGCATCTTTGGCATGGGTGTGTCATCGTTGCTTCTGGGCATTGGAATCATGAAGCACATTCCGATTTTATCAGCCATCACTGTCTTGACGTTCGTGTCGTCCTTTGGCTTAGGTCTTGGACCCGTGCCTTTCATCCTTTCTTCAGAGCTCGTCGGACCTGGCGCTGTTGGCGCAACCCAGAGCTGGGCTCTAGCAGCCAATTGGATCGCTACCTTTGTGGTTGCCCAATTTTTCCCTATTGTCAACGAGAAGCTCGGTGGCGGCAAGGTTTACTTTATCTTTGCCGCTTTCGCCGCATTGCTGTCTGCCTTCGTCTTCTGGGCAGTGCCTGAAACCAAGGGCAAAGCTGATGCAGATGAAGTATGGGGTCGCAAGGCTAGCAGGGCGGTCGACTGATCTCTCTTCATGAATTTTCTATAGCAAATAGATATCAACCCTAAGGGCAGCAGATATTCTCGAGTATCATTGTAGCAATTTCTCAGTACTACGAATAATCGAATCGAAAATTGCGATTGTTTGTTCCAGCGTGATGCATTTGACCAGCTTGTACAACTTGGCTCCAAGAGGAAGTCGCTGCCTCTGTTGCTACTGCTCTTTCCTGCGTGATCTGATAGGACTCATCTCCCACATCGCGCACTTATTCTCTCAGAGTATTAACCCTGCAAGCAAAACATCGTATTCCTCGTCAGCATCATTAGAGAGTATCTAACCAACACCGTCGAAGAGCCAGCACTATGGAACCAGGAGATACGGCTACCCCCTCGCCAAAGAGCAAAGAGAACAATCCACTAGAGTCTTCGAGGTTCGCTCATAAGGGCAAGGCCACTACAGCACTCAACCAGCAGCATGGCGTCACACACGAAACTTCCAGTCCTATTCGACAGCGCGAAGCTTCTGGATCGTCTCATGGCAAGCAGGCACTCAGCAATGCAATCAAAAGCCTGTTACCCCATTCAACTCGCTCAGCATCAGGCGACAAGTCGAAGAATCATCCGAGAAGCCCTCTGCCACACGCATTCCGAGCACAAGCTACTGGCACTACGCCCACTCTAGAGTCAATGTCCAACGACCAACTCATGGACGCGCATGTCCTCCACTCTAGACAGGCAACCGCATACCTTGATGAGCTAGTCAGGAGGAGACATCCCGCACCACCTGCTTGGATCCCGCCGAACGACTGGAAAGTGTCCAATGCACCCGGAGGACCTCCCTCAACAGACGCAGAGCAACCAAGGCTGCGAGATGTGGGCTCACTCGCTTCCGTTGATGAGGAACCACCTTCCACTGAACCTTCTCAAGAGACCAGGAAGGACTCTGCACTTACACAAGGTGTCAGGGGGAGTATTGCTTCGACAGACAAAGGGCCGTCTTCCAAGGTCGGGCGAGGATCACGGTTAACAAGGTTAGTGGCAACTCAAACCATAGCAGGCTCTCGACGATGCTAATGTCCATGTGCTCAGCAGGAACTCTCGGGATCGGGCGAGAGTACAAGTGACCCCCCGAACTGGGAGATCTAGAGGTCGCATTGTTTGTGTGAGCAAGAGACAACGTAGTGTAATACTTACAAGAAAGGCCAACACGCAAGTACGGGATTCCTTTATGCTAAAGAACGTCGTGCGTGAACCTTGCAGCACCGGTCAGGATGATTCTGCAGAGTGGATATCGGAGGATGACAGCGAGCTCGCCAGGATGCCTGGACAATCGATCTCAGTTGTCAAGATCGAGACCCACCTGGAGGCAGAGACGAATCTGCTGTATCTCAGCTTGAGGACTGCGATTCCTATGCAACATGAATCGTCCAAGATTAACACAAGAGGCTCCGATGAGAGTTCGCAGCTCGATTCGCACCAGGGAGCTTTCGCAGGATCAAGTACTAGATTACACGAGCCGGGGAAGTCAACAAAGTCTTCGGAAGCAAGCCGTTCGTCTGAAGCAGAGCGCAAGCCGCAAGATCGGGAGACAACGAAAGCGGCTAGAGACGTGGCATTTACTTCAGTGAGAAGTCAAGACAGATAGTCTCATCACGACACACCGACATCTGCGAACAGACAAGGAGGTAAGTCGAACTCAAACCGAGCCAGACTGCGGGGTTCTCATTGATTCATCAGGTCGCGGACGTTTGCGCGGTGGAGGTGATAGCAATCAAGTTCTCCCACTACGAGTCCCACCTAGACCGCGACTTGTCAGAAGGGGCTTGACCTTGCCGCCGCCTTGGGAAGATTTCAACATCGAATCCGACCCAAACTTCCAAGATCTCGAGAGCATCGAACTGATTGCAGACACAAGCTGTAAGCACCTGGCAAAATGATTTGTGTGATGAAGACAAACTGAGACCCATAGGGACAACGAGTATACCATCCTGGGCGATTCCAAAAGAGTTCAGAGTCGACTCCGCGACACCCAATTCACCTACCGCGCAGAGTCGCAAGCCGAAAACCCGCAAGTCCAAAAGCATGCCTTCCGAATCCAATGCCCACACGGGCGAAGGGTTCCGTCGTATGAAACTACGCAAGAAGACCGGAAGATCTTCGAGTTTCTACAGAGCTCCAGAGATCCAAGAGAGAGGTAGATCTTTGGAGCGCGACTCGAAACCAGAGCGCATCGGACTGGGCATCGGACTGGGCATCGGACTGGGCATCGGACTGGGTATCAGTATTCCAGACGAAGACAGGCCCTTCAACAGTCCACGCAGAGTGCTTCCAGACGACATGGCGGATGATCCAATGATCCAGAACTACTCGTCCAGGCGTTTGCCTTTGTTGATTCGACGTGATACCCCGAAGCCCAGACAGACGGTGGGACCACGCTATGGTGATCCAGTGTTGGCAGTGCAGGAAGTGCTCCTTCACGGTGGAGTACTGCTTCCAGTGGGAAGGGACGGAGATGGACTCCTGCGAGTGAGTACTGACCAGGTGCGTGTGGTCAGAGAGAGACGTAGACGCGAACGCGAAGGTATGTCTGTGACGGGCCGAGCCGCGATCGGCATGACGCACGAGCCATACTGTCTCAGGGATTCACGGCTGACATGGACATGTACAGAGAAAGAGGAGCACGACCAGGAACTGGACTCTTTTGTCGCCAATTTCGAGAAGCTCCAGTCTGAGACACAGCTCGACTCTGAGGAAGGCGAAGGAAAGTTCGACCAAGACGTGCCCGCCGCACAGACAGACTTGGAAGGCGTACCAAACACAGACGGTGCTCAAGAGTCAAACCTCCGCCAGCAGCAATCGCCCGTGGACACTGAATACCACAATTACCTTATCGGATTTGACAACGACCGTGAGAGAGAGACCTCCAGCCCTGCCGGCTCAGACACATCTGTGCGCACTGCTTTCAGAACCGGAGACGGTGACACCACGCCCAGACCTGGCGACCTTGGAAACTTCGACGGTCCAGGAAAGAGCATCTCGTTTGTTGCGCGTCCACTGCCACCAGTGCCCACCTTCCCTCCATCGGACTTCCTCGAACCCGCCGACCCTGACGATCATGAAGAGTTCGTCTCGTTGAACGATCCTTCCATCACCGAACACCTTGCCCGCGCGCTCCACAACATCTACTCTGGTGACATGGCTGCTCAGAATCCTGCCATGGCCAATTCGGCTGCTCCATACACCCTTGGAGGTGGCATGCCATCAGCCGGCCATCACAGCGACATGCAGCACATCTGGACTCTGGTTCAAGAATTGAGTTCTGTCCTGCAACAGAACCGCGAGCAATACGACGAGCTGCAGGACGGCCTCACTCGTGCTCAGGTAAAACTCGACCACAACGACATGGGAAAGATGCTTGGTTGGCTCACACACTTCCTACTAGACCAGACCCGTTGAAAATGGTGTCCTGACGAATGGAGATGCTAATGGTACGGTCGTTCATGGTTCTGCTCTTTTCCGTCTTTCACAGCGCTTAGATACCCCCTTCGTTTTAATACTTGTCTCTTCCGTTCGTAAGCTAATACTGAAGCTTTATTGCTCCCTGCAGCCTCTCATGCCCCTCATGCTTCTTCTGATGTCGACACGACCGCCCTCCAAGCCCAATTATCAGATGCCCTGTCCCGCATTACCGAACTAGAAACAGAGTGCAAAGAAGCCAACGAAGTCATCGACTACGCCGAAGAGATTGTCGAAAAGTTCAAGATGCAGATCCGCGAATACGCCACCACCCACCAGAGCGCAACCATCGGTAGGAGCTCCTTCCCTCCTTCCCAAGCGAACGACTGCCACTGACACGTAACGCAACAGCCCTACATGCACACTACAACTCACTGCTCGAGACATCACGCAACGAAACCATCCAAGCACAACTCACACACCAAGCCTGGCAGGCCTCGTTGCTGCGCTTGTCCGAATACTTGCGTCTGGCTCAACGCGCCCACGAAGAAGGATCGCTACCCTACCGTCGCCGTATCGCCGCTCTCAAAGAGGAAAACCGTATCCTGCGCGCCAAAGCTGGATGGGAGCCTGCTAGTGACAGCGAGAACAGTGACGATGAAGACGACGTTTTTGATGAGGGTGTTGAGGTTAAGTCTGCTTGATTTTCTGTACATGCATCTTTTGGTCTTCGTCGCACTTCGAATGGCTTGACAGAGAGTAAGTGCAGCATAATTAGCATGGGCATTCTATGGAGTCTTGAGGCGAATGGAGTAGACATTGCGTGTATATAGTCTACATGGCACTACAGGACGGAGCATAATCACAAGAAGAGTTTCACGTCACTTTACAAATAAACCCTGGTGCATTCAATGTCTTTAGCTAGATGATTTACAAGTCATCTCGTCAACCTCGGCGATCCGGACGGGAAAAAATAATCGTAATGCAATTTCATTAACTGGCCAGTACACAAGTCGTCTCGTCGACCTACTTAGCGATCCAGACGGCCTCCAATCTACTCAGCGACCCAGACGGCGGCCATCCCCATACCCGTTCCCACGCACATGCTAGACACTCCGATCTTCTCGCCTCTTCGTCTCAGTTCGTAGAGAAGAGTGCTGACCTGTCTGGCACCGGTGCAGCCGAGGGGGTGACCAAAGGCAATAGCACCACCCTTGGGGTTGATCTTCTCCATGGGGATCTGCAGCTCCTTGGCACACCACAGGCACTGCGAAGCAAAGGCCTCGTTGATCTCCCAGATGTCGACGTCTTCCTTTGAGATGCCGGCCTTCTCCAGAGCGACGGGGATGGCCTTCCAGGGTCCAATGCCCATGAGCAATGGGGGCACACCGACGACGGATGCTGTAACGTACTTGCCGAGGATCTGCTGACCCAGCTTCTCGGCTGTTGAACGCTTCATCAGCAGGACAGCAGCAGCGCCGTCAGAGATTTGAGAAGCGTTGCCGCCGTGGATGGAGCCGTCCTTTGCAAAGGCAGGGCGGATCTTGCCCAGAGATTCGGCTGTCACACCCTCTCTGACACCGTCGTCCTTGCTCACGGTGATCTCCTTGGTCTCGTCGGTCTTGGGGTCGGTCCACTTGACCTTGATGGGAGCAATTTCCTCGTCGAATAGACCCTTCTTCTGTGCCTCGGTGGCTTTGGCATACGAGGATGCAGCGAACTCGTCTTGGGCCTTGCGGGTGACATCGCGGTCTTTAGCCATCTGCTCGGAGAGAACTAGTGTAGAGTCAGTAGAGTTGCAACACAGGCGAGTCACATCAAAGATACTAACCTCCCATGGGGACCTTGCAGTTTGCGGCCTCCTTGTGGTTCTCGAGCAGCTCCGAGAACTCGGTCACAGCTCCAGGACCATACTGACTGCTCATGCTCTCGACACCAGCACCGATGCCAACCTCGATCATACCGGTCTTGATGGCATTGGCAATCTCGACACAGGCCTGAAGACCAGAACTGCACTGACGGTTCAACGAGTGCACAGCAGTGCTATCAGGGAAGCCGGCAGCGAGAGCGGCAGCACGGAACTCAGTGGCACCGCCTCCAGGAGGCAGTACACTGCCAACAGCAATATCCTCAACCAGCGAAGGATCAATCTTCGAGCGCTCAATCAGGGCTTTGAAAGCTCCGTGGAGAAGGTCGGCGGCGGGTGTGTCTTTGAAACCTCCTTTGCCTCCCTTGGTCAGAGGTGTGCGCAGACATGCCGTTACGACAATGTCATCCGGGCTCTTCTTGAGGATATGATCGCGGTTCGGGGCCAGGTCGACCTCTGATGACTTGAGGTGAGTTGTGACTTGTGTGAGGCGCTCGATAGCTGTTTCCCTGAATAAGCTTCATATTCCATCCATGTTGCACATTCGATCGAATACGAACCGACCGAGTTTTTTCCTGTTTGGTTGGCCATGTTTTTACTGTTCTGATTCACAGGTCTGCTTTGACTGTTGTACGAATTGAATGAGTTTGCAATAAGGAAAATGGGCGAGTGGGAAGCAGATAGGGCAAGGGCAGATGATGTAGTATTATTGTCTAAAGATGCCGAGGTTCGGCTCGGCCTCCCTTCACATGCTCGAGCGTCCAGCGCTGCGACGCTTCTTGGCATCAACCTCTCTTCTCTGATCATATGGCTGTACCGTCCCACCTTCAGAACGCACGCACATCTACTCACTCTTGTCGACCTCGGTCTGCTTAGTTGACAAGTGGTCAACACGCTGAGAGCATCTGACTCGGTGCGAACATTTCATCAGCGAAGCTTTTTTGTAGGATGATCAGAAAGCAAATCATATTGAAGATAGCAGCTACTACTTTTGAAGCTCATAAGTCGTGGGTATCATGCAGCAAAGATATGTCCTCCCTTCCAATCCTCATACTCCATATTTAGAAAACAGCAATATACCATGTACCCATAAACACACGTTCGCATGTTGCATTTTGTGCAAGCATCAGTAGATACGCCAGAAAAAAAGAAAATAGAGCAAAATAATGAAGCAAAAAAAGAGGAGCTCCGACAAGGGACTTGCTTGTCAACTGAGGAGATCGACAAGGGATTTTCTTCTCAATTGTTTTCATTTGGCAATTCGGCTGCCATCGTATTCGTTCTGAACAAGGTCAACTTCGTAATTGGGCAGTTCAGACTCCTTCAAGTGTCCAGGCAGGACGGTACGGCATGTCAAAGCATAACGCATGAGGCCTTTAGGGGTGACGCCGTGCTCGTAGTATTTTTGAAGATGGGCGCCGCGCATGATAACGATATCTCCGTGACCGAGTGAGAGCTTGATGTAGTCATCGACTTTGGTGTGACTTTGCTTGGCTGGGTAGGCTGCGCGAAGTGCAGTAGCCATTTCGGCAAGCCTTTCGTGTTCTTCGTCCTCAGACAGGTTGCCATTTCGAATCTCTGTAAGGAACTGCTTGCGCATTTCATAGTTGGGGAACTCAGGCAGTGGATCATCCTTGGTCATGACAGTCATTCTCTTTTTCTTGTAGTGAATCGTCTTCATGCCATGATAGAAAGGTGACTTGGGCCTGAAGTTCATCTCAGCTCGGCCACCGAGGGAGAGGGTGGCAACTGTGGACCCAAGTCCTTTTTCGCCATCGTCATGGTAGCTCATGGACTGGTCCTGAAGATACGCGACCAGATATAGTTCGTTGAAGTTCTCTTGGTCTTTGACAGCGGTTCCAGAAGTCATTCTGTCGGCCCAATTCAGGCGTGAGACAGCTTCCGTGACTGGCCAGGGCGCATCTGTGAATGGCAGACTCTCTCCTGCGGCAATGAACTTGTATGGCATACCATAATTGATGGTAAAGGAGTTCATGAGAGCGTTCGACAACTCTCTGCGCACCAGCCCGTGGCAGTTGGTTTGAAGGTCTTCCCACATTTCATTGGGACCTCCGGTCTCTTCGCGAACAACTCTGTTTGCAATACCATGGACGACTTCGCCTTCCTCAGTAGCCGAAACCTTGAACTTGTAAGTGATCCAGCGGTAGTTGTGCGAGAACTCGACCGAGAGCTTGACGTGAGAAAGGGCAGAGTCGTACGACGAGGGGTAAGCATCTGTGACTGGGTAATTCTGATCCTGGACTGACGCTGCGGGCAATGGAGTGATCTTGGGCGTGTGCTCAAAGCCGCAGCCTGTGCAATTCCAACCCTCCCACTTGACACGCGCATTGCATTTTCCGCATTCAGGACAAGTCATACCGCGCAGATTCTCTACTTTGTAATCTTCACCCGCGATGGCAGAAGCAGTATACAAAGGGAAGCGGAAGCTGATGGGAGCCTGTTCGTTGACCCAAGAGGTCTTTTGCTTTAAAAAACGAGGATCATATACCAGCTGTGCAGAATTGGGCGTATCGCCATCGGGCAAACACCAGAACTTCTCACATTTGCTGTTGAGACACATCCAACCACACAGATAAATCTGGTCGTACTTGCTGCTGCATGACTCACAGTGTGCTTTGACAGGTGACCCAAGCGCCCCGAGCTCGACCACTGGTTCTGAGTCCATGGGAACCCACCATCCAGTAGTAGCCGAATCGAGCTTCTCAAGACGATACTTGATGACGTTGAACCTGTCTCGCTCGGTCCATACATGAGTGACCTTGTACCAGTCGAGAGAGTTGTACTTGTGTGGCATCTTGCTAGGCACTTGGCTGTTCTTCTCGCCACAAATGACCGCGACAGGACTTTGCTGGTTGATGGCATTGACCATGGCGTGGTATTGATGATTGGGCTCCTGGTCTTCACGCTGTTTCATGCCGTTGTCACCGTCTTTTGCCATGCTGCCACTAGCACGTAGGACAATGACATTTTCATCGAGATGATCTCTCGCGTGGCCATTGCCATCAAGCATAAACGCTTTAGCGACACCGCTCTTCCCGTAGTAAGAGCCTTGCCAGGATGCATAGAGCCCGCTGAGACTCTCGCAAAGATGGTGTCGGCTTTCTGCCCAAATTTCTGGCTGACCACGGGGTTCTGGCTTCTGCCCAATGGGTAGCTTCTTCGTGACAGCCAAGGAGATTGCAGCCAAGTCGTGTTCAGCAGCGTCGAGTTCAGCAGCGTTGAGAGCAGGCTGAGGTGCTGGCAGAGACATGTCAGGTTCAGACTCAGCGTTGGTGGGTGATGTTGGCTCTGGCAAAGTCACAGCAACCGATGACGTGGAAGGTGCTGCGCCGACAATCTGGCCAAGTCGTTCTGGGCTGATCTTGATCTTGACGATTCGTGAAGTGCTCATCTGCTGGACAACAGACACAGGCTTAGCAACATCTTCACCTGACAAGGGTGACTCGTTGACACGAGACGAAGCGGTTACAATTCTGGTCGCATTTCTTCCACGAGGCTTGGGAACCTTCTTAGACTGAGTCTTTATCTGCTTGACCGGGCGCTCAGGTGTATCGGGCGTTTCAGGTTGGGAGGCAAAAGTCGCTTTGCGTTTCCGTCCGGATCTGCGGAGGAAGGTTGGAGGCTCGTAGGGTTCGTTGTTGGACGAGACAACACAAATTGTGTCCATTGCAGCATCGCTGGGGACGGAAGAGAGCCTGGAACTGTCTTGGGCAGTGGATTTGTTTGATACGGCGATGTCTTGCAAATCGTAAGGGACTTCTTGGGTTTCAAAATCTCCAGGAACAGAACTCAGAGGCGAGCTGGGTGTATCTGTGAAGCTGAGATAACCTCTCTTGTCTTCATAGCCATAGAAGGAATCATGTCTGGATGCCATGTTGGAAGACATGGACGCCGATGATGATCAAAGATACTTCGGGGGGATATAGAGTAGGAAGGATGGTAAAGAGTTGAGTAGTATGGTCGGTTCAAGGGGAGAGAGTCGTGCGCAGATTATATCAATAGAATGACGCCAACACGTGTGAGCGCGTGCAACCGCAGGCTGATCACCGAAGTGTGTGTGTTGTATCTTGTGCAAGCGCAAGATGGCAGGTTCTGTGAGGATAGCCTTGTATATATCTTGATGTTGGTTAGCACGTGGAAGCGCATGAAGGAGCATAATACTTACCGGAAAAATGCAGCGATGGCAGCAGCTGAGAATGCTCTTGAGGTCACCAAAAGCTAGCTTCTGTGCATCTGCTACTGCAATGTAGACCCAGAGCTGCTTGGGAACCAGAGATTCCTATATCTGTAAGGTTGAGGTTAGTTGGTGTAGCACAGAACCCACTCGAGAACTTACATGATAGGTCTGCGGGATTGACGGACAACACACAGAGTAACACGTGGCGCGTGAATGACTACTCAATGTTAGCATGTTTCACGTGGTAGCGAGTTGATCTTGTGTCAAGTATCTGTACAGCAGGCAATAGTAGACCACAAACAGAAATGGATGGTCAGAGACGCGTCTCGTCGCGTCGATGTTGGGCTCCTAAGGACTTACCAGGGAAAAAAGAGCCGACAGTACGTTAGACGATACTCGATAGAGTCGCGGTCGATATGATGTGTTTGGTAATCAGATGAAGAAAAGACCCGCAGCTCATGGAAGGCTTGAAAGAAATCGTTGAGGATCCCGATCGATAGAAAGTAGACTTGAAGTCGAGCTTCTGAGCCTTCCGAATACTAGCTGCAGAAAGAGACTGACCACAGATGTACAGATATACTGTATGGTTGGATTGACGATGAGTCAAGTTGCAACTTGGTAGTGCAAAGTCAAAGAGTGTTTCTGCCCCCAGAGGTGGGCTGAGAAGTCCAGCGAAGGTGCTGGAAACGAACAGACCTGATAATTTGGCTTGCGTCTCTGGAGTCTTGAAGAAGACGGTGCTTTCCGCGATCAGAAAACTCCGGATTGGAAACGATATTCTTTGTGGTATGCACCTTCGAGGCAAGGACGAGTCGCCGTGTCTCGAGGCCTTGTTTTTCGGAAGCCGCTTCCGAAGTGCGAGTCCGTGCTTTGTCCGAGCTTCGGTCCTCTTGCACAACCCCGCACCAGGTGCGGAGAAGCGTCATCTTTCGGTGACAAGGCAGCTCGAAACAAGCGCTGATGGTTGCGTTCGTTTGCAATAATGGCTGAGAAGGCTGAGATGGCCGAGGTAGATATACCACGCTGGAGTCGTCGGTGCGTTGCGAAACAAAACTGCCGGGGTCCCTTCCATCGCTGTCTCACACAACTTTCACATCCAACTGACCAGGATGCCGTTCTACGCTCCAGACTGGGTGCCCAAGCTCCCCTTCGACATACCAGACTCCATCTCGGTAGACAAATTTATTCTGGATGAGAATTTCGAACGTCATCCTTTGGGATATTCACGACCACCATTCACCTGTGGTCTTACCGGCAAACAGTACAGTGCTTTGGAGGTGAAGGAGCGGGTGGATTTTCTGGCCAGAGGACTGAGTAAAGAGCTGGGCTTCTTGCCCAACGAGGGATCGGAATGGGATAAGGTCATCGGTCTGTTTAGCATCAACACCGTAAGTCCCAGCACATACGAACTGGAAACAATGGTCTGGCGGCTGACTTTTGCCAGATTGACACATTGACCCTTGCGTGGGCGACTCATCGTATTGGTGGCATTCAAACACCGGCCAATGCAGCATACACTGTCCAGGAGCTAGAGCACCAGCTTCGTGACTCTGGCGCCAAATGTCTTTTCACTTGTCTGCCCTTGTTGGACTCCGCGTTGCAAGCAGCAAAGACCGTAGGAATACCCGAAAGCCGAATATACTTGCTCGAGGTACCCGAGTCTGTCGCTGGCAAGAAAAGAGATGGATACAAGACGCTGGATCAAATTCTCGACGAGGGCCGAAACCTGCCAAAGCTGGAGGAACTGAATTGGTCCAAGGGCGATGGTGCGAGGAAGACCTCGTTTCTGTGTTACTCTTCCGGTACCTCCGGGCTTCCAGTAGGCTTTCCCGCGGCTGTAGTAAGGACGACGCATACTGACTGCAGAACCAGAAAGGAGTGATGATCAGTCACAAGAACGTCATTGCCAATGTCCTCCAGATGCGCACTTTCGAAGATCCGTGGAGAAAGACGCTGATAGAGCCTGGCAACCAATCCGATTATACCGAGAACGTCCTTGGGCTGGTGAGATCCTCTGACAATGTGCTTTGCGAGACGAGAACTGATCATCCTAGTTACCGCTGAACCACATATATGCTCTGATAGTCATCGCCCATCTAGGAGCGTATCGTGGCGATGGTGTCATCATATTGCCCAAATTTGAGTTCAAGACCTTTCTTGAAACGATACAGACTCACAAGATCAGCTGTTTGTATCTTGTACCGCCAATCATCATTACGGTCACCAAATCGCGAGATGTAGTGAAGCAATATGATCTCTCTTCCGTCAGGAGCATCTTCACTGGAGCAGCACCACTGGGAGAGGAGACAGCAGAGGACTTGCAATCCATGTTCCCCAAATGGGCTATTCGGCAAGGATATGGAAGTAAGTTGTGGTTTCCATATTCGCGGACACCTGGAAGATGCTGACCAGCGCCTAGTGACTGAGAGCGCAACCGTGGTGTGCTCAACAATTCCGAGCGATGTGTACTTTGGATCTTCTGGAAGCTTGCTGCCGGGTATCGAAGCGCGTATTGTTACGCCCGAAGGCGAAGAGGTAACAAAGTTCGACACGCCAGGCGAGCTGTGGGTCAAAGGACCGGCAATTACGCTCGGTTATCTCAACAACCAGAAGGCCACCGAAGAAACATTTGTGGATGGGTACTTGAGAACCGGAGATGAGGCTGTAATCAGGAAGCATCCGAAGTCCGGCCATGAGCACATCTTCATCGTGGATAGACTGAAGGAGCTCATCAAGGTCAATGTACGTGTTGCTGACAAGAAGGTACTCAATGCATGCTGACTCTTTCCAGGGACTGCAAGTGGCTCCCGCGGAGCTCGAAGCTCATCTTCTGACCCACCCTTCGGTCAACGATTGTGTCGTTATAGGTGTTCCTTCAGATCGTGAGGGGGAGGTCCCCAAGGCATTTGTCGTCAAATCACCTTCTGTCGGGCTAGAAGAGTCTGACAAGATGGTCATGCGGGATATTGCTCGTCATGTGGAGCAACACAAGGCAAAGCACAAGTGGCTGAAAGGCGGAATTGAGTTCATCGATATCGTCCCAAAGTCACCGTCAGGAAAGATCCTGCGTCGTCTTTTGAGAGACAAGGAGAAGGAGAAGAGAAGAAGCCAGGGAGCGAAGCTATGAGTTTGTACGTGCCGTGTCGAATGCAAACTTTTGTCGTTGAAGGACAAGGATTCTTACACATCCGATCGATTGTATACCAGCCACAAAATGAGCCACTGTACAGGTGCCGCCGGAATCAACGAGCTGCCAGAATCCCATGGGCACAAATTTGCCATGCTCTTACGGCTGTCGGTGTGCAAGCCCCTTCGCCTTGATCCGACTTGAGCCCGCTACAACCGCTTGTTTTCACTGTGGATCCTCGTCTGACAACCGTTCTCGGTGTATCCAAGGGCTATATGTAGCTCATGTCGCACACAAACAGTAGTCGTAGAGGGCGAGCGCCCTAGATCTCGGAGTTGCCGAATCTTGGCAGGGTGGTTGGAGGCTGGCTGCCTGCCCTCTGTGCCTCACTGGCTAGTCGTCCAACGGTGGACCGTTGATGATTGAGTAGTTGCATTATTAGATTAAACATGAAGCAGGTTGGCAACCTTCACTTTGTTTCGCATACTCGGCTTCCAAGACCTCAGCGAGTGGTCGCACGCACGTCGACATCATACAGCCGGGTTCAAGTCCGCTGACAGTGGACATCGTCTGAAGGATCGCATACAGATCGCACCGCCTTCTCAGTGCAGCTTCCGCCGGCCAGCGCCCGCCCGAGACCGGGCACGGGCATATTGCTATCACGCAACATGAAGCCGAGACATTCACAGACGAACAAAGCGGCTATCCAAGTCATCTGTCTTGTGAGTTCTTTCTCTTCCCGGACCCCACGCGACAGTGCTACCCCACAGATCTGACCATCGTCTTGCGCCTCTAGGGCTCGGGAGGAGGACCCAGCGAAGACAATGTGACGGGACTGCTGGTGCGGTCGACAGCCACAGATTGGGCTCGTGGCTCGCTGCTGGCCGTCGATGCCGGCTCACATCTCGCAGCCATCACCCGCATCTTTGAGAAGAACCTCCCCAATCAGGCACCCGCTCCCGAATTGCCTCCTCAGCACATGGACACAGATGCCTTGTCATCTCCTACTTCGTCGCCATCGACTAGAAATCCCATACACCCAAAGACGCTCCCGGAACCCATCGTCCTCGACAATGGTCCCTTTGCTGGTCTATCTCTCCCCCATGCCTCAGCGCGCGCCAATGCAGCCCACGTTGTACGCGCCCACGTCTCGACCTACTTGATTACGCACCCTCACCTCGATCATCTCTCGGGCTTTGCCATCAACACAGCTGCTTTCCATGCTACATCACGACCCAAGAGGCTAGCAGCCCTACCTTTCACTGTCGAAGCTATCAAGAGGCACATCTTCAACGACGTCATATGGCCCAATTTGACAGACGAGGACGGAGGCGTTGGCTTTGTTAGCTTCCAACGCTTAAGAGAAGGCGGAGATATCATGGTTGGTACGGGAGAGGGCAGGGGATACATCGAGGTGTGCGATGGCCTTGGAGTCAAAGGCTTCAAAGTCAGCCATGGCAACTGCATGAAGGAACCTCAGCCGACTCGCTCTCAGCGAGGATCACTGGGCAGCATTTCGGAACCGGATCACTCTGCGTTCAGGGGATCAGATTACCGGAATCTGTCGATACCGCACGTCTTCGGAACACCAGGCGAACAAACCCCAGGACACAGCTACTACTCTCCTGGCCCGCAAGGAAGGAGTTTTACCAGTGATCCAACGCCACAACACTCGGTAGTGGACAGCACCGCCTTCTTCATTCGGGATTACGACACGTCTAAAGAGGTATTGATTTTTGGCGACGTTGAACCCGATAGCATCTCTCGTGTCCCACGTCTGGCCGGCATATGGGCAGAGGCGGCACCAAAGATAGCCGAAGGCATACTCGGAGGCATCTTTATCGAGTGCTCCTACGACGACAGTCAGCCAGATGCCGTACTTTTTGGCCATCTTGCACCGCGGCATGTTGTTGCTGAGATGAAGACACTTGCACAGATGGTAAAAGACGAGAAGGCTGCCAGAGCTTTGGATAGAGCCCAACGCAAACGGAAGCGGAGCTCGAATGGCTTGAACATAACGATGGACGATCTATCCGATAATAAGAAGCGGAACAAGAGTGTCATCACGCGGTCATCGAGCATGCAGCCTCGACGCGGCAGTCTTCCTCTGATGGTACCCGAGGAAGAATCGCAAGCAAACACACCTGACTACGCGGGCACAGAGAGAAACACGCCTGTACCAGCGGATGCACCACTTGAGGGCGTCAAAGTGGTCATGATCCACATCAAGGATACGATGGAAGATGGGCCACACGTAGGAGAGCGGATTCTCATGCAGCTCAAGGAGCATGCTGATGCTCTTGAAGTCGAGGGATTTGGCAAGCTCGGATGCGAGTTTGTGATTAGCAAGAGCGGAGAAGACTATCATTTCTAGTCGACAGTACTTTAGTGAACAAACGACGGCTGTAATTACGAACCAGTTCTGATGACATCGGGAGGAGGCTGCAAGTGGCAGTGAGGGCTGACAGCAGACGGCCATGCGAAGAGACAGTGTATATATATCACTTGGACCTTCACGAGCAATGAAAGTCCATCCTTGATCTGTCCACCTCCATATCCGAAGGATTCGCGAGCCGCCTCAGGCATCTATGTGGTTGTGGTTGTTGAGAGGGACGGCCTTGGCGTCGAGAACCCCACCAACTTAGAATGGTAAACGTCAGGATTCAGCAAAGCTGGAGCCAGCCAAAGCGTTCTCCTCCTTTACTTTAACCACATCAATTGCACATCAAAATGTCTGGCCAATACGAAATCCTCTGTCTCGAGAACCCTCTCCTGGACATCCAGGCCGTCGGCGACGAGAAGCTGCTCCAGAAGTATGGACTCAAGTCCAACGACGCCATCCTGGCCGAAGAGAAGCACATGGGTCTCTACGAGGACCTGTTCGAGAACTACAAGGTTGACCTGAACGCCGGTGGTGCCGCCCAGAACACCGCCAGAGGTGCCCAATACGTCCTCCCCGCCGACTCTGTTGTCTTTGTTGGATGCGTTGGCAAGGACAAGTACGCCGAGAAGCTGGTCGAGGCCAACAAGAAGGTCGGTCTCCGCGCCGTCTACCGCTACGACGACGAGCAGCCCACCGGTCGCTGCGGTGTCATCATCACCGGCCACGACCGTAGCATGTGCACCGATCTCGCTGCTGCCAACTGCTACAAGGTCGAGCACTTGAAGGAGAACTGGGACCTCGTCAAGCAGGCCAAGATCTACTTTGTCGGTGGCTACCACTTGACCGTCTCGGTTCCCGCCATCTTGGCTCTTGCTGAGGAGGCCGCTGCCGAGAACAAGACCTTCATGCTCTCGCTCTCCGCTCCTTTCATCTGCCAGTTCTTCAAGGACCAGCTCGACCAGACCTCCCCTTACTGGGACTATGTCGTTGGCAACGAGACCGAGGCTCGCGCCTTCGCTGCCGCCCACGACCTCAACACCGAGGACATTCCTACCATCGCCAAGCACATGGCCAACCTGCCCAAGAAGAACACCCAGCGCAAGCGTACTGTTATTGTCACCCAGGGC
>Ga0268251_10000112_pt1 | contig 40341 bp, 43 predicted proteins | sample AgamicAsMae_FD_200527 | JGI IMG/M metagenome (GOLD analysis project Ga0268251, IMG submission 200527) | Agave microbial communities from Guanajuato, Mexico - As.Ma.e (v2) (version 2) | ecosystem: Host-associated > Plants > Phyllosphere > Phylloplane/Leaf | place: Guanajuato, Mexico | collected...
CCTCCACCCGCTTCCGAGCCCCCAACCCGCCGGGCTTCGACGATCTCGGCAACTTCAGCTGGAGCCCCGACGGCGCGAAGGTGCTCTACGCGCACGACTGCCGGACGTGGCTCCTCGACCTCGCGAGCGGGCACCGCCACCGCGTCGGCGGGAGCCTCACCGCCCCCGGCTCCTGGTCTCCCGACGGCCGCTATTTCATCCTCCGCGACGGCGAGTGGCAGCGCTCGTGCCGCGGTTTCTGGACCAGCCCCGCCGGCGGCGGGGCGCTGTACGCGCGCGGCGGCCGGCGGCTAGGCGACCTGCCGCTCGGCTGCGCGACCTGGAGCACCGACGGCCGCTTCCTCGCCTTCACCGACGGCGTGACGGGCACGGCGGTCGCCTACGAGCAGCCGCTGAGCGTCCTGAACCTGCGGACGCACAGGCTCGCGTGGATCTTCCACGACCGGAACGATGGTCCGGCGTTCATCGGGCCGGGCGGCTGGATCGTCTACAACCGCTTCGAGCGTCCGTCCGGGCCGCCGGAAGACGGCCTCTACGTCCCGGCACACACGTATGTCGCGCGGCTCGTCGAGCGGTAGCCGCCCGTTGAGCAGCCGCGGCCCGATAATCCCGAGGTGGACGAGCACGAGTCGCTCCGCGGCCAGCTCCTGATCGCCTCGCCTGCGCTCCTCGACCCGAACTTCCGGCGCGCCGTCGTGCTCGTCACCGAGCACACCGAGGAGGGCGCGATGGGGCTCGTGCTCAACCGGCCGACCGAGGCCGCGGTCGCCGACGCGGTGCCGCCGCTCGAAGACCTCGTCGAGCCGGGCGCCTGCGTCCACGTCGGCGGCCCGGTGCAGCCGAACGCGGTCGTCGTGCTGGCGGAGTTCGGCGACGCCGAGGAGTCGGCGGCGCTCGTCCTCGGAGACGTCGGCTTCGTCCGCGCAGACGTGGAGCCGGGCGCGCTCCCGGAGTCGACGCGCCGCGCGCGCGTGTTCGCCGGCTACGCGGGCTGGGGCGAGGGCCAGCTCGAGGCTGAGCTCGGGGAGGAGTCGTGGATCGTCGAGCCGGCGGTCGTCGAGGATGTGTTCGCCGAGGACGCGGACGAGCTCTGGAGCCGCGTCCTGCGGCGAAAGGGCGGCCAGTATGCGGTCGTGGCGCTCATGCCGCCCGACCCGTCGCTGAACTGAGGGCTACTGCTTCCTGGCGAGCGCGCGGGCAAGCTCGCGCTTCGACATCTTCGAGCGGCCCTCGACGCCGAGCCGGCGCGCCCGCTCGTACAGCTCGCGCTTCGTGTTCCCGTAGTAGTCGATGCCGCCGAAGGTCTCGCCGACGCCTCGCCGCTTCTGCGCGGTCGGCTTCGTCGCGCGCGGGTCGCTCGGGCCCGGCTCGTCCTTCGCCACCCAGCGGTCGCCGACCTTCTCGTACGTGCGCTTCAACGCCGCGAAGGCCGTCCGATGCGCCCGCTCGCCCTCGCCGTACTGCTCCACGGCCGCGTCGTGCGCCTTGATCCACGTGCGCTGCGCCTTCGCCGGCGAGCGTCTGAGGGTGTCCGGCAGCTCCTCCCGACCGGGCATGCGGTCGTACTCTCCCGGGCGGTGACGAGCGAAACGCCGACCGTCGTCGTGGACGCCGAGAACGTGCGCCGGTCGATCTGGCCGAATGTCTCCGGCGAGCGGCTGGTCGAGCTCGTGCGCCGGTGGGCGAAGGAGCGCGGCTACGACTACCGCGTCGTCTTCGAGGGCGAGGACGAGACCGCCGACGACCGCATCGTCCGCGAGACGGCCGAGCTCGACCGCTACTGGCTCGTCACCTCCGACCGCGAGCTGCGCGAGCGCGCCGGCGAGCGCGCCGAGCGCGTCATCGGCGGCGGCGCGTTCGTGCGCGAGCTCATTGTCGGCGACTGAGTTTCAAGAACGGACCCGGCTGGAAATAGGTTCCTCTACTGCGGTAACGAGGAGAGGAGGGGTTACATTGCGGAAGCTGGTCACTGCTTTCGTTGCGGCAATCTCGATGGCCGCGCTCGGAACTGCACCTGCGGGTGCGGTCACCGGCAACTTCGTCGAGGACTTCGAGCACCCGTACGTCGGTCTGGTCGCGTTCTATGACGCCGACGGCAACTTCATGTGGCGGTGCTCTGGCTCGCTGCTCACCGATCGCGTCTTCCTGACGGCCGGGCACTGCACCGACCAGGACGCCGAGGAGTCGCCGGTGATGGCGCGGATCTGGTTCCACCAGAACGTCGGCGGCGCCTTCGACCCGGCAACCGGCGCGGAGGACCCGAACACGGGCTACCCGAACCGGTGCCTGGAGGGCGATCCCCTGTGCGTCGAGTCGACGATGCTCTTCGACTTCGGCTTCGACAACTTCGCCGGCTTCCCGAACATTCACGACGTGGGGTTGATCATCCTGCCCGAGGACCAGGCTGTCTCCTTGCCGGAGTACGGCCAGCTGGCCGAGGCGGGCTTCCTCGAATCGATCGCGGACCTGCGCGGAGCGACCTTCACGGTTTCGGGGTACGGCGTCAGCCGCATCAACCCGGCGCAGACGCTCTCGTTCCGTGAGCGGCTGATGGCCGTGACGCAGCTCGTCAACCTGAACGTGAGCCACAACACGGCGGGCTTCAACCTTCAGCTGAGCTCGGCGCCCGGCGGTGGTCGCGGCGGCACCTGCTTCGGCGACTCCGGCGGCCCGACCTTCTACGGCGAGCCCAGCTCGAACGTGATCGTCGGTGTCAACTCGTGGCTCTTCGGCTTCAACCGGCAGACCTGCGGCGGGACCGGCTTCGCGTTCCGCACAGACACCGAGGCGGTCATCGACTGGATCCTCGGGGTCGTCGCGGAGAACGCCCCCGACGAGCTCGACGAGATCCAGATCGTCGAGGCTCCGTAACCGAAGCGTCGACAGGTGGGGGCCGTGCCCAGCGGCGCGGCCCCCCCGCCGTCGAGTCCTCATGGCCCGGCCGGCTCGACATGCTTCACGGCGTCCACCAGCGCCGTCACCTCGGCCTCGCGCAGCTCCGGGTAGACCGGCAGGAAGACCACGCGCCCGAGCATCGACTCCGCCCGCGTCGGAGCGAGCTCCGGCCGGTCGGGCGGTGCGGGCACGGCGGCGATGCTCGTCGTCGCGGTCGACGTATCCAAGCCCGCGCGGCGAAGCGCGGCCCGCAGGCGCCGCGGGTCGTCGGTGAGCACCGGGAAGACCCAGTCGGGCGCGCCCAGCGCGCGCGCTCCCGGCCGCTCGATGCCCGGCAGCGCCGAGGCGACGCGGTGCGCCAGCTGCGTCCGCGCCTCCAGCCGGCCGCGGTTGAACCGGCGCAGCCGCCGCTCGACGAGCGCGAGCAGGGGCAGGCACGGGCGCCGCCGGATGCGCGGGATCAGGTCGGCGCGAAAGCCGCGAACCGCCGTGGTGACGACCTCGTCGAGGTCGCGCCCCCGGAGTGCAAGCGCCTGCTCGAAGGCGTAGTAGAGACGTGGCCGCGAGATCAGGACGAGCGCCAGGAAACGGCAGACCCGCACGGCGTACTCGAGCCGCGGCTGCACCCGCCTCCCCGCCTGAAGCGTACGGATCCTCGCCGCGAGCTCCGGGTCGCGCACGCGGACGATCGCCCCCGCGAGCGCGGTCGCGGTCTTGATCGCGCCGAAGCTGAAGAGCGAGACGTCCGCGAGGGGCTCCCCGTCGTCGCCGGGGCCGCGGAAGCTCTGGGCGCAGTCCTCGACGAGCAGGAGCCCGTGGCGGCGCGCTGCCTCGGCGAGCGGAGCGAGGTCGACGCGCGTGCCGAACAGGTGCGCGACGACGAGCAGCCGCGTCCTCCGCGTCACCGCCTGCTCCAGCAGGTCGAGCCGGGGCGCAAGCGTGTCGAGGTCGAGATCGACCGGCAGCGCCTCGAGGCCGTGCGCCTCCACGATGCGGGCGATGTCCGGGTGCGTGACCGCGGAGAGCGCGACCTCGTCGCCGGGCTCGAGCTCGAGCGCCTGGAGGAGGAGGTCGAGCCCGGAACGGACGGAGAGGCAGACGAGGCACTCGTCGCGCCCGTTCCACGCGTCGAGGGCGCGCGCCTCCGAGCCTGGGCTCGGTCGGAGGCAGGCGAGGAGCGCGAACAGCAGGTCGCGCACCGACACGTCGAGGACGAGTCGTGGCCGGAGCCGCCGCGGCGGCCGTGGAAGCTCGGATTCGAGGCCGATGACGGAGCTCCACAGGCGCGCCGTCGCCTCCTGCGCCGCCGCGTGCGAGTCCTCCGGCAGCCGATCGAGCGCCGCCGGCGGCCCTAGCGCGATCCGCCAGCGCCGGAGGAGCGTCAGCCGTTCGGTGCCCGCGATCGCGGCCGGAACGAGCGGCACGCCGGCCGCGAGCGCGACCCGTGCCGCACCGGTGTGCGGTCGCGCGACGTGCTTCTTGCGGAAGCCCTTCGAGCGGCGCGTCCCTTCCGGGAAGATCCCGACGACGTGCCCTTCGCGCGCGAGCGCCACCGCGCCTTCGATCGCGGCCGCGTCGCCCGCGCCGCGGCGGACGGGGAAGACGCCCGCGCGACGCAGGAACGGCGCCGTGAGCGGGTTGAACAGCTCCGCCTTGCCCATCCAGCGGAGCTGGCGCGGGTAGAGCGCGTACGCGAGCGCGAAGCCGTCGAGGTTCGAGAGCTGGTTCGAGGCGAGGACGAAACCGCCGGCAGGCACGTGCTCGAGGCCGGACACGCGCGGCCGGAAGAGGAGCCGCACGAGCGGCCGGGCGACGCCGGCGACGACTCGGTAGAGAGCCGTCTGCTCCTGCGCGGATTCGATCGCTGGAGCCGCTCGCGCCGTCGTGGCCTCCCGGGCAACAGAGAGGCCCCGTTGCCGGGGCCTCCGAGTAGCGGGGGCGGGATTTGAACCCGCGACCTCCGGGTTATGAGCCCGGCGAGCTACCTGACTGCTCCACCCCGCGGCGCGGGCGGCAGTATAGCGCGGCGGTAGCATCGCGGCGATGCTCGTCCTGGTCTGGATCGCGCTCGGGATCGCCGTCGTCGCCGTCGCCGCCGGAATCGTCGTCGCCGGCCGCGCCGGCCTCACCGCCTGGCGCGCGTTCCGCGGCTCGACACGCGCCGCCTCCGAGGCCCTCGCCGACCTGAGCGCGAAGCTCGAGCGCCTGGCCGACTCGGCCCCTACCCGCGGCCCGCAGCTCGAGCGGAGTCGCGCCCGCCTCGAGGTCTCGCTCGCCCGCTTCGCGATCCTGCGCTCGGCCCTCGACGAGGCGACGGACGCGGTCGCTCCGCTCCGGCTCCTCTACCCCCGGAAATGACCCGGGTCGCCGCGGTCGACCTGGGGACGAACTCGACGCGTCTCCTCGTCGCCGACGTCGAGGACGGGCGGGTCGAGGAGCTCGACCGCGAGACGGTCATCACACGGCTCGGCGAGGGCGTCGACCGGCGACGCCGCCTCCTGCCGGAGCCGATCGCGCGCGTGCGCAACACGCTCACCGACTTCCGCCGCCGCGCCGAGGAGCTCGGCGCCGAGCGCACGCTGCTCGTCGCGACGAGCGCGGTCCGCGACGCGGAGAACGGCGAGGCCTTCCTCGGCGAGATCGAGTGGAGCTACGGCTTCGACACCGAGCTCCTCTCGGGCGACGAGGAGGCGGCCATGACCCTTCGAGGCGCGTCCGTCGGCCGGGAGCTCGGGCCGGGGACGCTCCTTCTCGACGTCGGCGGCGGCTCGACGGAGCTCACGCTGCCCGACTTCCGCGTCAGCCTCGACGTCGGCTCGGTGCGGCTGACGGAGCGCTTCCTCGCGAGCGACCCGCCCACGAGCGAGGAGCTCGCGGCCTGCCGCGAGGCCGTGCGCGCGGTGCTGCCCGACCTCGACGTGCGGCACGCGATCGGCGTCGCCGGGACGATCACGACGATCGCGGCGCTCGAGCTCGGCGGCTACCACCGCGATCGCGTGCACGGCCACCGAATCACGCGCGAGGCGGCCGAGCGCCAGCTCGAGCGGCTGGCCTCCCTGCCGCTCGAGGAGCGGCGCGAGCTTCCGGGCCTCGAAGGGGCCCGCGCGCCGGTGATCGTCGCCGGCGCGGCGATCGTCGCGGAAGCCCTGCGCTTCTTCGCCCTCGACGAGCTCGAGGTGAGCGAGCACGACCTCCTGACCGGCGCCGCGCTCGCCGCCGCCGAGCTGCCGGAGCGCGAGGAGGGCGACGCGCCGCCCGGCGCGTACACCTGCTGCTGATGAGCACGGACGAGAAGCGAATCTTCGGCGTCGTCTGCCTCAGCGGGGTCGCGTTCCTCGTCCTGACCGTGCTGAACCGTTCCGTCGAGGCGCTCTGGCTCGACGTCGTGCGCGTCCTCGTCGCAAGCGTTGCATTCGTCGTCCTCGTCGCGCTCCAGCTCACGCGAGCGCGCCGCGAACCGCCGTACGCTCGGCTTCTCGGATACTGGACGCTGGTCTTCATCCCGTGGTTCGCGCTGATGTTCGCGCTCGCGTTCGTCGTGCCCGAGCACTGGGTGCTCGCGTACGCCGTCGGCGGCGTCGCCGTGCTCGTGCTGCTGGCGCGGCTCGTGAAGCGGCTCGCGCGGCCCTAGCGCGACTTCGCCAGCGCCGCCCTCGTCACGCGCAGCGGCGTCATCCCCGCGGTCAGCCGCCTGAGCTCCGAGGCGAGCGGAGCGGGTACCCGATACCAGGTTCCTCGGTCGAAGCGGTCGAGGTTCACGCCGTAGCTGAGGAACCGATCGAGCCGCGCGGTCGCGACGATTCCGGTCACGTAGCCGTTCCTGAACCGGAGCTCGAAGGCGGGCGCGCCGAGTCGCGCGCGAGGTGTGACCCGCGGGTCGTGCGAACCGTAGTAGAAGGCACCGAGCAGCGGCAGGACGGCGCGGTTCACGATCGGCACGCAGCGGTGAGCGTTGCACACCCGCAGGTCGCCTGGACCGAAGTCCTTGCCCGTCGCGGCGGGAGTGACGGCGAGTGCCGCCGCCGCGAGCAAGGCCGCGACGATGCATCGAGCGGTCACGACCCGAAGAGTACGCCCCTAAGCCTCGTCGGGTTCCTCCGGCGGCTCGTCCTCGGCGAGGCGGCGCTGCAGCACCGCGCGCGAGAGGACGCCGACGAGCCGGCTGTCCTCGACGACCGGCACCCGCTCGAGGTCGTGCTCCTCGAGGAAGCGGAAGGCCTCGTCGACGTCCATGTCCGAGCCGATCGTGTAGTTCGGCGGCTCGACGATCTCCGCGACCGGCGTCGACCGCGGATCCCGCCCCGCCGCGACCACCTCGCGGACGAGCGTCTTCCGCGTGACGACGCCCATTAGCCGTTCGCCCTCGCACACGAAGACGGCACGGACCTCCGGGCGCAGCAGGAGCTCGCCCGCTTCCTGCGTCGTCGCGTCGGCGGCGAGCGTCCGCGGCTCGGGAACCATCGCCTCGCGAACGAGGGTCACGGGTAGATCCCCCGGGCCTCCAGGGCGCCCGCGACCTCGCGGATCCCGGCGACGAGCGCGGCGCTCCGCAGCGTCAGCCCGTGCTCGTGGGCGAGCTCCCACACGCGGCCGAAGGCGTCGCCCAGCTTCTCCGCGAGCCTGGCACGGATCTCCTCGCGCGTCCAGAAGAGGCGACCGAGGTCCTGCACCCACTCGAAGTACGACACGGTGACGCCGCCCGCGTTCGTGAGCACGTCCGGAAGGACGAGCACGCCGCGGTCGGCCAGGATCGCGTCCGCCTCGACCGAGGTCGGCCCGTTCGCGCCCTCGGCGATCAACGTCGCCTCGATCCGCCCCGCGTTCTCGCCGGTGATCTGATCCTCGCGCGCGGCGAGGACGAGCACGTCGCACGGAAGCTCGAGGAGCTCGGCGTTCGTGACCCGCTCCGCCAGGTCGTAGCCCTCGAGCGAGCCGTGCTCCTGCGCGTAGACCCGCAGAGCCTCCACGTCGAGGCCGTCCGGGTCGTAGACGCCGCCGGACACGTCGGAGACGGCCAAGACCGTCGCGCGCTTCAGCGCCAGCTCGTGCGCGGCGATCCCGCCCACGTTGCCGAACCCCTGCACGACGCAGCGCTGCTCGTCCATACGCCGCCCGAGCCGCTCGCACGCCCGCTCCACGACCATCACGACCCCGGCGCCGGTCGCCTCGTGCCGAAAGAGCGACCCTCCGAGCGCGACCGGCTTGCCCGTGACGATCTCCGGCACGGCATAGCCCTTCTGCATCGAGTACGTGTCCATCATCCACGCCATGGTCTGCTCGTTGGTGGCCATGTCCGGCGCGGGGATGTCCTCCTGCGGCCCGATGTACGGGAGGAGCTCCGAGGTGTAGCGCCGCGTCAGCCGCTGGAGCTCGGCCGAGGAAAGCGCCCGCGGAGAGCAGCGGACGCCGCCCTTCGCACCGCCGTAGGGAAGCCGCAGGAGCGCGCATTTCCACGTCATCCACATCGCGAGCGCCGCGCACTCCCCGAGGGTGACCTCCGCGTCGTATCGGATCCCGCCCTTCGTCGGCCCGAGGACGCTCGAGTGCTGCACGCGGTAGGCGGGGAAGACGGCGAGGCTGCCGTCGTCGAGCCGAACCGGGCAGCTGACCATGAACGCGCGCTCCGGGAAGCGGAGCCGCTCGGCCACCTCCGGCTTGACGTCCGCGCTCGGCAGCGCCTGCTCGAACTGCGCGAGCGCCGTCCGGAAGAGCGGCGTATCCCACTCGAGCGGCGCCTCGGCGGCCGGATCCTCGACCCTCGCCACGAGGGGCAGTCTAGGGTGACCCAGGCAGGCGCGTCAGGCTGCCGCGTCGCGCCGGAACCAGGCCTGCGTAACGTCGAAGCCCCAGTGCGCGGTGAGGTCCTCCGGCGGCCGGATCTCGCTGTGGCCGTACCGCCAGACCGTCTCGCGGGCGTCGTCCTCGCGGATGCGGTGGATCTCGACGCCGCTCACCGCGCCCGTCCGGTTCGGGTCGTGCTCGTCGAGGTAGGCGAAGGCCGCGTCCACCGCCTCCAGGTAGTCGCCGGAGACGAACCGCACTCCGAGGTCGAGTGCAGGGGTGCCCTCGAGGATCTCGTGAACCTCGTAGGCGGGCTGCCGGGCCGCACGGCGGAGATGATCAGCCATGCCTTGCATTGCCCTGTCCGCACATGATCGGCGGAGCGGGCGGGCGGACGCATCACCCCTCCGAGGGTAGCTTCGGACAGCCCGATCCCCGGCGCTCGAGCTGAGCGGCACAAGCGTGAGATCGCCCTTCCTGATCGGCCTCCCACGGCCAGCGATGAGTCCGGCGCCTCCCGAGAGTCTCTACGCATGAGACGAAAAAAGGAAGGAGACGACCGTGAAGCTGACCGTGACCGAGTCCGTGTCGCTCGACGGAGTCATGCAGGGGCTCGGCGGGCCCGACGAGGACCGTCGCGGAGGATTCGAGCGCGGCGGATGGGCCCTCCCCCTCGTGGACGAGGAGGTCGGCGCGTTCCTCGACGACGTCTACGCGCGCGCTGACGCGTTCCTGTTCGGACGGCGGACGTACGAGATCTTCGCCGGCTCCTGGGGTCTCATGAAGGATCCGAGCCCGAGCCCGATCGGACAGGCGCTGCACTCGAGGCACAAGTACGTGGCCTCTTCCACGCTCACCGAGCCGAGCTGGGCGGACACGACGGTCATCCCCGGGGAGGTCGCAGCGGTCGGCGAGCTGAAGGCCGAGCCGGGCGGCGAGCTGCAGGTGCACGGAAGCGGCGCCCTGGTCCGCTGGTTGCTCGAAAACGAGCTGGTCGACGAGATCAACCTGCTGAGGGCCCCCGTGATCGTCGGCCAGGGCACGCGCCTGTTCGCGGACGCTGGTCCGGACGTCGCGCTCGATCTGGTCGACACCCGCACGACACCCAACGGGGTGACGATCCAGGTTTTCCGGCCCAACGGGCCGCCGGAGTACGCAACGTCCACCGCGAAGGCAAGCTGGCGACAGAGCTAGACGTGGAGCCGATGCCGCGGGCGGCCACGTACCCCCGCCCGAGCGAACGAATCACGCCGGCAGCGTTTCCTCTGCCCGCGCGAGTGGTAGACGTGCAACGTGGCAGAACGCGAGCATCACGTCGAGGGCTCGGTCGGGTCGTTCGGGGACGAGCTCGCCGAGGCGGTTCGGCGCCAAGTGGATCAGGTGACGGAGGCGCTGCGCGAGGAAGTCGCGCGCCTTCAGCAGGAGGTCTCGGAGCGGGGGCGCGTTGCGGCTCGCGGCGCCGGCTACGTCGGTGCGGCAGGCACGCTCGGTCTCGTCGCGGCCGGAGCGGTGGCGTCGTTGCCGCTGATCGCGCTGCGGAAGGCCTTGCCGCCGACCGTCGTGGCATTGCTCGTTGCGGGCGGTGCAGCGGCCGGCGCGGCCGTGCTGGCGCGTCGCGGACTGGAGCAGCTGAAGGAGGCCGCGCCGGAGTCGGTCGAGCAGCGCATCGACGCAGCTCAGGACGAGATTGCCGAGACGCTGAAGTCTCAGGCGCGGCAAGCACGTCCGCTTTAGCCGCGGCCTCTCTCATCGGCGCAGCGGCGCACGCGTGGTTTAGCGTTTCGCTCGTAGGACATCAGTGTCTCATGTACGGACGATAGCGTCTTGACACGGGACGCGGAGGAGAGGAGAGCTGATGCAGCAGACGATGAATCGCGTGCGCCTCGACGAGATGCGCGGGGCGCCTGTGTACGACAACGACGGCGACAAGATCGGCAAGGTAGAGGAGATCTACTACGACCAGCAGACACGCGTGCCCGAGTGGATCGGCATCGGCACCGGCTTCTTCGGCACGAAGCGCGTGATGGTGCCGGTGAGGGGTTCGGCGCCGTACGAGAACGGCTTGATGGTTGCCTACTCGAAGGAGCAGGTGAAGGACAGCCCCGACGTCGAGGAGGACGACATCTCGCAGCGGCGCGAGGCCGACCTGGCCGGCTACTACGGACTCGGCGGCGAGAGGCAGCCGACCAAGACTCGAACCGGGCGGGAGAGCGTCACCCGCGCCGAGGAGGAAGTCGAGGTTGGCACGCGGCCGGTCGAGGCAGGTCAGGCGCGACTCAAGAAGTGGGTCGAGACGGAGCCCGTCGCACTGGACGTCGAGCTGCGGCGCGAGGTGGCACGCGTCACGCGTGAGCGGCTCGACCGTCCGGTGGGCGAGCACGAATTCGGCGAAGAGGAGGTCGAGGTCCCGCTGCGAGGCGAGAAGCCGGTCGTGCAGAAGCAGGCCGTCGCCAAGGAGCGGGTCGGGCTCGAGAAGGACGTTCGAACCGAGAAGCAGACGGTCAGGGACGAGGTGAGGAAGGAACGCGTCGAGGTCGAAGGCGACGTCGACAAGGAGCGTCGACGGTGAACGAAGGTGGAGAGGGGGGCGGCGAAGGCCGCCCCCGCTCCGCTGCCGGAGACGCCGACCTCGTCCTGCACGAGGAACAGGCGCACGTCGAGAAGCAGCCGGAGCACCGGGGCTCGCTGCGGGTCCGCCGGGAGGTCGCGCGCGAGCGCGTTCGAGAGAGGCACCCGCGCACGCGTGAAACCCTCGCGAGCGAGCGGGTCCCGGTAGGCGAGGGAGACTCCGGGCAGATCGAGACGCTTCCCGACGGCTCCATCTCGATTCCGTTGTTCGAGGAGAAGCTCGTGGTCACGCGACAAACGGTCTTGCGCGAACGAGTGATCATCAAGAAGGACGAGGTGACGGACTGGCAGACGGTGGAGGCCGATCTGCGCAAAGAACGCTTGCGAGTCGACACCGACGATACCCCTGAAAGCCGCGCGAACGGATAGACGCTTCGCGGCTGAGGACGACGAGTGGCGCCGCCTCGCAGAAGCGTCGCGCTGATAGGGACTCGATGGTAGGCCGGGGGCGGGAGTCGAACCCGCACGGTCCGAAGGCTACCCGCGTCGGACCAATACGACCGTTGCTTCGTCTTCCTCTTCCCCCGACAGGCGCGTGTGACCGTGCGCGCGCCGCAGTCGCGCGGTCAGCGCCCGGCTTGGGCCTCCTGGCGCAAACGGTCTAGGGGCGGGAATCTCGTCCGCCTAGAACCGATACTCCTGGCAGGGATTCCGCGCTTCGCTTGCCGGAACGCTCCACAAGCAGGAACCGACTGCTTGCCCGCGCGGATGGCTCTTGGGCGCTCACAACCCACGAGCGACCGGCGAGATCAACGTTCTGGCCCACAGAAAGCTCCTCGTCGCTCAGTCGAAGTTCGTCCCGGTCATCGAACCGGAGCAGGATCTCGTATAAGGGCAGGTCCCGGTCCCCTTTCTCCGATGCGGAATTACTCGCTACGCAGCGACAACACGCGCCTTAGATGTCACCGATTGACGAGTCAATCAAACACGCCGCATGACCCACTTCAACCAGAAACACGGGCGCCGGCGGCGTCCCGCGGTTTAAGCGAGGAGCCCGGATCTCGCGACGGTGGAGGAGGCTGTGCGGCTGCGGGCGATAGTCGAAACGTGTGAGGAGGCGCTCGAGCGGCTTGCCGCGGGAACCTGACCCGCCACCGGCAGGCTTCGTCGACGACGTCGCAGCCTCCGGGACAACGCTCGCGCCAAGCTCGCCCTACTCGGTGCGCCCGCCGCCCGGGGGCCGCTCTAGATCGTCAACCGCACGGGCCCCCTCCGCTGCGCCGCGTCGAGCTCGGCCCCCGCCGGCACCGCGCCGGCGTGGACTGGAGATATAGGACGTGGAGGGCCGAACGCGTCCTCGAGCGAGAGCTGGCCGAACTCGCGGGCGGCGTCGCTCGGCGCCGCGCCGGGCCGTGTGTGCAGTCCATGGCTCGTCATCCCCGCTAGGGCACCCGACTCGACGGCGTGTGGCCCCTCTGAGTGGCCTCCGTCGCCGAATCGCTGCTCCCTCGAAAACGGCACTGCGCCGGCGAAGTCGCGCTTAGCAGCCGTTTTCGTTAGGTGCCGGGGGCGGGAGTCGAACCCGCACGGCCCGAAGGCCACCCGATTTTAAGTCGGGCGCGTCTGACCGATTCCGCCACCCCGGCCGGGGCGAGAATAGCTACGTCCCAGGCTGTAAGGCCGACTTCGGGTAGGGCTCCGGCCCGTGGTAGCGGAAGGCATCGCGGAACTTCGTGAACCCGTTGTCGTCGAACTGCGTGCACTTCGAGAGGTACGTCCAGGCTTCGACCGCGATCTTGTTGCCGAGCCTCGGGAACGGCGCGACGAGCATCGCGTTGTCGTCGCTGCGGTAGAAGGACGTGATCTCGTCGACGTCGGAGCGCGGCACCTTGGAGCCGTACTGGATCACGATCCCGCCGTGCTCCAGGTTGTGGATCTGCTGGATCTGCCGCACCGGCTCCGTGTAGATCCCCCAGAGCACCCACTGGGCGTAGTGCGGCCCGCTCGTCGCCGGGAACGAGTTCCAGTGGTACTTGTAGTTCAGCGACACGTGGTTTCGCGGCTGCGCCTTGTAGTGGTTGAAGGTGCAGCCCGCGGCGAGCATCGCGCTCTTCGCGCTCGCCGCGTTCGCCGCCCCGCCGTCGCGGGTGAGGACGAGCGCCGCGATGACGATCGCGAGAGCGAGGATCCCCGAGCCGCCGAGGGCGTAGAGGATGAGCCACTGGCGCCGACGCTCGGCGCCGGTCGTCGGCGTCCCGGTCCGCCGCTTCGGCGCCTGCACGGGCCTGGGCGGCGCCGGGGTACGTGTCTTCTTGGCCACGGGCGGCTAGCGATGCTAGCGGTCCCGCGTCAACGTCCGGCTGTTTCTCCTGAGCGCGCCGGTGTGGCATGGTTTGCCCGCTCAGCGCCAGCTGATGCGTGCACGAGAGGAGGACCGCATGGGATGGCTCGACAAGCTCCTCGGGCGGACGAAGAAGGCGACAGGTGACGTCACGGGCGACTCGTCCTTGCGACGCGAGGGCGAGCACCAGGAGCAGGCGGCCGCAGCCACCGACCGCGCGGAAAGCTACGAGTCGATGGCGCAGGAGGAGCGCACCGAAGCCGCGGAGCACCAGGCTCGGCGGGAAGACCAGCTCTGAGGACCCGAGCGGGGCCGGTTCGCGCCGGCCCCGCCTCGTCCGACCCCCTCTCTAGCGTTTGCAGACCATGCTCGTTGCAGTGGTTCTCGTCGTGCTCGTCCTCGCGCTGGCCGCGGTCGGTGGCGTCGCCCTCATGCGCCTCCTCCGCGCCGAGCTCTCGGCGCAGCGCGCCGAGACGCGCGAGGAGCTCGCGGCGCGCAGCACGGAGATCAGCCGCCGGCTCGAGGGCCTCGACGGGCGGCTCCTCTCGACGCAGCAGAGCACCGGCCAGACGGCGACGCAGATCGTGGACAGGCTCGGCGAGCTCGGCCGCACCTCGGCGCAGATGCTCCAGCGCGCGAACGACCTCGCCCGTCTCGAGCAGGCGCTGCGCCCGCCGAAGGCGCGCGGCGGCGTGGGCGAGCTCCTGCTCGCGAACGTGCTCCGCGACAGCCTGCCGGCCGAGGCCTACGAGCTCCAGCACACCTTCCGGAGCGGCGAGCGCGTCGACGCGGTCGTGCGCGCCGACAAGCTCGTCCCGATCGACGCGAAGTTCCCGCTCGAGAACTTCGAGCGGCTCGTGAACGCCGGCGACGACGGCGAGCGCGAGCTCCACGAGCGCGCCTTCGGGCGCGACGTGAAGGTCCATGTCGACGCGATCGCGGCGAAGTACATCCGCCCCGCAGACGGCACCTTCGACTTCGCACTCATGTACCTCCCGTCGGAGTCGATCTACTACGAGCTCGTCTGCGGGAAGACCGGCGGCCTGTACGCCTACTCGCTCGGCAAGCGCGTCTTCCCCGTCTCGCCGAGCACGTTCCACGCGTACCTCGCGATCATCGTGCTCGGCCTGCGCGGGCTCCAGATCGAACGGCACGCGCAGGAGGTCATGGCCTACTGCGCGCAGCTCTCGAAGGACTTCGGCCGCTTCCGGCAGGACTTCGACGTCGTCGGCAAGCACATTGGCAACGCGGCGTCGAAGTACAGCGAGGCCGACCGCCGCCTCGAACGGCTGGAGACCCGCCTCGAGCAGGCGACCGAGGCGACGGAGATCGAGGAGCCTGCGGCGGCGCAGGAGCTGCCGCGCGCTCTAGACGCGGCTTAGAAACGTAAGAGCGCCCCGATCCCCTCGACCGGCTCGAGGTCGTGGTGCTCACGCACCGCCCAGGCCGAGCCGCCGTTGGTCAGGGTGCGCTGGAGCGCGAGATCAAGCCCGTCGTCGCGCCCTTCGAGCCGGGTGCCGTCGACGGGACACTCGCCGGCCTCGGCCGAAGCCCGCCCGCACTTCGGGCACTCCCAGGCCGGCCGGTGCGCGTCCTCCTGGAAGAGGAGCGTCTCGACGCGCCCGTCGGACGCGGACTCGAGCGTCTCGCTCCACCCCGCCGCCGCGCGGCCGCCGCGGCCGGCCTCCTCGCGCCAGCGCTCGAGCTTCTCCCGCTCGCGGCGCGCCCGCGCCTCCTCCAGCACGGGCTTCGCCGCGACGAGCAGCTCCGGCGGCCCGGCGTGCGCCTCGGCCTGCGTCCAGCCGACGATCGCCTTCTCGACCTCCTTCGAGAGCAGCCGTGCGAACTCGGCCCGCGTCTCCTCCGAGGAGACGACAACGACGTCCGCGCCCGTGCGTCGCTCGAGGACGTCGAGCTCCTCGGCGACGCCGCGCAGGTGCTTGAAGACGAGGTTCTCGATATGCCGCTGGTAGCGCGCCTGCGACCAGCCGCCCTGGTCGTGCCGGCCCGGCTCCTCCTCGGTGCGGTCGACGACCTCCTCGAGCCGGCCCGCCCGCAGCCGGAAGAGCTCGCCGCGCTCGCGCCCGACGACGGCGACGATCGCCCCGTCGCGCCCGACGAGCGGTGCGAGCGGCGCCAGGCTGAACGTCGGGCCGACGCCGACCGAGTCGCGCACCGGCTCGGGCAGCGGCAGCGTCCGCCAGACGCCCTCGAGCCCGGCGCAGAAGAGCGCGAAGCCCCGCGCGCCGTCGCGGCTGAAGTCGGAGTCGAAGAAGGTGCGGATGCGCTCGAAGTCGGCCTTCAGCCCCTCGCGCTCCTCGTGCGTCAGGCGGTCACGCTGCGCCGCTTCGCGTTTCTCCGCGACGTCGAGGAGCGAGTTGATCTTCGTCGACAGCTCAGCGGCCGTCGCCGCGGAGCTCGGGTCGAGGTCGAGGAACATGCTGATCGCACAGCCCTTGCGGGCGCGGAAGCCGGCGAGGTCGCGGAGCTGGTCCCAGCTGACGGTTGCCGCCACTACAGTCTCCTTTCCCCGGGGCCGGGCATTCTAGGCGTGTGCGTGTTTCCACGATCGGACACGGCACCCGCCCGCTCGAGGAGCTCCTCGAGTGCCTGCGTGGCGCGCAGGTCGCCACGCTCGTCGACGTCCGCCGCTTTCCCGGCTCGCGCCGCAACCCGCAGTTCGGCCAGCAGCGGCTCCGCGAGGCGCTCGAGGCCGAAGGGATCGGCTACCGCCACGCCGTCGAGCTCGGCGGTCGCCTCTCCGGCGAGCCCGGCGAGGAGCGGTTCGCCTGCATCCGCACTGCGGCGTTCCGGAGCTACGCCGCGCGGATGGGGCGGCCGGAGTGGCAGGAGGCGCTCGCCGCCGCGCTCGCCGAGCGGGCGCCGTGCTTCATGTGCGCCGAGACGCTCTGGTGGCGCTGCCACCGCAGCCTGATCGCGGAGCTCCTCGCGGCGCGCGGCCACGAGGTCGTCCATCTCGTGCGGCCGGACGAGCGACGGCCGCACCGGCCCTCCGACGAGGCCGAATACCGCGGTGGAAAACTGTTCCTTTGCGGGCATTTCGTGGCCTGAAGGGAAGCTTCGACCGGCGCGTGTCGTTGAATACCATGTGCGCGGGGCCCGACCCGGGCCCGCATGTTTTTGGAGGAACAGTGGAAGAGAATGGTGTGCGCGACGTGATCGTGATCGGCGGCGGGCCGGCCGGCTACACGGCGGCGCTCTATGCCGCCCGCGCGAATCTGCATCCGCTGGTGATCGAGGGCTTCCAGTGGGGCGGCCAGCTGATGATCACGAGCGACGTCGAGAACTATCCGGGCTACCCGGACGGCGTCCTCGGCCCGACGATGATGGAGGAGTTCCGGCGCCAGGCCGGTCGCTTCGGCGCCGAGTTCGTGACGGACGACGTCACCCGCGTCGACCTCTCCGAGCGCCCGTTCAAGGTGTGGGTCGGCGACGAGCTGTACACGGCCGAGGCCGTCATCGTCGCCACCGGCGCGAGCGCGCGGAAGCTCGGCGTGCGCGGGGAGCGCGAGTACCAGGGCCGCGGCGTCACCTACTGCGCGGTCTGCGACGCCGCGTTCTACCCGGACAAGGACGTCGTCGTCGTGGGCGGCGGCGACTCGGCGATGGAGGAGGCGCTCTTCCTGACGAAGTTCGCCCGCAAGGTGACGATCGTCCACCGGCGCGACGAGTTCCGCGCCTCGCCGATCATGGTCGACCGCGCGCGGGCGAACGACAAGATCGAGTTCGTCCTGAACGCGGTCGTCGAGGACGTCGTCGGCGACGAGCGCTCGATCAACGAGGTGCGGCTGCGCTCGACGGTGGACGACTCGACGTGGGAGCTGCCGGCGGACGGGCTCTTCGTGGCCATCGGCCACGATCCGAACACGAGCCTGTTCCTCGACCAGCTCGACCACGACGAGGCGGGCTACCTCGTCACCGAGCCGGGCTCGACACGGACGAACGTCGAGGGCGTGTTCGCGGTCGGCGACGTCGTCGACCACACGTACCGGCAGGCGATCACCGCCGCGGGCTCCGGCTGTATGGGCGCGCTCGACGCCGAGCGCTTCCTCTCGGAGCGGCACGGCCATCCCGAGGCGGCGCTGACGGCCCCGCGGGCGGAGGCGGCGGAGGTCTAGCCGGGGCCGCGTCGAACCTCGGCCGGGTGGCCGAGTGGATCGACCTGCTCGATCCGACGAAGGAGGAGCTCGCCGCCGCGCTTCCGGTCGCGGTCCACGACCGCGCGCTCCAGCTCCTCTGCATGCCCGCGCGTCACGACGACGAGCCCCGGCCGCGGCTCGAGGGGCACCAGGACTACGTCTTCGGCGTCATCCTCGTGCCGGTCTGCATCCGCGAGGAGGACCGGGTCTTCTACCAGGAGGTGGACGTCGTCGCGACGCGCGAGCGGCTCGTCACCGTCCGCAAGACACCGGAGCGCGGGTTCCCGTTCGACGCCTCGGACGCGATCGCGGTCGCGAACGCCGATCCCGCGCTCGCAACGGGCGAGCTGGCGCAGCTCCTCGCCGACCTCGTGGCCGAGGACTACCTCAACCTCGTCGACGCGCTGAACGACGAGATCGACGAGCTCGAGGACGGTGTCGAGCGGTGGCCCCCTGGACAGATCCGCGACCGCATCTCGCGCCTGCGGCACGACATGCTGCACGTGCGCCGGACGCTCAGCCCGACCCGCGACGCGATTCGCCGGATCGTCGACCGCAGGATCGACCTCACGGAGGGCCACGAGCTCTTCACGCGCGACGTCGAGATCACCTTCGGCGACGTCTACGACAAGCTTCTGCGCGCGCTGGACGGGCTCGACCTGTCGCGCGACCTGCTCGCGAGCGCGCGGGACTACCACCAGGCGAAGATCGCGAACGACCAGAACGAGGTGATGAAGGTCCTGACGGTGATCGCCTCGGTGCTCCTCCTCCCCACCTTCATCGTCGGCCTCTACGGCCAGAACTTCCGGCACATCCCGGAGCTCGACTGGGGCTTCGGCTACTGGTGGGCCTGGGGCTTGATCCTCGTCACGACCGCGATCCAGCTCGGGTTCTTCCGCTGGCGCGGGTGGATCGGCGGCGACCCGGTGCGCCGCCCGAAGCTGCCGCCGCTCCGGACGCTCGACCCTCGGCAGCTCAGGCAGCTCAGGCTCGGACGGCGCCGGTAGCCTGCCCGCGTCGTGCCGTTCTTCATCTGCCCGAACTGCAAGGAGCGCTCGATCGACCATGACCGGCGGGAGGAGCTCGACAACGTCCCGGTCGCGTGCCACCACTGCGGCTTCGGCTTCCTCTTCGAGCTCATGGACGACTACTACCCGGCGCCAAATGCCGGCCTCGTCGTCTGCGACCAGGCGGGCCGGGTGCTCGCCTGCGGCCGCGGCGTCTTCGAGCTGACTGGGTATTCCGAGGGTGTGCTCCTCGGCCGCGACCTCGTGGAGGGGCTTGGCCTCTCCGGCTTTACGCCGGAGCGGAACCCGGCGCAGCTCGCGCTCGAGTGGGGCGTCCGGCGGCTCGGCGAGCAGCTCGAGCTCCGGACCCGCGCCGGGGTCACGAAGCCGGTGAAGGGCGACTTCTTCCCGGCCTACGACTCCGACGGCGGGCTCCTGGTCGCGCTCGCGCCACGCTGAGCGCCGCGCCGTAGACGCAGACGGTGCTCCCGGCGACGGCGGCTCCCGCCGCGACGTCGGCGTAGTACGAGAGGTAGAGCCCACCGAGCGCACAGCCGCCCGCGACGGCGGTCCCGACCAGCATCATCGCGGGCACGCGGCGGGCGGCGAGACGGGCCGTCGCGGCAGGGCCGATCAGCGCTGCGAGGACGAGCAGGTTCCCGAGCCCCTGCACGCCGACGACGATCGCTGCGGCGACGAGCCCGAGCAGGCCGAGGTCGACGAGGAGCGGCCGCGCGCCGAGGCTGCGGGCGCTCCCGCGGTCGAAGCCCGTCGCGAGCAGCGGCCGGTGGAGCGCCGCGAGCGCGGCGAGGCAGAGGGCGGCGAGCGCTCCCGACGCCGCGAGATCGCTGCGCGTCACGCCCAGGAGGTCGCCGAAGAGCAGGCCGTCCAGGCCCGGCGGCGAGGCGGGCGTCAGCGCGAGGAGCACGCCGAGGCCGAAGAGCGTCGTCACGACGACCGCGACCGCGACGTCCCGCCCGATCCCGGGCAGGCGCGTCGTGAGCGCGATCGCGGCCGCCGCGCCAAGTACTCCGCCGGCGGCGCCGAGGAGGAGCGGCAAGCCGAGCAGCGCCGCGGCGACGAGTCCGGGGAAGAGCGCGTGCGCGAGCGACTCGGCGCTGTAGGCGAGCTCGTAGAGGACGATCCAACAGCCGAGGACGGCGCCGACGACGCCCACGAAGAGGAGCTCGAGCAGCGCCCGCTGCATGAACGCGTGCGACCAGGGCTCGAACAACGCGTGGGTCACAAGGCACCGCTTGCGGTGCCGTCGTCAGGACGGGTGGGTCCCCCGCCCGTCGGTCTGCAATGACCGGTCGACACGATGGAACTCACCGATTCGGCCTAGTGGTGGTGCGGTGGGAGCAGGGCCGCCTCGCCGGGGAGGGTGACGATCTCGCCGCCGTAGGTCGCCTCGAGCACGGGCCGGGTTAGCGTCTCGGCGGGCGGTCCGAACGCGATCTGACGCCGGTTGAGGCAGAGGACGCGGTTGAAGCGGCGCGCCTGCTCGAGGTCGTGCGTCGCGACGAGGATCGCGCGACCCTCGCCGGCGAGGTCGTCGAGGAGCCGCTCGAGGAGCTCGGCGCTCGTCTGGTCGACCCCCGAGAACGGCTCGTCGAGGAGCAGCACCGGCGCGTCCTGGACGAGCGCGCGGGCGACGAGGACGCGCTGGCGCTGGCCGCCGGAGAGCTCGCCGAACTGCTCGCCGGCGAGCGCGGCGAGACCGACCCGCTCGAGCGCGGCGAGGGCGACGCGGCGCTCGGCGCGTCCGACCGGTCGCCACCAGGGCACGCGCGAGAGCGTCCCCATCAGCGCGACGTCGAGCGCCGAGACCGGGTAGTCGAGCCGCGAGCGCTCGGTCTGCGGGACGAAGCCGAGCCGGGGCGGCCGCCGCACCGAGCCGCGCAGCGGGCGGAGCTCGCCGAGCAGGACGCGAAAGAGCGTCGACTTGCCGCCGCCGTTCGGCCCGAGGACGCCGATCCGCTCGCCCTGCTCGGCGTCGAAGGTGACGCCGCTCAGCACGACCGGGCCGCCGTACGACGCCGCGAGGTCCTGCACGCTCAGCGGCACCGGAGCCGCCCTCCGCTCAGGCCGCGCACGATCGCGTCCGCGTTCGCCTGCTCCATCCCCAGGTACGTGGCCCCGGCGGACCCGGCCGGGCCGAGCGTGTCCCCGTAGAGCGTGAAGCTCGAGGTGGCGCCGGTCTCGCGGGCGATCGTGTCGGCGAGGCGGCGGTTCATCGAGCTCTCCGGGAAGACGGCGCGCACGTGCTCGCGGCGGATCAACCGGACGAGCCGAGCGGTGGCTCCGGCGGAGGGCTGCGCCCGCGTCGTTTGCGACGGGATCACGGCGCCGACGACGTCGAGCCCGTACCGGTGCGCGAAGTAGCCGAAGGCGTCGTGGTCGGTGACGAGCTTCCGCTCGCTTCGCGGCAGCCGGGCGAAGCACCCGGCCAGGGACCGATCGAGCGCACGCAGCTTCGCCAGGTACGCCGCCGTCCGCCGTCTATACGCAGCTCGGTGCGACGGATCGAGCGCGACGAGCGACGCGCGGATCACACGAACCGCCGCCTCGGCGTTTCGCGGATCGTGCCACCAGTGCGGGTCGAAGCGCGACGCGTCGGGGCCGGACGCTTCGCCCGGAAGCCTCACCGGGACGAAGGCCTCGAGCTCGACGCTCAGCCCTGAGCCGGCCTGCTCGATCACCTTGCTCATCCAGGAATCGAGCTGTTCGCCGTTCTCGAAGATGATCTTCGCGCGGGCCGTCGCCTCGACGTCCTTCGGTCTCGGCTCGTACTCGTGCGGGTCGGTGTTCGGCTGGAGGATCTGGTGAACGCTGACGTCGTCGCCGCCAACGGCCCGAACCCAGTCCGCGATCTGCGTCGTCGTCGCCACGACCTGAAGGCCGCTTCGGCCCGAGCTCGGGCCGCAACCGGCCAGGACGAGCACGGCGATGAGCGCGAGCAGCGGCCGCCCGAGCCGCCCGAGGGCCGCGGCCGCGAAGACGCCTCCCGCCAGAACGGCGATCGCCGCCCCCGGCGGCACGTTGAGCTCCACCGAGAGCCAGAGCCCGACGACGCCCTCGGCCGCGGCAAGCGCGACGCTCGCCGCCTGCCAGGCCGCGAGGCGCCGGAACCAGAGCCGCGTCGTCGCCGCCGGGACGACGTAGAGCGCGGCGGCGAGCAGCGCTCCGACCGCGGAGAGGGCTGCGACGACCGCGAAGGCGACGGCCCCGAGGAGCACGGTGTCGAGGAGCGCGGCGCGGACGCCGAGGGTTCGTGCCGTCTGCCGCTCGAAGCCGGTCGCGAGCCAGCGGCGGCCGAGGATCGCCGTGAGCACGAGCGAGAGCGCCGCGGCGATCGCGGCGAGCCCCACGTCGTGCGCGCCGATGAGGAGCAGGCTGCCGAAGAGAAGCGTTTCGACGTTCGCGCCCGAGTGGAAGACGTCGCTCGCCAGGACGACGCCGAGCGCGAGCGCGCCGACGAGCGTCAGGCCGGTCAGCGCCTCGCGGTCGCTCTCGCGGCGACTCGCGAGCCCCTCGACGCCGAAGGTGTACGCCGTCGCGGCGAGCGCGGCGCCGGCGGGCGCGGGCCATCCCAGGCCGGCGGCGACGACGAGTCCCGGGAAGGCCGCCGTCCCGACGGCATGGGAGAAGAAGGCAAGCCCGCGCAAGACGATCCAGGTGCCGAGGATCCCGGCGGGGATCGAGAGCAGGAGCGCCTCGACGAGCCCGCGCTGGACGAAGGCGTAGTGGAAGGGCTCGAACACCTAAACGAGAATGATTCTCGGTCGCATCTGACGGCTAGGATAGGGCGCGTGACCAAGACACGTCAAACGCCGCGGGGACTCGACGAGCGCATCGCCGCCACCGGCCTGCGCGTCACACGGCAGCGTCTCCGCGTGCTCGACGAGCTCGCGCGCGAGCCGCACGACCTGACGGCGCAGGACCTTTACCGCCGGCTACGCGACGACGGCGAGAAGATCGGCCTCGCGACCGTCTATCGCACGCTCGGCAGCCTCGTCGAGCACGGCGTCGTGGACACGCTCGCGCATAGCCCGGGCGAGACGTGCTACCGGCTGTGCAGCGACGCGCATCACCACCACCTCGTCTGCTCCGAGTGCCACCGCGTCGTGGAGCTCGGCGAGTGCGGCATCGAGCCCTGGCTGGAGGCCGCCGCGGCGCGCGAGGACTTCGTCCCGACCGGCCACCGCCTCGAGATCGTCGGCGTCTGCGCCGCCTGCCGCTAGACGCGGCTCGAAGGACAGAGGTCGTTGAGGACGCACTCCTCGCAGAGCGGGCGGCGTGCGATGCAGACGCGCCGGCCGTGCCAGATCAGGAGGTGCGGGAAGCGGCCCCAGTCGTCGCGAGGGACCAGCTTCTGGAGGTCGCGCTCGATCTTTACCGGGTCCTCGTGCTTCGTCAGCCCCAGGCGCTGCGAGAGCCGCCGCACGTGCGTGTCGACGACGATGCCCTGCGGGTTCCCGAGCTCCGCGGCGACGACGTTCGCGGTCTTCCGCGCCACACCCGGCAGGCGCACGAGCTCCTCGATCCGCCGCGGCACCTCGCCGTCGAACTCCTCGACGAGCATCCGCATCGTCCCGCGCAGCGACTTCGCCTTCTGGCGGAAGAAGCCCGTGCGGTAGATGTCGCGCTCGAGCTCCTCGGGCGGGACGGCGAGGTAGTCCTCCGGACGCGGGTACTTGCGGAAGAGCGCCGGCGTGACCTGGTTCACGTTCACGTCGGTCGTCTGCGCCGAGAGCATCACCGCGACGAGGAGCTCGAGCGGGCTGCCGTGCCAGAGGGCGATCTTCGCGTCCGGATGCGCCGCCGCCAGCCGCTCGATGATCGGCCGGATGCGCGCCCGCTTCGGGCCGACCCGCTTCCGCGCCTCGTGGACGTAGCTGCGGGCCATGCGGGGACGGTAACGCCGCCCCGCATGGCCCACGCGCTTTCTACGCCAGCGGCTCGCCGGTCTCGAGCAGCGTCTTGAGCCCGCTGAGCACGTACATCCAGCCACCTGCAACGCTCTCCGCGGTCTTCGGAGCGCCTTCGAGCTGGTCGTGCGTCACCGTGAGTCGCGAGACGCCGCCTTCGTGCTGGTCGATCTCCCACGTCACCCGGCTCGTCGCTTCCTCGGCGAGCTCCGGGTCGTAGAGCGCCCTCCAGCCGTGCACCAGCCGGCGCGGCGGATCTTCCTCGAGGATCGCTTCGTCGCCCCAGAGTTCGCCTGCCGGTCCGAAAGCGCTGCGCCGGCCGTTCGCGAGCTCGACACGGGACGCGTAGAAGTACTTCTCGGTGAACTCCGGATTGGTGATCGCCTCCCAGATCTGCGCCGGCGTCGCCTTGATGAACACGCTGTAGACCTGGGTCGCCGTGGCGGTCATCGTCGTCATGCTGGTTCCTCCAGTCTCGTCTTGAGCTCGGCGAGCGCGGACGCGCGCCGTTCCGTGTACTTGTCGATCCACCGGTCGTGGATCAGGCGGATCGGAACCGGATTGAGGTAGTGGTGCTTGTTCCGGCCCGCCTTCCGGGTGGTGACGAGGCGCGCGTCCTCGAGCACGCGGAGGTGCTTCATCACGCCGAAGCGGGTCATCTCCAGCTCGCTCTCGAGCTCGGTGAGCGTGCGGCCGTCACGCTCGAAGAGGCGGTCGAGTAGGAGCCGCCGCGTCGGGTCGGCGAGAGCTCGGAACACGAGGTCGTCATCGTCCGGCACCTCCGCACAATACGTGACCATTAAGTCACATGTCAAGCAAGTAGCCTCCGTCGCCGTGCCGAGGATCCACCTCATCCGCCACGGCGAGACGGACTGGAACCGCGACGGCCGGATCCAGGGGCACAGCGACCCGCCGCTCTCCGCGACGGGCCGCGAGCAGGCGCAGGCGCTCGCCGAGTCGCTCACCGCCGAGCCGATCGGCGAGCTCTGGTCGAGCGACCTCCGCCGGGCGCTCGAGACGGCGGAGCCGCTTGCGGCGCGGCTCGGGCTCGATCTCCGCGTGAGCCCCGCGCTCCGCGAGCGGAGCTTCGGCGTGAACGAGGGCCGCGTCGCCGCCGAGGTCGCGGCCGAGCTCGGCACCGTCGCGGGAACCGCCTGGCACGGGCCCGACGACCGGCACCCGGAGGGCGAGAGCCTGCGCGAGCTCTACGAGCGAATGGCCGCGTTCCTCGACGCGGTGCTCGCCGAGTCGCCAGCGGAGGAGATCGCGCTCGTCACCTCCGGCGGGCCGATTCGAATGGCGCGGGCCTACCTCGCGCGCGAGCCCGTCGAGGCCGTCGTCTGGGCGGCAGTCGAGCACTGCAGCGTCACGACCGTCGAGGTCTGAGCGCGCGCAGACGGCGCCGGCGCAGGATCTCGCGTGCGGCGTTGAGCCCGGGCGTTCCCATCACGCCGCCGCCGGGATGGGCGGCGGAACCGCACAGGTAGAGGCCGCGGAGCGGCGTGCGGTAGCTCGCGTAGCCGGGGACGGGACGGAAGGCGAAGAGCTGACCGGGCGTCATGGCGCCCTGGAAGATGTTCCCGCCGGTGAGGTTGAAGACGCGCTCGAGGTCGGGCGGCGCCAGGATCTGGCGGTCGAGGACGGCGTCCTTGAAGTTGGGCGCGTAGTCGTTCAGCAGGTCGAAGCAGCGATCGGCGAAGACGTCGCGCTGCTCGTCCCAGGAGCCGTCGCGCAGGTCGTACGGCGCGTACTGCACGAACATCGACATCAGGTGCTTGCCGGGCGGCGCGACTGTCGAATCGACGACCGAGGGAATCTGGCACTCGATCACAGGCTTCGTCGACGGCCGGCCGTACTTGGCGTCGTCGAACGCGCGCTCGATGTAGTCCTGATCCGGGCAGATGTGGATCGTGCCGCGGTGCTGAGCGCCCGGCTCCGTGCCCAGGAGCGCCCGGAAGCTCGGCAGCTCGGCCAGGGCCACGTTGATCTTCACCGAGGCGCTGGCGTAGCTGATCCGCTCGACGTCCGCCACGAACGCATCGGGCAGCGCGTCCCGGTCGAGCAGGCGCAAGAACGTCACACGGGCATCTGCGTTGCTGGCCACGACGGGGGCGCGATACTCGTCGCCGCTCGCGAGCGCGACGCCGACGGCTCGGCCGTCCTCGACGAGGATCCGCGCCACCTCGGCGTCGCAGCGGATCTCGGCGCCGAGGTCGCGCGCGGCCGCAGCCAACGCCTGCGTGATCCCGCCCATTCCACCGCGCATGTACGCCCACACGCCGCGCGTGCCACCGGCCTCGCCCATGACGTGGTGGAAGAGCACGTAGGCGGTTCCGGGCATCGACGGGCTCGCCATCGCGCCGATGATCGCGTCGGTCGCGAGCGTCCCCTTCAGCTCCTCGGACTCGAACCAGCGGTCGAGGATCGGGCGTGCGGCGCCGGTGAGGATCTCCACTGCCTCGCCGGCGCCGTCGCCCAGGCCTCGGAACGAGCGGCGCAACGAAAGCGCGGCGCCGAGGTCGCCGAGGCGCGGCCTCAGCAGATCGGGCGGCTTCATGGTGAGGGTGGGCTCGACCACCGCCGCCACCCGCTCGAGCATCGCCTCGTACTGCGGATAGCGCTCCGCGTCGCGCGTGCTGAACTTGGCGATCTCCTTGCGTGTCAGCTCGGGATCTCGGCTCATCAGCAGCGAGCGCCCGTCCGGGAACGGCGTGAACGACGACGGGTCTCGGGGCAGGACCTCGTAGCCGTACGAGGCCAGCTTCAGGTCGCGGACGATCTGTGTGTGGAAGAGGCTGTTCACGTAGGCGGCGGTCGAGACCTTGAAGCCGGGGAACGTCTCCTCGGTCACGCACGCGCCGCCGACGATGTACCGCCGTTCGAGGACCACCACGCGCAGGCCGGCGCGGGCGAGGTAGCACGCCGTCACGAGCCCGTTGTGCCCGGCGCCGATGACGACGGCGTCGTAACGCCTCATGTCGAGATCGTAGGCGTGAGCAGGAGCTTGCCCGTCGTGCGGCGCGCCTCGAGGTCCTCGTGCGCGCGGCGCGCCTCCTCCAGCGGATAGCGCGCGCCGATGCGCACGTCGAGGCTCGCGTCGAACATTGCGCGCGCCCGCTCCAGGAGCTCGTCTCGGGTCGCCGTGTAGTCGTGGAGTGCCGGGCGTGTGAGGTACAGCGAGCGGGCGGCGAGATCCGCCGGCGCGAACGGCGCCGGCTGGCCGCTCGCGGCGCCGTAGAGCACCATCGTCCCGCGCGGCCGCAAGGCCTCGAGTGATGCGGCGAAGGTGGCCGCGCCGACGCCGTCGTAGACGACGTCCACCTCGAGGCCGCGGGCGCGCTCGCGGAACTCGTCGTAGCCGACGACCTCCTCGGCGCCGGCCGCGCGGGCCAGCTCGGCCTTCTCCTCGGTGGAGGTCGTCGCGAGCACCCGGCCGCCGCGCAGCCGCACGAGCTGCGTCAGCAGGTGGCCCACCCCGCCGGCCGCGGCGTGCACGACGACCCGATCGCCCTCCGCGACGGGATAGGTCGAGGAGCAGAGGTACTGCGCGGTGATCCCCTGGAGCAGGACGGCGGCGGCCTGCTCGTCGCTCACGCCGTCCGGAATGGGCACGGCCTTCTCGCTCGCGACCACGACCTGCTCGGCATAGCTCCCCGGCGCCTGCGCCCAGGCGACGCGCTCGCCCGAACGCGCCCTCCCCGCGCCTTCGACGCCGACGATCCGCGGCAGCGGGCCCGCGTAGCCTGGGATCGTCCGCTCGTACACGTCGCGGTAGTTGACGCCGATCGCGGCCACGTCGACGAGCAGCTCGCCGGGGCCGGGCTCCGGCGGAGGGACGTCTCGAAGCTCGAGCACCTCGGGCCCGCCGTGCCGCTCGATCCAGACGGCACGCACGTCAGCCCACGGCGCTGAGCGCACGCGGCGGCGGCGCGTTCGGCAGCCGCGGCCCGGCGCAGACGACGTCGAGCACCGGGCAGCCCGCGCATGTGAACTCGTCCGGGCTCGGCGTGAAGCGTCCGGCCTGGATCGCCGCGATCGCCTCCGAGAGCTCCGTCTCGAGCGCGGGCAGCTCGTCGCGGCCGAACGTCGTCGAGACGACCGCGTCCGGCCGCTCGAGGAAGTGGTAGACGACCTCGACCTCCTCGGCCCCCACGCGGAAGCAGGCGAGCGCGTAGACGAGCCGCTGGAGCCGGTAGTCCGCTTCGACGATCTCCTCCGGCGTTCCCTCGGCGAGCGAGTTCGTCTTGTAGTCGACGACGAGCGCGCGCGGCGCTGCGAGGTGGAGGACGTCGAGGCGCCCGTGCAGGAGCACGCCGTCGTGCTCGAACGCGAAGGCGCGCTCCTTCTGCGCGCCCGGCAGTGCAGCCACGCGCCCTGCGAGCTCCGACTCACAGTAGGACGTGACAAAGGTCCGGATCAGCTCGAGCTCCTCGTCCGTCGCGCGCGGATACCAGTCCCGCACCTCCACGAGGTCGGGCGCAACGGGCGCGGCGAGGTCGACCGCCTCCAAGAGCCGGTGCACGGCGTCGCCGACCTCGGTCGCGAGCAGGCCACCCTCCCCCGCGCCTCCCGTCGGCCGGCGCGGCCGCAGCCCGGCGATCCGCTCCGCGTAGAAGCGGTAGGAGCAGCGCTCGAAGAGCGCGATCGACGTGAACGACAGCCGCCGCACGCGGTGGAGCGGCGGCGCCGGGACCGGCTGGAGCGGCGGCAGCTCGATCCCGCGCGGTGGCGGCTCGGTCGGAAGCTCCGCGAAGAGCGCGAGCTGGCCGTCCTCGGCCACCACCGGCGGAGCCTCTTCGGCCGCCGGCCGGAAGCGTTCGACCCGTACCAGCAGCCGCGCCTGGCCGCGCTCGAGCTCGACCGGCTCTTCGCCCGCGTGCACGACCTCCTCCTCGGCCTCGAGCCGCCGCAACACCCAGCCGATCGGCGTCTCGCGCTCGGCCGCGCCGGCGGGATCGACGGCCCCGGAGACGATCAGGCGCTCCTTCGCGCGCGTCATCGCGACGTAGTAGAGGCGCAGCCGCTCGGCGCGCTCCTCCGCCTTCTCGGCCTCGCGCACGGCCTCGTAGTCGAAGACCGGCTTGCGGTCGCCGGTCGTCGGGTGGACGACGCGGAACCCGAAGCGGCCGTCGGGCCGCGCAAGGATCTCGTCGGTCCCCGGCGGGCCCTTCTCCCGGCCGGCGTCCGCGACCACGACCACCTTGAACTCGAGCCCCTTCGCCGCGTGGATCGTCAGCAGCCGCACCGCCTCCGCGTCTTCCTCCTCCGCGACCGCCTCGAGCTCCCGCGCGCCGAGCGCCTCCTGCTCCCGCACGAAGCGGACGAAGCCCTCGACGTCCGGCCCGCGCAGCTCCTCGTACGAGCGCGCGAGGCGCATCAGCTTGCGCAGGTTCGCGTAGCGCCGCTTCCCGTCCGGCCGGGCGAGCACGGCGAGGTCGTAGTCGTGCTCGGAGACGATTTGCTCGCCGAGCCGCTCGAGCGACAGCCGCGCCGCCGCCGCCGCGAGCCGGTCGTAGCGCTGGCGGAAGGCGCGCAGAAGCCGCTCGTCGTCGGGGTCGATGTCCGGCACCGGCGCGCGCTCGATCGCGGTGTAGAGCGGCCGCCGTGCGGCGTGCCGGCGAAGGAGGACGAGCGCGTCGTTCGAGACCCCGACGAACGGCGAGGCGAGAACGGTCGCGAGCGCGACGTCGTCGTAGCGGTTGTGCAGCAGGCGCAGGTAGGCGAGCAGGTCGACGACCTGCTGCTGGCCGAAGTAGCCCTTGCCCGTCGCGCGATACGTCGGCAGGCCGGCGGTGCGGAGCTCCTCCTCGTACCACTCGGCGTCGGTGCCGGCGGCGAAGAGGAGGACGATCTCGCCGGGGGTCGCGTCGCCGGCGTCCACGAGCTCGCGCACGCGCCGGGCGATGTGGCGCGCCTCGGCGCGGCGCCAGTGCTCGCCGGTGTCGCGGTAGCTCGCCTTGTCGGTGACGAGGAGCTCGACCGGGTGGCCGAAGACCGGGTCGGTGAACTCGGCCGAGGCGGCGAGCGGCTGGTAGCCGTCGCCGAAGTCGGCGCCGAAGAGCTCGTTCACCGCCGAGAGCACCTCCGGCCGCGAGCGGTAGTTCTGCGTCAGCGCGAGAAGCTGCGCCGCCTGCTCGCGCCGCTCGCGGAAGACCTGGACGTCCGCGTGCCGGAACCCATAGATGGACTGGAACTCGTCGCCGACGTAGAAGACCTCCTTCTCCGCGGGGCCGTCGGCGAGGGCGTCGATCAGCTCGCACTGGAGTCGATTCGTGTCCTGGAACTCGTCCACCATGATGAGGCGGAAGCGGAGCTGCTCGGCCTCGCGCACGGACGCGTCGTCGCGCAGGAGGTCACGCGCGAGGAGCTGGAGGTCCTCGAAGTCGAGCACCGACTCGCGCGTCTTCGCGGCCGCGTACTCGCCGGCGAAGCGCGTGAGGAGCTCCTGGAGGAGGTCGCGGTCGCGCAGCGCGAGCTCCTCGAAGGCGGCCTGCTCGACCCGCCGCCGCGACTCCTCGTAGGTGGCGGCCCGCTCGCCGCGCGCCGCCAGCTCGCCGAGGTCGCGCAGCCGCTCCGGGTTCGTCCCGACCTCGAGCGCGAGCGCGGCGCTCGCGCGCTGTAGCTCGGTCGCGGCCTCGTCCTCGGCCAGGCAGCGCGCCGCCTCACGCAGCTCCTCGAGACGGTCGGCGAGATCGGGCCGCTCGCCCAGCTCGAGCACGAGGTCGCGGCCCGCGGAGCGCAGCTTCTCGTAGACACCCGTGAGCGTCCGCCGCAGGCCGTCGGCGCCGTAGGTCGCGAGCAGCCGCAGCCGCTCGGGGTCGCGGCCGGCGCAGAATTCCTCGAGCGCGCGCTCGAACGCCTCGCCGCGGACGACCGCGCCCTGCGCCTCGTCGAGCTCGCGGAAGCGCGGGTCGATCCCGACCGCGAACGGATGCGCCCGCAGCAGCCGGGCGCAGAAGCCGTGGATGGTCGAGATCCAGGCTCCGTCGAGCTGCCGCGCGAGATCCCGCCGATCGCGCGCGACGAGCTCCTGGCGGATCCGCCGCCGCAGCTCGCCGGCCGCCTTGCGCGTGTAGGTGATGACGAGCACCGAGTCGACGTCGATACCGCGCTCGCACACCGCGCGGACGAAGCGCTCGACGAGGACGGAGGTCTTGCCCGTCCCGGCGCCCGCCGAGACGAAGACCTCGCCCTCCGCTTCGACCGCAACGAGCTGCTCGGGGTTCATGCGCGCGTTATTCGGCACATCGTCCAGAGGTCGCACCAGGCCGGGCACTCGTCGCCCTTCGGGTCGTGCCGCACGTCGCCGATTTGGATCCGCCGGGCGTAACTCGCGGCCCGCGTGCGTGCAGTCTCGATCTGCGTCCAGAACTCGTCCTCGGGGAGGTAGTCGCGCTTCGAGAAGCCGGGCACGTCCTCCTCCGCCTCGGCGCGCAGCATCCCGCGCGTGGCGCGCCGTCCGGCGAGCGCGCGGTAGACGCCACCGAGCGGCTCGATCCCGACGAGGTCGCGGAGCACGAGCATGTAGAGCGGGATCTGGAGCCGCAGCTCCGCGTCGATCGCCCGCGCCGAATGGACGCTCTTGCCCGACTTGTAGTCCTGGACGATCCCGCGCGCGGTGAAGGGCGCGACGTCGACGCGGTCGATCTTCCCGGAAAGGTAGAGGCCCGGCTCGAGCTCGAGGCCGCGCTGGAGCTCCGGCGCCGAGCGCTCCGAGCCGAACGAGACCTCGAGCTTGCTCGGGACGAGGGCGAGCTCCGAGCGCGCCTCGTCGCGGACGAACTGCTCGAGGTCGCGCCAGAGCGTCTCCTCGAGCTCCGCCGTCTCGATCTCCGTCAGCTCGAGCCGCACGCCGCCGCGGAGCGCCTCGTCGAGGCACCGGCGCAGGAAGCCGACCGCCTCCTCGACCCGCTCCGGCGGCACGCGCTCCGCGCCGAGCTGTTTCGGCAGGCCGGAGTAGAAGCGGAAGAGCGTCTGGTGCGCGACCTGGCCGCGCAGCATCGCGTCGGCCGCGGCGTCGATCGTCTTCGGGTCGACGACGCGCTCGAAGAGCCACGCGGACGAGCAGTCGGCGAAGCGCTCGAGCTCGGTCGCGCCGAAGACGGTGCGCGCGCCGAACCACGCGCGGACGGCCGGGTTGCGAAGGGCCGTCGGGCGGTCGAAGGCGAGGCGGGCGCGGCGCAGGCGCCGGCTCCAGTCGTTCGCCTCGGCGAGCGCCGCGGCCGTGTCCGGCTCGGTCACGGCCAACTGGGCCACGGCGCGGAGCCGCTCCCGCTCGCTCGGCGCTGACTCGAGCGGCCAGGTGAGCGCGGAGAGGGCGCGGCGGCGCGTCCACCGCGTCACGTCGTCCGCGGGGAAGAGCGAGACGACCTCGTCCCAGAACGGGCTCGCCTCGTGCGGGCTCCCCTCGTCGCTCGCGGCCTCGCGGACGAGGTAGAGCCGGTTCGTCGCACGCGTGCACGCCGTGTAGAAGAGGTAGCGGTCGCGCGACACCTCGTCGGGCCGCTCGAGCCGGCGCCCCAGCGCGCGCCGCCGCTCGTCGTCGAGGAACGGCGAGCCGCGGCCGCGGCGCGGCAGGCTCCCCTCCTCCAGGCCGAGGACGAACACGACGTCGAACTCGCGCGTGCGCGCGCGCATGAGGTCGAGCACCGCGACCTGGCCCGGCTCGCCCGCCGCCGCGCCGCGCACTGTCGCCCGCTCGAGCGCGCCGACCACGAGCTCGGGCGTGACCTCCTCGTCGAGCGCCGCGAGCTCCTCGAGCAGGCGGAGCGCGGCGTCGTAGGCGCGTAGATCGTCGCGCGGCTGCGTCCCGACCGGCGGCGCCTCGAGGCCGTAGGCGTGGCGGAGCATCGTCTCGACCAGGCGGCGCGCTCCCTCGAGCGGCGACCCGGCGGCGCGGAGCTCGTCCAGCACCGGCAGGGACGCGCCGCGCAGCCGCTCGGCCTCCTCCTCGACGCGGGCGGGGTTCTCGATCGCCCGGCCGCGCAGGCGTCCCTCCACGAAGTCGACCGCGGCGCGCGTGAGCCCCGAGAACGGCGAGCGAAGGAAGGCGAACAGGTCCTTGCGCGTCCCGTCGAGCCAGACGAAGCGGAGCACGGAGAGGAGCGCGTGGCCGAACGCCGTCTGGCCGAGGCGTAGCCGGTCCTCGACCGCGTACGGGACGCCGAGGGTCGAGAGGGCGGTCTCCAGGGGCGCGCGCCAGCGCTCGAGCGCCGGGCAGACGACCGCGATCCGGTCGGCCGGGACGCCGCCGCGGACGAGGTCGAGGAGCTCCTCGCCGACGAGCTCCAGCACGCCGCGGACGCCCGCGCCTTCGAAGAAGCGGATCGTCCCCTCGACCTCGGGGGGCGCGGCCGCGGGCCCTTCGAAGAGCGAGCGCTCGAGGTATGCGAGCGCGGGCGCGTGCGCGCGGGGGCCGGCGGCGGGCGGCAGCTCCTCGATCCGGCCGTCGGCGAGGTGCGAGAGATCCTCGGCCGTGCGGCGGAGCGAGGCGAAGGCGACGCGGCCGGGCTCGTACGGCAGCGAGACGCAGACCTCCGCGCGGCCGGCGAGCGCCTCGAGGAGCGTCCACTGCGCGCCGGTGAGGTCCTCGAACCCGTAGGCGAAGACGGGCTCGCCGTGCCACGCGTCGAACTCGTTTGCGACTCGCTCGGCGGCGCGGCGCCGCTGGACATCGCGGTCCCAGAGCTCGAGCCGGTCGAGCTCGGCGCGGTATGCCGCGTACAGCCGTGCCAGGTCGCCGCCGAGATCCTCGGGCTCGACGAGCGCCGACTCGAGCTCGCCGAGCGTGCCGAGCAGCGAGTCGGCGAAGCCGCCGAAGCGGGCCGAGCGGCCGAGGCCGTCCAGCTCTGTGGCGGCGATGGCCCGCCGCACCGCCAGCAGCCGCTGGACTTCGCCGGCGACCTTGCCGGCCGCGATGCGCCTGAAGAGGTCGTCGAAGGTGCCGATGTCGCCGCCGAGGAGGCCGTGGCAGCGGGCGAGGAGCTCGCGCTCGACGCGGTCGACGTCCGGCCGCCCTGGCACGATCAGGTACGGATCCTGGTCGAGCGCGGCCACGTAGCGGTCGAGGAGCAGCTCGACCTTGCCCGCGTTCGCGGGCCCCACGATGAGGCTCAGCCCCATCGACCTATCGTAAGACGGGGACCTGACGCCTCCACACACGCGCTTTGGAGAAATAGGCGCATCGACCGGTCATTTCAGACGGACGCACGGGCGAAGCCCGCACGTCCTGAGGCCGGCGCCGCAAGCGGCGCCTCGGCGAAACCGAGGAAAGAGCGTGAAAAACGAGAGAGGCGGGTCTCCCCGCCTCTCTCGTCAAGAAGGTCGGCGCCTCGGATCGCTGCGGACGATCGGCGCCGCCGAGTCGGCGCCTCAGGCCGCGACGGCCTTCGGCTTGCGACCGCGGCGGGCGACCGCGTGACCCGGCAGCTTCCCGGCGCAGTCGTCGCAGAGGTCGGCTTGCTTTGCTCCACGGCGTGCGTCCGAATAGGTCAGACGCAGCGTCGCCCCTTTGTTGTCGCCGACTTCCTTCCCGCAGTTGTCGCAAACGAGCACGGTCTTTCGAGCCAATGGTTCCCTCCTTCGCGGGGCCTATTGGCTGCGAGCTTAACGGAAAAGCCTCAGAGAATCACGCGGCGGCACGGCTGCGACGAATTTGCCATGACCTAAGGAGGCTGAGCAGGGCTCGCTCCTCGACCTCGAGCCCGATATCGCGGGCGCCGACGATGCGCAAATGGCGCGGCCGGAAATCGTCGATCGTGCGCCCGTCGAGGTACTGCTCCACGACCGCCGGGCTCACGTACGAGGCGCGCGTGACCGCAGGGGTGTTCCCGAGTCGCTCGGCCACGCGGCGCATGACGGCCGCGACCGCCCGTTTCTGGCCCGTCGCCGTGTCGGGAGGCTCGCCGAGCTCGGCGAACGCGATCGCCGCCTCGAGCGTGCCGCCCCACGTCCGGAAATCCTTCGCGGTGAATTCCTCCCCCATGTGGCGCTGGATGTACTCGTTGAGCTTGCGGCCGGTGAGGTTGAAGAGCTCGCCCTCGCACTCGTAGCGCAGGAGCTGCCTACCTCCGGGAACCTGGAGCAAGGCCTTCACGGCGGTGGCGATCTCCGGGTCGACGAGCGCGGTGCGCACCTTGAAGCCGTGCTTCGTGCGGAAGCGAAACGACACCCGCTTTCCGCGCACGCTCACGTGCCGCTTCGTCAACGTCGTCACGCCGTAGGTGTTGGACTCGCGCGCGTACCGCTCCGACCCGACGCGAAACCACGTGAGGTTGATGAGGCGGACGGCAACCGCCGACACGCGATCCTGGTCGAGCGGATCGAGGGTCATGTGCTCGCCCATCGCCAGCCGGAGGTCCGGCAGCCGCTCCGCGAAGCGGATCAGCTTGTCGTACTTCGCCTGCTCCTGCTGCGCCCGGTATTCGGGGTGATAGAGGTATTGGCGCCGGCCCGCCTTGTCGAGGCCCGTCGCCTGGAGCGGCGCGCCCGGCCTCGACGAGATCCACACGTCGCGCCAGGCCGGAGGGATGACGAGCGCCTCGATGCGCGCGAGCTTCGCCGGATCGGTGATGCGGTTTCCGCGCGCGTCGTAGTAGCGGAACCGTCCGCGCGAGCCCTCCCTCCGCCAGCCACCCCTCCTCGGCATGCCGCTCGCTAGTGTCCGCTGCGGTGACGCGGCAAACGATCGTGGTGCTCGACGGCGACGAGACCGGGCAGGAGCTGCTCGAGGAAGCGCTGCGGATCCTCGCCCCGGAGGTGACGGGCCTCGACCTCGACTTCCCGCGCTTCGACCTCTCGCTCGAGAGCCGCCGCGCGACGCGAAACGACGTCGTTCACGAGGCGGCGACGGCGATCCGCGAGGCAGGTCTCGGGCTCAAGGCAGCGACGATCACCCCCGAGGGCCGCGACGACGTCGGCTCGCCGAACCGGATCCTGCGCGAGGAGATCGGCGGCAAGGTAATCGTGCGGACCGGCCGCCGGATCCCCGGCGTCGTTCCGCTCGGCGGCGTGCACGCGCCCATCTCCATCGTGCGCATGGCCGTCGGAGACGCGTACGGCGCGAAGGAGTGGCGCGAGGGCGAGGGCGACGACGAGGTCGCGTTGAGGACGGAGCGGATCGAGCGGCACATCTGCCACGCCGTCGCCGAGTACGCGTTCCGGCACGCCGAGCGCACCGGCGCCAAAGTCTTCGGCGGCCCGAAGTACACGGTCAGCCCGGTGTACGAAGGGATGCTGAAGGAGGAGATGGACGCGGCGGCCGAGCGGCATCCCTCCGTGCAGTACGAGCCGCAGCTCATCGACGCCACCTTCGCGCTCCTCGTCGCCTCGAGCGGCGCGCCGCTCGTCATCCCGGCGCTGAACCGCGACGGCGACATCCTCTCCGACCTCGTCCTGCCCCTGTTCGGGTCGATTGCCGGCTCGGAGTCGCTCCTCGTCGCCTTCGACGACGACTTCGTCCCGAGCGCGGTCATGGCCGAGGCGGCGCACGGCACCGCGCCGTCGCTCCAGGGCAAGAACGTCGCGAACCCGATGGCGATGATCCTCGCCGGCGCCGCGCTCCTCGGCCACGGCGACGAGGAGGCGCAGCAGGTCGGCCGCGCGATCCGCGAGTCGTGCCTCGAGGCGGTCGCGGACGGCGTCCGTACGGCCGACCTCGGCGGCCACGCCGGCACGACCGAGTTCACGGACGAGGTCATCCGCCGCGTGCGCTCGAAGCTGGAGGTCTGGGCCACGCTCTGAGGGGTTGCATGGGCCTGCGCTCCGCCCCACTGTGCGTAGGTGCGGCGTGCGTTCTTCGTCCTTGCGGCCCTGCTGACGCTGCTCTACAGCGGGCTCGTCCCGCAGATCTTCGCGGGCACGCTGATCCTCGCCTTCGGCGTACGCCTCGCCTACGTGCTCCTGCGGTGGAAGGCGCGGCCGCGCCTCCTGTCGGGGTGGATCTTCGTCATCGCGCTCGGGCTGCTGCTGACTGCGGAGGCGGGAGCACCAGGCCGGCAGATCCGGCGCGCGAACGCGGCCGCGGTGCGGCAGGGCGTCGTCACGAACCGCGCGGACGCGACGCCGCGCGACCGGTGCGTCGGTCGGCTTCTCGACTGGTGGGACGAGGACGGCTCGCGCCGGGCGACCCCCGGCTGGACCAAGCCACGGTTTCGCATCTTCGTCACCCGGGTCTGCCGCCGCGCCGACGAGCAGCACGTCCTGCGCCGCGACGGCGAGATCGAGCGCGGCGTGCTCACGCGACTCTGGATTGCCTAGGACGCTCTCAGGACGCGCGGCGCCGTAGGTCGACGTCGCCTGCGTCATAGGCGTCCACGAACGCCCGGACGACGGCCGGCTCGAACTGGGTGCCGGAGCAGCGGTCGAGCTCGGCGAGCGCAGCGTCGACGGTGAGCGGCCGGCGAAACGGGCGGCCGAAGGTCATGGCGTCGAAGGCGTCGACGACGGCGAGGAGGCGCGCCTCGGGCGGGATCTTCCCGCCGCTCCGGCCGAGCGGGTAGCCGCCGCCGTCCCAGCGCTCGTGGTGGTAGAGCGCGCACGCGAGCGTCGCGCGGGCGGGCGCGAGCGCCTGGACGAGCCGCGCCCCCGCCACCGGGTGGTAGCGAATGTGCGCGAACTCCGGCTTCGTCAGCGGGCCCGGTTTGCGCAGGATCGTCGTCGGCACGGCGAGCTTGCCGATGTCGTGCAGGAGCGCGCCGATGCGGAGGCGCGTGATGCGGGCCTCGTCCCAGCCGAGCCGCTCCCCCACGGTGCCCGCGAGCGACGCGACCCGCAGCGAGTGCGCACCCGAGAACGCGTCGCGCGCTTGAAGGGCTTCCGCAAGGGCGAGAAACATGCGAAGGCAAGGTTCAATTCAGCCCCTCTTTTCCCTCCATACGCCGCCTCCAGAAGTGGACGCCGAGGAAGATCAGGACGCCGAGGCCGACCACGACACCGCCGCCGATCAGGCCGTACTCCGAGATGAGGTCGGCGGCGGCCCGGCCGAGGTAGTACGCGACGAGGCCGACCCCCGTCGCCCACGCGATCCCGCCGAGGGCGTTCCAGAAGAGGAAGCGCCACCACGGCATGTGGCTGATCCCGGCCATCCACGCGCCGGTCACGCGCAGGCCGGCGATGAACCGCGCGAAGAAGACCGCCTTGCCGCCGTGGCGGCGGAAGAAGCGCTCCGCGCGCGGCAGAATCGCCTCCAGCCGGTGGAAGCGGAGGAAGAGCTTCCGCCCGTAGATCCGGCCGATCCAGTAGCCGACGTTGTCGCCGAGGATCGCGCCGAGCGCGGCCAGGCCGATCACGGCCGCGATCGAGAAATGGCCGCGTGAGGCGAGCACGCCCGCGGCGACGAGCGCGGTCTCGCCCGGCACCCACACCCCGGCCGACTCGAGGAAGACGATGAGGAAGAGGAACGCGAGCCCGTAGTGGTCGACGACGTGCTCCACGCGCCGTCGAGTCTATGAGGGTGCCAGCTTCACGACCGGGACGGTCGCGCTCTTCTCGGTGTAGACGTCGAAGGTGCAGAGCCGTGTCCCTACGGGGCGAGGCGGCACGGCGGGGACGGAACCGCTCCAGGTGCCCGACTCCGGGATCACGACGCGCCGGTAGGGGCGATCGTTCCTCCGTAGGTCGATCGGGCCGGCCGGGCGGCCGACGACGTCGAGCCGCAGGCGGCCCGGCCGACAGGCGTACGCGAGCACGCGTACGTGTCCGACCACGCGCTGGACCCACACGGAGATCCGGAACGGCGGGTCGAGGCGCCAGAGCTGGAAACCCTCCCCCGCGCTCCGGATCACGCGGCCCCGGAACGCGACCGGATACTGCGAGACGACGTAGTCGCCCCGGGCCGGCGAGCCGTCGACGAGCACGAGCCGCCCGTCCTCGAGCGGGCCGACGGAGTCCTGCGGCAGGCCGCCCGGGATCCGCGCCGTGAGGAGGTCGTAGACGTGCGTCACACGCCGGTTCCAGAAGAAGCTCTCCCACGCCGCCGGCCAGTTCGGCTCGCCGATGTAGAGGTACGCGACGGGCCCGCGCGCCCGCTGGTCGATCCACCGGTGATGGGGGCCGCTCGTCTGGCCCGCGAGGAAGTCGGCCTCGAAGGCGATCCGGTTCGTCGCCTCGACGGAGACGGCGCCGAAGCCGGCCACCAGGGCGAGCGGAAGGAGGACGAGGAAGCGCCACGGCAGGAGAACGAACGCGAGCAGCAGCGCGACGCAGACGACGAGGAGCGCGACCTCGGCATCCGCGAGCGACGAATTCCTGTAGAGCCGGATGACCGGCAGCAGCGTGAACGAGTCCGGGAACGCCTCGGGCCGCGCGAGCTTCGAGAGCGGCAAGGCGGCGACGAGCGCGAGCACCGCGACCGCGCTCGCGACGGTGACGAGCCGCGGCCGGGGCGCGCCGCGCGCGAGCCAGACGGCGAGGCCGACGAAGAGGACCGGCGCAAGCGGGAGCATGTTCCGCTCCGCGAGGTAGCCGACGTGCTGCGACGCGAAGATCCCGACCTCGAGCGGGAGCCAGATCGAGAGCGCGACCGCCGTCGCGAGGTAGGCGCGCAGGCGGTCGTCGGCGCGGTCGCGAGCCGCGAGCAGGGCTAGCACCGCGCAGATCGGGACGAAGCCGGTGAAGAACGCAAGGTCGGCGTAGTGGTAGAGCACGAACCGCGCCGCGCGGCCCGCGCCGTAGTGGATCTGGCCCGCGGGCTCGTACGCGCCGAAGACGCGGCTCAGCGGGCCGCCGTTCCGCAGCCTCCACCCCGCCCAGCCGGCCGCGAGCAGGACGAGCGCGCCGGTCGCCGGAGCGAGGCGGAGCACGCGGCGCGGCTCTCTTCGCTCGAGCAGGAGGTCGATCCCGAGGGCGGTCACGAGCACGGGCAGGAGCACGAAGGCCTGGAGGCGCGTCATCGCCGCCGCCGCGCAGGCGAGGACGAGGAGCGCCTGATGGCGGAGCGTCGGGCGCTCGAGCGCGGCCGCGAGCGCGTACGCAGCGATGAGCACGAGCGGATAGAACGCGACCTCGGTCATGATCAGCCCGGAGTAGGCGAGGCCGGGGATCGCGACCGTGAGCAGCGCGGCGAGGAACGCCCACCCGCGCGCGCCGAGCGAGCGCGCCCAGAGGTAGACGGGCACGGCGGTGAGCGACATCAGGAGCGCCTGGATCAGCTTCAACAGGTGGTAGCCGCGCTCGAGGTTCCCCAGGCTGAGCGGCCCGCCGACGAGGGCCGGATAGACGAGGCTGATGAACTCGGTCGGCCGGCCGAGAATCCGGAACGTCCCGTCGTGGTAGAGGCTCCGGCCGAGTTCGCCGTAGATGATCTCGTCGGGCGTGATCCACGGGATCGGGACGAGCGAGCCGCCCCAGAAGCGAAGCAGCGTGGAGACGGTGACGAGCAGGCCGAGCAGGACCGCAGCTCGCGTCGGGCGACGCATCGCCGGATCATGCCCAGGCGCTGCTTGCAGCGCCGACATCAGGACGTGCAGGCTCCGCCTGCGCGTCCGTCTGAACCGACCGGTCGAGACCGCAAGAGCGAGTCCGGTCGGCTCCGAGGCGCTGCTTGCAGCGCCGACATCAGGACGTGCAGGCTCCGCCTGCGCGTCCGTCTGAACCGACCGGTCGAGACCGCAAGAGCGAGTCCGGTCGGCTCCGAGGCGCTGCTTGCAGCGCCGACATCA
>Ga0268251_10000113_pt1 | contig 40073 bp, 50 predicted proteins | sample AgamicAsMae_FD_200527 | JGI IMG/M metagenome (GOLD analysis project Ga0268251, IMG submission 200527) | Agave microbial communities from Guanajuato, Mexico - As.Ma.e (v2) (version 2) | ecosystem: Host-associated > Plants > Phyllosphere > Phylloplane/Leaf | place: Guanajuato, Mexico | collected...
ACAGCGGTAAGCAGCATCGACCCGGAGTTTCTCAAGGGAGCCTTTGGTGTACTCCAGCGATTCAATGCGCTGCGTGTTGCGGTGCATGGCCTTTTCAGCAGACGAAATCAGCGAGTGCAGATCCTTCTCTTTTTCATCATCGGCCAGTTCAAGCTCAGCCTGCCAGCGCCCGATGTTCTCCGCTGCCGTCAGGTTCGCAGCGCGCAGCCAGAACAGCTCATCGTCGAGCGTTAGCGACCGGGCGTCTTCGGTTATTGCGTCGGAGAGGAGCATCCTGCGACCGTAGCCGCCGTGCTTGAGCGCGTGCTGGTTGCCGGGTGCGAATGCGTTAACCGGCGGAGCATGCCGGGAACCGCGTATCGGTTTCGCGTCTCGGGAAATTTTGGTGCTGCCTGTTTCACGGGTGGATTTTTTCACCTTCCCTGATTTACTGGCCTCATCCTTTCCCTTTTGCGAATTCGCATTTTTTTTCGCAGCTTCTTTCTGCGATTTCGCACCATACGACGTTACTTTGATGTAGCGTTTCGCAGATGCGTAATTCAATCCCTGCGCTTCACACCAGTCTTTCGGTGATACGCCGGTTGCGGCATGATCGGACAGGAACCGTTTCTGAAGGTCTCCCCAGTCCGGCTTTGCCATTGCTATTACCTCACGTAGTCATTATCGAGGCCACTCACCTCAGCAAAGGACCTCTGTAATGCTGGCTCTTTATCAACGCATCCCCAGACCGCGTGCCGGATGCTCATCCACGAGCATCAGCTGTGATAGTTTTTCATTGGCGCGCTGTCAGTGAACTTTCTCCATTAGTCGACAGAGCCATATCGACAGGAGAATAAGCAAAATCAGCATCCTCACCTCACGCACTGCTGCCTGATGTATTCCTGCAGCCCGGCAATCATTTTTCCGCTGGTTTCGATTCGCTCTCGGAGGGTGAAATAATCCCGTTGAGCGGACTCAGTAAGTCGGGGGCTGGTTGCATCATCCACGCCGGTGGCGCTGGCCGCTCCGTTCGTGGGGCACTTTGCGTTGACGTGCAGCCCACACTTGCCAGAGCTAACGCAACGCTGCAGATCATCAAGCTGCTTTTTCGCATCAGCTAACTCCTTCGTGTATTTCTCATCGAGCGCGGCGACATCGCGCTGGCGCACCTGCATATCGGTGATGGTGGCGTTTGCCTGGTTGAGGGATTCTTTCGCTGCGTCGCGCTGGTCTTTGTAGTCGATCGCGTTGTCGCGGTAGTGATTCACCAGCAGGGCCTGCACTCCGATTACCAACACCACCAGCAACTGCAGCCAGTAACGTTTAACCAGTGCGCTGATCACGACAGGAACAGAGCTTTCTCTGCCTCGCGCCGACGGCTCAGGCCATTCAGGACTTTCCCACCAGCTTTATTCCAGCGCGGGAACTCGTCAGCAGCCCCGGCATAATCACTGGCGTTCAGTTTCTGCAGCAGCGTGGAGGTTGATAGCGACCGGGCGCCCAGGTTGTAGGCGAACGACACAAGAGCATCGAACTGTCCCTGAGTCAGCTTCACGCGCACCAGCTTCGTTACGTCATTCTCATAACCGACCAGGCCAGTCTTCAGCAGGCGTTCTGCGACTTCCTGTTTAATGGTCATCCCTGCGCGCACCGGTACGCCGTCAACAGGTCGGGTCCAGCCATAACCGATCGTCCATACGCCGACGCTGTCCTGGTATGCGGTCAGGCGGCAACCTTCAAACTGCTTAATCAGCGCAATGCCGTCAGGACTGGTTTGCATCGTCTACCCCCGCCTTTTTAGCTGCGAATTTCTTAATCAGATTGCCGATTGAATCGGTGCCAATGTACCCAATAAAGACGCTGGCTATATATGCAAGGTTGCTACTTAGTCCGGCAAAGTCCAGAAGGTCACGAACGAACCAGGCAATCATTGCGCACATCAGCGCGTCAATTAGCGTTTTGGTCATCGCGCCGCCGTTATAGCGACCACGCAGGTACGCCATAATGAAAGCCAGCATTGCACCAATGCCCTGCTCTTTGGCGGCAAGTAGCGCAGCGATGAAATCTTGTTTGTATGGCATTTTCATAGGCCTCACCTCCGATTAGACGGGGTGCTGTGTGAGTAGAAAGGGTCAGGCTCTCGGGCTGAAATTAACAACAAGGCGTGTTGAGGGTTCCCGGAGCCTGAAACAGAAAACCCACGGAAGTGGGTAATTAGGCGGCCTCTGCGCAAGCGCCTGCCGGATTGGGTTAAAAGCAGCCCGGCAGCGAGGCCTGAATACGAAAAAGCCCCGAATTAGCGAGGCCTTATGTTCTTTCTTTTCGACGATGTGACAGGGGTACTGGTGCAATGCACCTCGCGAATACCCCTGTCGTATCGCCGGAAAGCAAAAACCCCGCCGGAGCGAGGTTTTCAAATTTGTCAGATTGTCACTTCACATCGCTGTTATCATGTCGCAGCTCTGCCAAGCATGGATAAATTGAACATTTTTCTGGCTCACTTTCAACTAACAAATCACCAAAAAGCACAAATAATCAAAAATCATTCCCCCTCAATCAAAAGCTTTCGGGCAGACAGGAAAACTTTTGCCCTGAATATATCCAGACACCAACGAACACGCCTCCTCGCCTCACAATCAGTCAACCACGGCGCTATTGACTGTAATTCTCTGGTGATATCGGAAATTTTTTTGCGCGTAGTGTAATACTGAACCCCAACCAGATAGACCGGATCATTCACATCAAGGGCAAGTAAGACGCTCTGCTCAACAAAATCAGCATCATCGTTCCGTAATGCCTTGCCGATGAGGCTTACCGGCGTTTTGGGCCATAGGATGGCGTGGGCGCGATTCATAATATGCTGGCCCTTATAGCCCTCGCTTCGCGCCTGGTTTATTGCTGCTGTAAACTTCTCAAGAGCCTTTTCAGACCAGCGAACTCCTTTAATCGCAGCCCAGCAAGCGTGATTTCTTGGCATTCGCGGCGCTACATCTCCAGAGACACAGCCCCCCCATGTTGCCAGTAAAGATTTTATCCACCCTGACTGAACGCATGTTAAAGGCGTGAATCGCCCGAGGTAGCTTTTACGGGTGGCGGTGGCTATCACCCCCAGCCCTTCATAATGCTGACGGCGTTGGCGTGGTGTCACGTTCTTAATCTCCAGAGTTATGTTTTTGTTGCTGTGCCGCTTTACAGCGGGCAGTTTCGCCCGCGCTACGCTTTCGAATTGGTACCTGATAAAGTCGGGATTCACGCGGCCTCCTGCTTTTTCAAGTCGCGGAGTTTTGCGCGGTACTCATCGCGGATCCGGATGTAGTCGTTGCGTTTCCATTTCGGTAATTCATGCGGACCTATCAGCACGTCAAAGCGGGCCTGTCCGATTTTGGCGATCAGCGCCGGTCGGTATGCCGTCAGGTTGCCAGAGAGGTGGTTATTACAGGGGGCACACTGGCGATGACAGTTGTCTTCATTGAATCGCAGCTCCGGGTTGGCACCAGTCGTGCGGAAGTGCCCGGCGTGGTACTGGCCGTCATGCTGGCGGCCGCAACTGATACAGGGAAGATAGCGATCCCGGTACCGGATGAATTCGTTGAACGCCTGCTGGGCCTGTTTGATGAAGTAGCTGAGCGGTTTCACCGCTATTCGGCGTTCTGCAAGGCGTTTGCGATCGGCCTTTTCTTCCTGCAGTCGAAGCTTTTTCTCTTCCCGTTGCTTCTCTGCTTTCGCGGCATCGTTTGTGGCTTTACCGTGTACGCAGGAACATTCATACGAACAAACATATTGCTCATCGCGAACAGGGAAAAACCACTCCCTGCATACAGTGCATTTACGGCGAGGTTTCTTAGCCATCCTCACCCCCGCATCCTGTTTTGCCAGCGGCGATCGGCACGCGGCGGATTCTTTCTTTCCGGCAGCCGAACGCTGACGGTCCAGGTGATGTAATCGGGGTTAAGGCTGCGCTCGGCGGGAACGCCGCGGCGCTGGTATTGCGCCAGCAGCTCGTCGGCCTGTTCGGTGGTGCAGTCGGGATAATTGAACCAGGATTCACTCATCGGCTCAGCCCCCAAAGCTCATCAGTTGCGCGGCGGCGTTCTCGGCCTGCGCTTGCGTCTGAAATGTGCGGGACAGTATCCAGCGCCACAGGACGTCGAGCGATGCCTTGTAGAGCTGCTGGAACTCGGCTTCGTCCATCCTGGCGAAGGAGATACTGCGGGGGTGTTTTCTGAGGGTGCCGTCCGGCAACTGGATAGCGTCATAGTGCCCGGCTTCGACAATTACCCAGGCCCGGTACGCATCGTAGGATTTGCAGAGGCTGATGCCGTTCACTACCCGGCGGCTTGCCACCTGATCCAGATACTGCTCAGCAGCATCCAGCAGCGCGCTTTCATTGCCGCCAAACGTCATCAGGAATTTTGCATACCCATGCACCAGCTTGCGCTCGTTAGACGAGATAGCGCCGCCGGTAGGTTCCCAGTATTCAAACCCGAGGTTGAGTAACGCGAAGAATTTTCGATGAAAGGCCGGATTACGGACCTTCGTAAACTCAGCCACCAGCACGGCACCGAGCTTACAATTTGATTGCAGAAAATCGCTGCTCTCGGGCGTGGCCGGGATCAGGATTCCGTCGGACTGCTTAATGAGCTGTAGTTCTTGCGCCATGGTATTCCCCGTGGCGCATGATTGTCAGGCTACTGGTTGTTCATGCCAGTACTAGAATTATGATTGCGTATGCAGTGTTAAGTCAATTTTTAGAAGTCATTTCCCTGACAACTTCCATTATGGTTTCCTTAGACCAGTAACGATCATCTTTCAGTAGCTTCCTGTGAGTTAAATAACTACCCTGTGTTGAAATAATATAGCGTTCATCCATTGCTAGTCTGAAAGACAGTAATTCCCTTCCTTTTCCATCTGTTATGATCACCCGTAAATTATCTGCAAGGTGTGATTGAGCTACATCTGCCACGTAATCCCCCTGAGCGACATACTGACGCGATTAAAGATTGTCGGCAGCAGCATCAAAGGGATACGCAAATTGCGGTATTCTGAAAATGCGCGCTACCCGTAAGCGCAATGTTAATAGAACCAGTCGTCGGCGCTTTCCCATGTCTCCTGAAGGATCTCTTTTATACGTTTTTTATCATCGTCCGCACCCCCAAGCACACTCAGGCCATCAGATCCCGCCCGGCGGACTATCAGCTTACAACCATCAAAGTCGCGATTTAGTCTTTTGGATAGCTCCTGTTCCAGGGCAGGTACAGCACCGTCAGGTAGCTTTTTGGTGCGATCAATTGTCACTTCAATTTTCATCATTCTCGCTTCCTTAAGAATTAATTGTCGTGCTCTTCATAATCAGGCTGCTCATCGCTGTCGGCGGTTACTGGACTTTTGCCAGATGGCAATGAAAGTGAAGCATCTGACTGCAGATACTTTTCTCTGACCTGTTGCTCAATGTCAGCCAGCAGTTCAGGGTTTTCCCTGAGCCATACAATCGTTTTGTCTCGACCTTGTCCGAGCCGATCATTGCCATAGCTGAACCAGGCGCCAGCTTTCGTAATAATTTTGCAACCTTCGGCGAGTGTGAGAACTTCGTCAATATGAGAAATTCCTTCTCCATACATGATGCGAAACTCTGCCTGCCGGAATGGTGGCGCCACTTTATTTTTCACCACCTTCACGCGTGTTTCGCTGCCAATAATTTCCGTGTCTGTATTTTTTACTGATCCGATTCTTCGCACATCCATGCGGACCGAGGAGTAGAACTTCAGCGCATTCCCGCCAGTCGTCGTTTCAGGGTTGCCGAACATCACACCAATTTTCATTCGTATCTGATTGATGAAAATTACGATAGATTTGCTGGTATTAATGTTGCCTTTCAGCTTGCGCATTGCCTGGCTCATCATGCGAGCATGCAGGCCCATGTGCGAATCGCCGATTTCCCCCTCAATTTCGGCCTTAGGCGTGAGCGCGGCAACGGAATCCACCACAATAATATTCACCGCGCCGGAACGAACCAGAGCATCAGTAATCTCCAGAGCCTGTTCACCAGTATCCGGTTGTGAGACCAGAAGACTATCAATGTCAACGCCAAGCTTCCTGGCATATAGAGGATCCAGAGCATGTTCAGCATCAATAAACGCACACTGAAGCCCCTGATTTTGTGCGCTGGCAATAGCGGACAACGCGACGGTGGTTTTACCTGAAGACTCCGGGCCATAAATTTCAACAATACGCCCTACGGGTAAACCACCTCCCAGCGCAATATCCAGCGTCAGGGAGCCGGAAGAGATCGTTTCAACACTAAGGGCGCTGTTGTCACCCAGGCGCATAATCGTACCTTTGCCAAACTGCTTCTCAATCTGCCCCATCGCCGAGGCGAGGGCCTTTTCTTTCTCTTCCTTTGTTGATGGTTTTGACTTATCGGACAGAACAGATTTTTTCTTTTCAGCAGCCACGTGTCATCTCCTTATCTTGAACGAATTACTGTATAAATATACACACTGTATATAAAAACAGTACACCTAAAAAATGAAATGATCAACGTGTTAAGAGCACAAATTGTTAACTCACTATCCGTATGCGGAAAACAAAACCCCTACTCGTTGGGTGTCCAACTTTCGGGGTTCACTTCAGGGTGCGGGTTTGTTATACGTCGAGTAGATTAAGCGCCGAACCATCCCTCATATTCCGACTCGATAACTCGATGGGATAAAATTTCCATGCGCCTATCCCTTCTGCCTGAGGTCGGGTCTGCATCAATCGCGCTGGCCTTTTCCAGAAGAAACGCCACCGCCTTGAGGTATTCATTCTCCCTGAAATTGCCTAAACAAATACCGTCAGAACATACACGCCATACCGTTCTGCGCGGCTCGTCCTCTTTTATGGCTATCAGGTCGCCAACAAACTCACGCAGGGACCGTAACTGGTCAAGATCGAAGGTCCTGACTTCATCGCGTAAATTACTCACCATTCACCTCCTTAGGCGGAGCCGGTAGCGGCTGCGAGTGCAGCTTTGTACCCGGCAACATGTCCGCGCCAGTTCGCAACCTCGGATAGCCATGCGTTAATCATCAACTCTGTTGGTTCGACAGGCACCAGCGCCCAACCATCCTGAATTACCGGAGAGTTGGCAGCCTCCTTAATGTGTAACCGTGGCTCGCCGTCTTTCGGCTCCGGCCACTCGCGCTCCCTGATTTCATTAGCGCCAATACGACCAACCACGCAGTTATGACATTTGCTAAGTTTCGTCATACTGCCTCCCGCTGATATTTTTCGAACCAGAACACCACCGGCGCATTAGTCGGAGTTACCAGGCCAAACGCCTCAGAGAATCGATAGCTGCGGGATGCCCGGCGAGTTACATCAACCTGCGTGGATATGCGGCTACGGAATCCCTCCACCGTGTCGCTCATCTTGTAGAGGTTGCACGGCACGCAGGCGGGAACCATATTCGCGAGAGTGTCATTCTCCGGCCTGTCCATCGCGTAGCCTTTGCTGATATTGCGCCTAACTGCGACTACGTGGTCGGCATGGAATTTGTTGCCCAGCTCACAACCGCAATATGCGCACTTCCCGCCGAACTTCATGCGCAGCTCTGTGCGCTGTTTTTTCGTGAGGGCCATATCACTCCCCCTCCGCGATTTTGATGCCTGCTGCGGCCAGCGTCTCAGTAATCATGTCACGATGAATCCACGGGCCTTTGGCCGACATGATGGCGCGATACGAGGTGCTTTGCGTTCCACCCTTTAGCACTGTTGGGGCGTATCCGTCAGGCAGCTTAACGGTGACCGGCGCAGGGGCTGGCTGCTCGCGGTAGAGCTTGATAACGCGACGCGGATCGGCATTAGGGCTCACGGGATTCGCACAAAAAAACTCACCACTCCACCCGCCTCGCACGTTGCGTAACTCCTCTTCGTCGGTCCAGCCTACCGGCTGCTGTTCTGTCCGCGCCTCCAGCTCGGCGATGCGCTTCTCTGCCGCTTCCAGTTCTGACTCCGCCTTTCTGAATTTATCGTGCCAGCGGTTGCAGGCCAGGAAAGCACCTTTGCGATAACCTTCTTCAGTTTCCATTTCATCCAAGATCGCGGCGATAATATTGAGTTCATCGTTATTGACTACCGTCATAAACTCACTGGTAGCTCTATCCCACGCGTCCATCGCTTCATAGTCACGCGGTTTCAGCTGATGGGCCTTTAGCGTCAGTCGATACTTTTCTGCTGCTGCTTTCAGACGCTGCGCCAGTTCTGTGGTGATTGTCATGCTGTACGCTCCTCAAACATTACTTCGCCGTCGATGCCGCCCAGCTGATAGATAATTGAGCCATCCTCCCGGTACTCTACCGGGGCAGCACTCCAGCACTCGCCGTGAGGATCATCGTCATCACCAACAAGAATGAAGCCGCCCTTATTAGCGGTCGCGGGATACATTTCCTCTTCCGTCCAGTACCCCTCGGTGTCTCTAATGCATTTGACCATCATTCTGATGCCTCCCCGTTACCCTTCACGAATATCACCCAGTGCGTTTTGTCGGATTTGCCGGTGCGCTGCCAGATAGCTGGTTTCTCGTTGGTGAGCGCCAAAATCTGGCTTACCGGAATTTGCGTTTCGTTCCATTTGAAGATGAGCACGCCCTGTGGCCGCAGCACTCTGAACGCCTCAGCGAACCCGGAACGCAGATCGTCCCGCCACGTCGCTTTGTTCAATCGCCCGTACTTTTTACCCATCCAGGCATTATCGCCGACGCGCTCAAGGTGTGGCGGATCGAACACCACAACCGGAAGTGATGCAGCAGCGAACGGCAGCGCGCGAAAGTCAGCAATCACGTCAGGGCTGATAACCAGGCTACGACCGTCGCACAGCGTGTGCTGCTCGGAGCGGATGTCACTGAACACTGCGCGCTCATCTTGCTTATCGAGCCAGAACATGCGGCTGCCGCAGCACATATCGAGGATTGTTTGCTCAGTCACTGCACACCTCCACGGCTTCTTCAGAAACCCACTCAGGACGCTCACCTTTGCCCAGGTAAAAATCGATAGTGTCCAGCAGGTGAGGGTAAAACTTAAGCGCCTTGCGGCCATCCATTTCAGCGATTTCCTGTTTGCTGAATGCCCGCCATTCCTCAACAGTGTGGTTCTGGCACACGGCACGAACGTATTCACCGTTAGTGATGGTGATGGGGTATTCCTTGCCCATGATTACGAAGGTGAGATCAGGCAGGTTGGCATCGCACAGGTTGGCATCGCACAGGTTGGCACCGCACAGGTTGGCACCGTACAGGTCGGCATCGCACAGGTTGGCATCGCACAGGTTGGCATCGCGCAGGTTGGCATCGCACAGGTTGGCACCGTACAGGTTGGCACCGCACAGGTTGGCATCGCACAGGTTGGCACCGTACAGGTTGGCACCGTACAGGTTGGCACCGCACAGGTCGGCACCGCACAGGTTGGCATCGCACAGGTTGGCATCGCACAGGTTGGCACCGCACAGGTTGGCACCGCGCAGGTTGGCATCGCTCAGGTTGGCACCGTACAGGTCGGCACCGCACAGGTCGGCACGTGATCCGCTTTGTCGGAACGACTCAACCCACACCTTGTGCTCTGCGAGAATTTTATTCAGTGCTGAAATGTTCATTGTGCATCCTCCCCGGCTTTACCCTCGCTCAGCTCTGCGAACTCATAGATAGCGACAGAACCCTCTTCCGGACATTCTGACGACGCAATGTTTAGGCCGTACTTAACCTTGCCGTCGTCATCAGCAAGTTCACCAACCCACAAAATTGCGCCTGTAAAGTCGCCATATCCGTTTTCATGGCCGTCGCCGCACTGAGAGCAAATAGACTCGATGTCGCCTGCCTCCAGGTACATTTGCTCTGGTACAAGCACATAGCCTTCAGGGATTGCCTTAGCCCGCGCTTCGTTGCGCAGCCGGGAGAGGTAGGTATCTGTTGCAGCAGTATCTACCCGGATACTGTCTCGCATGATGAAAAACGCATCGAGCATGCCCGTTTCCGGCACGTCGTCCTGGTGCTTCTCATAAGCATCCAGCGCCTTCATCATCTCCTGACCAAATGGTTGAGGGTGTGCAGTCTTCAGAGCCGCATTCTCCGCCGCCAGCGCCTTAACCTGCGCTTCCAGTTGTTCGTATGTCGGCTTGTTGGTTTTGTTATCCATGAATAATCTCCTGAACGTCTAAAACTCGCTGAAATACCGGGCTGCCCAACAGGCTGTAATTCATACCTTTCGCCGCTTTCGGGACCATGCCGAGCCGTTTCATGTCGAAGTCGATGATTGCGCGCTGGTCCCGGAATAAACCCAGGCGCCCGTGGCGAACGACTTCGCCGGTTGCTTCCGCCTCCCGGAAATACTTCAGGGCGGTGACGCGGCAAAGGCTCAGTTTTTTCATCGCCTCGGTAGTCGTCAGGCGACCCTGATGCCGGGTGATGCGGATGATTGCCTGAACGTATTCGCGGCGCTCCGCTTTAGGGATTGCTCTTGCCATGGTCATGCCCTCCCACCTTTGAGTCCGAACCGGGCGCGAATCTCGGCCACTTTCGACAGGCTCTGCTCGCGGGACAGCGATTTGCCGCCCAGGTGTGGTAGACGTACAACCGGCTCGGGCAGCTCCTCGCCGTCGCGTATACGCCTGACCATCAGCATCAGCTCTTCCCCGGCTTTGCGGTTTAGCTCCATGTCGCTCAGGCTCTGGGATCGCATCTTCTGGTTCAGAACCGTGACCATCCAGTAACAGGCCTTCGACCGGGTCGTGTGCTTGCCGTCTGCGGTTTTGCCCGGCCACGGGTAGGATTCAGCATCCGGATAGCCTCCGCGATTGCGGCAGTACTGGTACACGAGGGCCACCAGCTCGTTCTGGTCAGGCAGACCGACAGCGGCGCTTTCCTCGGCTCGGCACCAGGCGACGAACTGGCCGGGCGACGGGAGGAACGGTTTCTCCTGGCGGCGGGCAACGCGCATACCAGCGTCCACCTGTGACATCTGGGTAATCCCGGCTTCTCCCAGCGCCAGCAGCCACTGGCGACGGATTTCATCAAACTCGGCCTGGGTACGGATGGTCGCTACTGCTGCCGGGAACGCGGCACGCAGCTGCGCGAACAGCGAGTTGAAAATTACCGCCACCTGCTCGGCCTGACGCGCTGGCGCAGCAGCGTCCTGCACTTCCGGCATCCCGTGCGCTACACGGCGGAAATTTTCGCGATCGTAGTTCTGCATGCTTTCAGCGAAGGTTTTCATCGAGCACCCCGTTTATCCAGTCTGTGTTGTTGAAATCGATGCCTTGGGCGTTACCGGCGGTAGTACGGCGACCGCCAGCTTCGCGCTGCAGGCTCAGCGTGTCCCATTTAGCGCGGAGCTTTGCGGGTGAGAGGATATTTGAGCACCAGAAAGCGTTCTGGCTGGCCCAGCGGAACAGCTCGCAGATTTCGCGATGGCTCCGGCCGTCCATCTCGCGCATCAGGCGCACATCGTTCGCCCAGGCGGCGCTGCTGAGTTTCTTCGAAGTAGGTTTAATTTTTGCGACCAGAGCGAAGATCCACTCGGCGCAGTGCAGGTCATCAACAGTTCCCCACTTGGCACCATTGGGGGTGTAAATCGCTGCTTCCGGGTGAGCAGATAAAAATCTCTTCAGGCGGTCGTCAGAGGATTCGTCAGAATTCTCAGACGAAGATCTTTTAATATTATTGTTATTACCTTGTTGTTCATGATGCGCGGGGAATTGCGCGGCCTTAAGCGCGGGTGAATGCGCGGCACCATAGCCGGAAGCCCCGCCGTTACTGGCTTCGCCATGCGCGGACTTATGCTCGGGGTAATGCGCGGCCAAATGCGCGGGTAAATCGTCCATTTTTTGAGCATAAACAGCGTAATTCGTGATGGTGATCACCGTGCCTTTTCGCTTCTCTCCGGCGGTCGAAATCATCCCTTCTTTCTCAAAAACAGCCAGCATCCGATCCACTGCGTGACGACTTGTAGGCTCCCCTGCCCGGTCGCATAATTTCAGCCCCAGATCGGCCGATGTGGTTACCAGTTGTCCGGCTTGTAACGGCCACTGACGGCCCCTGAAGTTGGCCGTGTAAGGTTGCCGGGCAGCGCCCAGCAGAAGGTTGTCCCACAGCGTGCGCAGGTACACATCTTTCGCCCAGGGCTGCTTCAGTACACTCCGGTACAACGGGATGAATCCGCTCTTCTGGTTTTCCATCCGGTTGCTCCTGACGGCAGAACGTGCCGCAAAATCGGCGTAAGCGACATTCGACATAGCTATGCCCCTTTCACCTGGTGTTTTGTACATGTGTTTGTCATAATGACCTCGCAATGACTTCCCGTTTTTGCACCCGAAGACCGGCTGTGCTCCAACACAACGGTCTTCAACTTTTTAAAACAGTCCCTGCTGCTTTCCGCGCTTAATGCGCTTCTGCTCAAACCGATCGGCTGGCAGCGTTTGCTTCTCTGCCCAAAGCTTTGCGTAACGCAGTACATCATCAAAAATCCTCCCCTTACGGCTGGCCTGTGACATGCGCTTGTACATATCGACGGCCTGGAATGCCCCCCCTGAGCGACAGCAGCGGTAAAGCCCTGCTTAATCAGCTCGTCGCGGACGTTCTTTTCAATAAATTCAATATGGTTCATAGCTCAGTCCCACCCCAGCGGCCCCGGCCTAGCCCGTTCGGCTTTCAACCCGATGTCAGCGAGCGTTTCAACGGAGGCCAAATATTCACGTGATACCAGCACCGCCTCAGGTGGCGCCGCCTGAATACCGAGGAACGCCAGCTCCTTCGCCATGCTGCTGAAATGCCCTTCTGCCTTACGGCGGCTGGCTGTCGATTCGCTAATGCCCATGTGCTCGGCGTATGCCTTCTGTCCAACCGACGCAAGCCGGTTGAGCAGTACGCTTTCTATCTCAACCGGGTTGATTACTGGCGGATCTAACTTGCGTGCAATTGCGTTCTCCATGGTTGAAGATCCCCTCTATGGATGGTGTGTGGTTTAAGTCAGTTGGCTAGGTAACCCGTCAGTGGAGTTCGGGTAGATGTCATTTCGCATTTGGTGAGGTGTTACCCTCCAGTTAAGAACCTCGCAAAGCGGAATTACGCGCTCTGGAGGAATTTGATTGTTCAGCCAACTACTTACAGCTTGTGATGTCGTTCCGATTCTGTTCGCGATCTCTGTTTGAGTCATGAGCGCGCAGATCGTTTGTTTCAGGTCTGTGACCATTGCCTTCTCCTTTTAGATACAAGGAGAGGCTACAACATGAAAAAAAACTTTTCAATAAAAAATGAAAAGGAATTTTGCAATGATACCCACAAGCTTAGCTTGTAGAATTAAAGATATGAAAAAAGCACCGCATGAAATCTTCGCCATTCGCCTTCAGCAGGTGAGGGATGAGAAAGGATGGAATCTTTCTGATATAGCCCGGAGAGCTATGGTAACTCCCCAGGCTGTTCAGCAATGGGCTAAGGGGGAGACCGCTGCGAGGGGCGTTAGGCTCAAACGCTTGGCTGCCGCAGTAGGAAAGCCTGAGCACTGGTTCTTTACGCCACCTGATGGCACAGAGGAAGATTCAAATCTCCCTACCATCAGAGAGTTGGATGAAAAAGAAGAGGTTCTTCTCAATCTATTTAACCAGATGCCAGAAACAGAGAAACTGCGATTGATAATGCATGCGAAAGCAACTCTTCATGAACTCGACCTCCTCAAGAGCGACGTGTTAAACATCATTCAAGACCTCAGCGACAAATAATATTCTCTCTGGTGATCAGTAATATGATTACCCACGTCCCGACTTGAAAAGTTTTTTTTCAATCTCACTTGCCACATGAAAAGTATTCTTGTAATCTTTCTTTCATCGACAACAAGCGCATCGTTGTCAGGTGATAAACGTTCCGCCAGCCTGGCGATAAGGGCAGAGGATGAGATGCAGGTAATCCACAATAACCAGCAGTACAAAGTAAGCCGGCTGGGTCCGGACGAATGGCGACTTACGTCAGTCGAGAAGCCACGCGAGTCAATCACGATGAGTGCTCAGCACATGAATGTCGCGGGCTTCCAGCAGTTCACTAACGCGCCAGTGACTGATCTCGCACGCCAACCCGCTCAGCAGCAGGCAGTGCGACTGAACTGGTTTGAAGCCGTTCTCCGCCGTATTTGCTACCTGCTGGCGCAGAAAGGTGACCCTGATGCATAACCCGAAGAAGTGCGCCTATTGCCAGGCGGCGATCGAAGAAGGGAAAGAGGTGAAAGGCGAAGTCCTTTACATCCACGGCACGCAGCTGGCGCGCCGAACCGAAGAATACTGCTCCGCGCGCTGCGCTGAGTATGACCGAATGGCTAACGAGCCATAACGTAAAAACCCGCCGAAGCGGGCCTGTACGTCCGGTGCTACCGACCAAAGTTACACCGGAATTTTTACCAAAAACCAACGTCCCCCCCCCAATGGGCGCTATCAATGGCCCGGGGATTCTAACACCCGAAATTGAGGATCCGATATGGAATTCTTTTATGTGGTCAAAGCCACTCAGAAATCCGGCAAGCAAGATGCAGTGATTTGGTTCACCGCAAAAACCGAAGCCCGCGCCCTGCTCCAGTTAGACGTTGAGCTGGAAGATGCCGGCATCGAAACCGGTCGCGGAAAGGACTACCTGAAACCGCACCGCACCAATTTCCCTGTAGTCGATGGCCTGCCGGAAGAAAGCACCGTCGATTACAACTGGTGCGAACGCTACGAACTGGAAGAGGACGGCCTCACCTGGCGGTTGAAAGCTGGTGCCGCACCTGTCGACGAGTTCCACCCGGCCACGGGCGATACCGCTGCTGTTGATGCTGACGCCGCACCACCCGCAACGCTGGATACCGCCGAAGAAATCGCAACGCCACCAGAAGGAACTGTCGTTCTGTATGCACCTACAGAAGATGCCCAGCGCAGCGCTGCCGCAATGCAGGAACGCGCCTTCGCCCACACCGCGATCTCGTTTGAAAGACGCGTGCTCGGCACCTGGCTGTTTGGCCTGTTCGATGAACTGACACCGGAGCAGTCAGCCGAGGCCTCCAATGTCGAGCTGGATATGGATGCCCATTACGCGCAGAACGTCATGCTGGCAAGCCGCAATGTCGCTCAGCTTAAACACGTTTTTCCGGAAACGCTGGCTGACCTGTTCGCCGCAGCTAAATCCGTGTGGCCAGTAGACGGCAAAGCGCCGCTGCTGAGCAACGTTATCGCCTTCTTCTCTGAATGGACCGACACACACACCAACGACAAGCTGTCCCGCGAAGATGTCACAGCTAAGTGGCAGAAGAAATACGGCAACAGCATCGTCAAAACTGATGCCGGTAAAAATGCAGGCGGCGGCAATAAAACCGATCGCAACCCTGATTACGCTCACACCCTGGATACGCTGGATGAAGAAATCGCGGCGGCCACCCTGCCAATGGATTTCGATATCTATGAGATGCCCGGAACGATCCACCGCCGCGCGCTGGAAATAATTAAAAAGAAAGAAAGCCCGTTCAAAGAGTGGTCCGCCGCGCTGCGCTCAACGCCAGGAATCCTGAGTTTTTCCCGCGCGGCAATTTTTGCCGTTGTTCGCTCAGCCCCAGAGACAACGCCTTATTTCCCTGGGCAGCTTCAGGCATTCATCAATACGTATCTAAACGAGATTCATCACGATAAGCCAACCGATACTGTCCTGTCCGCTGCTCGTCAGATTGACAGTGCTGCCGTCGTCGCGGCAGTGATTCAGGGCAACGAGCCGGTAGAGAGCCTCGATAAGCTGGATACCCCATTTGCCACTGTAGGAAAGCTGGCCGCAGATTCTGCACGCAAGTCTGAGGTCGTTCCTGATGCCGAAATGATTGGCAAACAGCTGGCCGCCGACCGCGGCGAATTCGTGCCGGGCATTAGCGACCCCACAGATCCGAAATGGATTCATGAAGACCTTCGTCAGCCTAAACCTGTTGTCGTCAGCATGGGCGGCGGAATGTTCTCCATTGACGGCCTGATTGGCTCAACCACCAAAACACAGGAAGCTGCCGATCATGAGCAGATGGAAACGACTGTCCAGGTCGAAGACAAAAATGATAGTGCGTTATCAGCGGGCGAAGGCACTGATGAAGCTGGTCAGCAAACAGCTGCCCTGACCCCTGCCGAAGTTATCGCAGCAGCTGCACCCTCACTGTCCGCCGCCAGCGCGCCGGAAGAAACTGCAGAGCAGGAGGGCACTGACCCGGTATACCCGGAGTTCTTCGAGCCTGGCCGCTATGAAGGGCTGCCGAATAACGTCTATCACGCAGCGAACGGCATCAGCAGCACGCAGGTTAAAGACGCCCGTGTTTCGTTGATGTACTTCAATGCGCGCCACGTCGCCAAAACCATCGCCCGCGAAAACTCCAAAGTGCTGGATATGGGAAATCTGGTGCATGGTCTGGCGCTGCAGCCGGAAAACCTCGATGCCGAATTCAGCGTGGAACCGGCGATCCCCGAAGGTGCATTTACCACTACTGCAACCCTGCGTGAATTCATCGATACGCATAACGCCAGCCTGCCGCCGGTGCTCAGTGCCGACGATATCAAAGCGCTGCTGGAGGCGCACAACACCACGCTGCCCGCCCAGGCGCCACTCGGGGCCTCCGTAGAAGAAACCGGCCAGAGCTATATGGCGCTGCCGTCGGAGTTCCAGCGCATCGAGGAAGGCCAGAGGCCAACCGCTGCAGCAATGAAAGCCTGCATCAAAGAGTACAACGCCACGCTGCCCGCCACGGTGAAAACCAGCGGCAGCCGCGACGCGCTGCTGGAACAGCTGGCAATCATCAACCCGGACCTGGTCGCGCAGGAAGCGCAGAAGCCTGCGCCGCTGAAAGTGTCCGGTACCAAAGCCGACCTGATTCAGTCCGTTAAATCGGTCAACCCGGACGCTGTATTCGCCGACGAGCTGCTGGACGCCTGGCGCGAAAACCCGGACGACAAAATCCTGGTCACCCGCGCGCAGCTGGCGACGGCTCAGGCCATCCAGAACGCCCTGCTGTCGCACCCGACCGCCGGTAAGTTCCTGACGCACCCAAGCCGCGCTGTTGAAGTGAGCTACTTCGGCATTGATGACGAGACAGGGCTGGAAATCCGCGTTCGCCCTGACCTCGAAATTGATATGGGCGGCGTCCGTATCGGCTTTGACCTCAAGACGATCAGTATGTGGAACGTGAAGCAGTCCGGCCTGCGCGCCCGCCTGCACCGGGAAATCACGGAGCGCGATTACCACCTCAGCGCAGCAATGTACATGAATACCGCGGCGCTGGACCAGTTCTTCTGGATATTCGTGAACAAGGATGAGGGTTACCACTGGATCGCAATCGTTGAGGCCGGTGCTGAACTACTCGAGCTGGGCAATCTGGAATACCAGACAACGATGCGCGCCATTGCCAACGCCTTTGATACAGGCAAATGGCCAGCGCCGATCACCGACGACTACACCGACGAACTGAACGATTTTGACCTGAGCCGCCTTAAAGCGCTGCGCGGCCAGGCATAAGGGGAAAATATGGCTACCAATGAACTGATCGATATAAAAGCAAACCTGGACGTCGAGTTAGTGCCGGTGCGATCCATTCTACCTGCGCACGTCCCCTATGAACGCTTTACAAACGCCGCGGCGGTTGCTTTGGCAACAAACAGGGATTTATTCAATGCGGACAAGCAGTCCGTTATCAACGCCCTTACAGCGTGCGCCAAAGATGGACTCATCCCGGATGGTAGGGAAGCGGCACTGGTAACGTTTAACAAAACCCAGGCTGACGGCAGAAAAATCCCCGTGGCTCAGTACATGCCAATGATTGACGGCGTGATGAAGCGTGCTCGTCAGTCAGGCGAAATATCAGTGATAGCGACACGCGTGGTTTATGAAAACGACACTTTCCGCGTCTGGCTGGATGACGAGGGTGAGCACGTTCTCTATGAGCCAAGTCTCGGTGAGCGCGGTCAGATGCGAGGCGCTTTCGCGTACGCAAAAATGAAGACCGGCGAGCTTCAATATGAATGGCTAAATATCGACGACATCAACAAAGTTCGTGCCGCCAGCAGAAACAGCAACAAGGGGCCATGGGTGGATTGGTATGAGTCAATGTCACGTAAGTCTGCTGCGCATCGACTTTGCCGCCGCCTGCCCAACAACTCAGAAATCATGGAAATGCTCGAGCGTGGCACTGAAATGGTTTGGCAAAGGGAGAAAGAAATTAACCCGGCGGCGGAACAGCGCCTGACGGTGGATGAAATTACCAGCGAGGTCAGCACCACCAGCAGCGCGCAGGAATCGGCTGCTAACGTCGATAGCCTGGCTGATGAGTTCCGCGACCGCATTAATGCCGCTGAGACGCTGGAAGCCGCTACGCTCGTCGGCAACGAAATCAACGCGGCGAAAGCTATTCTCGGCACTGCGCTGCATACCGAGCTGAAAAATAAGGCCACCAAGCGCTATCACCTGGTGAAACACCGCCAGGCAGTCCACGACGCGATCAACTCCCTGCCGCAGCCTTGCGAACCGGATGCTGCCGAACGGTTTGCAGAGGCCGAGCGCACGCTGGCCGCCGCGAAACGCCACCTGGGTGACGAACTGCACGAAAGTTACAGCGTCACGCTTCTTGATATGAAACCGGAATACGTGGGCTAAGGGAGGCGGGAGGGTTCGCCCTCCCGGTAACGACATGACGAAAATTACTGATGGTAAAAAATACTGCTACCGCTACGAGGATGGTCACGATGGAGAAGGCCGCCCGGTCGTAACACTCTTGATGCGGGTCATTATTCGTGAGACGGAGAAGACCTTCTGGCATGTCGAAGATATGCCGCACATGACCTCAGGGCAGCTTGTGCAGTATCGCACCGGTGGCCGGAAAGAGACTCAAAAATATCACGTAAAACGATGCTTAAAAGGAGCTGACCGCTCTCGTTTTCACTACACACGAGAAGAGGCTTTACGGGCGTTCGTGTACCGGAAAATGTATCAGCTTGAAAGGGTCCAGCTTACGACGGAAAAGGTGCAAATGTGCCTGGTGGGGCTACGTGAGGCTGGGATGATTACTGGCGGGTATCGATGCACGGTTGAAAAACTGCCCGCAGATACAGGTTTTGTGGCTGCCGCAGAGCCAGGCCCGATAGCGTCCACTTATAGCTGGGGAGAATACTGATGAGCCTGAAACACAGATTACCCGAAATCGAGGCCACTATCGACCCGGCGGCGTTGCGCGCTGCAGTTGACGAGTATTCCGATCTGCTGCTGACGATGTGCCTGTGCATGAAAATCGCCGGGCCGACACGGGCTAACGTCCGCGCCTGCGCCGCTGAACTGAAGAAGCGCCTGACGACCTGGCACAGCCAGAAGGAGCTGGCCACCATCCTGTCCAGCTGGGATCCGGTCGGTTATGTGCTGGGCCTGCGGCGGGAGGCGAACGATAACGCCCGGGCCGCTGGTGACCCTGTTGACGTGTTTGTGTGAGGTGGATATGCGACTGATTAACCGCGGCAATAAACAATCGCCGTTAGCCCGTCGGGCGTGCGCAGCCGCGCTGGCATCGCACCACGCGAAATACAGTGATTACGGCAGGCAAAAGCACAGGACCAATTACACCGTCGTTGTTGACGGAATAAAGGTCACTGTCGAGGTGGTTAACCGAGCTACCAGCTATGTCGCGACCGCAATGATCGGCGTTCGTAAACTTCGCAACCTGCCGACACAGGCGCACTAAATATTAACGATGGCCCCGCCGGGGCCACTGGAGAAAAATGATGAGCAAAGCGACGAATAAGTTTGAACTGATGAGTACCAAGGACATCTGTGGGCAGTTGTGCATCTCATCCCGTACCCTCGAACGTTACCGGAAGAGAGGCACAAACGAGAACCCTTTCCCTGAACCTGATTGCACATATATGGGTGGCCCAAATAAGTGGCTAAAAACCAAAGTGGCAGCCTGGCAGATTAAAGAGATGTCGCGTGTCACTCGCAAGCCAATGTCTCACCTAAAATTGGCGCGTGATGAAAAGGGTCGTCTTACCCGGTCTGACGCGGCGTGAACTCCAGAACATCGGGCTCGATGATGCTCATCAATCGGGCCCACCACTTTCCGTACGCTTCACTCATCTCTTCGATATAGGTGTGCTTGTCGTACACCGCCCACACGCCAGGCAATTTGTGGCCGAGCATCATCTCGGCAATGTGTGGCTCCGTCAGTTCAGAGAAATTTGTTCGCGCAGTTCTGCGCAGATCATGAATCGTGAAGTGTGGCACCTGTTCGTTATAAGCCTTCAGCATGAACTTCACCAGATTGCTGCTGATGCTCATGTGGAAACCCTCGCTCATCGGCTTGTCTTCGTATTTTGAGAAAACAAAGCGGCCCGGCGCAAGCTCAATAGCCCTCCTGAGCATAGGGAGCATTTCGGGTATGATAGGACGTATGATCGGCTTTTTACTCTTCCTGCCGGTTTTGTGGTTATCCCAGGGCACTGTCCAAATGCCTTCTTCAAAATCAAAATGCTCTGCTTCTGCCTGGCGGAGTTCACCCACCCTGCATGCCCAAACCAGCGATAGCTTATAGAGGATCTTATTTCTCTCGATAAGCCGGGAGTCTTCGATAGCTCGCCAGACAATCGCCAGTTCTTTACGGTCCAGAGTTCGTTCCCCCATCTTCTTCTGAATACCGAAGTCACGACCGGACATTTCCGCCAGTGGGTTAACCTCAAGCAGCTGGCGCTTCACCGCCCACGAATAGCACTGGCGGCCATTACTGATCACCCTCTTGGTAATCTCGGTATACCCCTGCGCCAGCCGGTCCAGAACAGTTAACCAGTTGTGAAGGGTCAGCTGGTGCGCCGAGTATTTTCCGAGCTTGGGGAATACATGCAGTTCGAACGTGCGCAGGATTTGTCCGGCGGTTTCCTTCTGAATGCAGACCATGGAATGCCATTCGCGGAAAAGCTCCTCGAATGTGTACTGGCTGTTAATTTTTGCTTTGTCGAGGCTTTGCCTGATACGCGGGTTATCGCCACGTGCGAGAATCGCGGCCCACTTCGCCGCTTCGTCGCGTGCAGCCTTGAGTCCGAACTCCGGATAGCTGCCGATCGTCATCTTGTCCTGCTTACCCAGAAAGCGGAAACGGTAGAAGAAGGTGACGGCGCCCTTTTTAGAAATGCGTACCCACAGGCCGTCCCGGTCTGCTTTCTCTTCAACTTTGTCGCGTTCGCGCCCAAGGCACGACTTTAGATAACTATCTGAAATAGCCATGGTTAATCCTTGCGTGTGTCCATCAGAACGGGAGGTTCCGTGTCCATCATAGGATATGGACGCACTGGTGGACACAAAAACCATGACTTATGATGTCGTAGGTTGACTGTACATGCAACCAGTATAGTCTTCGTGAGAGCTTATTTGGTGGGGATCTTCAGGGGATTTTGTCGGAGGTTTGCGGAGGGTGGCGAGGTGTCAATTATCGATATGAGCGATGATAGAAAAGTTGCGTATGTTCTTCATATATGGAGATTATTATGCCTTACGAATTGCTTAGAGGCTTCGCGCAACGCGCTGTCTGAGCCCGACGTGTAGAGACCGAAAACGCCGCATTCTACACTACAAAGATGGGTTATGTCCTCCACTTGCACGCAACGAACGCGGGCCGCGGGCTACTGGCTTATTTCGGCGGGTGATGACTCGACGCGCAGCGCATCCGGCGGCAGGCCAACGCTGATAATCACCGGCTGCCAGGCCTCTTTTTCCGCCAGTCGACGGGATGCGGCACGCGCCAGTAAAAATCCGCCGACACCGCCGAGTATGCCACCGCAAAGCGCGGAAAAATCGCTGGTGAAAAGCGTCTGGAACAGCGCGCCCATCATAAAGAGCCCCACCAGTGGCGACATATAGACCAGTACAGCTGAACCCAGCAGGCTGCCTTCGGCAATGCCTAATTCAACTTTTTGCCCGGCCACCAGCGGCGTTGGACTTGGCACGCTGAGGCTGTGCTGTGTCTGCGGCCCCAGCTTGTTTAATACGCGAGTACCGCAGCCCGAGCGAGAAGCACAGCTACTGCAGGACGACTGTACATCACAGCTTACCAGCGCCTGACCACCATGCCAGGACACGACTGTTGCCCACTCTTTAATCATTGTACGGTCCTGAGCTTAATACTGTCGGTGATGCGTTTTGCCGTTTGCGGAGGCAGTTCGCCAAGCACCGAGATCTCAGCGCCATCGCGCACGCTGATAGTCACCGTGCGACGCCCGGTACGCAGCATCTGATCGGTGCTGGTCTTGATTGCACGGGTAATGTTGACAGAAAAGCTGAACAGGCCATCGGAATAGAGGCGCGACTCAATCTGTCCCTCCACGGTCGGCAATGGACGGCGGCTGCTGGAGACTTCCGTGAACCCCTGCGGAAGCCAGGACGGCGCCCAGTTAAAGTTGACCTTGTCGCCAACAGGTACGGAGAGCTGAGGTGGCAGGCTGGCTGCGGCCAGGGCCTGCATACTTTTATTCACCCGATCGCTGATGTTAAAATCAATGACCCGGAACTGCTCCAGAATTTCACCATCCCGATCCAGCAGGTCAACGCGCAGCGGCAGCTTGCTTTGTGCATCCAGCCAGACCGTATAGCTGTACCGGGTACCGTCACGCGGCACCACGCGAACCACTTCGCACATGCGATCGGCAATACGGGTGCGGCCTACGGAGATAAAATCGTAGTAAGGCGTCAGACGTTTGAAATCGGTATAGACCAGCGAGGGCAGCGAATCGACGATATAGTCGCCGTTGAGGGTGAACGGCTCAAGGCCCGGTTCGAAATAGCTGATTTCAGTCCCGCGCTGCACCACCTCACGACGCGGGCCGTCGAGCTGAAGCAGCTGCGCCAGCGGCTGATTGTTCAGGCGCGCATGTTGGTAGCGCAGAGATTCAACGCCTTGCTTATTGATGCTGACGAAAGAGAGTTCGTAATTCAGTGACTGACTGGCCTGGTACATTTCCTGCAACAACGCCCCGGACGAAACATCAGCCGAGGCGTTGAACGGGAATAACAGGCTACCAGCCACAAGTGACATGGCACACCAGAGTTGCTTCATTACTGCGATTGCGTTCCTAAAGTTTGATTACCCGGCACCTGTACCGCCGCCTGCTGGGTTTGCGCGCTCTCAAACTGTAGCTGCTCAGCATGGAGACGGCGCTGCAGCTCGTAGTCCTGGAGCATAGCATTAATGCGACGACGCTGCTCCTGAACCTGCAGTTGTCCTGAACCGGCAGTTGCGGAAACATCCGTCGGCACGCCCAGGCTTACCGGGCTGGCTTTGCCCATCATCGGCAGCGTGTTGAGCACGGGGGATTCAGCCTGCTGCGTTGAATCTGACTGCCCATTGTAGTGCTGAACACCGACGATAACCGCAAGCGATACGCACGCGGCCACGCCCATTTGCGTCAGCTGACTTGCCCATGGACGCACTTTGGTCCAGAACGGCCTTTTCTGCCACTGATGCGGTGCAGGCTGAGTTTCAGGAATCAGCGGTGTTGTCACCTGGCGCAGCGGCTCCTGTTCAATGGCGGCCATCACGCGAGATGAGATATCGAAATGGAGAACATCACCCGTATCGCCGCGAAGCGAGTCACGGATAAGATGATAGCTCTCCCAGGTTTTTTGCATCCCGGGATTGCGAGACAGATCGCTGAGAAGCTCGCTGTCCAGCGTTTCACCATCCATTAAAGCGGAAAGTTTTTCTTTCTGCATGCCTAAATACCTTTTTCAGTATCCCGCAATCGTCAACGCCTGATTAGCGGTTGAACTTTATTATCAATAGCTTCTCGCGCACGGAAGATACGTGAACGCACCGTACCCACCGGGCAATCCATAATGGCGGCTATCTCTTCATAGCTCAGGCCATCCAGCTCCCGCAAGGTTATTGCCATGCGTAAATCTTCCGGAAGCGACTCGATGGTGCGAAAAACAATTTGTCGTAGCTCTTCTGACAACATTAAGTTCTCAGGGTTCGAAATTTCTTTGAGCGCCCCACCACTTTCGAAGTTCTCCGCATCGTTCGCGTCGATATCGCTGGACGGTGGGCGGCGTCCCTGAGCAACCAGATAATTCTTTGCCGTATTGACGGCAATACGGTAAAGCCATGTATAAAAAGCGCTATCGCCCCGGAAAGAATCCAGCGCGCGGTAGGCTTTGATAAATGCCTCCTGTGCCACGTCAGGCACATCGCCCGATGGCACATAGCGGGAAACCAGACTCGCCACTTTATGCTGGTAGCGCACCACCAGTAAGTTGAAAGCCTTTTGGTCTCCCTTCTGGACCCGTTCAACCAGGACCTGGTCCGTTAACTGCTCGCTCATCCGAGGTAATATCTCCCCAAACCTTATTCCCATGCGTCTTCAGAACGCCACTCCCACACTGCATTACGAGCAAGCAGAGGATTAGAGCGTCAGTTGATTGTAAAGTTCCGTTACGCCTTTGTTTTTGTGTATCGTTTCGCAGTAATGCTTAATTATCACTCATTATATGTCCGCGCACTGCGAAGCTCGCCCTTTCTGCCTTAAAAAGCACAAAGACGCCTGAAGAGTAACGTAAGCCTGTTATTTTTTCATCATAAAATCTGAGGCTAACGATCGACTTCGCACTATTTCGTTTTTCTCCCACCCCCCCTTGCTTTCCTGCACGCCCGAGGTTTAGCACATACAACATAAAAACAGATACTATTTTGGGCGTCACGATGCTAATCTCGGACAACCATGTTTAGTAAATTAAACAAATATCATGAACGCAACATCTGAACTTTCCTGTGATGTGCTGATTATTGGTAGCGGCGCTGCAGGCCTGTCACTGGCGCTTCGCCTGGCGGAAAGCAGCTCGGTTATTGTTTTGAGCAAAGGTCCGGTCAGTGAAGGCTCAACCTTTTATGCCCAGGGCGGCATCGCAGCCGTCTTTGATGAAACCGACAGCGTTGAATCTCACGTTGAAGATACGCTGATTGCCGGCGCCGGGATCTGCGATAGCCATGCGGTCTCTTTCGTTGCCGGCAACGCCCGTCACTGCGTACAGTGGCTTATCGATCAGGGCGTGCTCTTTGACACACAGACCCAGGCCAATGGCGAAACGGCCTGGCATTTGACCCGCGAAGGCGGTCACAGCCACCGCCGTATCCTCCATGCCGCCGACTCCACCGGCAAAGCGGTGGAAACCACGCTGGTAAGCAAAGCCCTGAGCCATCCGAATATCCGCATTCTTGAGCGCTGCAACGCCGTCGATCTGGTTATCTCAGACAAAATGGGTCTGCCAGGCCCCCGCCGTGCTGTCGGCGCCTGGATCTGGAATCGTAATAAAGAGTCGGTCGAAACCTGCCGTGCCGGTGCCGTAGTGCTGGCGACCGGTGGTGCGTCAAAGGTTTACCAGTATACGACCAACCCGGATATCGCTTCCGGTGACGGTATTGCTATGGCGTGGCGTGCGGGCTGTCGCGTGGCAAATCTTGAATTTAACCAGTTCCACCCGACGGCGCTGTTCCATCCTCAGGCACGGAATTTCCTTCTTACCGAGGCGCTGCGCGGTGAGGGCGCAAGGCTCCTGCGTCCCGATGGCTCGCGTTTTATGCCGGACTTTGACGAACGCGCTGAGCTGGCGCCGCGTGATATCGTCGCCAGAGCTATCGATCATGAGATGAAGCGGCTCGGCGCCGACTGTATGTATCTGGATATCAGCCACAAGCCGGAAGCCTTTATCCGTCAGCATTTCCCGATGATTTACCAGAAGCTGCTCGGCCTCGGCATCGACCTGACCAAAGAGCCAGTCCCTGTCGTTCCCGCAGCCCACTATACCTGCGGCGGCGTAATGGTTGATGACTATGGCCGTACCGACGTTGACGGTCTGTATGCGATTGGTGAAGTAAGCTATACCGGACTGCACGGGGCTAACCGAATGGCTTCCAATTCGCTGCTGGAGTGTCTGGTGTACGGCTGGTCCGCTGCCGATGACATTCGGCGGCGTCAAAGCACACAGGCAGAATGTCTGCCAATCCCGGCCTGGGATGAGAGTCAGGTGGAAGACGCCGATGAGCGGGTGGTTATCCAGCATAACTGGCACGAACTGCGGCTATTTATGTGGGACTATGTCGGTATTGTCCGCAGCACCAAACGGCTGGAGCGCGCGCTGCGCCGTATTACGATGCTGCAGCAGGAGATCGAAGAGTACTATGCCCATTTTCGCGTCTCCAACAACCTGCTTGAGCTGCGTAACCTGGTGCTGGTCGCCGGGCTTATCGTTCGCTGTGCGCTACAGCGCAAAGAGAGTCGCGGGCTGCACTTTACGCTGGATTATCCTGACCTGCAGCCAGAATCAGGCCCGTCGATTCTCTCACCTCACATAAACAAATAGAACGGGCGGGTCAGCGCCGTATAGGCTTCAGAATAGTGCTGATCCGGCCCGCGAATAACCATACGATCGCTAAAGCACTCGCCGTCGCGAGGAGAAAAGGCCAGCAGAACACGATGCGGCAGACGCGCATCGTTGTCCGCAATATCGGTGCGCAGCCGTAAATGCCAACCCATCTCCAGCGCCTGCCGAGTAAAGGCAACCCCGACATTTTCCGGTAACACCACGCAGAAAAAACCCTCTTCGGTAATACTGCTGGCCGCACAGGACAGCAAGGCGCTATGCTCCAGTGACGAGGTAGAACGGGCCCGATCCCGCTGCGGCGTGGCGCATTCCACGCCCGGCGCAAAGTAGGGTGGATTGCTGACAATCAGCTCATAGCGACCGGTTTGCTGACCTACCCAGGACTGAATATCCGCCGCATGCACCTGAACGCGTGTATTCCAGGGCGAAGCCGCCACGTTTTCCCGGGCCTGTTCAGCCGCATCAGCATCAATTTCGACGGCATCAACAATGACAGAATTTTCCGTGCGCTGGGCCAGCATAAGCGCCAGCAGGCCACTGCCGGTGCCGATATCCAGAATACGGTTTACGCGCGCAACGGGTGCCCATGCGCCCAACAGGATCCCGTCAGTACCGACTTTCATCGCGCAGCGATCGTGAGCGACAAAAAACTGTTTAAAGGTAAATCCATCACGACGCAGTGCGGAACCTGATTCAGACATCAAAAGCCACCTTTCTGGCAAAAAAAGGCCGATAGCATAGTGTAATCAACGATACCGTAGAAGCCTTAACCATACAAACAGATGAAGATTCTGGCCGTAACGTCTATAATCAGCGCCCCACACAGAGGTAGATCATGACTGTAACGACTTTTTCCGAACTAGAACTCGACGAAAGCCTGCTGGAAGCGCTCCAGAATAAAGGCTTTACACGCCCAACCGCCATTCAGGCTGCTGCCATTCCGCCTGCGCTCGAGGGGCGTGATGTGCTCGGTTCTGCGCCAACAGGCACCGGTAAAACGGCAGCGTATTTGCTGCCGGTGTTGCAGCATCTTCTCGACTTTCCGCGTAAAAAATCTGGCCCACCGCGTATTCTGATCCTGACGCCCACCCGTGAGCTGGCTGTACAGGTGGCAGAGCACGCCCGCGAACTGGCGGCGAACACCCATCTGGATATCGCCACCATTACCGGCGGCGTAGCCTTTATGAACCACGCGGAAGTGTTCAGCGAAAACCAGGATATTGTTGTCGCCACCACCGGCCGTCTGATGCAGTACATTAAAGAAGAAAACTTCGACTGCCGCGCCGTTGAAACGCTGATCCTTGATGAAGCCGACCGCATGCTGGATCTGGGCTTCGCCCAGGATATCGAGCATATTGCCGGTGAAACTCGCTGGCGCAAGCAGACCATGCTGTTCTCTGCGACGCTGGAAGGCGACGCCATCAGCGATTTCGCCAAACGTCTGCTGGAAGATCCGGTGGAAGTGTCTGCGACACCGTCCACCCGCGAACGTAAGAAAATTCACCAGTGGTACTACCGTGCCGACCATGCAGAGCACAAATTCGCACTGCTGACCCACCTGCTGCAACAGCCGGACGTCTCCCGTTCCATCATCTTTGTGCGCAAACGTGAGCGCGTGCATGAGCTGGCAGAGCAGCTGCGCAAAGCCGGTATTAACAACTGCTATCTCGAAGGTGAGATGGTGCAGGCCAAGCGTACCGAGGCTATTAAGCGTCTTACCGATGGCCGCGTTAACGTGCTGGTTGCAACCGATGTTGCCGCACGTGGGATAGATATCCCGGATGTCAGCCACGTCTTCAACTTCGATATGCCGCGCACAGCCGATACCTATCTGCACCGTATTGGCCGTACAGGACGTGCGGGCCGTAAAGGCACCGCGATCTCGCTGGTAGAAGCGCACGACCATCTGCTGCTGGGCAAAATCGGTCGCTATATTGAAGAGCCGCTGAAGGCGCGCGTCGTTGACGAACTGCGTCCAACATCGCGTGCGCCGAGCGAGAAGCAGACCGGCAAGCCGTCGAAAAAAGTCCTCGCGAAGCGCGAAGAGCTGAAAAAAGAGAAAAACAAAGAGAAGACTCGCGTCAAAAAACGCCATCGCGACGCCAAAAACGTCGGTAAGCGCCGCAAGCCAAGCGGTTCGGCGCAAACGCCGAACCGCAAAGGGTAAGGTGTTTGATTAGCAAATTATAAGTAGCGCTCCATTGATGTTTTACCGTTTGAGCGCTATGAGGACACCTTCACTGCCATTCCGCCAGTAGGGTCGTTAACTGAGAAAGATGGCGTGTAGCCGCTTTAACTCGTTCTTAATGCGCATGGCCCTCGGATTTCATAGTGAACGCAGCTCCAGAATCCGGGGGATCTTAACAGGACAAGCTTTATTGTTGGTGAACTTTTAGGCGACGACAATGACTTTCCTGCCATGCCCTTGCCAGATATCTGCGCCACCATTTACGTAATTTGGGCAATGTGGAAAGAAAAATGTCACATCATCAGACGTTTCATAGAATTTATCCCAACGTAGCTGTTGCTGAACATTCCTGCTCATGGTGGGTCATTTAAGTGAAATGATGTCTGTAAATCACAAATTACACATATTTATTTACAGACTCTATTTGAAATTTATGGCTTTATCTTAGAGTCGTGGGCTGGCTCATTCCCGCACTGACAACAGTGCCCTTTATTTTCGTCAGAAACCGGAATCACTAGTCTGAGTTTCTTTTTTTTTCAGTTTAATCACAAATTTCATGATATCCACGGGCGTCAGATTCTTAATCCTGGAAAAATATCGTTTGTCGTGCAACCCTGCCTGTAATGCCATAGCTATAACACCAGAACAACTTTGTTTAAAAAGACTGTATCTCGGCAAAGGTCCTGAGTATAAAAGTGTGTTACCTGAATCATCCGTGCTATTTAATCCAAACCCTTTCCACCATTCGAGAATAGCACTACAGTCAATTTGATGAAGAACACAGGAAAAATCTGGCTCTCTTCGCTCTTTGACTATTTCATTCTGAAGAGTTGGTACCCTGTGTACACTATAACTTTTAAACATTGTTGCCGGAGAACTGAATGACCAGTTAAAATCTTCTGGCCACCAACTAATATAATTACTTCCAACATGCATCGAAACATGTCCAAAATAAGATTTATTCCCTCCCCTCTGAGGGAGCCACACATATATAACAACACCTCTTTCTTTATTTACTGGAATTTTTTTCATGTTAGTTTGGGTACCGATAGTTAATATAAGGCTAACGAATGTATACCTGCTGAATCAATGTGTCAATATAAGGGGGAGATGCGGCTCTGACTTTGAGCACAGGCAGCTCAAATACCAGAGCAATGTAATTGAATACGATCATGGTAAACGGAAAAAGTTAATCAATGCCACAACGCTGGGTTCTAAATCTATGAAGGCGGTTACACTACAATTTAAGACATTGAATGAGGCTGTAATTAAATTATATAACTGCCTGAGTTTGATATGTTAAAACTGGCATCAAATCAAAATTAATTTATGGACGGCATCCAGATGCCTGACTTAGTAGCATAAAAAAATCCGTAATCTTCCATGAAGATTACGGATTGTTACACAGCAACTGGATCGGTCAACCGATCAATGCATACTTAAATGCCCGGCCTCAGGGCGTTGGCCTGGCTTAATAAATTTACCTGTCCGAAACTTACAGACTGTCGGTAAAGGTACGGGCGATAACGTCGCGCTGCTGTTCCGCTGTCAGGGAGTTGAAACGCACGGCATAGCCAGAAACACGGATTGTCAACTGCGGGTAGTTTTCCGGATGTTTTACCGCATCTTCCAGAGTTTCACGACGCAGCACGTTCACGTTCAGATGCTGACCGCCCTCCACACGCACTTCCGGCTGCACATTAACCGGCACTTCACGGTATTCGATGTCGCCCAGTTTGCTGACCGCGACAACGTCATCTTCGGTATAGCCAGCTTTTGCACACAGGCAGCGCACTTCGCCTTTTTCCTGATCCAACAGCCAGAAAGAGTTCAGCAGGTCGTCATTTGCCGCTTTAGTAATCTGGATACCTGTAATCATGTGATGCCTCCTATAGGCTACATTATTTGATTGTGTTGACCGGCACCGGCCAATTGGTAAAACCATTGTTGCTTAGGTGTTTATATACCAGTCAGCCAAGGGCCATTCATTGACCCAAATCAACAAAATCCACACATCAAAAGTAGTGACAGGGAAATTACTTGTTTTATATCAAGTTATGCGGGTCACAAGTAAAAATTATTTTGTAAATTTTAAATTTTTTTTATCCATATCACGTACTCAGAACGTCGTTAATTTTGTATTGCCGTAAGAAGCCGTTAAGCTAGGCCGATTCAATGTCGCAGGAGAGCGAGAAGATGGCAGCATTAACCTGGCACGACGTGCTGGCTGAAGAGAAAACCCAGCCCTACTTTATAAATACGCTCAGTACGGTCGCCACGGAAAGGCAGTCTGGCGTAACGATTTATCCGCCGCAAAAGGATGTGTTTAACGCCTTTCGCTATACCGAACTTGCCGATGTCAAGGTGGTGATCCTCGGCCAGGATCCTTATCACGGTCCGGGACAGGCCCACGGCCTGGCGTTCTCCGTGCTGCCAGGCATTGGCATCCCACCCTCGCTGCTCAATATGTATAAAGAGCTGGAAAACACGATCCCAGGATTTACCCGACCGCAGCATGGCTATCTGGAGAGCTGGGCGCGTCAGGGCGTGCTGCTGCTTAATACGGTACTGACGGTGCGGGCTAGCCAGGCGCATTCCCACGCCAGCCTGGGCTGGGAAACCTTTACCGATAAGGTTATCGGCCTGATTAACCAGCATCGGGAAGGGGTGGTGTTCCTGCTCTGGGGATCCCACGCACAAAAGAAAGGTGCCATTATTGATGGCCAGCGGCATCACGTTCTGCGCGCACCGCATCCGTCGCCGCTCTCAGCGCATCGTGGATTTTTTGGCAGTAACCACTTTGTTCAGACAAATGACTGGCTGGCGCTGCGGGGCGAAGCGCCAATAGACTGGATGCCAACGCTACCGGCAGAAAGCGAGTAAAAAAATGCCAGCGTTACGCTGGCATTTTTATCAGGCTTTATTCTGTCGCCACCATTCGGCCAGCAGAATGCCCGTCGCAACGGAAACGTTGAGACTTTCAACGTTGCCGGTGCCGTCAATGGAGACGTTCAGGTCGGCGCTGTCCAGCACGGCATCTGACAGACCATCGCGTTCCTGACCCAGCGCCAGCACCATTTTCTTCGGCAGCGTGGCTTTAGATAGCGGCGTACCTTTATGGCTGGAAGTGGTGACGATGGCATAACCATCGCGACGGAACTGTTCCAGCGCCTCGGTAAAGCTGTCGCCGGTGATCGGTTGAACGTGCTCTGCCCCACCCTCCGCAGTACGAATAGCCGCACCGGACTCAAGAATAGCGGCGTCCTGCACAACCACGCCTTTCACACCGAAGTGCGCGCAGCTGCGAACAATCGCGCCGAGATTGTGCGGATTACCCACATCTTCCAGCGCCAGCACGCAATCTTCTGCAGCAGCCTGTCCAACCCACTGCTGCACGCTGACGCCATTGCGTTTCTTAATCAGGAAGCAGACGCCACCGTGGTGTTCGGTACCGGACGCTTTAGCCAGTTCAGCCTCGTCAACAACGTGATAGGCCTTACGGTTAGCCGCCATCCAGCGCAGCGCCTCTTTAAAGCGCGGGGTTACGCTCTGGACAAACCAGGCGCGAACGATGGCGTCAGGGCGGCTCTGGAACAGGGCCTGACAGGCGTTTTCACCGTAGACACGGGTCTCTTCGGCACGCTGGCGACGCAGCACTTCCGGATCGATAAAGCTTTTACCGCTGATGCCACCATGATCGGCTTTTGTCGGTGCTTCTTCACCCGGTGCACGGGATACGGTACGCCACGGAGAGGCATCGCTCTGGTAGTCACGGTCACGATCGCGATTGTGGTCACGCGAAGAACGACGACCAGCATCAGAGCGTGCAGAACTACCGCGCGACGAGCCGTCACGAGACGATCCGCTACGCCCGCCGCCTTTCCCGGTACGCGGGTTCTGGCCACGTTTGTCTGAATCATCGTCACTGCGGACATACATCACTTTGACCTTGCCGCTTTTATTTTTTAACTCGTCGTTCATGCTTTCCTCCACCAGCGCTGCGCGAAGCGCGAAGATTACCCGATGTGCCGCCGCATCGCCATCACTTCTGTTCAAAAGCCGGCGACTATTGTACCCATTGAATAAAACGCATTGTCGTCTAAAACCAATCCGTCAATAATATGCAACATTCAAGAAACATTCCGGCGTCAGCGCCGTTCTGCAATCAACTCATCCTGAGGTTAGTTATGAATACCGTTTGTGCCAGTTGTCAGGTACTTAACCGCATTCCGGACGACCGCGTTAACGATACGGCGAAATGTGGACGCTGCGGCCATGAGCTGTTCGACGGCGAAGTGATCAACGCGACCGGTGAGATGCTGGATAAACTGCTTAAAGACGATCTGCCGGTGGTAGTCGATTTCTGGGCGCCGTGGTGCGGCCCGTGCCGCAGCTTCGCACCGATCTTTGAAGATGTGGCGGAAGAGCGCAGCGGTAAAGTGCGTTTCGTCAAAATCAATACCGAAGCCGAGCGTGAAATCAGCGCACGCTTTCGTATTCGCAGCATCCCGACCATTATGATCTTCCGTAATGGCGAGGTGGTGGATATGCTTAACGGCGCGGTGCCGAAAGCACCTTTCGACAGCTGGCTTAACGAATCCCTCTAAGCACGCTGGGGCACAGCGCTTGTGCCCCTTTTTGACCTCTGCGACAATAGCGTTTTCCCGCACGCTTTCGCTTTCATGAATAATAACGCCGTTCTTCAATTACGTGCCGAGCGTCTGGCGCGCGCCACGCGTCCTTTTCTTGCCCGGGGCAACCGCATTCGTCGCTGCCAGCGCTGCCTGCTGCCTCTCAAACATTGCCTGTGCGATACCATCGCCGCCGCCGAAGCCGGGAGCCGCTTTTGCCTGGTGATGTTCGATACCGAACCGATGAAGCCCAGCAATACCGGTCGTCTTATCGCCGATATTCTGCCCGATACCGCAGCCTTTCAATGGTCGCGCACCGAACCGCCGCAGGCGCTCCTGGAGCTGATCAATAACCCAAATTACCAGCCGGTGGTGGTGTTCCCAGCCTCCTACGCCGATGCAGGACGAGAGGTTATCTCTGCGCCAGCCTCCGGCAAACCGCCGCTCTTTATTATACTCGACGGCACCTGGACCGAAGCGCGAAAAATGTTGCGTAAGAGTCCGTATCTGGATGCACTGCCGGTCATTTCCGTCGATTTATCCCGCGTGTCGGCCTACCACCTGCGGGAAGCCCATGCCGAAGGACAATACTGCACCGCAGAAGTGGCTATCGCGCTGCTGAATCTGACCGGTGATACTGCCGCAGCCGAGGGGCTGGCCGATCATTTCAGCCGTTTCCGTACCCGCTATCTGGCGGGAAAAGCGCATCACAAGGGCAGTATCACAGCAACAACGGCAGAAAACGTTTAAAATCATCAGGTCATTTGCGTCTGAGGGAAGACGGTATGAGTCAGCGTGGTCTGGAAGCATTGCTGCGGCCAAAATCGATCGCCGTAATTGGCGCGTCAATGAAACCGGCGCGCGCCGGTTATTTAATGATGCGCAACCTGCTGGCTGGTGGGTTTAGCGGGCCTGTATTGCCTGTCACCCCGGCTTATAAAGCCGTCCAGGGTGTACTGGCCTGGCCGGATATTGCCAGTCTGCCCTTTACACCGGATCTTGCCGTACTCTGTACCAACGCCTCGCGAAACCTGGAGCTTCTGGAAGCTCTCGGTGAAAAAGGGTGTAAAACCTGCATTATTCTTTCCGGCCCACCCGAACAGCATGCCGCGCTGCTGACCTGCGCCCGTCGCTATCAGATGCGACTGCTGGGGCCAAATAGCCTTGGGCTGTTAGCCCCCTGGCATGGACTGAATGCCAGCTTTTCCCCGGTGCCGATCAGCAAAGGCAAGCTGGCGTTTATTTCTCAGTCCGCCGCCATCTCCAATACTATCCTCGACTGGGCCCAGCAGCGCGAGATGGGCTTCTCCTGGTTTATTGCGCTGGGCGATAGCCTGGATATCGATGTCGATGAGCTGCTCGACTATCTGGCTCGCGACAGCAAGACCAGCGCGATCCTGCTCTATCTTGAGCACCTTAGCGACGCCCGACGTTTTGTCTCTGCGGCCCGTAGCGCCTCACGTAACAAGCCAATTCTGGTGATTAAGGGCGGTCGCAGTCCGGATGCCCAACGCCTGCTGCACGTCAATTCCGGTATCGATCCGGCGTGGGATGCGGCCATTCAACGTGCGGGCTTGCTTCGCGTGCAGGATACACACGAGCTGTTCTCCGCCGTAGAAACCCTGAGCCATATGCGCCCGCTTCGCGGCGAGCGGCTGATGATCGTCAGCAACGGTGCAGCGCCGGCGGCGCTGGCCCTCGATGAACTCTGGCTGCGCCAGGGTAAGCTTGCCATTCTGAGCGACGAAACCCGCGACCAGCTTCGCCAGCTGTTGCCTTCTGGCGTAGAGGCGTCCAACCCGCTGGATTTACGCGATGACGCCAGCAACGGGCACTACACGCAGGCGCTGAATGTCTTACTGAACGATCACGCTATCGATGCCCTGCTGGTGATCCACTCCCCCAGCGCCGTCGCACCGGGTACGGAAAGCGCCCTGGCCCTGATTCATGCCGTTAAGCAGCACCCGCGTGGGCATTACGTCAGCCTGCTGACCAACTGGTGCGGCGAGTACTCTTCCCAGGAAGCCCGCCGCCTGTTTAGCGAGGTGGGTCTGCCAACCTACCGGACGCCGGAAGGGGCAATTACCGCGTTTATGCATATGGTGGAGTACCGCCGCAATCAGAAACAGCTGCGTGAGACGCCTGCGCTGCCGGTGGATCTCACAACCAATGCAACAGAAGCCCACGCGCTGCTACAGCAAGCTATCGCCGAAAGCGCAACCTCGCTGGATACACACGAGGTCCAGCCTATTCTTCAGGCCTATGGGCTGAACACGCTGCCCACCTGGATTGCCGCCGACAGCGCGGAAGCCGTGCATATCGCCGGGCAAATCGGTTATCCGGTCGCGCTTAAGCTACGCTCGCCGGATATCGCCCATAAATCGGACGTTCAGGGCGTCATGCTCTATCTGCGTACCGCCAGCGAAGTACAGCAGGCGGCGGATGCCATGCTCGATCGCGTCAAAATGACCTGGCCGCAGGCACGTATTCACGGCCTGCTGGTACAAAGTATGGCCCCCCGCGCCGGCGCCCAGGAATTACGCATTGTCGTCGAGCAGGACCCGGTATTTGGTCCGCTGATTATGCTGGGCGAAGGGGGCGTCAAGTGGCACGCCCAGGGTCAGGCAGCCGTCGCCCTGCCACCGCTAAATATGAATCTGGCGCGCTATCTGGTGATTCAGGCGATCAAAGGGAAAAAAATGCGTGGCCGTAGCGCGCTGAGACCGCTGGACATTCCCGGCCTCAGCCAGCTGCTGGTGAAGGTTTCCAACCTGATTGTGGACTGCCCTGAAATTCAGCGCCTGGATATCCATCCTCTTCTCGCTTCTGCAAACGAGTTTACCGTGCTGGATGTTACCCTTGAGATAACGCCTTTCGATGGCAACAATGAAAGTCGACTGGCCATCCGTCCCTACCCGCGCCAGCTTGAAGCCTGGGTGAATCTGAAAAATGGCGATCGCTGTCTGTTCCGCCCGATCCTGCCGGAAGATGAACCGGCCCTGCAGCAGTTTATTGCCAGGGTGACAAAAGAAGACCTCTATTATCGCTACTTTAGCGAAATCAACGAATTTACCCATGAAGACTTAGCCAACATGACGCAGATCGACTACGATCGAGAAATGGCATTTGTCGCGCTGCGCCATACGGATAACGGAGATGAGATCCTCGGCGTAACGCGGGCGATTTCCGATCCCGATAACATTGACGCGGAGTTCGCCGTACTGGTGCGCTCAGATCTCAAAGGTCTGGGCCTGGGTCGCCAGCTGCTGGATACCTTAATCCATTATACGCGGGATCACGGTTTGCAACGGCTTAATGGTATTACGATGCCGAACAACCGCGGAATGATCGCCCTGGCGCGTAAACTGGGGTTTAACGTCGATATCCAGCTGGAAGACGGTATTGTCGGGCTGACGCTTTTGCTAGCGGGCTCGGATAATCGTGAGTAAGCCACTGGAAATGTTGACCACTTCACCGGGCGTAGTGGTATGATTGCCCGCTTAAGTCGTCTGCGTAGTACAACGGCCCCTTCATTAAACAGAGAAGAACCGCACTGTGATGTTGTCAAAATTTAAGCGAAATAAACATCAACAACACCTTGCCCAACTACCCAAGCTTTCTCAGTCAGTTGATGATGTCGCGTTCTTTTATTCCCCCGCGGAGTTCCGTACCGCGCTGCTTGCCCGCATTGCCAGCGCGACGCAACGCATCTGCATTATTGCGCTCTATCTGGAGCAGGATGATGGCGGCAAAGAGATCCTGCAGGCGCTGTATGACGCCAGGCGCAACCGCCCGGAATTAGACGTACGCGTGCTGGTTGACTGGCATCGTGCCCAGCGTGGCCGTATCGGTGCCGCTGCCTTGAATACCAACGCCGACTGGTACTGCCGCATGGCGCAGGAAAACCCGGGCGTTGAGGTCTCCGTTTACGGCGTACCGGTGAATACACGTGAAGCGCTCGGCGTTCTGCACTTTAAAGGCTTTATCATCGATGACTGCGTGATGTACAGCGGCGCCAGCCTCAACGATGTTTATCTGCATCAGCATGAGAAATACCGCTACGATCGCTATCAGTGTATCCGTAACCCGCAGATGACCGACGTCATGTTTGACTGGGTGACGCGCAATCTGGTGCAGGGTCGCGGCGTTAATCGGCTGGACGCTGAGAATCGGCCAAAAAGCCCGGAAATCAAAAACGATATTCGTCTCTATCGTCAGGAGCTGCGCGATGCCAGCTATCATTTCCAGGGCGATGCCGATAACGAGCAACTGGCGGTCACACCACTGGTGGGCCTCGGTAAATCAAGCCTGCTGAACAAGACTATTTTTCACCTGATGCCGTGTACCGAGCGTAAGCTGACAATCTGCACGCCATACTTCAACCTTCCGGCCATGCTGGTGCGTAATATCATTCATCTGCTGCGCGAAGGGAAACAGGTCGAAATTATTGTTGGAGACAAGACGGCCAACGACTTTTTTATTCCGGAAGATCAGCCGTTTAAGATCATCGGCGCGCTCCCCTATCTGTATGAAATCAACCTGCGTCGTTTCCTCAGCCGCCTGCAGTATTACGTCAATACCGACCAGCTGGTCGTGCGACTGTGGAAAGACGAAGACAACTCCTATCATCTGAAGGGGATGTGGGTTGATGAAGAGTGGATGCTGCTGACCGGCAATAACCTGAATCCGCGCGCCTGGCGCCTGGACCTGGAAAACGCCATTCTAATCCACGATCCTAAGCATGAACTTACCGAGCAGCGTGATAAAGAGCTGGATCTTATCCGCCACCATACGGCCGTCGTGAAGCACTACCGCGATCTGCAAAGTATCGCTGATTATCCGGTTAAGGTACGCAAGCTGATTCGCCGTCTGCGGCGTATTCGTATCGACCGCCTTATCAGCCGCATTCTGTAATCTCAGGCCTCGCTTATCGTGGGGCCTTTTTTCAGGAGCCTGCCGTGCGTATTTTTCTGTTACTTGCACTTATTCTGCTGAGCGGCTGCAGCCATATGGCTCAGGATGGCTGGACCGGACGGGATAAGGCCCAGCACTTTCTGTCCTCGGCCATGCTTTCAGCAGCGGGTAATGAATATGCACAGCGCCGGGGGATGAGCAGGGATCGAAGCGGCGCTGTTGGCGTGATGTTTTCAATTAGCACTGGCGCCTCGAAAGAGCTGTGGGATAGCCGCCCCGTAGGGAGCGGCTGGAGCTGGAAAGACTTCGCCTGGGATGTCGCCGGTGCAACCACCGGCTATGCCGTATGGCAGATGGCCCACTATTAAAGGCGTATTCCTTTTTCCTTACGGTGTAACATCAGCGAGATAACAAAGGCCAGCGCGCCCATTGCCGTAACGTACCAAAAGAATGCACTTTCAATTCCCACCGATTTCAGCGACAGCGCCACATACTCAGCCGAGCCGCCGAAGAGCGCGTTAGCGACGGCATACGACAGCCCGACGCCGAGCGCACGGACCTGAGCCGGGAACATTTCCGCCTTAAGGATCCCACTGATCGAGGTGTAGAAACTGACGATCAGCAATGCACACATGACTAATGCAAAAGCAGCATAAGGGGACGTGACGTTCTGAAGTGCAGAGAGGAGCGGTACCGTAAATATGGCAGCCATTGAGCCAAAGCACAGCATCGACGCGCGGCGGCCGATTTTATCTGAGAGCGCACCGAACAAAGGCTGGAGCAGCATAAAGACAAACAGCGCCACGGTCATAATTGCGCTGGCGACATTGGTGTGCATCCCGGCGGTGTTCACCAGATATTTCTGCATATAGGTCGTAAAGGTGTAGAAACATAACGAACCACCAGCGGTGAAACCCACCACCATCAGAAACGCTTTACGGTTGCGCCACAGGCCCTTCATCGACCCTGCCTCTTTCATCGCCCGCGTTTCCTGCTGAGACGTTTCATCCAGTTGGCGACGCAGCCACAGTGCCACAACGGCCAGTATCGCACCAAGGGCAAACGGAATACGCCATCCCCAGGCATACAGGTTTTCGCTGCTCATGGTGTGCTGCAGAACGACCACAACCAGCAACGCCATCAACTGGCCACCGATCAGGGTTACATATTGGAAAGAGGCGTAAAAACCTTTCTTCCCTTCTACCGCAACTTCGCTCATATAAGTCGCACTGGTGCCATATTCTCCGCCAACCGAGAGTCCCTGGAAGAGCCTTGCCACAAGCAGTAGCACCGGTGCCCAGGTGCCAATCACTTCATAGCCAGGCAGGCAGGCGATCACCAGCGAGCCAGCGCACATCATACATACCGAGATCAGCATGGATTTTTTACGTCCATGTTTATCAGCAATATAACCAAAGATCCAGCCCCCGATGGGACGCATCAGAAAGCCGGCAGCAAAAACCCCGGCGGTTTGCAGTAGCTGCGTGGTGATGTTTCCCGACGGAAAAAAGATATGTGCAAAATAGAGAGAACAAAAGGAATAGACGTAAAAATCGAACCATTCCACGAGGTTACCTGACGATGCACCTACGATCGCCCATACGCGGCGTCGGGTGTCACTGCTGGCCAGCGACTGATTTGCCGCCACGCTGCTTTCTGCCATTATAGTTATACTCCTGCATAAACGGGGCATACCCTGAGGGCATGGCACCACGCGAAATTCTGTTCACGGATGTTATAATTTTGTTACTGTAATTTTTGTGATCCCAGTCGTGTTTTAGTTAGCAGGGTAAGGGTTTAAGAGTAAAGGCTGAGAAATCGAAAACGGCAGATAAAACAAAAGGCCCAGTCTTTCGACTGAGCCTTTCGTTTTATTTGATGCCTGGCAGTTCCCTACTCTCGCATGGGGAGACCCCACACTACCATCGGCGCTACGGCGTTTCACTTCTGAGTTC
>Ga0268251_10000115_pt1 | contig 38624 bp, 49 predicted proteins | sample AgamicAsMae_FD_200527 | JGI IMG/M metagenome (GOLD analysis project Ga0268251, IMG submission 200527) | Agave microbial communities from Guanajuato, Mexico - As.Ma.e (v2) (version 2) | ecosystem: Host-associated > Plants > Phyllosphere > Phylloplane/Leaf | place: Guanajuato, Mexico | collected...
TAATGGCAACACCCTTACGACCGAAACGACCACCACGACCGATACGGTGGATGTAGTTCTCGCGGTTGGCGGGGAGATCGTAGTTGATGACCAGCGAGACCTGCTGGACATCGATACCACGGGCCAAAAGGTCAGTGGCGATCAGGACACGGGAAGAACCAGAGCGGAACTCCTTCATGATAACATCACGCTGTTGTTGGTCCATGTCACCGTGCATGGCAGAAACGGTGAAGTCACGGGCAGTCAGCTTGTCGGTGAGCCAGTCGACCTTTCTGCGGGTGTTGCAGAAGATGACGGCTTGGGTGATGGTAACGGTCTCGTAAAGATCGGAGAGGGTGTCGAGCTTCCACTCCTCCTTCTCAACAGCGATGTAGAACTGCTTGATACCTTCGAGGGTAAGCTCGTCCTTCTTGACGAGAATACGGACGGGGTCGCGCATGAACTTGGTGGTGACCTCGAGGACGTCCTGGGGCATGGTGGCGGAAAGGAGGACAACCTGGGTAGACTGAGGAAGGAGTTGGAAGATGTCGTAGATCTGCTCGGTGAAACCGCGAGACAGCATCTCGTCGGCCTCGTCGAGGACGAACATCTTCATGGAGTCGGTCTTGAGGACGCGACGCTGGATCATGTCGTGAACACGGCCGGGGGTACCGACAACGACCTGGGGGCCGTCCTGGAGGGCCTTCATGTCGTCGCGGACGCTGGTACCACCGATACAGGCGTGGCACTCAACGTTCATGAAGTCACCGATGGCGACAACGACCTTCTGGATCTGCTGGGCAAGCTCGCGGGTAGGGGCGAGGATAAGGGCCTGGCAGGCCTTGACGTTGGGGTCAAGCTTCTGGAGGACGGAGATGGAGAAAGTAGCGGTCTTGCCAGTACCGGACTGGGCCTGGGCAATGACATCGTGGCCTGGAGGATTGTGTGTGAGTGGAATGCGAGGGCAAACAGCGTGCTTGGACTAGCTTACCCTTGATGACGGGCATGATAGCGCGCTGCTGGATGGCAGAGGGGCGCTCGAAACCGTAGGCGTAGACACCACGGAGAAGCTCAGCCTTGAGGTTCATGGCATCGAAGGAATCGGTGGTCTCATCGTAGTTGGACTCGATCTGTCCTGCAGCGCGAGAATGTGGTCAGCGCAAGTCGTTGCGAGCAAGCAGTGCAGCTTTCGCCGTCGTCGCAAGCGCACAGATTTTCAAGGCGGGCGTGCGGGCGACAGCTCAGGCGAAGGGGACGAACATACCCTCGGGGACCTCTTCAAGACCGGAAGCCATGATTGCGGTTTGTAGTTGTTGGTAGGTGGGTTGTGTTGGAAGCTGGATCGGAGGGCGAAAGGGCGCCGCTGGGTATTTGAAGGGGGACTAGAAACCAAAACTCTCGTGTGTGAGAGTCTGCAAGGATATCTAGATTGTTGGGAGTGATGAAAATGGCTGGAGGAAAAGAGGGGCGCGCTCGAATATAATGAAACCAGATTTTTTCGCTGTGCCTGCAAAACGCGTCCGTGCGCACCCGCACCCGCCTTTCGCCTGCGACCAACCACCACCATCATCCGTTGTGCTCACTGGTGTCCGTCATTTTTTTATGACTGTCTGCCTCTGGCCACTGACAGCCCGCCATTCCAAAACCGTCACTCGATCCATCTCTCGTGACTTTGTGGGCTGTGAGATCCATTGGACATTACATTTTCACTCCTCACTATGACTCCTCCAGCGGCTTTGCTAGACCAGGATCTTGAACACAGGCCGCTTAAAAAACAGAGACTTGACCCCGGCGTTGACGAAGCAGCCAATCCTGACGAGTCTGCTACCATCTGGAGTCATCCGCTTGGAATTCGTCCTTCTGGAAATGCTTTTACTGCTACGACCAATCTAAAATCAGCAATTGGAACTTTTGCTCTGCTGCCTGACGAACTGCTGAGTCAATTCCTGGAATACCTTGACGCTCGGGACTTGCTTCGATTGGGTGCTACTTGCCGTGCACTGCATGCATTCACTAGGTCTGAGGAGCTATGGAAAGCTCTCTTCATAGAGTATGTACTTGCATTTGTCATTCGCTTCCTGCCAGTCTAACATCACTCAAGATCACACCCGGAGAATTTCAATTGGCGTGGCACCTGGAGATCGACAGTCCTTTCACAATCACGTTCTCAAGAACCTGATGTGGACTGCAGTAATCTCTTTTCCGATGCTCTTCATCGACCATATTTCTGTGCTCACGTGCCCTTGGAACCCTTCGTAACCAACATTCCCACCCGTAATCAGATCCATCGTCTGACATCGTTGACCTTTGATGAGTTTACTGAATCGTATACCAACAAGCCCTTCATCATCTCTGAGCCTACTAGACGTTGGCCGGTGTTTGGGTCTTGGTCTGCTAAATCTCTGCTCAAACAGTATTCCAAGGTCAAGTTTAGAGCAGAAGCCGTCGATTGGCCCTTCGACGTCTATGTTGACTACATGAAGGACAACCATGACGAGAGTCCTCTGTATCTCTTTGACCGCTCTTTTGCAGAGAAGATAAACATTCAGGTAGCCGACAGCTCTCATGCTCACTTGCACGATGGCACTTCTCCTGATGTGCCAGACACCGCAAATGAGCGTAAAGTGGCATACTGGGCACCTTCGTTCTTTGGTCCTGACCTATTCAGTGTTCTCGGAGATCAACGACCCGACCACCGCTGGTTGATCATTGGCCCATCTCGCAGTGGCTCGACTTTTCACAAAGATCCGAATGCGACCTGCGCATGGAATGCGGTCTTGACGGGACGCAAGTACTGGATCATGTTTCCTTCTTCCGCTTCTCTACCCCCACCACCCGGAGTCTTCGTATCAGCGGATCAAAGCGAGGTAACATCCCCCCTGAGTATTGCAGAATGGTTCCTTGGCTTCCACGCGGAGGCCCGTCGCACAGAGGGATGTATTGAAGGCATCTGCGAGGCCGGTGAACTGCTATACGTGCCAGCTGGCTGGTATCATTTGGTCGTCAACCTCGAAGACTCAATTGCGTTGACTCAAAATTTCGTTCCCCGTCAAAGACTTGCTTCAGTACTGCATTTCCTCCGAGACAAGTCTGATCAAGTGAGCGGGTTCGCCAAAGATGTGCAAAACCCTTACGAGCTCTTTATCACAAAGCTCAGAGAACAGGAACCAGAAGCCCTGGAAGAGGCACTGCCCAAACTAGAAAAGATGAGCAAAGGACCAAAAGGCAAGTGGGCAGAGCTGACGAAGACGAAAACCGAGGACGCCAACGTCGAAGGTGGGTTCTCTTTCGGCTTTGGTGGAGACGATGATGAAGAAGTGCCGTAGTCTCAATCAACCACACTTCGCAACTGAATCATCTCAAGAAGTCATTCCTCGTGAGCAACAACGTCTAAACACATTCACGACGATGTGGAACAGATAGTGTTGGACCATTCAAAACGGGCATGCGCAGTGGAGCGAGCAGTAATGTAATACGCAAGACAGGAAGACACATTCAGGAGGTTCGAATCCAATACAATGTTATGGATACAGCATATTGTCATTGTGTCAAACAATCTCTCGTCTAATACTGCTCATCGGGACAATCAAATGCTAGATGACCATCCTTTTCGCAAAGTGCGCACCATTTATCAGCGTCCGTCTCTGCCGCCGGCGCATCCTGAACTTCCCGGCTCTTTTCCGCACCATTGTTACTGGTGTTGCTCAAGGTCTTTCTCAGTGAAAGCGGAGCAGGTGCCTCGAGCTTGTCGTTGTATCTATCGTTATGTTGTGCAGAGACGTTCAAGTTTTGCATATGGCCAGATAGTTCGTCTTCGGACTCATGTCCTGCATGGCGCTCATGACCATTGCCATTTTCATGAGCATTAGTATCTTGAGCATTTGGACAAGTCAGAACATCGTGTCCAGGTGTCTCGCACTCTTCGCACCATGCTTTCTGTTCGTCCTTTCGTTGTGATCTGTACCGCGTAGGAGATCTGATCGCTTCGGGCGATCTCGACAGGTGTTGACGTGGCATCTCCTCTGCAGCTGCTTCGGTGTTCATGATGCTGTCCCTCTCCTGCTCGGCTGCTCGTCTTAGTTGCTCAATCGCACGCTCAAGCTCCTCTTCTCTGAACGCCTTTCGATCGATCAATCCTTGGAGCTCCGATTTTTCCCGTTCAAGCTGTTGCACAGATGCCTGAGTCTTTTTCAACTCCTCTGGGTCGGCAAAACGCCCAGATGTTGAACTTTGTCGTGCCATAGGGCTTGCTTCCGGTCCAGAGCTCAGAGAATGGATAATGGCTTTGAGACCCCTAATCTCATCATCCTTCAACTCAACATCCTTTTCTCTGGAGGTATATCCTTCTGCTTCTTTGGCTCCCTGTAGTGCTTTGGCGGCCTTCTCTCTTTCACGTCGCAACTCGCTACGTCCTCTTTCAACTTCGCCTCTCAAAAACTCGACCTCTCCACGAGCTTCTGCTTCTCCACGACGAGCGTCCTCCAAGCCTTCTTCGAGTTCAGCAACAAGCTCTTCCAACCCCTTAAGCTGACGAGCGACATTTTCGACATCCTCACGACTATGGCCGAGCTCACGCAATTCTTGGATTTCGGCGAGCAAATCGGCAATCTTCGCTTCGTACACACGCTCGGTTTCGGCTGATGCAAGCTCCAGGGTGTCTATCGTGCTGCGGAAATCTGCACGGTGGGCGTCAAACTCGTCGATGAGAGATTGGATCTTGTCTTCTCTGTCGTGTACGGCTTGGCGCAGTTCGAACAGATCAGCACTATCTTCGGCGTCGTTACCATCAGCGGGTATCAACTCTTGAATCTCCTTCAGACTAGACTCCATCTCTACGAGTGATCCAGCTTGTTCTTGCAATTGTCTGTCCTTTTCTTCGAGTTGAGCCATCAGTCTCTGAATCTCGCCATCCTGATCCACGGTGACCTGTCTGGAGGGAGAGCGTCTAGCAATCGAGGCGGCAGAACTGGTTGATGGGCGTGGTGCTTCGGAGCGGTTTCCAACACGAGAGCCAGTGCGCGAATAGGGTCGCGAAGGAGCGGCAGAACGACTGGCAGCACGAGGAGTGGTGGACAATGGCGGTGCAGGACTCGAGGTGAAGCGTGGAGGGACAGCAGATCTCTGACTCATGGAGAAGTTGCGGGCTGGGGTGGGAACTAGATTGGGTTGTTTGCGGAAGGGCGATTCGGGGCGTGGCAGCGAGGGGCGACGTGACTTGAGTTTGGAGAGGGGACTCGGAGGTCGGGCACCAGGGCCCATAGACTGAGAGAACTTGGGCATAGCGGCCATTGGGGGAGTGTAGGTATCCATGCGGTATTGCGAGGGAGTGGTAGGAGTACCAGGATATGCTGGGCGAGAGCGTGCGGGCGAGGGACGCTTCTCTGCGCGGTGGACGGGCAGAAAGATGCCTGCGCCAGGGATGTCGGTATCGAAGTAGCGGATGCCATCGACATCGCCGTCATTCTTTCCTCTGGCAGCAAATTCGCTGGCCAGTTCAACACCAATGAATTTGCCCTGCTTGCCCCTGACGGGCCCGACGAACTTGACAGTGCCATACATGTCGCCAGGTACATTGACCATGTCGCCCAAGGCGACAGACTGGTCGGCCATGGTGGATGCGAGTGCAGGTGATCGAGGCGTGTTTCCAGTCAAGGCGTTGAAAGAAGCTTTGCGGTGAGCGTCCGTCGTGTGCATGGGCGAGTTGGACGGCCGCACGCGCTGCCGTGGTGTTGACATGCTAACAAAACTGTATCAAGACCGACAAGAACAAGGCGACAAAATATAAACACCTCTTTCCCGTCGCGGCTCCGGCTCCAAGACAAGATACAAGACAAAAACAAAGACACGTCAGGCCCATCAGCGCCTGATCCGATTACCCATGCAACCGCGACTCAAGACGCTGCCCAATCATCTCATCTCGTCGCATCTCATTTTATTAGAAGGGGCAACCAGCTAGCAGACCAGACTCTTTGGCGTATGCACTCTCTGATATCTCGCAAGCGCTCGCACTTGGCCATAATCTGTGTATGCCTTGCTCTCGTTCCCAATGTTTACTTCCAAACAGATGACCGTATTGTGGCATGGCTCGGCAACATGATGGCATCTCTTGTGACTTTAAATCGTGCCGAGGTTGTACGGTCCAGTACCCCACGCCTCGACCTCTCCTCTGTGCATACCTAGGTACTCTCTATACATTCACCCAGCTAGAAATCACTTTGTTTCCTCAAGTCTCCTTTTGAGCCTGTCTCTCGTGTTTTTCAACCCAATCTATCGAATCTTGCAATGGCGGGCCCAATCCGACAGCCCATAGACATCAAGTCGCTCGAAAGCTACCTGCAGCGACAGGTCCCAGAAATCAAGACACCGCTAGATGTCAAACAGGTAAACCAGTTCATCTCACCTAATTTTCTCCAAGTTTGTTAAGTGTTCGATTAACAGTTTGGCTACGGTCAATCGAATCCCACTTATCTCTTGACATCCTCGGATAAGCAGCAATACGTTCTACGCAAGAAACCTCCGGGAAAGTTGCTGTCAAAGACTGCACATAAAGTCGAACGAGAGTATAGAATCTTGCATGCTCTCGAAACAACAGATGTCCCCGTACCAAAGACATATTGTTTGTGCGAGGACGACGCAGTCATCGGCACGGCTTTCTACATAATGGAGTTTCTCGATGGAAGAATCATTGAAGATCCGTGTCTGCCAGATGTCAGTCCTGAGCACAGGAAGGAGATGTGGCGATCGGCAGTAACAACTCTAGCCAAGTTCCATCGCGTAGCTCCCGCTTCAGTGAACCTCGCATCTTATGGAAAAGCAAATGGCTTCTACGATCGTCAACTCGCGACATTCAATACCATCCAGGATGCCCAGGCCAAGGCTGTCGATGTGGAATCGAACGAGCCAGTGGGAAAGATTCCACATTTTGATGATATGGTCGCGTTCTTCGGCAATAAAGACAGCCAGCCCCAAGATCGTAGCACCTTCGTCCACGGCGACTACAAGATCGATAACGTAGTCTTCCACAAGACAGAGCCGAAGGTTATAGGAATCTTGGAGTAAGTCGATGGAGCGATTGGATCTTGAGCAGTGACTGACGAGTACAGCTGGGAGATGTCAACGATAGGTCATCCACTGTCGGACCTAAGCAACCTGCTCACGCCCTTCACTACTGCGGATTCTCCGGTTGCTCGATCGATTGGAAGGGGAAGTGAGACCTTCCTTCCTGGCAATACACCTGGTCTCCCCACAAAGGAGCAGTGTATCGAGTGGTACAGACAAGTAGCTGGTTGGGATCCACGGCCAGATATGACATGGGGCGAAGCATTTGGAATATATCGCGGCAGCATCATTATGCAAGGCATTGCGGCGAGATATGCCCTTCGGCAAGCAAGTAGTGCTCGAGCACAGGAGTACGCAGTGCAGATGAAACCATTTGCCACGGTCGGTTGGGATCTGGTCCAGCAATGCCAGAGGGAAAGAGTTAAACAGGGTAGCAAGACTAAGCTGTAGCATGACTGGTGAACAAGTATGCTACCACTGAATTCCATTAGACTTGACGACTCTCGGCAGATCTGTCAAAAGCCAGCGATGGGTTGGCGCGACTGCGAAAACGATGTGAATAGTCGAAAATCGCGAAAGACTCGGAACCTCAAGGACTAACGTCTTCGAGAACTATGGCACCGTACGAGTAGTTGTCCAGGAGATAGTGCTACTTTTCGCGCGAGGTCACTGTAGCTATCACGAATGCCTCACGTGTACCAGAAGGTCAGTGCAAGGTCAATGTAAAAGATGACAGGAGAAAGAAGATTTTGATTCATTGAATCGAGGCGTCGCTGACTGGTCCGCTCTCGAAGAAGGCCATAATAATTCCTTGACAGATATGTGAGGTGCTCTCTTGGACAAGCAAGGGCTCGAGATGTGTCAGTCCGAGTGGTAATGATGTCGACTAACGCGACGGAAGGCTGCGACGTGATGGCGGACGGGTATGGGAGTCGAATCACGGTCGGTGGCTGTGGGTGGGTATAAAGGAGGGATGCGCTCATCGTCGGTCGTGTTCGTCCATGCGTTCCAGTGCTTCCAACATGACAACCGAGTTGCCGCGGATGACCTGGAGGATGTGAGTAAGGTGTGTGGGATGCGGTGCAGGTGGTGTGGAAGAGACGTACGACTTGGCCGATTCTGACCTTCTCGCCGCCAGCCTTCTCCTCGACGGCATCATCCAGAACGATGTTCAAGAAAACCTGAGAATGGTCAATATACGTGAGCGACGGTATCAAGAGACAATCTACGCACATCGTAACCGCGAAGGACGCCAATGACCTTGCGACTGCCGTTGAGCTGAACGAACAGGCGGCGGTCGAGATACTGTATACTGGTCAGATTGGGCGCAACGGGGAGCAGACAGGAGAGCTGACCTTCTTCAACTCTGGCTGTGCTTGAGGCATGGTTGAGTCAGTGTTCGTAAATCGGGGATGATGGTACCAGAAAGGCCTCTAGACAATGAAAGTCGCGAGTGCCAGAGGCTTGCGCTCACTTGCGACTTCCCCGCGCGTCATCCGCGACTGCGACTGCCCGAAAATCATCAATCACCGACACAACCCTCTCTCTAACCAAATACACTTATATCTTCATGCGCCATGAAGAAGTCGTTTGCCGCTCGTCGCGTGCCACGGAAGATTGGCCACGATGAACAGGATGCCCCGTCGGACGCCTCAAGCAACAATGGTTAGTCGTCACTCCTCCGCTGTATTTGCCAGCTCTAACAAAGCTCGTCGTGGCAGTTGGTTGACGGCCCTCCTCACAGACTCTACCGCATCATCCTTAGTCAAGCGACCCGTCGCGAAGCATCGCAAGTCTTCCGCCCTACGTCCATCGTTCGCTTCCGATGACGATAACGACAACTCTTCCACTCTGGTCACTCCCAAACGCGCAAACCTGTCCCGCCTTGCTATTCAACGGAACGCCGAAAAACAGTCCGATGTCGTCTTCCGTCCAGGCCTTGATTCTACATTGGATCGTCCAACTTACAATAGGGACTACCTGGACGAGCTGAAACAGAGCACCCCAGCCACACCGCAACATGTCGCATCCACCGCAACCACAGACACTGAGGATGTTGCGCCTAGTACTGCGATCGATATCAAGTCGAAATTCGGATCCGACCTCTCTAGATACCAACCTCCTACCGCCATACCCACTGCCGCTGAGATTCAGGAAAAGAAGGCACGTCGCGCACGCTTAGCCAAAGAGAACGACTTTATCTCACTAGAAGACGATGGTGACGACGAGGAAGATGACGACGCAGTCACACGAGACGACCAGGGTCGGCTGATTCTCAAACCCAAGGAAAAATACCCCGAGACTCGTTTAGTGCACGATGATGAGGACATGCTCGAAGGCTTCGACGATTTTACAACGGATGGCAAAATTACGTTTGGACGCAAGGCACAAAGGGTGGAAGATGATAAACGCAGAGCAGAAATGGCTTCTATGATCGCGGATGCCGAGGGTCAGAGCGGAGATGATGACGACGAAGACGACGAGAGCGAGGCCGAACGAAATGCTGCCTTTGAAGTTGCGCAAACGCGCCACGGAACCTATGCTGCACGCGAACAAGAAGCCGACTCGACAAGGCCCCAAACACCACCCAGAGTTGTCCCTCTGCCAACAATGGATAGCGTGGTTGAAAGACTGCGAAGGCGGTTGGAGGAGATGGAGGTCGTTCGTGCTCACAAGTCGAACGAGATGCAGAGCTTGGTGGACGAAAAATCAAGGATCGGCGAGGAAGAGATCAGAGTTCAGGCAGCTCTGAAGGAGACGGGCGAGAAGTATCAGAAGTTGAGAGAGGACATGGGCTTGCAAGTCAAGAATGATGATCAACAGATCACCACAATCGACCAGAAGCCTACACCCAATCGTACTGAAGATAGTGAGGATAGCGACGCGGGTGATGGAGATGGCAGACCGGGCCTAGGAAGAACCGGTCTAGGTGGTGGGATGCGTCGAGATATGGCCGATTGGGGAATGTAATGGTATCATAACTGGCCCTCTGCATGCGACGATTTGAGGAAAGCTGGTAGAATTCAGAGAGTTGAGATGTCCGTTTGTTGTGATTATGCCCCCGTAACGCCTAGCGCCTCGCTGTATGAAAGCTCAGTTGAACAAGGAAGGTTGTTGTGTCTCATGAGTTGGCGTCGATATCGGCCCATACAGATTCGTACTTTGCTCGCTTCTCCTTGGCCACCTCGCGGTTCTGACGGGTACGTTCGAGGCGCTCGGCGCGTAGGCACATGTTGACTTGATGCTTTGCCTTGGTACACATGCCCATTGACTTCCAGAGGAATCCGCGCGCATGGCATTCTTCGAGTGCGTTCATGACCTCCTCACAGTCTAGTCCTGGTTAGCGAACGGACCATGATGATGAGACGTGATTGACAGCGTACTCTTGTTGTCTTTGGTGTGCAGGTGGGGATGCATGGTCGTTGATGTCGCTCTCGCTGATTTCTCGGCGACAAGTTTATGTGTTTTCTCTTGATGTCTACGAGTAGGTAGTCACCCTCTTGGGACTCTAGTGGTGATTGTCAGAGAGTGGAGGCAAATCATCAGTCGAACAGCACTAGCGTCTTGGCTTTCCCGAACGCCGCTCTATCAATCAGATGCCCGTGTTGTGTCTTGAACGCTATCAATTTCACGTAGACAATTCAGTGTTGAAATGTCGCAACAAGTTTCGGCCAAGAAGCAGCAAGGTATGTTTTGGTTATCGTTTTCGCCTTCTCTTTGCTGACCAAAGGAATGCAGAGCTGCAGGCGCAATACTCAAACTATAAGGAAACGCTTCAGGCCATCGCACAAAAGATTGGTGATGTTGAGACTGAAGCCGAAGAACACAAGTACGTTTGCTACATTCTTCTAACCCTTCTGGCTTCTTACTTGAGGAAATACGGCGAATTTGCGGAGCGTTCATTGCATTTTCATGCCACTAACACTGAAAAAGACTTGTGCTAGAAACACTCGAACCACTGCCAGGCGATCGCAAGTGCTTCCGCATGATCAACGGTGTCCTGGTGGAGCGAACCGTACAAGATGTCTTACCGCAGCTCAAGACCAACGCAGATGGCCTCAAGAAGGTACTCGAAGACCTCTTGAAACAGTATACCACCAAGCAGGAGGAACTCGAGAAGTGGAAGGTTTGTCAATCCAAAAGTGCAGTGTGTTTGTCAGACAGCCCGCTGATACATCTACAGCGTCAAAACAAGATTCAAGTTGTCACACAGTGAGCATGTTACTGGAGTCACATGTACGGCCGCTCGCAGAAGCACATCACGTCTGTCATGCAGCTCGGCCCTCATCCTTACCAGAACAGTAGAATGTCTTGTTGGCAACAATATTCAAGTCGATTCAAGCATGGCCGTGTTAGGCATGAGGCGTTATTCGTTGTCACAAGCCTTGTACGGCAGGCTCGCTGGCGAAGATCGCGGAGCCAAGACGAACCGGCTCGATGTCCTTGCTTGGAATTGTCAGACAGAGGTCAGCTTGAGCGAGAACAGATGCTGTTTCTGGATCAGCAAGGCATTATGAACAAGAATCTTGTTCGATACTAGCAGTCCAAGTGTTTACGAGTTGGACGAGATTTTACATCGTCCCAAACATCAGTAGGTAGCTATGCTCTGCGCGGATAAATCAGCAATATAGGTCAATCCATGTCGGGCTCAGTTGCATGGTGACTCGTGATAATAGGATCATCTGAAAATTGTATACAAGTCAAGGCTATGTATCGTAGCATGTCAAGAGTCATCCTCAGGAATAATGACAGATAGAGGCGCTTAATGCATTCAGTCCATTGACATGACAGTATCGCGCTTGAACTCGCTCAAGAATCAAGAGCAACTTGAAGTGAGCTTGGGCCGCTTTCTCCAACCCCCACCAAGACGTCCAACACTGAACGCGCGAACCAGGTTCACTCCTCTTTTGTATCACACTCTCGAGACGCTTGTCGCGATTTATCAAAATAGATTATCCAAATTACGCGCCAAACATCGAGTGGCATCATCACATTCGGTAGCCTCTTTACTAATCCCGCTCCGTCTCCAACTTCAACTTCAACTTCAAGTGAAGGCGCTTCGTCGCGATCCTGTGTGCATCCAGCCGCCATCTTCAGACTTTCCTCGGTTCATTGGGCTCCAAGACAGTCCATTGATTCCTAACGATCCACGTAATACCCGAGGATAAACGCAGCCGCTGCTCTCAGAGTGGTGAGTTTACCCATTGAGACCTGCACCTTTTGCCAGCCGTCTGGACCGGGAGCATGCAAAACAGAAGTCCCTGCCATGGAAAGTGTACGACTAACACTCTTTTAGACTCTGCTGTGTTGGAATCTGACTGGCCACGGAAGCTTCTCTAGAAGGGCTATCTATTGGTTCGTTACATTATTGTTATTCAGTGCCTTGCATCAACCTCCAGCTTCCGGCCGTCGTAACACAACGCGAACCGTAGTGTCTTGGGCTGCAGACACCTTGGGTCCAAACCACAGACCGTGACGTATCGCGACAGCGAATCAATTTGCCAGCGCAACAAACGTCAGAGTGAACAGGTGTGGGTCCTTCCCTGCACGTCGCCGGATACAATATGTCACAAAGCCCGCGAACAACGGATGTCGAGGGACAGCAGGTGTCAAACTCAGCAGCATTGCAAGCAGACGCAAACCAGCCGTCACCTGACGAGCATGACCAGCAAGAAATGAGCAGAGGCCCTGATGATCCCGGTGATCATGGTATGGGTGTTTATGACTTCGAGGTCAAGGAGCAAGACCGATGGTTGCCTATCGCAAATGGTATGTCTTTTTTCGGTTCTTCTTTCACTTCTTGGTCGGACAGGGTGCGACAGACAAGGGAGCCTGCTGAGTCTGTACCACCTTTGCACCACCATCTGCGTATTGACCAATGCCATCAATGGCCCTGCCCTTCACGTCCCCATATACAGCCCAATCGCGCGTTTCGACATCTTGACCGTCGAATCAGAGCTGCTTCTGCCAGCCCAGATCTGCAGCTTTGGCCTTTGACAGCGCGCGGATTGCCGAACAGTCATGTCTTCTGCATCCCGAGTACCGTCGCGACCACAGCCACTGCGTCCCCGAAACACTAAGAACGATGTCGCTTCCGATGCTAACATACGCAACTTTGCACCAGTCGCTCGAATCATGAAAGGTGCTCTGCCAGACAATGCCAAAATCGCCAAAGAAGCCAAAGAATGCATGCAAGAATGTGTCAGCGAATTCATCTCGTTCATCACCAGCGAAGGTACGTCTTGCTACTGCCAACGTACCTCAACGATCATGTTAGACTGGCGTGCTGACAGACATCTCGTAGCTTCGGAGAAATGTCAGCAAGAGAAGCGCAAAACGGTCAACGGTGAAGACATCCTCTTCGCCATGACTTCACTTGGTTTTGAAAACTATGCTGAGGCGCTCAAGATCTATCTCGCTAGATACCGTGAAGTAAGTGTTCGCCCCTGTTGCCAGATGAACCATCGTGCTGATCGACGTTCGCAGACGCTCGTCGCTAGAGGCGAACATCAGAGACCCATAACGGGAGGTACCACCCTGAATTCTTCTGGCGGCGCCCAGGAGACATCGCCCTTCGAAGACAACAATCACGGCGGTGCTGTTCTAACCAATACGATGGAAGCAGCCGAAGGTTCCTACGACTACGCATATGGTGTCGGCCAGGGAGCAACGGGCGAGCCTTAGGAAACTCTCATCAAGGACGAATCTGGTCACGATTACACTCGTGCATCTTCTGTGACTTTTGGCCGGAGGTCGTCAGAGTCTTCGGGAACCTTGGACTAACGTCCAGGAGTTCTGGGTTGGTATGGGTAGAGGATCCTAGTTTGCGATGGTGGGCATAGTACCTGAGCGTCAGCATAATTATGATGCTGTCGCTTCTAGATCGAATGTTATTCACATCCCTTACAGTATCGGCCTCAGCATTAGCCAGCATCATGCAAACGATCAGGAGACTTGTTCCCGAAGTAGAGACAGTTCTTACCTAACAGAATACTATGCTTCGAAGACACTGTCACAGGCATTTTGACAGCTCCATACCTACCTTATGAACCTTTGAACGCGCAACATGCTTGTCGGCAACAATTATTGAACAATGACTATTCGACTGGGCTGCTGAGATGAGTGAGTCCTATCAATCTCTCCGCAGTTTCGAGGTCTGCTCCTTACTTGACCACGATTTTTCGTCCTCACCTTTGGAGATCCAAGGCTTACCACATCTTCTCTTGATGCATGTCTCCAGCGACTATTTTCAACCTCTGGCAGAGCCACAGCTGGAGGTGTCGTCTCATCAGGTGGCTTTATGAGTGATCTCTCAAACGGTCAGATCACATGATCATGCGACTCCAGACTAGCCTCTTCGGTTCACATAGCGTTGCGAGAGGCTACAAGCAAGCATATCGCGAAACGATAGCGTCAAATATGAGTGATGCAGTATTCTTGAGCCCGATGGGTGTTCATCGCCGACCTGTTGACTCGACCGCGCCGTGTCTCTAATGCCATCGTAATACGCGGTAGACAGATCAAAAAGGCGTTGATGTTAGTGCTCGAGTCATCGACAATGACGTGTGGGGGGCCGGCGTACTCGATCGCCGCTCAATCTACTCCAGATGCCTTACTAGTCGTCGTCGTCATCGTCGTCGTTGTGTATAGCCCCGCGCTCACCGAGAACGACTGTAGGAAAGAGATATGAAAAGCTCAAAACGAAGCTGCTAGAGGCAGATTCAAATGAGATTAATATCAAGTACAAGGCCTATAGTCATGTAGGTGTATGCGTACGATGAGGCGTGTTCAAGAGCTAAGACCTAGCGCATAGGATTTGTCTTTATACGAAGCGAAGGAAGGTTATAGCTAGTACATAGATCTGATTACGGAGACAGGAAGACTATTTCCACAAAAGAGAAGGAACCTAAGCATTAGCTCTTCGTGATTTGGCACGATTTTGAATAACGCGCCTACTTATGAGTCTCGAATTGCGTAGAAGACTCTTGATTTAAGCGAGGCCTTGAGAGTCTTAATGGTAGCTACATCTCTAGCTAGACGTCAATTTATTGAAATACACGTAGCTATAGATGCGTGGGCAAGGAGATGTATAACCACTAAGACCCTCTCCATTCAATAAGATCCACCGACGACGGAGGCGGATAGAGCGAGGTGCACAGAAGTGATTAAGAACTTAGTGTGGAGGAGCGAAGCCACCGGGCTTAATAAAAACAACATCCTCTACATGGAATTGACTGAATCGACTCTCAGTATGAATTATTTCGATGGCCTGGCTACTGACTGATAGCAGGCAGCATAGCTCTAGATCTCCATTGGGGAGAGAAAGCACGGGCTCTGGCAGACGGCGGGCTAGTTTCTCTTCCAGCTTCGTGTCATCCTGTATGCAAAGGTTTATATCGCTTGAACCTTTACATAAGATTCTCGAGAACTATGCTGTATTTATCGAGATGCGGTGTCCTTTAGGCTTTCTCTTGGGCTCTCTCTGGATGAACGTCTACTTTAGAAATCACTGTGCCTTTCCATAGTAAGCACTGCGCTCTATATCTTCGTAGGAGATAGAAGTCGCAAGGTTCAACACATAGGGAGGTATCATGAGCTGCTTGATCGATCGAAATCTTACCTTCTCTTGATTGTGGATGCCTTCACAGATAATGCTGAGTCGTTGATACCATGTATGTCAAGCCTTTGGTGTCGGGATTTGACCATAGCATTACACTGGAGGCACTGCTCATGTCTTGCATAACTTCGTAATTCATTCCGTCCGAGAGTCATACTACGATTATTATTCCTGCCTTCGAACACGTACTTTGGTGTCTTCTGCACTGCTGCTCAGAAACCCGACTCCGCTATCACACTCTGATCCAGGCCCGGCTTCTTGCATCTTCCTCGCACATTCTTTGTCGTAGCTACTCGGATCCACGCCGAGGATGCCACCAACGTTATTACGGTCGCCGGGTACACTGAACTCGCGGAAGGCGAACCGCCATTCGTTCAAGAATTGACGAACCGCCTTGCCGACTTTGTCCTTGCCGTTCTTGGAATGATGCCCGGTACCGCAGATGGCGTAGACGGGTCTGCTAGAGGAGCTGTGGTCAAGTAGACAGGACGTCAGGTATTGAACGGCTTCCTCAGGATGCAGGCCTGTGATGCGGTCAGTACTCAGGACGTCAACGTCAAACAGTCAGACTACCATTACTCACCATGTAGGTCGACAAACAGTTCCCCAACTCCATTGCCTTTATTGCGTTCCTCGTACAAGCATTTGGCAGCCTCGCGGTGGGCCTCTTTCATTGCCAGGTTCTCGTTATGACCCCTGAGACTGAGAGCTTTGGCGCCACGAGCATCGTTTCTGTTCCACGCGGTTGCCGCACTCTGTAGAAACTTGTTTCTTAGGCCACCATGGCGGAAAGCTTCTGCTCTGGCCTTGAGATATGCCTTGTTCGCGGTTTCTCCGGTTTCTAGCCAGGGGATGTGTTCAGGCGCTGCTATCGCCATGGCGGTTGCGCTGTTCTCACGGGAGCCGGTGCTTGATTTGGTAGGCCTCAGACCTCTTCTAGATTGGACCTGAGGTGACGGCGAAGGCGTCATGCGAACAACATCGGCCAAAGATGAAGGTGTAGGTACAGGGCTCTCCTTGTTGCCATGACCTCTCTTTCCATGTCGGCGAGATGATCTTGCAGCCGCAGCAGAACCCAGGGTAGGGAAGGCCTCATCATCGTTGACAGCCAAGGTTGATGGAGTCGCAGTGCGAGACTGGTGACGACTGGTAGGCCGCGATGATGACTGAATGCTTGCGTTGCTTGATGGAACAAACATGGCAAAGGGGTTTAGCGTAGACACAGCAGATGGCTGTGATTGGAGTGAATTAAGCAGAGTAGGGTCATAAGATTGGTCATACGGGTTCGAATTAGTGGGCTGCAGCGCAGGAAAAGAATCGTAATCTTGCAGCTGGAAATTTGGCTGCAGGGACTGAGTAGGAGGCGTAGCGTTCTCATCAACCGTCAACCTGGTCATAAGGGCAGAAGGGTCGTGAGAGAAGATACAAGACTCGGCAGCGAGGCAGGATCCGGCTAGCCAGTACCTATAGGAATAGTGTTAAGAGATGGTTCAGACGGAATACAGATAGACACAGTCAACATACTTGCACAAATGGTTACTTAGATCGTGACTGAAACGACAATCGGCTCTGGCGCAATGGCCAGAAGAGAGCCAGTATTTGCACACGATGCCACTTTTCGACAGGTTGGAAGGGGTCAGAGGCCTGGACGTAGGACTCATGGATTTTCCAACGAGATATGTCCGGCTCTGGGCTTCAGTGGCACTCAGGGCTTGCGGGTCGGCCAGGGCCATGATGGTTTGGCTGAAGTCGTAGCCGTTAAGTTGGAGGACTTGCTCGAGCTCTTCGTCAGACTTGTCGTCACGCAACACAGAACGCAGCATATCGTATGTCGACATTTCTACCATGGAAGGCTGGACCCAGTCGGAAGGATATGAACCGAAGGCGGAGTCACCGAAAGAAGCATTACTACTGGCATCGTCGTTGACCAACCAGTCGACGTTGTCGCTTCCATAGTCTCCGTATTGCTCGGTGGACGAGGTGGGCTCGCTGAACTGGTAGGCGCTCAAACTGGGACTATGGGGGATCTGAGGAGTCGCAAAGGCAAGGCGCGGCGAAGGGCGCGGCGAGGAAAAGGGAGAGGCAGTCGATGACTTTGCGCGACTGAAGTGGGGAGGAGTAGGACCAAAGCCTGGAGGAGGATGGATGGTGGCGCTCTGGGATCGCGGCGAGTTTGTGGCAGAGAAGGAGGATGGCTGCCACGGGGCGGGCGACGGGCGACGGATGGCAGTAGGGCGCAAGGGCGGTGGTGAGGTAGAGCCTTGGATAGCATCGCGATGGCGCCACAGGACGGCCAGGACAGCATCCTCGAGGGCCTTGCCCGTCAGGCGGGCTTCTTGGCGAAGGACGTCTTCGACGCGATCGACCTTGTCATCCTCAGGAAGGGTGGGGTCCTGCAGCACGGGCAGGCATATCTCGTAGACCGTGTCCGACACCATGGTCGTGTTATGCCTGGTGCATCGAGATGGTGTACGGAGTAGGAGAAGGTCACTGCGGGAGGGTCGAAGTGCGGTGTACAAGCAGGGAAGCGGGACGACGACGAGACGGAGACGGAGATGAGAGCGAGTGAGTTCCGGGAGACGGAGCGGTTGCAGGTTGCGGTTGCCAGCTTCTCCACGCTTCACTCTCTACGCCAGTGGCTGGCCCGTGCCTGCATCGAGCTCTAGCCTCCACGAATCTGCCACCCTCCACCCTCCAAAGCTTCGTGACGCCTGTCTACAATCACATGTGAAAATACCCAAGCCCTCGCTGCTCGTCTCACTCCCGCCGCTCCTCCATCCATCTCCGTCCAGCATGCAACATGGCCGCTGCCATTGCTGATCACATCCTCAACCCGGCCAGCGCCCCCGTCCCTCAGCTGTCCTTCCTGCCATATCTCAAAGCAACCTTCCCGCCCTTCGCCTTCCCCAACAAGCACCACCGTCCGACATGCGCTGCCTACAAGAACGGCCACTGTCCTCTTGGCCCTGCCTGCCCTGATCGACACTACACTCCGCCAAACGAGCGATCTGGAATTGGCCATCTGATCTGCAAGCATTACCAGCGCGGCCTCTGCAAGAAGGGCGACCAATGCGAGTTCGCTCACACCTTCGACCTGCGTGGTGAAAGAGAGTGCAAGGAATTCAGCCGCTTTGGTCTTTGCCCACAAGGCGACGAGTGTATGTATACGCCATACTGACAAACCCTCCACTTTGCTAACCATCGACAAGGCACCTATCTTCACATCGCACCCACCTCGCCTTTGCGCATTGCTCCCTGCCCTCACTTTGCTCGAGGCTTCTGTCCCCTTGGTCCCTACTGCAGTCTACGACACATCAAGCACACTACCCTCTGCCGTCTTTACCTCGCCGGCTTCTGTCCAAACGGACGCTCTGGACCCCCAGACAGGGACAATGTCGTATCCTGTGAATATGGCGCTCACCCCAAGTGGATTGATGGCAAAGACCTCAAGAAGCCAGAGCCTCGTCGTGTCAAGCCCGAGGAAGAGCTGCGCAGAGAGCAGGAGGAACGTGAAGAAGAGTTCTTTGCTGAGGAAGAGAAACGCCGTGAGAGATTCGAGCGAGGTGAAAGTGGTGGTGGTCGAGGCTGGGGCAAGCGTAGAGGTAGAGGAAGAGGTGGCTGGAGGGGACGCGGAGGCTGATCGGAGTCCTGCGAGAACATGCACAACCCACCCCCGTTACTTTCCTGAACGACTCAGAGAGTCCACGGTCAGACTTGGTGCCAAAGACTGCGATCCACAACTGCGGCATGGATCAACCTCTACGGATTGTCTACCGAGACTGGACACAAGATCGGGTTTTGATGGTCCCAGACTCTACTCGCCTCTGAGCAACAGCCTGCCAGACTGGCATCGTATGCTTGCTTTGAATTCTCGAGCCAGAGAGTGCTACATAGAAGTCGTGGAAACCTGCTGTGAGTATCGCGCAGCAAAGCGAACAGTATCTTTGGAAAGCTCGAATGAGCACGTGAGAACAATCTTCATGGTTAGGATACAGATAGCAGACTCGAGATCAGATAATGATAATGACAAATGAATATCCGAGTCTTTCTTTGTAAAGTTTTGATTGTGTCGTGATATCATATCCATCAATCATCGGATCCCTGTCGCAGACCACACACAATCTGTACCTTTCGACTTCTCTTCTTACACACCAACCTAGATTCGAAAACACGGTTCAACAAATCATGCTCAAGATAGCCGACATCCTCTCTGATCTGACTTCCCTTCGTGTTGGCGTATGTTGTCGAGGACAGATGGAGACGAACAAACCAGACGGCTGACATCGGAGCAAGGACCCAGCTGCTGCCATGGATCTCGTGCTGGCTCGTCCACCCAGCAGTGTCACAAACGTGGCTACTCAACAACTGCAGAGGGCGCAGAGCGCATCAGATTCAGACGTCGATCTTGCGCGCGCTCAGGATCTGCTTGACCTACACGCCAATGTAAAGTTGGCTCACCGCGGTGGTGTCGACGACGCTTTGAACCACGCTCGTCAGCAAGTCAACTTGGCTTTGAGAGACGTCTGACTTCATCGCATCCCAGGTCTACAAATGGTCTCCTCAATAGGGTATGACGATCATGTTTGACTCAAGAGACTGGTTGCATGAGACTCTGACAACCAATTGCGCCTCCTGGTCTTGTGACGCTTCCCTTTGTCCAAACATGCAACGCGAGATTCCTCCCCGAGATCTTGGGTTACAAACTCATGCACAGTCACGACAGTTCTGTTATACTCTTAGGGAATTGCATCAGTTAGGATTAGGCAAGGTTGTTATAGGCGGTATATCAATATCTTGAAACCACGGCAGTCGCAACATTGCTTCCCTGGTGTCCCAGAAGCATACGCAAAAAGAATCGACCACCAAGCTTAGAGACCCAAAACTTTCGGACCCTGTCTCTCCAATGTCTCTTTGGCTCCTCGTTCACAGCAGGATCGATGACCACGACGTGCGTGTCACGTCTGACGAAAGTCTCAGGAGGGGCCGAAGAGAGACTCAATGTCGACGGTCTGGTCTGTACTTCGTGCGAGTCTTGTTGTAGTTCAGGTGCTGATCTAGTCGCAATGAGAACGGGAACCTTGTCAGACTTCTTCTGTGGCTCGAAAGTGGCCGTGTCGCTTCTCCCGATGGCCGCAACCGCAGTCGGGGTTTTCGTTATCAGTGGTACATCAGGAGTCGTTGGGACATTGGTGGTAGGAGCTGGCGACTCCACGGTCGCTGCTGTAGACACAGGTGGTAGAGTAGGAGGTTGTGGCTCCTTGACTTTCTCGACAATGACTGGTGTAGGTGAGGCAGGTACTGGAGTGGGAGCAGGAGCAGCCTGGGCAGGGACAGGTTCCACTTGCTGGGTGATGACCGGGGCTGGCGAGACAGCAGGAGAAGCTGGTTGCTCAGGGACCACAATGACAGGAGAGCTTGGTGGAGGAACAGGCTCGGGAGCAGCAGCGAGAATTGGAGGTGCTGGAGGTGGCGATGGAGGTCTGGGTTCAGAAGCTGGTGGTGTGATAGCCTTCTCGAGTGTGGGTTCTGCAGCAGGAACCGCAACGACGGAGCCCTCATGACTGGTAACGACGATATCTAATGGAAGGTCAGTAACACGAAGTGACTGATGGTCGGCATCGGACTCTTACGCTCTGGTGGGGGCGAAGCAGGTGGAGGAGATGGGGGAGAATCTGCTGCTGGAGGCAGAGGATCAATCGAAACCTTGGGCATTGGCTCAGGAGGGTTATCCATTGCGACGATGATGCTGGTGGATTCAACAACGACTCCAAATCAAACGACAAATGAAAGACTGGACGAAGAAGAGTAATACGATGGTGTAAAGAAGCTGTATTGATGGTGCAGTGTATGTGGTTATGGAGAGAAAGGAAATCGAATGGAGGATGAGCTGGTTGAGGAAGCGCTGTCCTAAGCACTTGCCATTCTCAAGACGCAAGTGACTCTTGCTTATTGACAGAATGTTAATCCTGAGCAAGGAAGCAGCTAAGCAAGCTTCTGTTCTTACCCTGTCCAGATTCCAGCTCGCTATCTCCAGACCTACATCTACTACTGATCAAACCATTGTCGCCACGTTCTCGGACAAGCACCTTTCTCGATATACATCTGCGGGTCTTAATTATGGAAGAGTGAGTACAAAGGCGCAGTGTGACAAGGTCGATGTACATCTTAAGAAAGCACTGAGCCTGAAAAGATACATGATGGCTAAGAAGAACACATGACAAGTAACATCCAACCATCTCTATCGGCCAGCGATACGTTAGAGTGCTGGAAGTACACACAGTGTGAGCAAGGTTAAAGAGAAATGTAATATGTAGAAAGAAGTGAGAGCGCAGAAGCGTAGGCGGTCCGTGCGCGCAGTCGTCAAACAAAGTCTCGCGTCCGGCGTCACCATCCAGATCTCCCAAACAATTACTATTCCGACTTCTCTGTTCATCCATTGCTCACTCCACAAACTCGTCCTTCGCTGAGTTTAAGCACGGCCGAACACTGACTGCCGAATCATGAATCGTATTACCACAAATGTGGACCAAAAACTATTGCGTACCACGAAATTTCCACCCGAGTTCAACCAGAAAGTCGACACAACCAAGATTAACATCCCAGTCATCAAGAAGTAAGTCATAACTGCTCATCTCAATATCATTGAGGAGTTTTGCAGGTCTGGTAGACGTGGTTTACTGATTGTTCCAAAGTTGGGCAGCTGGCGAGGTGTCAAGAATTTTGGGATATGAAGATGATGTCGTTATCAACCTTCTCTTCGACCTCCTAGAGGGCTCAAAGAATGTGAGTGTGTTCTTGTTTTTGTAATCTCATATTTACTAACGCTTCTAGCCTGATGTCAAATCACTGCAGATTCAGCTCACAGGGTTCCTGGAAAAAGACGCGGCACCCTTCTGTAAAGAACTTTGGAATCTCTGCTTGAACGCCCAAAAGAGTGATACGGGCATCCCGCAGCAGCTTGTTGAGGCAAAAAAGCTGGAGCTTCTTCAAGAAAAAGTAGACTCATCATATCACAGCTCCATGGAATGTGTTGCTAACGTCCCAACAGGTCGAGCAAGAAAGAGCCATTGAAGCAGCTCGGCAACGCAGAGATGACGAGAGAAATCATGAGAGAGATCTAGAGAACATCCGCAACCGAGATCGCGATCGCAGAGATCGAGGCGGACGAGGACGTGGTCGCGGTGGAGGCCGTGGTTTCGATAGTCGACCCCCTAGGGATTACTCCAGGTCGCAATCGCCACCATCCAGACAACCTCACGGTGGAAGTGATTTCCATCGCAGCAGACCCCTGCCCAGAGAAACGGACTCGTACGTCCCAACCGGAGAAAGCAACGGACGAAGAGGCGTGAGACGACCACGCTCCCCTTCCGTTACTCGCGGCAGTCCCGGCGCCGTGTCACCTCGTCGTAGATCTCCTCCTCGATCACGAAGAACTGCACGCCGCAACACCTCAAGTGAACGTAGCCGCAGTCGTTCTGAAGAGCCCAGATACTCCAAGAGACCTGCTGAAGCTCAAGGAGGAGAACGCCGGCGTCGTGAGGCATCGCCCTATTCTCGAAGACGCTCACCACCTCCAAAGCGTAGAAGAGACTCGAGCTCTTCTCCCAGACCAAGACGCCATCGCTCACGAACACCGTCTAGAAGCCGACTGGGCCACACCAACCGAACGGGCAATGCTAGCGTGTCCCCACCACGCCGTCGACGTTCCCCTTCATACTCCGAAGATAGACAGACAAAGCGTGCTAACGTTGTCAAGGATCGTCACTCCGCTAACACACGCGGATCCCATCGCAGCCGTAGTAGAGAACGTTCTCGAAACCGCTCCCAAGACAGCCGCAAGCGTTCGAGGTCTTTGAGTAAAGCACGTCAGAGCAAAGGATTTTCACCCAAGAGAGGCCACGAAACCCATGGAGAGAGCAATGCTGGTGCAGCAGAGGAGGTGGGTATCGATTCTTAGTGTTTCAAGAGAGCTTATCCGAGCATATGCTCCTTTTGCATCAATCCTACTATACGCTTACAGGGTACAAGCGAAAATGGATATATTTATTAACTGGTTTACCACATGTCTTTGGCCTTCGACATGGCGCTGTACAGGCTCTACACGTTTCGAAATCAAGGTAGACGCTGATGACAACAGATGGCTCATAGGTTGGAAAGCCCGTCGGCAGCCCTCGCAAAGAATAGCGGTAAGAGGCCCACCGCAAGTGAACTGAGAGAAAAGCTGCTCAAAAACAAAATTCTGGCTATGCGCAGGACAGGTGGAGGGGGCTAGGTCGACTGTCGTGTGTTAGAGTGAAGCTCTGTTGTCATGCTCATCAATGTGAAAGGTGGACGAAGTGTGGAGAAGATGGTCAGCTCAAAGCTGCATCGCGCGCCCGAGTGCGCAACGCGAATCGCGAATAGATTCAATCCCAAAGCGATCCATCCTCATTTCGACATCATCATCTTGTGACCTTTCACACTCGCGCATCAGGATGGCAGACAATGCGCCAGCGAGCGTGACCAATGCCGACCAGCCGGGGCGTCCTTACTACGAGAGTCTGCGAAACACGCTCAAAAGCACTTTGGTCAAGAAGCGCCAACTCGATGAGCAACTGCAAGCGCTCGAAGACAACATCTTCAAAATGGAGAGCAGCTATCTTGAGGAAACCAACGGTGCTGGCAATATCGTGCGTGGCTTCGATGGATGGGTCAAAGGTGTCGTGGTGGGAGGAGACAAGAAGTCCGTCGACGACCGCAAGGCCAGAGTCAGAGTTCGCGACGAAGACCGTATATTCTCTCGGAGCTCCATGTCTTGGATCAGGGTACGCGCCGTTCCTTCCACATCTTCTTTCGTTCGCACGAGTTACTGACACACGAATTGCAGGCCCAAGACTCGGATTTGCCCACTTCGGCCACCAACACTCCTTCCCACGCGCCTACGCCAGCCTCATCCGTACCTCCACAGCTGACCTCGAGGGACAGCAATCATGCCACTCCGAGTAGTACTGTTTCAAAGGCGAACAGTAAGAAGAAGAAGGCTGCCGACAAGGACGATGACGAAGACAAGCCGTCCAAGAGACTGAAGATTACCTACGGCCGGGAATGATATCTCAAACATTTTACGATTTGCTGCATTTAAGCGGGAGTAGGGGCATGGGTTATGCATAGGTCAAGGTCAGGCGTTCGGGTCAAGGGGCTTGAGGGTTAATCAAGGACATTCTCGGGCTACAACTGTACCATGTGTGCTTCTAGAGACACGTTTCAACGAATATTGGACTTCCACGAGATAAACGTTGTGTGATATTCGGCCTACTTAGTGCTCTGAGTTAATGATTCGTAGACTGACTGCATTGGTCCCCAGTGTTTGCTTGTGTTTGCTCATCTGAGAGGCAGCCCATCTCCAAACCTGGCCCACGTGTTATTTGCCTGTCTAAGAATATCTTATCATCGGTCACACAGTGATGACTTCGGACGTGACAGAAGACCTATGGCTGTTTGGATATGGCAGTCTGATTTGGAAACCACCGCCACATTTCGGTAAGCATATCATTGGCCTATTCATGCTTGATGTATTCATTAACTGTAATCAGATCTGAGAGTGCCTGGCTACGTCGAAGGTTACGTACGCCGTTTCTGGCAAGCCAGGTGGGTTTGTAGGCCTGGATATCCAGAGTCTTAGCTAACAGGGAATAGTGAAGATCATCGCGGGACTCCTGAGGCACCTGGCCGAGTTGTCACCCTGATCGATAGATCGCACTGGGAGACCTTTACCGATCAACATTCGGACGCTCCTCCGACAACATGGGGTGCTGCTTATAGGGTGAGTCAATGAGCCAGAGATTTGGCCCTTGTGATGAGTAGCTCGTCCAATGGGCACAGATTGGTAGCCATAACGACTCATGATGGAGCAACCTGGACATGACAAAGCTAAGGCTAACCACGGCTCACGTTTGTTCTAGATACCTGGGCCTCATGTGACAGAAGTGAGAGAATATCTTGATATTCGTGAGATTAATGGATACAGCATTCAGTACGCTCCGTTTCACGTATCAGAAGCATTTGCGGCTACACACGACCTACCTGCGCCTATCAATTGCTTGGTCTATGTAGGACTCCCAGATAACCCGCAATTCATGGGTCCACAGGATCTTGACTCTCTCGCCGAACATATTGTCAATAGCAGAGGGCCCAGTGGAGAAAACAAGGATTATCTTTACGGACTCGATCAAGCGCTTGTGGAACTTGGAGAAGGCAGCGAAGACGAGCATGTCCACGACTTGGCCAGACGCTGCAGAGAGCTCGAGGGTAGATCGTCGAAGGATGACGACAACCAGACAGAGACTAGCATTGTTGGGTCTGAGTTGAAGAGAGTAGGAAGCACAGATGAGCAAGAGGAGATCGAGAAATGAAGGCTGTAGGCAAGTAGGATGTAGATAGTGTACCTGGGCTAGATGCATGGTCAGCAAGCGCCAAGGTGTCATATGGAAGCATGGAAGCAGCAGAAACCGGGTGCATGGAAGCTTTGTCGATCGGCACAGAGTGGCTGCGGGACGAACCGGAGCTTTGTCCAAAAGTCACAACGGCGTGTGCGGAGGTGGACAAGACGAATCTACATGTAACGTGTTTGAGGGCAGGAATAAGGGGAAGCGCTGTCTCCCATCCAATGTTGACGTCCTGATCCTCTCGACGCGCGCATCTGTCGACATGCGACAAGAGAATGCCGCCTCATGGAGCGACCTGCCGACTTCTGTCCTGCAAGCCGAATTGCTTCGCCGACAAGCCAACAACCACGATGACCGCCCTGCCTGTGGCACCGCCGGCAACACCAAGGACTACAACATGCCTCTGCATGTCTTTGCTTTGGTCCTGATCCTCGTGCTCAGCACATTAGGTCAGTCTTGCGTGCACCTCACGCTGCTTCCATCACTGACCATTCTACAGCATGCTCCTTTCCACTCCTTGTCCGACGGGTTCCTCGGATGCCCGTTCCTCGACAGTTCCTGTTCCTGTCGAGGCACTTCGGTACTGGAGTTCTGATCGCAACCGCCTTTGTGCATCTTCTGCCCACCGCCTTTACTTCTCTCACCGATCCGTGTCTTCCGCCTTTCTGGAATCATGGATACCCCGCCATGGCCGGCTTCATTGCCATGATCTCAGTCATGGTGGTTGTGGGAGTAGAAATGTTCTTCGCTACCAAAGGAGCCGGTCACTCTCACTCCAGCGAGTATGTCACCCCCGGCGAACAACACGAAGACATGACCCCTTTGAGAAGCGCTAGTTCAAGGCCACCGCACCGACGGAGTGACAGTTATCGGCCATTCAGTCAGGGAAAGATAGGAGTCGAGGATAGTCCAGATGGTCTGGCTTTACAAGATGCTTCGCCGTGGCAAGAGAATGGGAGTTATAACGATACGGAGCCTCTAGCTCAAAAGACGCGCGCCAGTCTGGATGACACAGGTAGCAATTGGGATCTGGATTTAGATGAACTGGACCCGCATGTAAATGGCAACGGCCATGGACATTTTGTCGAGCCCAACCTGGAGCGAACTGGTTCGCCGTCGGATCAACAGCAGCAACAAAAGATGTTGCTACAGTGTCTACTCCTGGAAGCAGGCATTCTCTTTCACAGTGTCTTCATAGGCATGGCAGTGTCTGTGGCGACTGGGACATCGTTCATCGTCTTGCTCGTAGCCATCTCGTTCCACCAAACTTTTGAAGGCCTGGCTCTAGGGTCTCGTATTGCTGCCATTACTATATTTCCAAAAAGATCGCCGCGGCCGTGGCTGATGGCGCTGGCCTACGGAACGACTACACCACTGGGACAGGCTATTGGGCTGCTAGTACACAATCTCTACGACCCATTCAGTCAGACTGGGCTGCTCATGGTGGGCATCATGAACGCAATCAGCAGTGGATTGTTGTTATTTGCTGGGCTGGTCGAGTTATTGGCAGAGGACTTTTTGAGCGACGAGAGCTACGAGGTTCTTAGAGGACGGAAACGACTCCAGGCCTGTGGAGCTGTGGTCGCTGGAAGTTTACTGATGGCGCTGGTTGGTGCATGGGCTTAGGGTTCTATGCATGGGAAAGGACAGGGTACTAAAACATGTCTCAGGTGAGAAACGTGTACAAAATACGAGTGTAAAGATATCCAGACAGAGCGATTCAGTGCGTCCGCATTGTGCAGTGATTAAAAGAGGTTTGAGTGAACAAGACGGCGATGGGAGACAACAATGGCAAGGCTCAAATCCTGTTGTTTGGTCAAGGTCAAGATCAAGATCAAGAATTGGACGGTCGGAGCTGGCGGCAATAGGTTCGGCAGGATGCATGATGGCGACAAGTCAATGATCGACAATGGTCAAGATGAGGAGTCAAAGCGACAGCCGCCGCTAGTCACCATGTCGCATGAAGGTCGACCAGAATAACTTGATCCCCTTCACAAACCAGGCGTGCCAACTCGTCGTCTCACAAACGCTTCTCTGCGCCCGTATCTTGTTTTGGCCATCGTTCGCATCGAGCAAGAAAGCATCGTCCTGGAACAAGCGGCACTCGTCGCCGAAGCGAGCCGTTTCTTACCGCACTCGACCGCCTCGACGTCCCTGCCTCTCTCGTCTCTTGTCTCTGTCGACGAAGACGACTGCGCCACTCGTCCTCCTACTAACTAACGACGCTTGTCACCTGGTCAGGCTCGTCAGTGGGCAGTGGTATGCCGCTTTAGCAACACAATCTCAATGTCTGCCACGACGTCGACCGCGCCGAGCGCCGCCTCCTCCCTTCCGCCCGCGGCCACGACTTCGGGCTCGTCGAGTGGGGGCAATGGTCCGACCAGCTCACCTCTTCTGTTCTTCGTCGCTCTGGGTTTTGGTGTCGTCTTCACGAATTTATGGTACAGATGCTTCCTCACTTGTCTTTGTTGTCTCTCGTTCTGACCCCTGCCTCAGGATCATTGTCGGCGTCAAGTACTGTTTCCGCTACAATCAGCGTAATCGTCAGCGCGCCCTCGGCGAAGATGGCCAGCCCATTGATCTTATGGCAATGCCTCGCCCCCACAGGCGTCGTAGAGACAAGAAGCTCATGACCATGGACGACGTCAATGAGCGCTTCCCCCTCACAAAGTACAAGATCTGGAGAGCCTCACGCGAGGCCCATGGACTGCCTGCTGCTGGTGGTGTCAGTGCCGCTCCGAGTCGCGCTCCCAGCATTCGACAATCTGCGGAATTGCACGAGTCGCCTCAATCTCCCCGTACTACTCTCGAAATGGCTCAACAGCACCATGCCATCGCCATTACCGCCGCCCCGTCGACCGCTGTCCCTACTACTTATGACAAGGTCCCTCTGGAAAAGACTCACACTGTTGCATCCTCCATACACGAACAAGACCACGAGTCTGACGACGAAGACGACCCAATTCGTACTGCTGCGCCGCCCGAGATGGTTGCGCCACCTGGAGACACATGCGCCATTTGTATCGATAACCTCGAAGATGATGACGATGTTCGTGGCCTGACCTGTGGCCACGCTTTCCATGCTGCCTGTCTCGACCCTTGGCTCACTTGTCGTCGCGCTTGCTGCCCATTGTGCAAGGCTGACTACTATGTCGCAAAGCCTCGTGCTGCAGACGATGCTGATGACACTGGCCGCAGAGAGCGCGGTATGCGTTTGCCTGCAAGTCCTGCTGCTGTCTGGATGGGTGCTCGTAGGTCAGGTAACGCCGGCAGGCGGCGCATGATGCTAGGTGGTCCAAGATTTTTGGTTGCTGAATCACATACCGACCAGCATGGCTTCCCACATGTCGGTCCCAACACAGACGACCGACAAGGGACCCAAGGTGGTTGGCTCAGCAGACTACCTCGTATTTCCAACCCTCTCCGACGTGGAAACCACGCGGTGCAGGGCGACACCACAACCACAACGCCAGGCGATCTTGAAGCTGGAACTTCGAGATAGTCTCTGGCAGATGCGCAACACCCTATTGGGTCCGGTCTTTCCGGCAGCAGGACATATCTTGGCTCTCCGGTACAACAGCAACGGTTCAGGTTTACGGATTGGTGTTTCATCGAACGATATTTTGGGTCAGCGCAAGGCCATGGCGATGGTCGGTCGGGACTCATGGAGGTTTTCAGGCGCCCGGGCTAGGTCTTTGGAGGGAGAGCGTTTTTGTCTTTTCTCATTTTCTCTATCTTTCCAGATTTTATGGTTGCAATATCAAAGCTACTTGTGTCTTTGATCTCACCATAGTCTTCAGCTCCTGACAACATGTGATCATTGTGCTTTTCGTTGATGCCAGCCCCTGGCTCACATCTCTCCACACTGGGCGATAGCGACGTCCTGGATGGGCTTGTCTGTCACATTGGTCCTGACGTTCTCGATCTTTCGCACGACGTCCATGCCATCGACAACCTTTCCAAAGACGACGTGCTTGCCATTGAGATGAGGTAGCGGCACAGTTGTGATGAAGAATTGGCAGCCATTTGTGTTTGGGCCAGAGTTCTATTGGCGCACCACGTTAGTCATGTGTGTGAAGACACGGCTATTGCAATATAAAAGACTTACTGCCATGGAGAGCAAGCCAGCGACATCGTGTCTCAGGTTGAAGTTTTCGTCAGCAAAGGCCTTTGTACCGTAGATGGAAGCCGAGCCAGTGCCATCGCCATTGAGGAAGTCACCTCCCTGAAGCATGAAGTTGGGAATCTTTTCATGTCGTCAGCTCGTATTCTCGCGTTGGAAAGATGATGATGGTACTCACCACACGGTGGAACTTGCATCCCTTGTAGCCTTGAGGATGTCCCAGGTGGTTCTTTGTCTCGCCGGTGCAGTATTGACGGAAGTTCTCGGCAGTCTTTGGCACGACGTCGGAGAACAGCTCCATCTTGACTCGTCCCAAGGGCTCGCCGCCGAGGGTGATATCGAAGAATACGACAGGGTTGGGCGATGCGCTTGCCATCTTGTCTGGGGCAGAATTTGTGTGATTGAAGTCCGGTTGTTGAGGAATTGAAGATAGAAGAGTGACAAACTACTTGGTTTGATGTGTGTTGCTGAATATGTGCGATGTAGATGGGCGATGTAGTCAATGGTCAGTGGTGCTTGGGTGGTGTTGGTAATTTAGAAGTTTCAATATTTACGAATCCTCGAATATACTGGCCAGAAGACGACAACTTCCGTAAAACATAAGGAATTGCCTCTAGAAGACGACTGTCTGTCGACTGACTGGAGATCCGCCAAAAATTGACCCATGCGATTAATGTATGGCATCGACGACGAAAGTGAGAAGCAAGTGTGGTAAGAGACAGGGTCATAGTGCTAGCATGATGCATGTCAGAGCCCCGCTAATTGACATCATAGAACATGCGAGCTAGCAGGTTCCAATCACTTCAAGATTCCATCTTCCTGCCACTACAAACTCAATCTTTCACTCAAACCTCGCAGCAAGACACAAATTAATACCAATACTCACAAGGTACTAATACACGAGCTCAAGGGCGTGATCAGTAGCAAGCTAACTCCCCACCCCGCAGCACTCCAATCATGTCATACGGAAACGATCGCTACGGTGGTGGTGACGACAACTACGGTGGCCGCAACGAAGGCAACTACGGCGGCCGCAATGAGGGCAACTATGGTGGCCGCGACGAATATGACGGCAACAACAGAGGAGGCTATGGCGGCGGCGGTCGCCGTCAAGGAAACAACCAGGACGACTTCGGTGGTCAAGGATATGGCGGCCAGGACGGCGGCTACGGTGGTCAAGGCAACTCCGGCTATGGTGGTGGTCAGCCCCGTCGCGACGATGATTCTGGCTATGACCAGCGCAGAGATGAGCTGAGAAACCACGGACAGTCCGGCTACGGGTTCGTACACTATGCTGCCTCGAGTGATGGACTTACAACTAACGGTGCATCCTAGCTCGGTTGCTGGTCCTGGAGGCTACGGTAGAGGACAGGAAGGCTACGGCGGTCCCGGCGAGAGACTCAACTCCAACAACGATTACAACGATGGCGACCGCTACAACAGTGGCAACAACGAAGGAGGCTACGGCGGCGGCAACGGTCGTCACGGACACTCGAGTGGCACCTCTTATGGTGGTGTTCCCGGCGGCGATGATGACTACTCGTCTGCAGCTCACGTTGCAGCTCAGCACGCTGGCGACTCTGGAGACTCGAACCTGTTCAGCTCTGCCCTTAGCATGCTTTCCGGTCACAAGGCACAGCAGGGAGACGTTGACGAGGACGAGGCCGTCAGACACCACCAGCAGTTCTACGGCGGAGCCAGTCAGCCTCACCCAGCCAGCTCTGGTAGCATGGGCTCAGCCGCCGCCATGCAAGCCCTCAAGATGTTCAACCAAGGAGGTAGCTCTTCTGGTAATGGAGGCAAGAGCCAGAACGATTTCATCGGTCTCGCCATGTCACAGGCTGCTAAGCTCTTTGGTATGTACATCAATCACGATCTACAGGGTAAATTGCTAATGTTCAGCCAGACCAGCAAAGCTCTCAAGGCAACGTCCACCAACAAGCTTCGAAGCAGGATGCCGTATCCTCGGCCGCTCAGATGGCTCTCAAGATGTACATGAAGAGCCAGGGTGGCGGTGCTGGTGGCAGCAGTGGAGGTGGCCTGATGGGCCTCATGAGCAAGTTCATGTGAAAGACATGATGATGATACACGATGGAACGAACCAAGTTTTGGTATAGCTGCAACAATTCAAAACAGTTGTTATTTTCGCACACTCGAATAGAGTCTGACATCATATGTGCTGAGTCTACTCTGTCACAGTCTGCTGTGGACGTTTATCACTGAGCAAATGATATACTGACATTGTAATCCTTTCGAGTCCTCGTGAGCTGCTATCTTCTACAATTATTCTGTGATATCTGGTCATGTGGTTAAGCGAGTTTGGCTCGTTGCGCCATCGTCTATGTCCCTTATTACGATCGATCGCTCTCTCCTGTACGGCTTTTGAGCTTCAGATAACCTTTATTGCCATTGTCTCCAAAAGCATCCTCAGATTCTACGACTCGCTTCATTGAAGACGAGCCGATCGCAGTGGCTGCACGTGAACCTCTAGAACCGCCCACAAGCACCGCTTCCTCTTGTTCAAAGTCGTCTCCAGATATCATCTCCCATTCTGCGCCCGACATGTCTTGGAAGAGAATCTGCTTGATCTTGTCAAGAAAACGAGTAAAAGAAGCAGCTCTCCAATTGCGCATGACATCGACTCCATCGATTGGACCAGGAGTCTGACGAGTGCTAGCATGAGAGAATTGACCAAAGAGCTGGTTCGTGCGAGTAGGGTGATCCGCGCTGGTTTGATGAGGAGTTGGACCTCTAGTGGTGTGTTCACGGAATAACGTGTAGAGATTGAGACCCATGGGACAAACGGCTTGATACGCACTGGATAAATTGAGACCTTGAGAGGTACAGAGCCAAGCGACGTTCCATGCCAGCAATGAGATGCCCTCGATATATAGGTTGTACCTAGCAGGATCTTCCTTGGCGAGAGCAACCAACGGGCGATCCAAATGGAGAAGACGCGGCTTAGGCAAGGGACGTTGATCCAAAGTACGTGAGGATGCCGGAGTCGATGAAGAGCCGGGAAAAGGAAGCTGGAAGCCTTGATACGAAGATTGCAAGGAGAAGATAGTGGGATGAGGATAACTTGCGTGAGGAGGAGTGATTTCAGCCGGAAGGCGGACCGACAGATAATGACAACATGTGATCAGTAGACGGCATATATTGGCCAGAGCAGCATTGATGAGTTGAGGCTGTACAGAGTTGAGTTGGCGCAAATCGAGGATGGAAATGCCACCAATAGCATAGTCGTGCACAATGCTACCATCTGGCATGCGCCGTCTTTTCTGCTGCAGTCCCGCCAACCTTGCCGTCTCTTGACATAGTTTGGTCCTACCCTCGAGGGTGCGTGCTTGCACTTTGTCAAGTCTACGTTGGCTCCGGCGGATAGTTGCATGAAGTGGTTCGAGTAACTGAGGGACACGGCTAGTCATCTCGGTCCGCTCGCGTTTTATCTCGGCGTGTCGCTGCCTGATATCAAGTTGGCGTGAGATGTTGTCTTTCCGGGCTTGTTCCATCTGCTGTCTGAGAAGGTTGACCTGCTCATTGATGATGGTGCAGCGCAACTGAGTAGCTTGGCTTTCTCGTAAGATCTGGGCATGGGCATGCTTTTTTGCACTCTCCGTGATATCTACCACCTGTGAACTGGAAGGCGAAGATGACGACGAGAAGCCTGAGAGCGGTGAGATGACAGAGTGGACCTGTTTGCTAAGGCTTGCGATATTGAGCAAATCTGCCAGTCTGTCCAGTCGAGCCTGGTACACCAGTGATCGAGCACAAGATATGCATGTTGGCTGTCCATGAGAGGGGAATACGGCAGAGCATACAGCACACTCCATCGTTCGGCCGATGTCGTGTAATTACCGCTCGTGCATCGATATAAACTTCTTATGTTCTCGCGGGAGTACTGCAGATAAGACTCTTGTGATCTCAGGCGGCTACTATATCAACACTTTGCGATTTCACACAGAAATGAGACACCGTAAATCGTGCTTACTTTGTAGAGCATGTGAAGTCGAACCACAAGTCAGGAGGAAATGTTCGAGTTGTTCATGGATGGCAGTCACGCCTCCACACGTCACGCGTGCTCGCGTCGCCCGTGCTTGCCTGCCCATCAAATTGTCAAACACCTTGATAAATGTTCAGGAACCAAAGCTCCGCTTGAGCATTCACAACATGGAGTCCGAGAACACTGCTCCCCAAGATCAAGTCAATTCCTCACCAGACGAGCACGATCACGATGAAGAGGACGTCGTCGAACCGCAGGAAGAAATGGATCTATTTGACTGGGACGCACTAGAGACAGAGTACATCAACAAGATGGCCGAATGCAAGGCAGAAGAAGATGCCCATCTCCAAGAATTCGCTTCTCTATCACGATTCTTTGGAGTCTGGGCGGAAACAATCTCTGGCCACGAACAGAAAAGAAGCCACCAGCGGTATGCTCATTTGCAATCAGGGAGCGAAACTTGTCTGATCCTTCGATTTCTAGCCTGAGGACGCAAAGCACGTTGGTCATGAAACAAGAAGACGACCTAGAAGAGCGCAGAAAGCATTGTAAGATTGAGGCAAGAGGTGACATCTTGGCATGGCTTTTCTAATCAGTCACAGATGTGCAAGTTGTCGAGGCATTTCGGAGGGCCCTTCTCATGCTTGAGCACTAAGATCCTTCGATACACCAGCATCGCCTCGGGAAATGGCTGCGCGATCTCCTTTATCCCAGAGTATTTGCTGGTCATGATGCTGAGCCCTCTTACCCGAATCTGTATTTTTGCGTCTTGAGAAAGGAATTGCTTGAGTATGTTTTTTGCGTTTTTGCTTTCTTTGATTGCTCTATACCCACTCGCTAGATTATGCGAATCACGAACTGATATGGAGTTGTGAATGAGAAGCTCATAAGCCTAGGTTCATACAAATCGTACTAGGTCTTCGAAAAGTTGAAATCTATTTCTATACAAATACCACACCGACCAATCTTGAGATATGCCCGGCTTAGAGCAGAGGGTTTTGCTTGTATTCCGGAACATCGCTGTCCGTCTGGCTCTTCTTGACCTCCTGGTTCTCGATCGACTTTTCGACTTCGGAGTCGGTTTCGGCGAGGAACTTCTCTGCCTCGAGGGCGGCGATACAGCCAGAACCTGACACAGTTGTTAGCGGGAGTAGATAGCTAGTTTTTACACAACACGTACCTGCACTGGTGATGGCTTGGCGGTACTTCTTGTCCTGGACATCTCCTGCGGCAAAGATACCCTCGACGTTGGTGTGGGTAGTTCCGGGCTCGGTGATCAAGTAACCGTCCTCGTCCATCTTCAATTGACCCTTGAACAGGGTAGTAGCAGGCTCGTGACCAACAGCATAGAAGAGACCGTTTGCCTCGATGCTCTCCTCCTCTCCTGACTTCATGTTCTTGATGGTGAGACCGGTCATGAGACCACGAGGCTTGTCCTCACCAGTGATCTTGGTAGCAACGGTGTTGTACTTGATCTCAACCTTGGGGTTGGTGCTCAATCTGCGAGCGTTGGCCTTGCTAGCACGGAGCTGATCCTTGCGAACAAGCACGGTGACCTTGGAAGCCTTCTTGGTAAGGTAGATGGCCTCCTCAACCGCCGAGTCACCACCTCCGATAACAACCAGAGGCTTTTGTCTGAAAATTGGCAGCGAACCGTCGCAGACAGCGCATGCACTGACACCGTTGCCCCAGTATTGCTCCTCACCGGGCAGGTCCAATCTTCTTGCCTTAGCACCGGTTGCAATGATGATGCTGTCGGCTGTGTGTGTCTCTTCCTCGAGGTTCTCGTCGTCGCCCAGGGGGTGGAGCCAGAACTTGAAGGGTCTCTGGGAAAAGTCGACCTTTCCAACAGTCTGAGTGACGATCTGGGTACCGCAAGCCTCGGACTGTGCGCGCATGTTGTCCTAGACGGAGGTCAAAAGATTACTCACGACAAGCAGAGATCTAAGTTGTACACACCATCAAGGTAGCACCCTGGATGTTCATGAATCCAGGGAAGTTCTCGACCTCGTCGGTGGTGGTCAATTGACCACCAGCAGCGATTCCGAGAGCGAGGAAGCCCTCGTACAAGACGGGCTGAAGGTCTGCACGAGCGGCATAGATGGCGGCGGTGTGGCCAGCGGGGCCTGAGCCGATGATGACGACCTTGGAGTGCATGTTGCGGGCTGGAGGAGGAGCAAGTGCGCTGGCTTCGCGAGCGACAAAGGGGAGAGATGCGAATGGGAGAGCGAGAGAGGCGCGGAAAGGAGTAATGCCTACACGGCGGAGAGTCGAGGCGAACACTTTGACGGTGGTTTACAAATGTTTTGTAGAAGAGGTTTGATTGTATATACGACGTGCCAAAGTTGCTTAGCAATGCTCTAGTCAGACCATTCGGGTACGGCTGGTTCCGTGGATGCTAGAATTATGTTTCTCTAAAAGGCGTTCTACTAATCATTCGTAATCGACGCCGTGTTTTTCTCTCGGCTTCGTTCCAAATCGCGACTCGATCACGGGCCGGTCTTTGTCTGCCGAGGCGCCGCGACCTCGGATGTCCACGTGCCTGCGCCGGGTACCAAGTCTAAAGCCCGAAGCTTGATGCAGCCGCCATGCATCATCTTATCTGATGCAATCAATCGTTGCCTGGTCCTGGTCATTCCAAGTTGCCTACATATCGTCTATTCTTCTATGGGGACATCCTCTGTTATCTCGCTAGTTGCGCCGTCGACTGCTTGTTCTGTTGCAGCATCTTGTGCTTCTTCTGGAGTGCCTCTCTTCCTCAAGTTCTCGATTCCATACAACAAGTTGTCAAGTTGCTTCCGCTCTGGCGCAGGAAGCATGAGATTGTTAGCAGCATTCAGCTTCAGGCTGAAGCTTTCATCGAGCTCTAGGCCAACTTCGGACCCGGTCTTGTGTACTGTGTAAGCTTGCAGACGCGGGGTCGGTGCCTTTGTGTGGTCAGGTTGTTGTGCCGACAGACTAGTAAAGAATTGACGTACCTTTGTGACGTCCAATGAGACGATGACAGTGCTACCAACCACAGCAACATTTAGGGGCACTCCCGGTAGAGAGATACCAGTCAAGGCCGAGCCTTGTTGTGACACCAAAAGACATGGCAGCCTCTCACAAGCAACCAACACTGCCGTTTCCTTGATCTCCGTGCCAGAAGGTACAGCCCAGAGTCCTGAAACCGCAATTGGGCTCTCAGCTCCGAAGTTGACGTCCGAGGATTGAGAAGAGAAGAGACTTGTAAGAGCAGACCTCATGTCGCGCTTTTCTTTGAGGCTCCCAGCTCGCCAATCCCACACGCCCAACCAGTCGTCTCCACCACCACTTACCAAGAGCTCAGTACCGGGTACCAGGCAAATCTTGCTGATGAAGTCCTTGTGACCGAGGCAGAAGCCCTCAATGATGTGTGCTTGAGGAGGCCCCCTTGAGATTCTGATGTGTTCATCTCTGTCGGCTGTTATGATATAGCCACGGGTTTTGCCATCGACTTCTTCAGTCGCATATTGGACATCGGTCAGCATGGAAACATGTCCAAGAAGCAGTTGATATTCGAATTTGGGCCCCTCCCTCGCTTTGGCTTGCAGGTCCTTCTGCTTCATCTGATTCTCGAGCGCTCTTCGGTTGCGACCAGAATGAACAGTTAAAGTGGAGGCTGCAGGAACATATTTCTTGGAGCCGGCGTCCTCCTTGGTCTCTGTCTTGGAGCTGTCTTCAACTTTGTCCACAAAGGTAGATGGAAACAGAGGCAGGGAGTACACGTCTCCGAACTTGTCACCGCACAAGATAGTTTTGTTGTCCGGAGTTACCAAGACGGCACAAGGTCGTTTGGGCATATTTCTTCGTCAAAGTCAATTAAAAATTCGGGAAACGGAACAATCAAAGTCCTACCTTTCGCTCAACTCATTCAGCTTACCGCTCTCAGTCACCTCGAGAACTCTGACGGACTTGTCATCCGTCACAGCAACGACATGCTTGCTGTCGGCAGAAATAGCTAGTTTGATAACATTTGGAGTGGCTGCTGTCTCGGATTCAAGTTTGCGTTTTTTGCCAGGAGGACCATCTGAAGCGGCTTCGACCTGAGAGTTGGTTCAGCTGGCGTCTGACAGGATCAAGCTGACTGAATATCCTATCAGTCAGGCCACTGCAGGGGGTTCCCACATCGAGTTACTTACGGAGCTGTTGTCCTTTTGCTCTGGCCATTGAGACAAAATCGAGCCATCTGAAAGTTTCACAGAGACAATTTTGGCACCGCAGGCGGCCAATAGCAGACCCTCAGGTGCGAAATCCTGAGATTTGCACAAAGCAGTGATTTGGTATGGGTGACTCATGATTCAAGATGACGAACAGTCAAAGTGGATGAGAGTACGAAGAATTGGTTACTCGAGAGTCGAGCATACATGCAGCGAGCGTGAGCCAGCAGCAGGGCTGGGC